>WNFA01003477.1_pt1 | contig 13075 bp, 11 predicted proteins | sample 5400481 | NCBI WGS metagenome assembly WNFA01 (sample SAMN13153340, study PRJNA577476) | soil metagenome | isolation source: 120 cm saprolite under Douglas fir tree site 2 hole 1 replicate 2 | place: USA:California | collected 2015-04-18 | reverse complement strand
TGCGGTTTTCTCCCACTGAAATGGCAATGATGCCAGGGATGACCTGTTGCAGCGCCTGGACACGTTTAAGGCAGGCTGCGAGTTCTTCAGCAGTGGTTTCGGGTTTGGGTTGGAGCAGGACAACGTGAGTAATCATATCTGCATTCTACCATAGCATCAGCATACGTACAATTCCATGATACAAGCGCAAAGCAGAAGAAGTGTTGTAACATTTGCATCACTTGTAACGCTTGTAACCGGACTGTGATGGCGAATTAGCACTCGCGTTTGCTTTCTGCCAGATATGGTGCAACTGTGGCGCGTTTGCGCCGTATTTTTTTGATTTTTCCCTTGCTTTGCCTGCTGAGACGGTGTTCAAAGGTGTGCAATTTATGCAAATCACGCTCACTTTAGTGTGCCTTTACCATTGCAGGTGGTTGTACTACGCGCATGGGAGCGGGTGTTCTCCCGCTCTTCTCCTACGTATTCTTTTTCTGACTCCTGTATCTAATACGGTTGGCGCATGAAAAACGAATGCTGGGACACATCACCTTGTTACATTGCCAGTGTCTTTCACCAGCAGAATCCTTTAGGGTCGCCCGGTTACTCTTTCCCCTTACAGGATACTGCTGGCGAATCCAAAGGGCGGCCTCACCCCAGCCCTCTCCACTGCGTGGAGAGGGAGCAGACGGAGAGAGTTCGCCAGCAGTATCTTACAGGATGGAGACCGCGAAAAAACCCAACATTGACAAACAGCCACTAATCCCAGTAGAATTAGACATAACAGCAAACCTATCTTTATTTTTAGCTGTCTAGTTGCCGGGTGCGGAAGATGCATATTTAACTATGACCATACATCCCAACAATACACCCGATCCAACAACGACCGCGCCTGCGGTGCATGTAGACAAGCTCAGCTTTCGCTATCGCTCCCTGGACGACGACCCTCAACCAAAACGCACGGCTGCAGCCCCCGCAGCAGAACCGCCCGAACAAGCGAACGCCATCGAAGATATTTCCTTCTCCTTGCCTTCGGGTAAACTTATGCTCATACGCAGGGCATACCGCATTTTCTTGCTCCATAAAACACTCCTGCCCCACCCGGTCTAACATCCTGTAAGGGCATAAAATCCACCTTCAAAGTGTTATCATGATGAGAATAAGTTAGTCGATGGAGAAGCGAGGGATAACGCTGTCATGGCAAAATTATACGATGTGATTATTATTGGCTCAGGGCCGGCGGGATATACAGCGGCGATCTATGCCGCGCGCTCTAATCTTTCTGTGCTGATGTTCCAGGGCTACCAGGTAGGTGGTCAATTAATGCTGACCAGCGATGTGGAGAACTACCCTGGCTTTGAAGAGGGAATACTCGGCCCCCCGATGATGGAGAAATTTGAGGCGCAGGCGCGCCGTTTCGGCACCGAGATGATTCCTGAAGATGTGTACGCTGTTGACTTCAGCAAACGGCCATTCAGGATTACAGCCGACTCTGGCGAGTACCTGGCACGCACGATCATCATCTCCACCGGTGCCAGCGCCCAGTGGTTGGGGCTGCCGAGCGAGCAACGTTTGCAGGGGCGCGGCGTGAGCGCCTGTGCCACCTGTGATGGCTTCTTCTTCAAGCATAAGGATGTGGCCGTTATCGGGGGTGGAGATACTGCTATGGAAGAGGCCACTTTCCTGACGCGCTACGCTAACCATGTGACAGTTATCCACCGCCGCGATACGCTGCGAGCGAGCAAGATTATGCAGGAGCGCGCTTTCAAGAATCCCAAGATCAGCTTTATCTGGGACACGGAAGTGACCGAGGTTCTGGGTGAAGACGAAGTTACGAGTTTGCGGTTGCGCAATGTGAAAACGGGCGAAGAGAGCACACTGCCTGTTCAAGGATTCTTCCTGGCAATCGGGCACAAGCCTAATACCGACCTGTTCAAGGGCGTCATCGAAATGGATAGGGCCGGCTACATTGTTCCGCTCGAGCATACGATGACCAACATTCCGGGTGTTTTCGCAGCGGGCGACGTAACCGATCATCGCTACCGGCAGGCTGTGACCGCCGCCGGTGATGGCTGTCGAGCTGCGTTAGACCTGGAACGCTGGCTCGAGAGCCTGGGTGAAGATGTCGACGTGGAGAACTGGGACTAAGCGAAGAGCCAACTTAAGCTGGCGGCAGAGCAACTTTCGTAGTTGCTCTGCCGCTTATTATATTTCCCGGCTCTGTAATTTTTTGCCCACCTTGCCCTTTCTTGCGGGACAAACTACAATGTTTATGCAACTACGTCTTACCTAAGAAGAGGAGATATACATCATGCAGAACAGAACCGACAAATGCAAACAATTACGCAAGCTACACGGCCGCCTTGTCGAGGAGCTAAGGATACTGAAAGAGGACCTGCGAGAAGAGGAATTCGAGGGCGTGGCGAATCCAATTGTGACGGCTAACATCATCAAAAGTCTACAGGAGGCTCTCAACACCGTCACTTATGAACTGCAAAAGTGCCCCGATGAAGAAAGCTAAGTTCGCCCGGTATTAGGAAAGCCTGGCGCCTTCCGCTCTACGCTTTCAGGAAAAGCATAGAGCGGAATTTCTGCCTTAGCTCATTTGACGCCTTTCACCTGTTTAATAACCAGCGTGCCCAGTCCAAAGTACACAATTGTCACAATGAAAAGCGTCGTGTACCCGAAATGATTGGGCAGGCCACGCAAGAGCTGCAAGATGATAGCTCCAACTGTAATACCTATCACCTGTGGTAAAATGCCCATTGCCGACCACACCCCCAGGAATTTGCCGGCCTGATCTGTTGGCGGCAAAGCATCAGCTGCCAATGCCCAGTCCACACTGGTATACGCCCCGTAACCAATGCCGAAGAATAAACCGGCAATTAAAGCCCCATACTGGCTCTGCCAGCCAATAAAGAGAAGACACACCAGGGTCATCGTGATGCCGGAGATATAGACCATTATTTTTCGTCCCCAGCGATCTGAGATCCAACCGGCGATAATCGTGGTTGGTAGGGCTGCAACCAGGAGCACCGGAAAGAAAAGTGTGCCTAAGAACCCCTCGCCGGAGAAGCTGCTGTTGAAAATGATCGTCTTCACTCCCGGCCCGCCCAGTACATCATCGAAATAGTACTGGAGGAAGTAGAAGACGCCCCAGACACCCATCATCACCAGCAGGCGTGCCAGCAGTACCCAGGAGAGATCAGGATAGGTGGTAGGTTTGAAGAAGAACTTCCTTAAGAAGCTGCCAACCTGCAGGCGGACATGCCTTTCGGGCGGCAGGGGAGTTTCCTTAACGGTAATTGCGGTATAGAGCACGAGCACGGTCTGCACAACGGCGATCAGCAGAAAAATCTTGACGATTCCATTCTGATACACGGGCAGAGGATCGTGTTTGTTAACGATGATCCCGGCAACCACCGATCCAAGGATGGTGCCAAGCAGCGAAAAGAGGCCAAAGAATCCACCGGTGAGGCCGCGCTGTTGTGTTGGCACATTGTCAGCGATAATTGCGCCCCACGGCGAATTCGCGAGATTGTTGCTGAACTGCAGCAGGAAGAAAAGGACTATAAAGGTCAACAGAAGTGCAGATGAAGAAAACCAGTAGGACGAGAAGGCAAAGAGCACTAACACTATTACATTGAGCAGCGTCCCGAAAAGCAAGAATGGGCGACGGCGCCCCATACGAAACGTGGCATAGTCGGAGACAGCGCCAATCAGGGGGTTCACGACAACAGCAGCGAGCGTTCCCCACACAACGACCATTGCCAGGTTGATGTCTTTGTTGGCATCACCAAGGAACTTTACCACCATACTGGGGATGACGATAGCTAATAGAGCTTGCCAGTGAAAGTTGTTCGCGAACCAGAAGACGTTAATATTGATTTGCTCGAAGAGGGTAACACGTCGCTGCGCTGCGGCGCTGGGAGGGCTGGTAGCAGCAACTCCTCCAGGGTTATCAGTAACTTCCATGTGTAGTACCTCTCTCTCGGACGCCGAGGATCTTGACTACATACACCTGCGATGAAGGCTTGAGTTAATTATAATGGTGTACCGTTGTCCTGGCAAGATGGCAAATGACCTATTTTCTCGACTATCTCTTGTTGTCTGCGAAAGCGGCGTGTAAGGCGTGAACGGCTTCGGCCAGCGCCTGATTTGCCTGGGGCACCAGGGTTCTCATGTGCATGAAGCTGTGAACCATCCCATCATAGCGGGAAACGGTGCTAGGGATGCCCACCTCCAGAAGCCGCTGCCCATAGTGCTCCCCTCCATCTCGCACCGGATCACACTCGGCAGTAATCGGGCACAACTAATTGCGCCCCTACGAATATGGTCTCGTAGGGGCGCAATTAGTTGTAACTCTCTACCCGCTTGCGCCTTCGTAAATCCTCATTACCGTATCGAGGAACTTGAGGGCCTCTGGCTTTTTGCGCTGGAACGAGTTGCGGCCTATGATTGAGCCGAAGCCGCCGCCATCGCGGATGGCACGCACTTCCTCGAAGAACTTTTCATCGGCGGCGTAGGTGCCACCGGAGAAAATTACGATACGGCGTCCATCGAAGGTGCTCTGCACCACATGACGCACGCGGTCGGCCAGCGTGGAGATGGGGATTTCGTACTTCTGGTAGACCTTCTGCGCCTCGGCCAGTTCAACATGTTCGCTGGGCAATTTGACCTTGATAATATTGGCACCCAACTGGGCTGCAATCTGTGCGGCATAGGCCACCACATCAACGGCAGTTTCTCCCTCTTTGCTCAGGCTGCTGCCACGTGGATATGACCAGACAACGACGGCCAGGCCAACAGCCTTGGCTTCTTCGGCGAGTTCGCGCAACTGCTGGTACATTTCGGTGCGCAGGGCTGATCCCGGGTAAATGGTGAAGCCTACGGCTACACAGCCCAGGCGCAAAGCATCACCGACGCCAGCAGTCACCGCTGAAATTGGGTCTCGCTCATCATTGAGCAAGTCATGGTCATTACACTTCAAAATAAGAGGGATGTCACCGCTATAATCGGAGACGCCAGCCTCCAGGAAGCCCAACGGCGCGGCATAGGCATTACAACCAGCTTCAATAGCTAACTGGAAATGGTAGCGCGGATCATACCCGGCGGGGTTCGGCGCAAAACTGCGTGCCGGTCCGTGCTCAAAACCCTGGTCTACAGGCAAAATCACCATTTTCCCCGTGCCACCCAAACGACCATGGTTGAGCATGCGAGCCAGGTTCGTGCGGATACCGGGGTTTTCACTGGCATACCAGCTTAAAATCTCACGGATGCGATCATTCATTGGTTTGTTCCTCTTTCACTCCTCGACAAGCACAACTATTGGCCACAACAGCATGGCAGTTTGTATTGTATCACCAATCAAGACTCCTTCAAAAACCCGAGAGTACCGTGTGCCTTGCCAGAGGAGCATTCGCCACTTTACCAGCGCTTAAGGAGATGGGCCACTTTACCGTCTGGCGTGATCTCATAACGGATGCGGTCTGGATTGACATCAACAACCTCCAGGCAATCCTCAGGGGAGAGCACAGTGTCATGAGGATGCACCACCTGCCAGACTCCGGCAACAACCCCAGGTTTATCTTGCCGATACACATAGCGCCGGGGGACTTTAGACTTCCTGGCCATACTCTCGGCCAGGCCGAAAGCTTCCTTGGCCGACTGGTCATCATGGTAGGGATCAACAAACTCAAACAACTGTGGAATAGGTTGCATCTTTGGCTCACCTACATATAAAAACACGACAGGCTTTCCATCCGCATGACTAAGGGCAGCGCGTATAACGGCATCATTGTGCGGATTATCATAGGAGAGCACCGCCAGAATCGACCCTGGCAAACGCCCCTCGACACCCGTAGTAACCACCACGGGCAGGCGTCCCTTCGCTTTGTATCGGGTATAGGTGATATAGGCCACGAGCATGCCAAAAGCAGCTACACTACCACCAAAGGCTGTTGCCATGTGTTTATAGATGAGGTTGGTGGCCCAGGCAAGCATCACCAGAAAGGTCGTGAGGATGCCCAGCCAGAAATCGAGGTTATACCAGAGGTCGCGTAATCTCGTGCGCCAGTTGCGTGCAGGAGCAGCCAGCCTCGCGATGGTTTCCGGGTCCAGTCCGCCTACGGGTGCCGGGCCATCCACAGATTTATTCTCTTTAACTATCCCCTCCGCGCTGCGCAATATCTCTTGAGAGGGTGCTTGCACACTACCATTACGTTCCTGTAAGTGAGCAGCTACAGCGCGCGCCGCCTTGCGTTCGCGATGCCGTATAATATCCAGGCCCAGGCAGGTTAGCGAAAAAGCGCCAAGCAAGCCAAAGGCATACAAATCGCCAAGAATATCGAGGTGTCCACCCACAAACAACAGGATGACAATCGGTATGCCCGTAGCAAGAGCTATCGAGTAATGGGGCGTACCACGTAACTTATTGCGTTTCAAGACAAAGGCAGGGAAGAACTCCATGCGCGAGAGCGCCATGAAAACGTGGTAGGAACCGATGATAGCTGTATTACTGGCAAACACCAGCAGGGCGCTGGCGCTGACGGCCACTTCTGTCTGCAAGGCCATATTTCCCCAGTGACCGGCAAGCAGCGAGATGAGCTGAGAATTCTGCACAGGGTTAGCGGCGGCTCCTGGCTGCAGGATTGTCGAGAACATGGTCAATAGCGGGCTGGTCAGCCCGATTGTTAAGACGACCAGCAAGAGCGCCAGGCCAGCAGTTCGCTTGCGCGGTATCTTCATCACCGGCGAGAGCTGCGAGATACTCTCCAGCCCCGAAAAGGCCAGGAACGAGGCCGCGAATCCTATCAGGATAGAGGTTGGTGCCAGCGAATGGTTGGCAAACATCCTGGGGAAAAGCGATAAGAATTCTCCGAAAGAAATATGTGTAAAGACCGTCACAAGAATGGCAATATCGCTTAGAAAAGCGATGACGGCCCCTACAAAGCTGACCTTCGCGCTTTCGCTAATGCCCACCCAGTTGAGTATACCCAGTAACACCAGCACGGCAATTGTTGCCAACAAGGCGATGGGGTTCAGCGCAGGAAAAACGACGCTGAGATAGAGCATGCCCGAAAGACAACTGATGGCAGCCGTGAGAAAGTAATCGACCAGGATAAACATACCGCCCAGGGCACCAACCCAGTGATTGATAGCCTGCGCGGCTACAGTCACGACACCGCCACCTTGTGGGAAACGATAAGACACTTCTGCATACTTCAGCGTAAGTAACACAAACACTGACATCGTCAAGAATACAAAAAAACCCGCCAGGGTAGTAATCCCTTCGGTCCCCCACAGAATGCCGGGAACATAGTAGACCGAGGTTCCAATGTCTGCGAAGACGACTGCCCAGCAGAGAATGGGGCCGAGCAGGTTCCTATCACTACTATGCTTGTCGCCTTGAGTATTTTTCGAAGCTTCTTGTGCCATACCGATCCCTTAATCGATGGCGATGGATGATGTTTTCTAATGTCATGTTTCAATCTCAGATGAGAAGCCAGTTCCCTCGCCACGACGTAACTGGCACCGATTTGGTGCCAGTAAACCTGGTAATAGTGTAACATAGCAACGTAGTTCAGGCAAGAAAAGAAGGAAGGTCCTTCTCTCGCAATCTTCCAACCCGTTTATCAGCATCCAAACATGACTGGAATAACGAATCAAACAATTATTTTGATGCTACACGTGCAATTGAAAACCTCATCTATCGTTACTCTAGTCAATTTGGTACGTTTTTACACCAAGATAGGGAGAAACTACGTTCATCTACTAGAGAGTATATGCTCTATGTTTCATGGTAGGAGATTATCAGTTGTAAATTGTAAATGATGCTCTAAAGGAGTTTGTATGAAAACGAGTGGCAGCAGCTTTGAGCAAATCATGGAAGAGGTGCTCAGGCAACAGCAACTGTATAAAGATTCGCAAATGGAGAATACTGAGTTACGCCGCCAGCTCGCAGAACTACGTGAGGGTCACGGTATTTTCGTCGAGATCCTTGGCGAACGCTTTCCGCTAGCTGTGAAACCAGTTGACCTTTCTCCCGAAATAGCCCCGGCAGCCCAGGCCGCTCTTGCTTTACAGGAGACAGTCGCCATTACTAGCGAGGCTGTGGCATCCCCTTTACCCGAGACTCCACTGCCAACGACAGAGTTCACTGTGGAAGAAGTGATGGAGGACGAGCCTGCATCAGCCTCCCCCGCCATGCAAGGCTTCTTAGAGGAAGCCTTACTCGACGAATTCTCAAACGCGTCCACCAGGCAAATGGCGGTCTGGTCCGGCCCGATCACCAATCATCCGGTATTCGATGAACAGGAAAAAGAGACGCTGCGGCGCGAACTTTCAGGTAGTTTTTTGCTGGAATGACCTCCCATTCTATACTACTGGATTTGGAATGTTGCTGAAGCCGCGTTTATTGGCGGGCTTGCCGGCCGCGTCAACATCATTAATGTAAACGAGGTGTTTCCTTGCGGCATAGAGAAAGTAACAGTTCCGCTGCCATTCGACTGAGAAGCCACGGAGACGGGAAATGTGAAGTCTGTCGGCGAGCTTGTAGTCCCGCCAGATTTCAAGCGTAGATAATCACCAGGATATGCACTAAAATCGTTCCCTGTAGAATTAGCAGCACTCAAAGTCACCACAATATAGACCTGTCCAGTGGCTGCCTGCTTGTCTGCAGCACTCAAGCTCTCCGTCACCTTCGTAATAGTCCAGTTTAACCCCGCGTACTGGAACGTCGTATTTGGGGTAATCGTCTTCGGTTGGTACTTACTAAGATCAGCGCCTGGCATGAGAGGAATGTCCATCTGGCTTTCGTTTGCTGTACCCATACGCAGGACAAGCTTACTAAGGTCAAGATTGGAAGTGGGCACACCAAAATCAAGCCAGTTTGTGCGTCTTGTTGATGCACCAGGTCCTATAGAATTCTGTGAGTTTTCGAAATTGGCAGTTGTGCCATCCGACAACAGTAAGCGGGCAACATCAGAATACAAGAAGCCTCCGCCAGACGTTGTCGGATTATTTTCGTTCATATTGATGCGTACGGTATTCGAAGTAGCGTTGTTATCATCGGGGAAGCTCTGCGCCTCCTGGACCGAGGTAATGGTCATCTCTACGCCTGCGTAGGTGAATTGCAAGTTCACCTGCTCCTTCGTAGGCCCGCTGCTGGTCGTGGTACCAACAGTGCTACCTGGTGTATTACCACTACCCGGAGTGCCATTGTTACTCACAGGAGTCTTACCGGTAGCACCCTGCGTATTCGTGCCATTGCTGTTCTGATTGCTGGTACTTGCTCCATGAGGCCTGAAAAAGGCATAGTAAACACCGCCACCGCCAAGCACAAGCACGAGCAGCAGCACAATGGCTACCAGGCCCCCCCTGGAGCGTTTTGGCGCTCGTGCATATGCCGGTACGGCTGCATAGTCTGGAGCCATCTGTTTGTTATAGGATGAAGCCGGAGCCTGCTGAGGTATAGACACGAATGATTCGGGCGGTGGGGGGGGTGGGATGCTATGCACGTCGGTGGGTTGTGCGTAAAATTGGTCATCAAATGTCGGTGTCGAGGAGTACATCGGCCCAGAGATATTTGGCCCCTGCACAGGTGGCGTAGCCCCTGATGCCGAAGTATTTGGAGTAGAGAGTTGTGCAACCAGCGTCGAACCTGGATCGTCCGGATGCGCAGCCATTTTCGCCGCGTCGGGAGGTTTCGCATTTTCGGTAGGTATAGTAGCAGCACTGGTAACTGAAGATGAACCCTGCGCAGAAATGCCGGCCTGAGTCGCTTGATCATCCGCTGCCAACGCTGTGGGATTGTTCGATTCGACACTTGTAGTTGCGCCGCAATTGGTACAGAAACGATGCCCAGCTTCTAGAGGGCTGCCGCATTGCGGGCAGAAGCGAGGAAATGACCGTGCCATTGCTTCTCTCCTTTGACGATAACTATAAATGATAGTTGCTGAAAAATAATAATTAGACCGTAGACCTTCATTATCTTAACAGTAAGTGAGAGAAATGTCTACAATTAGGGAGGCGAAGCATTCACGCCAACTGAAAATCCGTCGAATCCTGGTCGCTACTGACATCCCGGCTCTGCGGTACCAGGAGCAGAGTAAATGATTGAGTATGCTGCGGCACCAGAAAGCTGACCGCCCCGGTCTGACCCATTGCACCTGCATTGAAAGAAACGGGGAGCGTTGTATTCTTTGGTGAAGCAGTAGTATTGCCAAACTTCAAACGAATATAGTCGTAGGACGAGCCGGTAACAGCAATCTGTGAGAGCGTATTATCCACTTTGAGGGCGACTGTAATATAGCGCATGTCCTTGGCGGCCTGCTGGCCATCGATGCTTAAGCTCGACGTGGCACTAGTCAGTGTCCAGTTCAGCCCAAAATAGAGCATCTGTCCGTTGAGGTTGATGGACCTGGGTTGATACTTGCTCAGATCGGCCCCTCCCGTCAATGGAATGAGCATTTGCGCCTCATCTGGAGCACCCAGCCGCAAGGTAAGCTGGCTGATCGTATCGCTGGTAGGGACAGCAAAATCAAGGACGCTGGTCTGCGATGTTCCAGGAGCAATACCGGCTTCTGCCTTCACGTAAACCGGGCCGGCGATCGATTTATCCGGCAAAATCAGCCGGGCAATAGTATTGTAATTCCAACTGACCTTGATACCCGTGCTATTCTGTTCGCGCAGGTTCAGGCGGACCATACCATTGTCGCTAGAGTTGGGATCATTGATGAAGTTCTGAGATTGCTGCACATTCACGATAGTTATGTCAACACCTGCGTAAGGGACTGTGGCATTGATCGTTTTCGTTGTCACCAGTGACTGGTAATTGCCAAAACCCGGCAGATGCACACCCTGCAGGCCGGCAATGACGTACCCTGCTGCTGCCAGCAAAACAAGCAACGCCACCACGAGTGGTATCAAAGCCTTTCTCCCCATGCCCCTTTTTTTCGGAGCAGGCGCATATACAGGCTCAATCGGTGTCTGAAATGATGCATGTTGTGGGTTACCCTGTTGGACCTGGGGATAGCTCTGGGTAGGCTGCTGGTCTGGTTGGTCCTGGCCGTATTGCTGGCTCTGCGCTGTCTGCATACCCGCGCTCCTGGAGAGCATCGCCTCCACCGGCAGGCCGCAGGTGCTACAGGCACTCGCATTCGTGACGACGAGTGCACCGCATCGTGGACAATAACGAGGAAAGGCCCGTGCCATAATCGCCCTTGCTTCCTTTCACCTGTGTCATGTTAGAACGAACTCATCTTCTTGATGATCCATTGTAGCATAGCCAGGGAGGAGTTCTATGAAATAGATCACAACCATCAAGCCTGTTTGATACTCCTCCACTGGGTTCCACATTCAAAGCAATAGCGTGCCCCCTCAACCTGCATAAACAGCGTACCGCAATTCGGACATACCTGGGCCAGCGAGGCGCCGCAGTAGATACAGTATTTCCAGCTGGACAGAACCTCATATTTGCACGAGAGGCATAGTTTTGTTTGCGCTGCAGGCCGCGCTATGAAACTACTGCTTATGACTACCTGACGGTCAAAACGGCCTGGATGTAAAAGCGCCTGGTCGAGGACATCAACCTGGCTGGTGGTAGCAATGACCGCCATCGGTGGATGATAGTCAAGTCCATCCATCTCTACCACCAGTTGTTTAAAACATTGTTCGCGTTCTTGATCCGTGGCCAGTCCATCGAGATTATCGATAAAGAGCACGCACGGGGAGGCCTCTCTCGCCTGGCTGAAAATATGGCTTATCATATCCCGAGCTCTTTGGCGGGGTTCACTATATTTGAGCAGATTGTACTCATCCACTGGAAGTTCAAGGTCTTCGATGGACAGGGCGCCGGAGTCAATATCAGCAAGCATCTTAACGAGTGCCGCAATAGACAGCGATATAAGGGGTACAACGGCCTCACCAGCAGTGGCCTTCACAAGTAGCGTTCGATCTGTGCAGGGATGACCAATAAGCAGCACCCCATACAAATATCCTCTTTTTGAGGACTGAAAAATTTCTGGCTTCTTCAGAAACTGCGCAACTTCTCGTAAATCGCGCTTCGCCACATCGAACCCTCTGATATCCTGGAAAGTAATGGTAGGACGCTCAAACGTCCTAAGAATTCGCTGCGGGGAATTTTTACCGAAGCCTACAACGCTTTGCTCTCTCACTCGAGAGCGTACGAGCTGATCTATATAACTCGTGTAAGCTGGACCTACCAGCTCTCTCAAAGGCGCAGGTAATGCGTCCTCTGATGGCAATAACAGAACAAGCAGAGGCTGGATGCGTGGGTGGCGCAAGACGCCCAATAACAGGTGCTCTGGATATATCAATCCAGAGTGCCTTTGCAAGGCAAAGGCAAAAGCCCATTCAATACAATGCAGCGCTTCGCCGGACAAAGGGAGATCATTCCCTTCTGCATTACTCTGCACACCAAAGACTTCCGCTGCTTGTGCGCGGATCACCCGCATATCCAACCCCATATTGTTCATTACCCGGGCTACCCTATCATCGGATTGCGCAAGAACGCCGAGAAAGAGATGTTCTGGATATACCTCCGGTGCTCTCATGCGAGCCGCTTCTTGTTGTGCCAGGCGGATTTCTGTTTGTGCTGAAGGTGCTAATCTATCAAAGTCAAATGCATGGCTATGCATCTCAGTTATCAAGGTGCTCATGGTATGCTCCTGTGCAAAAGATACCGCTATCACTTCTTTCAAATAGGCGCAGTGCGGACACTCACTATGAAGAATTTTACGCCAATGCGCTGCACATTCAAAACAGAGCAATAGTAGTTTTTATACTGACGTGCGACCCGTCATAGAAGAGACGTGTAGGGGCGGCCTCACCCCAGCCCTCTCCACTGCGTGGAGAGGGAGAGCGGGGATGCTTGCATCGCTCCTCGCCGGTAAAATGCTGTAGCTTTGACTTATGAGTAATCACTCCAGCCGGCTTCCACACTCGAAGCAGAACTTCGCTCCCTCAACCTCGGGACGGGGAGCGCCACACATTGGACATACTTTGGCAAGCGAAGCTCCGCAGTAAGCACAACGGTTCCACTGTAGAAGGACTAGCCGTTTGCAGGAGGGACAGA
>WNFA01031879.1_pt1 | contig 13076 bp, 10 predicted proteins | sample 5400481 | NCBI WGS metagenome assembly WNFA01 (sample SAMN13153340, study PRJNA577476) | soil metagenome | isolation source: 120 cm saprolite under Douglas fir tree site 2 hole 1 replicate 2 | place: USA:California | collected 2015-04-18 | reverse complement strand
CGAAAGCAAGTGGTCGAACCGGTGTTCGGACAGATCAAACAGGCGCGCGGATTCCGCCAATTCCTGTTGCGGGGCGTCGAGAAAGTGCGCGCCGAGTGGGCGATGATCTGCACCGCCCACAACCTCCTGAAGCTGTTCACCCTCGCAAAGGCCTCCTGAGCCCGCGAACCTGCAACAAATGCCCGATCGCGATGCCTATCTGGACGGGCTCCTAGAGAAGGGGTCCGGCGTAGCCGGACCCCCGCCCCAGTTCACGTCAAAAGATAAACAAATAGCGCGACGGCCCGAAGGCAGGCGGCTACGTCTATTTTCACAGAACACCGGATGATGAGCTGCTTGCGCATCTCGTAGTCCTCCGGGTAGCAGCCCGCCGCTTACCCAAAAGGTTTAGGGTGAAGCTCCCATCGGAACGGTTTGACCGCCGTTCATAGGTGCATCGGCCCACCATTGGCGTTCTAGACCGCCTTTGATGGCCTACGTCATCCCCGGGTATCCTTCCGCCGTCGTTTCTGAGACGCCAGCGTCTCGGGCCGGGCCGTAGGATTGCGGATGGGTTGCACGGGTGGCCAACTGATGAGGCTGGGGCCAGCAAGGTCCGCGACGCTATGTTGCGACGACTCTCCACTTTGAGGCGAGTCCTTAATAGCGTTTTCCCCAGAGCGGCGGGTCCCTGAGACGTGTCACAGTGATCGAGCTACCGCCGGTCATCTTCGTCCGGATGTACCCAAACATAGGGCGTGATCTCGCGCTTTTGGGCTCACTGGTAATTCTACCAGCAGAACTCGCCGGTCTAAGTATGACAACTGCATGACGCAGGGAAACGTAAATGTATGCCACAACCGCTGGCTGATCCTCATATTCGACATGAGTAAAACGCGAAGATCGGTGCTACGTCACTCGCGTGGAGAAGAGCACCTTTTGCTGCGTCAGTACTTCCACGCGGCAACTGCATCAATACTGCGATTTGCAATTACTCTCTTCCCTTACTCGCCGCGCTATCACGTCGCGGGCTGCCCCCAATTGATCCGTTCGTACCTATGAGGACTCAACGTTGAGCCGACGCACAGTTGGAATGTCCGAAGCCGATGAATTGAAAGACATAGCGCGGTTGCTGGCGAGCTTATGGGAGACCGCGCAACGGCTTCCTGAGGGATCAGAGCGGCAGGATGCGTTCAGACAGATTGGTAGCTTCCAAAGGCGGGTAGCGGCATTAGTTACACGCGCCCTCTAGGCTCTTCAGGATGTTGCGTGGCGCTGTGCCGTGGCTACCCATCCAACTCGCGCCGGAAGATTGCGATTTGGAAGTTGGCGAACTTGAAAAGACCGGCATTATACCATTGGGTTTTCCATGCCGCCGAAAATTGGGGGTTTGGTACAATGCTTGGGCCGATGAGCCGATTTTGATTTGTCCGACGCACTGGAGGAGCTGGCGCGCGCCTTTTTCGAGGAAGTGGAGCCCGTTATGAGGACAGCGCTTTGCTTCGCTATGTTGCTCATTCCCACGATTGCGCTCGCTCAAGGCCACCAATTTGTGACACGCTAATCGAAGGCTTCAGCCACTTCGTTACCTCCATGACTGCTCCGATTGCTTCCGGCTGGAGCGGTTTGCCGGGTGGGGCTTGCACCCACTGGAAAGCGCCGCCTTTGCACGGCGCACACCCCAAGCCGACATTGGAGCGGACAGGGAAATCTAATGCGTCGGGTCACCTGAGGAAATGACCGCTAATGATCTCACCGAACGACACGCAACAAGGATCGAATCTACTCGCGCTGCCGAATGCTGCCGTGCACTTTTCTGCCTGCGCCCCTTACTAGGGCGTTGTGCTCTCCCTGAGGCAAGTTCCCGAAAGTGCTGTCGCTGCGAGCGATGACGGGCGATTGAGACAGACTTCCGGCTGCTCCGCGGGCCGCCGCAACGTCTCCGAAGGCGACTCTCCGAACAGCATGCGGTAGGCAACCGAGAAGCGCCCGAGCTCCCAAAAGCCGTGGTCGGTAACAATCCGCGTGACGGTTGCCTTGGACGGATCCGAACACAGGAGCGCCTGCCGCACGAGGTGCATTCGGCGCAAAGCGAGATAACGGATTGGCCCCATGCCTAGATGCTCCTCGCAGGAGGCGCGAAGTGTTCGCTCCGCGACGCCGATCGCTGCGCAAATTTCGGTGAGATAAAGCGGTCGGTCGGGATTTGCCTCCAAGAATTCCTCAAACCGCGCGACGATGGTGTCGTGACGACAGCTGCCGACGGTCGGCTCTACAGCGGCGCCTTCGGCAAGGCACCTCACCATGACATGAATGAGCTCATTCTCGAACGCCCGAAGCACCTCCGGCAACTCCAGAACATCCGGGCTGTCATGGGCAAGCTGCCCGACGCTCTTGTGCAGTGTTAGCAACCGGAGCATCAATGCAGAACCCGGGCGAATAATTCGTTTGTGCAGCGTTTTCGGAAACTCACGACCGATTATTGCTTCAGCAGCAGCATCCAGATCATCAAGCGGAAGAGACATCGTGCCATAATGAAAGTTAGCGTCAGATCGTTGATGTGTGACCTCGAACCCGTTCACGATGATGTCGCCGGGCAAGACTTCTAAGCCACAGTGCAGGAGTGGTGACGAATTAGGTTCGATAAGGAAGCCAATCGCTCTACGGCCGGGCTTGACCGTGACAGTATTGACCTGTGGCAAGGATACCCCAATTCGGGCATCCAAAGGCTGCTCATGCCGATTTGTGTAAGCCCGGCACGAAAACTTCCTTTCGCTGTGGGAAATAGTTCGCAATCGGCAGACCAAATAACCGCCTGGCACTCCAACGGATCGCTAAAACTAAAAACTCTACACCACGACACTTCTGTTCTCCCCCGAAACAGAAAATATTATTTGGCGTGACAACTAGCTTTGCAGCGACGAGCGTCAGGAGGACTTAGCTTCGGATCGCAAAAGCAGAGTAGGCAATGTGATCGCGGCGACCCGAAATCGCAGTTGTACCTTAGCTCCACTATCACCTCTGATCAATGTACGGATTATGACGCAAACTGCGATATTGCCATTCCGATTCTGTATAGCTGAAGGCCAAAGCTTCGATTGTGCAATGCACCGCTTCCAGGATGGTCCGATGGGGCGGCATCCATGCCGGTCCATGCGGCACAATGTATCACCCTAATATTTATCAGCTTCCGAAGTCGTATAGTGAAGTCGGAGCCGGCCCCCCATCCTGCGTGTTCGATTGCGGTTCGCAAGGGCGTGGCCTGTCTAATGAGATGGAGCGGATAGCGGAGAACGGCACAGCGACGTTTTCCAATCCGGACGACTACCAAGCCGGTATTGGAGACGCGAGTGTCAATCTCATCATCACCGGCGGCGGAGATTTCAATGCGCGCCTGACGTGGTTGCGCTTGCGCCGTTTGCATGTGCTTCGTGGCCGCGAAAATCTACCGCGCATTGCCTTTATCTCGTTGTCGCCGGCGCGCGTGTTTATTTCGTTTCCAACGAGCGCGGGTCTGCCCTTAACATACGGCGGACTTGGATTGCAGTTCGGCGACGTCGTGTTCCACGGTCGCGGCGAGCGAACGCATCAGCGGACCAATGGAGAAAGCCAATGGGGCCTTATATCGTTGCCGGCCAAGCAGCTCGCCGCCTGCGCTAAGGCCCTGACTGGACGGAAGATAACTTCGCCGCCTGCCGGCCGGGTGCTGCGACCGTCGCGGAGTGCCGGAGTGCGCTTGCTGCGGCTTCATTCAAAAGCCTGCCGTCTCGCCGAAACCAGACATAAGTTAATCGCGAATCCGGAAGTCGCGCGCGCGCTCGAGCAGGAATTACTTCACGCGCTGGTCAATTGCCTGACGGCCGACGATGTCAACGGCAATCGAAAAACGAGGCGGCAACACACCGATATCATGGTTCGGTTCGAGGATGCGTTGGCCGCGCATAGTGGCTCGCAGCTGAACATGCCCGCGCTTTGCTCGGCTATCGGCGTATCCGAACGAACCTTGCGAACGTGCTGCACCGAATTCCTGGGCATGAGCCCTACTCGGTACCTTTTGCTGCGACGATTGAATATGGCGCGCTCAGCATTGCGGCGCGCCGACCCGGCAACGGCGAGCGTCGCAGAGATTGCCCGAACCCATCAATTCCTGGAGCCTGGGCGCTTCGCAGTGACCTACCGCACCGTCTTCGGAGAAATGCCCTCGTCCACGCTGCGGCGCTCGCTGATCAAAACGACCTGATCAAAACGCAGCCGAATTCGCACAGCGCGTGCAAAGCAACCAGTGGAAAATCGCCGGATCGATAACGAAGCGGACAGCCTGGGCGGTGGCCGGAGGCGAAGAGCGACGACGTTTGTCTGGCTATTCATCAGAGATCGGTATTTCTCGGCAAGGCCGAATTCATGATCTATGATGGAAAGACAAGGAGCCGATCTTGCCGATGCCGCCTCGGAAAGCTCGAGGATAACCAGCATGCAAATCTGAGCGTTGCTCCTCGCGGATGTCCGAAGTCCGGGTCTTGATGGAATAGGTAAGTCACTTCCGGTCATGGCACCTTTGAGACATGCCGATGAACTCTGAGCATGTCTGTTGATAGGGGCAGACCGGAAGTGACTGGCCCGCAGTCAACACTATCATGCACACCTGGACGAGCAAGACGCCATCATGGACCTCAAAGGGTGGCTACGGAACCTCGGTCTCGAACACTTTGAGGCGGCATAAAGCAGGCGGCCGGATCAGCCAAACCGCGTTGGATCGAGAAGCGATCTCTGCCTATCCGAATTCGGCAGAGGATGTGGCAATAATGCGCGATCGTCGCGGCTCGCTAAACGTGCCGTTTCCGCATAGGCAGTCCCCCTATGCCTTGGCAACATTGCCTCCGACCCCTCGTAAAAGATCAACTCCTGAAGGGGTTAGTGCTATGGTGGAATACTAGGCTGAACACCCCTTGATATGGATCCGCGAGCCGACCGCCGCGTCGCGACAGGGCTTGTGGACCAATCGTGCAGTACTGCAATAAGCGGGGGCACGGCAATGGGCACGTGGAACACAAAGCCAAGCACACGCGGTGCGGCTGGATCGCGCCCGATCAAGCAGTGGCATACCCTGATCGCAACATGTCTCGCAGTCTGCTTCGCCCTCATCACGCAGGCCCGCGCGCTCGACCAGGTCTCGCTGCAGCTAAAATGGAAGCACCAGTTCCAATTCGCGGGTTACTACGCCGCAGTCGAGAAAGGATTCTATCGCGAGAACGGCCTTGAGGTCGAAATTCGCGAGGGAGGTCCCAGCGTGAATGCGGGTGCCACGGTCGCGGCAGGCGGTGCCGACTTTGGCATCTGCACGACCAGCGTTCTGCTGGATAGCACTCAGCGAGCCAACACGGTCATCCTCGCCGTGATTTTTCAGCACTCCGCTGCTATCATCCTGACATCGAATCGCGCCGGCATCCACACGGTCTCCGAATTGAAAGGGCACCGCCTGATGGATCGGCCGGGAAATGACGACCTCGCAGCGATGCTGAAGCACGAGGGCGTCGACTACGCCGCTCTCCCTCGCGTTGCTCATGATGGCAATCCACGCGATCTGCTCAACGGCACTGCGGACGCGATGGTGGCTTACAGCACCAACGAGCCGTATGCGCTGGAAAAGCTCGGCACGCCGTATCTGATCTTCTCGCCGCGCGCCTTCGGGCTCGACTTCTATGGTGACAACTTGTGCACATCGAGGGCGGAGGCCGTAAAGCACGCCGAACGTGCACACGCGTTTCGCGCCGCTAGTGTGAAGGGCTGGCAGTATGCGCTCGCGCACAAGGACGAGATCGCTGATCTGATCCGTCGGCGCTACTCCATGCAGAAGAGTCGCGAAGCGCTGATGTTCGAAGCCGTGCAGACCGAATTGCTGATTCAGCCGCATCTCGTTCCAATCGGTGATCAGAGCGTCGAGCGCTGGCAGACCATCGCCAACACCTATCTCAGCTTGGGGATGCTGAGCGAGGCGGAACTCCCGGCGGGGATGATCTATGTACCCGACGACGGGGCGTGGGCGGCGCGGCTGCGGACGCCGCTGCTATGGACGTTGCTCGCGATCGTTCTCGTTGCTGCAGCCGCCTGGGCGCTCTATCGCGGGAAGGCGTGCACATTCGGGGCCCTGCGGCTGAGCGCGGTGATGTCGGGGCTTTTCGTTCTGCTCAGTATCCCCGTGCTGATCTTCATCCTGTTGTACAATTATCGCGAGAACGGCGTTGCCATCCGGGCGACCCTGAAGGACCAAGTCTCCAAGACCAAGCAGGTCAGCATCGACGATGCGGAGAATCTGATGTACCCGGTCGCGGCCACGCTCAAGCTGCTGGCGGCGATCGCTGCAGCAGACCCGGATACTTTCAAAAAGGAGGAAAGCCGGGAGTTGCTCTATCAGGCTCTGACCTCAGCGAGGCAGATCGACGCGGCCTATGTGAGCTACGAAGACGGCTATCATCGTGTCGTGACGCGGATCGATGACGACCGCAGGCGCTCCGACCCCGCCATTCCGCCGTCCGCGAACTGGCATTCCAGCTATATCGACAGCTTTGCCGGGAGCCCACGGCGGGTGCGCCATCGCACCTTCTTCGATATCTGGCCCCATGTCGTTGGGAATTATGGTGTGGAGACGATTCTCGATATCAGGACGCTGCCGGGGTACCAGGCGGCGAAGGAAGCACGAGCCCTTATTATCGAGCAACCGTCGATCAATCCGGATACGGGATACCCGATCATTTCCGTGAGATATCCGATCATCAAGGACGGCGCATTCATCGGCTGCGCCTCCGCCAACATCACCCTCGACGTCTTATCCCGCTTTCTCACCAGCCATCGCGCCAGCCTCCGCAGTACGACGATCCTCGCCAATCCGAACAACGGGATGATCATCGCGTTTCCCGATCAGAAGAAGAGCGTCCGTAGCGAGAATGGCCGCCTGGAAATCGCCAGGCTTAGCGACATCGCGGACGACAACGTTCGGGAAGCCTACCGGCTGCAGGGCGAAACCAACCGCGACGACTTCTTCTTCCGCTCACCGCAAAACGGCGAGGAGATCACCGCGTCCTTTGCGCGCTTTCCGGGCAGCTTCGGACAGCCGTGGGAGGTGGTCGTCCTGACGCCCACTGATGACTTTGTCGGCGGCCTTGAGCGAACCAATCGCCAGATGATCGTGCTAATCGCTGCGCTGACGGGCATCGAGCTGCTCCTGATCTATTTCTTGTCGCGGCGGCTGTCGCGTCCGATCGAGGGCGTTTCGCGGGAGTTGAGATTGGTGGAGGATCTGTCCTTCACGCACACGGCGCCGGCCACATCGACCATCAAGGAGATCAAGGAGCTGCAGACCGCGGTCGGGCTGTTCGAGACCTCGCTGCGATCATTCTCCTCGTTCGTGCCCCTTGATGTGGTCAGGGAGTTGATCAAGACCGGCATTCCTCTGACGCTTGGCGTCGAGCAGCGCATCATGACCGTGATGTTCACCGATCTGCAAGATTTCTCCACCCTCGCCGAGCAGATGGCGCCGAACGATCTGCTTAGTCAGCTGTCGGTTTATTTCGAAGCGGTTTCGCAAGCGATCGCGGAAGAGCACGGCACAGTCGACAAGTTCATCGGCGACGGCATCATGGCGTTCTGGGGCGCGCCTGCTCATCGGCCGGACCACACGCTGCGGGCCTGCTGCGGGGCCATGCGTGCCGTGCGGCGCATGCAACAGACCAACGACGCCTGGAGCGCCGAGGGGCGGCCACGATTGCACCTTCGCATCGGGCTGCATTGCGCGAACGTACTGGTCGGCAATGTCGGCTCGAGCGAGCGACTCAGTTACACGGTGATGGGAGATGGGGTAAACGTTGCGGCTCGCCTTGAAGGCATCAACAAAACCTTCGGCACCACGATCTGCATAAGCGACAGCATATTTGAGGTTGCCGGGCCGGACATCGTGGCGAGACCGATAAGGAAGGTCCAGGTTAAAGGCCGCGAGCACGCGTTCATGATCTACGAGCTGCTGGGAATCAGGAACAACGAAGATCCGGAGCTGGCGGCGCCGGACGGAGCAGGCAGACTATGCGACATGACTCGGGGGGCCTCGCACCATTTCGAGCGGGGCCAGCTGGACAAGGCAGCCCAATGCTATCGCGAAATATTGATAGCGTTTCCGGGCGACCCCGTGGCCAAGTCGTTGCTCGCGATGTGCTCCACAGCGGTGAAGGCTTGAGCAGAGTACCGAGTTTGGCGCAATGTCCGTGTTTCTTTGTGGTTCGCTCGCATGCTATCTGACCGGACAGAATACAGTGCCGGATGGCGGAAGCGCTTTCCGGGCCTGGTTTGTTCAAGACCAGCGGACGCGAATGTCGGCTCTTGGCCCATCTCGGACTTCGGCCTGATCGCTATGCAGGGCCGACTTCTACCATTTCTCACTCGCCGCCCGGTCGCAAAGTGATAGTCTTTGGGAAACAAGATATTAAAAGGCGCGAAGCCAGCCGATTTGCCGATCGAGCAGCCAACGAAATTCTAACTGGTCACCAACCTCAAGACTGCAAAGGCGCTCGCGATCGAAATTCCGCCGACCCTGCTTGCGATGGCCAACCGGGTGATCGAATGAATCGGAACTGTCCACGCTATGCATCGGCGGCGATCGGCAACAGGGAGTGATTCATGAAAGGTAACCTCAAAGTTATCGAGTACCTAAACAAGGCACTGCGCCACGAGCTCACCGCAGTGAACCAATATTGGCTGCATTACCGCCTGTTGGATAATTGGGGCTACAAAGTGCTTGCAAAGCAATGGCGCAAGGAATCCATCGAGGAAATGCAGCATGCCGACAAGCTCATCGAGCGGATCATATTCCTCGATGGCAATCCCAACCCTTCGTATCGGTCAAACGGTGAAGGAGGTGCTTGACCGCGATTTACAGGCCGAAACGGAAGCGCGGGCACTTTACGAAGAAGCGGCAACGCACTGCCACGGTGTGAAGGACTACGTGACGCGCGGCCTCTTCGAGCAACTGATGCACGACGAGGAACATCATATCGATTTCCTTGAAACCCAAATCGACCTCGTCGCCAAGCTCGGCCTTGAGCTCTACGCCCAACATCATATTGGCGACCTCGACGAGAGCTAACGACGATTGCATCGCAATCGCCGTAGCGATGAGTCAGAGACTCTCGCGCTGAAAATGTTGGAGACTGCCGAGATAAGCGGCCAATCCTTTTCGGGGACACTTCATGCAATCAATGATGATGCCACTTCCGGTATTGGCACGTTTGAGACATGCCGACTGTATTGAGTAATGTCCGCTTTCAGGGTGCCGGGGTAACCCGGAAGATATTTGCTCATACTGAGTTCTTCTCAGTTTGACCCGAAGCGGAAATCGGCGAGTGCTGATGCTATAAGGGCAAGCAGGAGCTGAGGAGGGTCTCGCGATGGTCGATCACCACCATTGGCAACTCGACGGTAGTGCGCCACCCTGACGTTTTTTCTGCAACTTCGACGCTACGGGATGCACAGAACCTGAGCGGGCGGCGGCCGAGCGACCAGCGCTGCAAGCCGCCGCAGGTTCTGGGCGATGGCAGCCAGAACAAACTCATCCTGGGCGCCTCGTGGGCCACGCAGTCGAAGCCGACCGAGCCTGAGGATGCGCTTCAAGTGAGCGAACCGCATCTCGATCTTCTTGCGCTCCCGTCGCGACTGCTCAAAGTCCTCGGTGCCAGCGAACGACCGGGCAATGTCCCGGGCGTGCTCATGGATGTCGCGCGGGTCTCTCATTAATCGCGATGGCGGGCGGCCCAGCGACCGTGGGTTGCTTCGTGCCCTGTTTCGTAGACGAAGCGGCAGCAGACTTTTCGCGCGATGGTGTTGATGAGCTAACTGCAGGTCGACTTTGTTGAGCCGAACGATTTGGCTGATCAGATCCACTCATGCACTGCCGGTAAGTTCTGAGAGCACACTGTGCTCCGCAGTTATGGGCGATGTGTTCGCCATTCCCCTGCTGCCATAGCTGAAAGTCAGGCGACACCGAGTGCGCTACACCGAGTTGAGCACAATACGCTTCAGGGACTTTTGGAGGTGATTTGGCCGACGAGAACTATCCGATCACGCATTGGGGGCCAGCCCGGTGAGACGTTATGGGACATTTACATCATCGATCCTGGTATGAAGCAGCGGATAGTCATTCCGGTAAACATCTTGATCGGCCAGACCACGGTGCGCCCGTACAGATTGGGCTGAGTGAGCACAGCGTCATCCGGCACGTCCAACCATTGGCCATCGAGAAACACCCGATAGTGACTGTTGACGACTTCCCAATCGCTATCCAGCACGGTTCGACCATCGGCGTCGGCGCAGCACGGTCCCTTTCCCGAATGCAGGTGCTCGAACCACTCGTGCAACTTCGGGTCGAGCTTGGCGTAGCGCCCGTCGAGGTCGCGCGAGGCCGCCGGGGCTGCAATCAGCGCTAGGGCAAGCGTCAGTCGGATCACCATATTTTCGCCATCTATAAGAGACGGCCTCGTCGCGGCACGAAGCGCCAGGGCCGTTCTGCCCGATGGGTTCTGGGCGTAACCAAATCCAAAAGGGCGGTGCAGCCTATCAAATGCGCGCAATCGGGAATAATCACGCTTTTGCGTTTACGGAACCAGCGTTGTGCAGTGAGTGCTGGCCTGATCGGGTCACTGACTGCTTAGGCATTCGTTTTTGTCGAGGCCGCCCATGCAGACGCCGCCGGTTGATCCCGATGTCGCCGATACCGCGCCGTCCGATCCGACGTTGATGCCCTATGTCCACGAACACATTGTCACTTGCCTCCTTCATTTCGTGCCCCGTCCAATGTCGCCAACTGGCACCTTTGAGACATGCCGAATGAGTCGAGCGATGTCCGAGTTTGAGGGCAAAGCGGAAAACATATGCTCGTACTGAGTCCTTCTCAGTTTGACCCATTTCGGACAACCCATCCAAACTCTAGCTCCTGAGCAAGCCCACAATCTCTTGTAGAGGTGTGTGCAGCGGTATAGCGTAGAGCTTCAAGGCGGCAACTTGCCCTGCTTTTTTAGCGGCAGAGCGTATGACATCGGTCGCCAAGCATTCTGACAATCAATAGGAGTCACATTTCTGGGAGCGACCGCTATCGTTCACGCCGATCCTTGGTCATCTGCAAACGTCGAATGACATGGGAGGGAATCTATGAACGCTTCATTCGCCCGCGCTCTGATTTGCTCGTTCACGATCGCTGGCTCGGTCTTCCTATTGGAAGACGCACGGGCACAAGCCATCTTCCGCACCGAGATTTATCCGGTGCCGACGGTAACACTCAGCACCGCTGATTTTCTGCTCGGCAAAAAAGAAGGTAAGCCCGCGATGATAGCGGGCGAGCTGCGCATACCAAAGCCCGGAACCGACCGGCTGCCAGCCGTCGTCCTCGTGCATGGCTCGGGCGGCGTCGGCTTCAATTCTGGCATGTGGGCGGGCGAGCTGAACAAGGCTGGCTTTGCAACTTTTGTCACCGACAGCTTCACGGGCCGTGGGATCACGAATACCATTACCGATCAATCGCAGCTTTCGTCTTACACAATGATGAACGACGCCTTTGCTGCGCTCGCCGTGCTTGGGAAGCATCCGCGCATTGATCCGGACAAGATTGCGGTCATGGGTTTCTCGAAGGGCGCCGTGCCCGCACTTTACGCTAGTATGAATCGTTTCCAGAGCGCCTACGCCCCTGAGGGCGCAAGCTTCGCCGCCTATATCGGTTTCTACACGCCCTGCAACACCGCGTTAATCGATGACGAAAAGGTCAGCGCGAAGCCGATCCGGCTTTATCACGGCATTGCCGACGACTGGGTGAAGATCGGCCCGTGCCGCGACTACGTCGCGCGGCTTAAAAAGGTTGGCGCTAATGTAGACCTTGTTGAATATCCCGGCGCCACTCATGGTTTCGACATCCAGACGATTCCGGGCACGCTACAGCTGCCGCAGGCGCAGACTGCGCGTAAATGCCGCTTCGAGGAAAAGCCGCAGGGCGTGATCATCAATAGCGATACGGGCCAGCCCGCCAGTTTCAACGACCCCTGTATCGAACGTGGCGTCGCGATCGCCTATAATGCTGAGGCGACCGACGCCGCTCGCAAGGACGTCGTCGAATTTCTCAGTAAACTTTTCAACAAGTAGCCGAAGTACCGAGAATGAACGCGCCGTCAAAATTCAAACTTGGGAAGGCGCGGGGAAAGCTGGAAACTCCGTGCGCCGGTCAGGATTAGTTTTTCTTGCATTAGCGTTGGCGGGTGAGCGGACCTAATGGTATTCTTCGGAGCTTCAGGGATCGGGGGATATCGAATATTCAGGTGGATGGCTGTGTCCACCTGAAAATGCAGCAAAAATTGAGGAGGACTCGGCGATGGCGACTTACTCCATAGGCGATCTCAGCCGTCGGGAAATCTTGAGAATGTCTGCGATACTTGGCGTCACAAGCGTCGTCTCAACGAAATTCGCGTTTGCTCAAGCGGCCTTGCAGCGCACGCCTGGCCAAATACTTGGTCCGTTTTATCCAGTGAAACCGTTTGATCAAAAGGCTGATCTAACGAAAGTGCCCGGTCGACCGGGTCGCGCTGAGGGTGAAATCCTGAATGTCATGGGACGCGTGCTCAATTTGAAGGGTGAGCCCGTTCGCAACTCCAAGGTCGAGGTTTGGCAGGCCAACGCTCATGGGCGTTACACGCATCCGAGCGATACGAACCCCGCGCCGCTCGACCCAAATTTTGAAGGATCGGCCGTTCTGACCACGGACTCGGAAGGTCGATACAGGTTCAAGACTATTAAACCGGCCGCGTATCCCGTCGGTCCCAATACAATCCGGCCAGCGCACATTCACTTCGAAGTTTATGGCCAGCAAGATAGACTTGTGACCCAGATGTACTTTGAAGGCGACCCGTACAACAATACGGATCGCTTTCTGCAAAGTGCGGGGCGACCGGAATTGCTCATCACGAAGCTATTGCCGCCGCCTCCAGAGTTCGAACCAGAGTCGAAATTGGTGGTATTCGACATCGTGCTGTACGCGGGCTAATTAGTTCCGCACAAGGCAAGTGCTGCGGCGATGC
>WNFA01015478.1_pt1 | contig 13078 bp, 7 predicted proteins | sample 5400481 | NCBI WGS metagenome assembly WNFA01 (sample SAMN13153340, study PRJNA577476) | soil metagenome | isolation source: 120 cm saprolite under Douglas fir tree site 2 hole 1 replicate 2 | place: USA:California | collected 2015-04-18 | reverse complement strand
GCTTTATGTCGTCCAGGAAATACGCCCAGTCTGCGGCTGCGTTCAGTGCCCTAGCCTGCAGCACTGCTTCGACTCCGGAACGTCTCGCCAGTGCCTGATCCAGGAAGGCCTTGCCTTCTCTGAGGTGCCCACGATGGTACCAGAACCAGTACAAGGCAACACACAAACGAAGGACCCGCTCCGTCTGCTGCTGTCCGTCCTGCGAATCTGCCTGCACCTGGGCTTGCTCTAACAGAAATGTCAACGCCGCCCGCAAATTCCCGTGCTCCTGCTCCAGTCGAGCAAACCAGCGGGCTTGCTCAGTCCCTCGCAGTTGGGGTTCGGCTTCCTCAGCCAGGGTCAGGTAGTACTCTGCATGCGCTTGCTGCGTCACCTCGGTCTCCCCCGTGTTGGTCAGGCACTCCAGGCCAAACTCGCGCAGCATCTGCAACATCCTGAAGCGTGGTTCGCCATCCTCCCGCGTTTCCTGTTGGAGCAGGCTTTTGTCCATCAGGGAGAGCAGCCCATCCAGGATGTCTGTCTCCAGCTCCCCTGCCGCCCGGCACACCACCTCCGCAGCCTCCCACATGCAGCCATCGACAAAGACGGAGAGCCGACGGAAGAGCTTCTGCTCCTCAGGTGCAAGCAGATTGTAGCTCCAGGCAATCGCCCCACGCAGCGTCTGCTGGCGGGCGGGGAGGTCGCGCGCTCCCCCTGAAAGTACTGCCAGCCCCTGCTCCAGACGGGCCAGCAAGGCCGGGAGCGCAAAAAACTTGGCTCTGGCCGCCGCGAGTTCGATAGCGAGAGGCAAGCCGTCCAGCCGCGCACAGATGCCAGCCACCGCAGGGGCATTGGCATTGGTCACCACAAAGTCGGGTTTGACTGCCTGCGCCCGCTGGATGAAGAGGGCCACCGCCTCGTACTGCGAGAGCGTGATCAGATCGGGTAGCTGTTTGGGGTTGGGCACCGCGAGCGGCGGGAGGGCGAACTCGCGCTCGGCCTGCAGGCGTAGCACCACCTGACTGGTCACCAGGATCGTGAGCCTGGGGCAGGCGGCCAGCAGCTCGGCCACGAGCAGTGCCGCCGGAATCACCTGCTCAAAGTTGTCCAGGAGCAAGAGCATCTGTTTGTCTTTGAGCGCCGCGTTGAGCACCGTGAGCGGGGAGTGGCCGCTCTGATCGCTGACACCCAGGGTCTGGATGATAGCGGGTATGACCTGCTCAGGGTCGCTCAACGGGGCGAGTGGGATCAGAAACACACCATCAGCAAACTGGTCGGCCAGCTCGGCCGCCACGTGCAGGGCCAGCCGCGTTTTGCCCATCCCTCCGGGTCCCGTCAGCGTGAGGAGCCGTACCTCGGGACGACACAGTAGCCCACAGACGGTCCTCACCTCCTGCTCGCGTCCGACAAAGGGGGTAGGTTGCGTAGGCAGATTATGCGGATGATGCGAGAGCGACTTCAGTGGTGGAAACGCGGCAGGCAGATCGGGACTGGTGAGCTGGTAGACGTGTTCGGGTCGCAGCAGGTCTTTCAAGGCATGCTCGCCCAGGTCCTGTACACTTATCCCCACTGGCAAGCTATCGCGGACCAGTTCGTGCGTCACCGTGGAGAGCAGCACCTGCCCGCCATAGCCAGAGGAGAGCACGCGGGCCACGCGGTTGAGCGTCGGACCGAAATAGTCGTTATCGCGGCTCTGAGCTACTCCCGTATGCAGCGCCATGCGCACCCGCAGTGGTGCCACTTCGCCCCACTCCTCTGCCGACACGGCATGCTGAGCAGCCAGTGCGGCGGAGACGGCATCAGTAGGAACAGCAAAGGCCGCGTAGACTGCGTCGCCGACCATTTTGAAGACGAAGCCGCCATGGGCCAGAATCACGGAGCGCAGCAGGGCATCGTGGCGAGCCAGGGCAGCACGCATCGCCTCGGGATATTGTTCCCAGCGGGTGGTGCTCCCTTCAATATCCGTGAAGAGGAACGTGACTGTTCCTGTGGGTAGATCGGGCATAGGTGGCCTCTTTTTCTCGCATTCTACAATGTATCGCGTGGAAGCACGTTATGAGTGAATGTCAACTATGGATAGAAACACGCTCCACGTCAGTAATGACGTGGAGCGCGCGTCCGGACCGCTTAACCTGGTTTACGAATAGAGGACAGCGATGTTGTTGGTGACGCTTGTGACTCCTGGAGCCATCCAGGCGATATCTTCAGCCATGTCATACTCGCTCCATGTTGCTACCGTACCTGCGAGGCATTTCATAACTCCAAGGCCCCCAGCAGGATTTCGGGCGACCCCTCTAAGAAATGCTCACTGGTGAGTGTATCTACTCAGTGTGATAAGAAGCGTTGGATGGATCGTGAAAAAAGGGAATGTTAGTTTTTTCATCGTAGTCGTCTACTTTATACGACCGTCTCTGGCAACTGTTTTCGGCCATCGCCTTTGGCGGCACTTAAGCCGAGGCTACGCCGCACCTCCAGATAATGGACAATCGCATCGCGACTCACGACGCCAACAACAGCACCATTTTGTACCACAGGCAACTGGTTCACATCGCGACCGGCCATTAAGGGTAATACGTCGTTCAGGCTTTGCTGCGGTTGCACCACGTGCAGGCGCTCCAGGGGAATCATAGCATGGCCGACAGTGACCTGTCCCCACTGCTCACGTGGAACATGGCGGATATCGCTGAGGGTAATCAGGCCAGCCAGTTGATCGGCCTGCATCACCAGGGCGGAACGCAGACCTTGGGGCAGGAAGTATTGGTCGACCAGTTGTTGCAGTGAGATGTTGGCAGGGACTAACGTCGGCGTGGGATTCATGACCTCACCAACGGTGACGCCACGCAACACGGACTCCAACATTACCTGGGAGTTGGCCGACTGGGCTGCGCTCAACAGGAACCAGCCGATGAAACCGAGCCAGATGCCATTCAAAACAGAGCCGGAGAAGAGTTGCCAGATGCCCCAGAAGATGAAGAGGTAGGCAACGATCTGACCGGTGATCGAGGCTATTCGTGTGGCTTGACGAAGACTGCCAGTGATCTTCCAGATGATGGAGCGTAACACGCGCCCGCCATCAAGTGGGAAGCCAGGAATGAGATTGAAGACGCCCAACAAGAGGTTGGTCACCGCCAGGTAGAACAGGATGCCTTCCAGTGGTGAGTTGGTCCCTCGCAGCGGCAACCAGAGCAGGAAACAGACGACGCCTATGAGGATACTTGTGAGTGGACCGACCACCGTTATCTGAAACTCTACGCCCGGACTCTTTGGCTCCTGTTCAATATTCGAGACGCCACCGAAGATGAACAGCGTGATATTTTTCACGGGCACCCCACGCCTACGGGCAACGAGCGAGTGGGCTAGCTCATGTAAGAGCACCGAGACGAAGAGAAGAATGGCCGAGATGAAGCCGACGACCCAATACGTGGCGGTTGACCACCCCCGATACAACTGGGGAAACCAGCCCGTGGCAAGGGACACGGTGAGCAATACGAGGATGATGATCCAGCTGACATTAATATAGATGTCGATTCCGGCAATTTTGCCGATACGTAACGAACCAGGCATGGAGATTCTCCTTTCTTGTTTGCGAAGGTAATAGCATAATATCACGTATTGGTCGACGCGTCGAAAGATAACTATAACTCGATACTATTCTCAGAGCGTGGCAAAAAGCGTGGTCGGAAGCGTAAAAAACTCGGGGTGCTTTCGAGGTGTTCGTTTCTTGCTCCACAGAAGTCGAGAACAGGGCTTTTTTACGCTCCGGCAAACGCATTTCTTCACGCGCGATTGATACTCTCAAGACAAGAAATATTCCTTATTAATGCTCTATGAAGCCCGGGAATGTATTCACTCTCAACAGAGAGTAAAGAAGGGAGGTGTTCGTATCATGCCATCAGAAAAGAGCACGCCGAACAAATCGTTCCTGCAAGCCATTGGAAAATCCTTATCCACCAGGCAAAGGATGGATTGATAGTATGTGGACCATTGATCTCCTGCTTGGCGGCATGGGCCTCATTCATTGTATTATGATCAGCGTACGCAGACTCCCTTCACAGTTTGGTGATGTACTGGGTTGTCTCCCAGAGAAAGTTTTGAAGGTTTTACTATGATATCATTGCGGAAAGTCTATCACGCTAAGGTAGTTCATCTATCTGCGCTGTTACTCACGCTGCTCTACTCGCTCGCGTCACTGGTCAGTTGTAATCAGCCCGCGCCTCCTCTGTATACGTCGATCAATCTGGGCATCCCGGCGGCGGCGCTGCAATCACCTGTTAAGGGTCCATTGCCGGATTCGACGCTTTTGTATGTTGGCGTCACTTTCAAAATCGATCCCCGGCTGCTCGCCCAGGCTAATGCGCAAAAGCTCCAACCCGGGCAGAGCTCCAGCGAGGAGCAATTTGCCAAGCGCCTCGGCATTAGCGAGAGCACCTACCAAAAAATCCAGAGTTTCTTTAGCCCGCAAGGGATTACGCTGAAGCTGAGCAAGTTACGGACACACCTGTCCGTGTATGCGAAGGCAGGAACCCTTGCCCGGTTGCTGCAAACAAAGTTCGTTATTCACCAGTATAAAGGACGTACGTTCTACGCACCCGCAACCCCACCCAAAGTACCTACATTTTTTGCGAACTCCATCGATGCCATTACTGGCTTGGATAATTATAGCAAGCCTCCACTTCACGCACTGACCATGCATTTGAGCAACCCACAAGGGCCGCACACGCCAAAGCTTCCCGCCCAGGACTGTAGTCCCGCTGACCAGACGCTTACACCAGGGGACGTTGCCGGTGCATATGGTTACGATACCCTCCAACGTCGCGGCCTGCTTGGTCAGCAGATGACGATCAATCTGGTGGAGATTGATGGCTCATACCAGGATGATATTCAGAACTACCTGAGCTGTGTTCACTTCAAGGGACATCTCTCGTTCGTCAACATCGATGGCAGCCCGTCAGGTGCAGAGGGTGAATCGACGCTGGACGTACAAATGGTCGCCGGACTGGCCCCGGCTGCCTCTATCGTCGTGTACCAAACCGATGGAAATGCGAACGATGATACCTGGGTGCATGTGAACGATGAATTGCAGAAAATCATTGATAATAACACAAGCAACGCAAATGCGGGTAGCGTTGTGAGCATCAGCCTGGGAATAGACGAGGGAGATATCACATCCGACGACGTCCGCGCCCTCGATAGCAGCCTGCAACAACTGACGAAGGTGGAGCATATGACGGTCTTCGTCGCGAGTGGCGACTGCGCAGCATTTGCCAACGAGGTCTTTGGGGACCTCTCGGTGAGCTTTCCCGCCAGTGATCCGTGGGCTGTATCGGTCGGGGGTACACGGCTGTCTGTCAATGGCCAGCACAACCGCACAGATGAGGTGGCGTGGTCGGATGGTCTGAATCCTTTTAAGTGTAAAAATAGCTGGGGCAGCGGCGGTGGAAATAGTAGCTTGTTTGGCCGCCCAGGCTGGCAGATGGGTCCGGGCGTGCAGAACAAGTACTCTAATGGGAAGCGACAGGTACCCGATGTGTCAGCAGTCGCAGATAACCTTGCCGTCTACTTCCAGGGGCAATGGACAGCGGTTGGTGGAACAAGTGCTGCCGCGCCTATATGGGCGGCTGGCCAGGCGCTGGTGAATGAAGACACAATCCAGCATCTGCACACCTTCGGATATTCACCGCAGTTATATTATACAGTTGCAGACAAGCATACTGGCGGAAATGCGTACTTTAACGTCACGAGTGGCAATAATCTGTACTATCCAGCGACGCCGGGCTGGAACTACCCCACAGGTCTTGGCACACCCAACCTCGTGAACTTTGACCAGGCCGTATCCAACAGCCTGGCATAAACTGCGAAGGGGAGTGCCAAAAGCCCAGGAGCTTGCATTTTGACGGAGAACATTCGATAGAAGCTTGAAATAAAGTTGTAGCAAACGCTGAAGTTGGCGGAGGGAACAAGCCCTCCGCCAACTTCAGCGTTTGCCTGCTCTCTATGATTAGCGCCGCTGCACCTGGAACAAGACGGTGAGGACATCGCCAGGTTGCACCTGTCGGCGAAAGTGCTCAGACATCGATGAAATGAGCGGGAGCAGGTCTGCAGTCGGCTCCAATACGCCTTCTCCTTCAAGCTGCCCGTCCTCGCGGAAACGCAGCGTCCTTTCGATGTCTCTGGGGCATCGCCACAAGCGATAAGAACCCGTCATCATCTACCGGGGCTTCGTGCTTCAATAATTTAAAAACGCGCTGTCCTTGCTCGTTACTTTCGACCAGGGCAGTGATTTTGAAGGTTGCTTCAAACATGGTATGTTCCTCCCTATTTCAAATCCGATTAGGTACTGTCCATAAGGAATGGCTATTAGACGGCCTTTGCTATACCACCATTATACACTACTTAGACGGTTTTGATATTATATGAACGAGACAGAGCATAGGTCAATTGAGGGGTAGAGACGCTTGAGCTTGATGCGTGCAACCCCACTCCCTATCTTCCCTCGTACATGCGTCGTAACCGCGGATTAGCTTTCCAGGCGGCCCTGAAGGTAGAGCCAGCGGACAAACGCTAGTCGGTTGTACTCAGGATTAGCCTCCTGATAGACCCCGCGCTGATAGAGCGCTTTGACTCTGAAGAGTCCAGCAATCTGCTCGCGCGAAAAGCCCTCGTGTTCGAGCTGTCGAACATCTGTCATGGTTGGGTAAAACTCTCGTAATTCCATGATTATCCTCCTGTGTCTCCGACCTGTCTGGTGCGGGCTGTACGACTGCCAACTCCCGCATATAGCTCAAACATTTGAATCTCGCAATTCATGCTTGATAGACAGATAGAGAACTGTCTTATTTTAGGTGTACAATGCGCTATTGGCCTGACACCCTGATATTCTCCTTGGCACTACGCTTGTGCACTTCAAGCATAGCAGGAGAGCGTGAAGAAAAGTGTGGGGAAATACATAAAACTTTTCTCTTTTCACGACACCGCTCTTCTTCTTCCTATGCCCATCCAGTCACTCAGATGCGCTACCCCGATAAATAGAATTACTTATCACCGTTCCTAGCACTACTTTGTTAATTTCGACCTCTCACCGCCTACGGCGGTTCGCTCCTGTTTCTGTAGTGGCTGGCAGGGCGGGCTGCGCCCGCCCTGCCAGCCACTACAGAAACCTCTCATAAGCTGCCGCAGGCGGCGGGTGACCTTGAGAAACAAAACTAACAAAGGAGTACTAGAAATGCATTTTACGCTCCTGCCAACACTTTTTTCTACGCACAGCAGGTAGTCTGCCATAAGACATTGCTACACTTATTAGAGGAAAGGAGATAGTGAACCTAATGGCAAACCAACAACACCTGGAGCTTTTGAGGCAGGGCGGAGCGAATACCTGGAATACATGGAGACAATCACATCCCGCTACATTGCCTGAACTGTATGGCGCTGACCTGAGTGGAGCCGATCTTGGCAATTACAATTTAAGCGGGGCTAATTTGAGAGAGGCCAACCTTCACAATGCCAATCTCAGCGCATCCCATCTAATCGATGTCAAATTAATCGGAGCCAGACTCGCCGACGCCGACCTCTCTGGGGCCAATCTGATCGAGGCCAAACTCGCGTTTAGTGACCTGCGTGGCGCAAATCTCGCCGATGCTGACCTCTCCAGCGCCGACCTGACCGGAGCAAATTTGATCGGTGCGAACCTGCGCGGAGCAACCTTGAACTGGACACGGTTAAACGATGCGCTCATCGATGACGAACAATTGAGCACGGTGAAATCCCGGCTGGAACAGCGCTAGCCGAGGCGGGTGCGCTCCCTGCGGGACTCCTCGATAAATCGGGAGTCTACAGTCAGTAAGGAGAAATTCGAAGCTTTTGAGAAAGAATCTGTCAGCCTCTTTTTTTACGGTTTCATCAACGCTTTCTTTCACACTCTACAAGTATCATGCAAGTAAAGAACAGAAATGCTTCTTTGACGATGGGATGTAAACCTTATGAATAAGTGAAAGGAGGAATGAACGACACAGAAAGATCTGTTGACTACACTTTACATAGACAACCACGCGTAAGACTCATGGGATTATCCGCATCATCAAGAAATTAAGGAGAAACGACATGCAAGTCGCACAACAAGCTCTTCAGAGCTTTCGAAAAATGTTATTGGTTCGTGGCGTCATCGCCATTCTGTTTGGCGTAGTGGCCCTGGTGATGTCACCGAACATTACGCTTACCTTCCTGGTGTACCTGTTTGGTGCGTTCGCCGTCTTAAATGGGATTGCTGCAGTGGCTACTGCCCTGCGGTATACCAAAGAGGAGGGCTGGGCACTACTGCTGGTCGAGGGTATCCTGAGCATTCTGGTAGGCGTAGCCGCCTTTGTCTGGCCAGGTATCACCGCCCTCGTCTTCCTCTACCTGATTGCGGCCTGGACGATTGTAACCGGCATCATGGAGATCGTCGGTGCCTTTACGCTGCCATTGAGTACTGGGCGCGAGTGGCTGCTAGGGCTGGCCGGGGTCGTATCGATCGCCTTCGGCGTTCTTATCGCCATCCGGCCCCATACCGGGCTGGTCACCCTGGTCTACCTGCTCGGCATCTACGCCATTGTCTTTGGCATCCTGTACATCGTAGCGTACTACCAGACCCGTTCTCTGGCTTCTAGCCAGGCTTAACCTGTATCCAGCACGTTTTGCTCGCTGTCCGACCTCACAACAGGGTGGGCAGCGAGCAAGACCCACCTCTTGCAATCTACCTTGGTTTCACCCCTCTCTCGGCATTTCTTTAACCTCAACCGCTCCCAACGCTCGCAGAGAGGCTCGCTGTGCCTCGGTCAATCCCTGCACCCCGCTGATATCGAGGCGCTCGTAGGGCCGGTCGCGCCGCAGTGTCCGCACTCGCTCGCCGATCTCGAGATCCCAGACGTTGATGACGCCATCATCTCCGCAACTGGCCAGCCTCCGCCGATCCGGGCTGACCTTGAGCGACTGGATTGCACCCTGATGTCCCTTACGTACCCTCACGCACTCCCTGCTGTGCACGTTCCACCAGCGGAGCATGCCATCGCTGCCGCCACTGACCAGCAGCGCTTCCGTCGGACTCCAGGCCACCGCGTTCACCATCGCGCTCGGCTCGTTCAAGGCGAACAGGCACTCCCCACTCTGCACTTCCCAGACGAAGAGCTCCCCCCTGCCCCCGCCCCCACTGGCCAGCCGAGTCCCATCGGGACTCCAGGCCACGCTCATGACGTTGCCACGATGCCCTTGCAGCGAAGCTCTCACCGTGCCGTCCGAGGCATCCCACAGGAAGACGCTGCCATCATCGCCACAACTGGCTAGACGAGTCCCGTCCGGACTCCACGCGACACGACGGATCCTGGTTTGCTGCCCACGCCCGACCCAGCGGCAGGTGCCTGTGGTCACATCCCACACCTGTACTCCATGCTGAGAGCTCGCACCGGCCAGAAACTTTCCACCCGGACTCCACGCCACGCCAAAGAAGATGGTGTCGACGTGGTTGGGGTCTCGCAAGATCTGCACAGCGGCGCCCGTGGTCGCGTCCCACAGCCGGACGGCATTGTCCCACCCGCTACTGGCAAGCCACCGACCATCCGGACTCCACGCCACGCCATACACCAGGTAGCGATGGCCGCGCAGCACCCTGTGCGGCGTCCTGCCGGTACTATCCCAGATGGTCACCAGCATATCCGTCCCTGCGCTGGCGAGCTGGATGCCATCGGGACTCCAGGTCACGTCGTAGAGCGAGACCGCGTAGCCCTGAATGATATGCACACACTGCCCACTCTCCATCTCCCACACCCGCAGGGTGCCATCATCACTCCCACTGAGCAGGCTGCGGCTGTCAGGCGTGAAGGCGATACCGTACACACCAGCGGTATGCCCATGCAGCACCATCTGGTAGCTGCTCCTCTCGACGTCCCACAGCCAGATCGTTTGGTCAAGGCTGCAACTGGCCAGGATGCGCCCATCCGGGCTCCAGGCTACGGCCCCCACTCTGTTGGTATGCCCTGCGAGCGTCTCGCGTAAGCCTCCGCTGGCCACATCCCACAGCTTGACGGTCCGATCAAAGCTCCCACTGGTCAGTGTTCTTCCATCGGGGGCAAAGGCCAGCCCCTTCACCCAGTCGGTATGCCCCGCGAGTATCCGCACGCCGGTGCCCGGCTGCGCCCCCTGCATCTCCCACAGTCGAATGCCTCCATCGAAGCCCCCACTGGCGAGCAGGCTTCCATCGGGACTCCAGGCCAGCGTGTACACAGGGCCACTATGGCCGGAGAGCGTCTGCAGGTTCGTGCCAAGCTGAGCATCCCAGAGCCGGACGACAGCATCTAACCCGCCACTGGCGAGCGTGCGTCCATCCGGGGCAAACGCGAGGCTCTGGATGCTGTTGGTCTGCGAGCTCGTCCAGAGCAGGGCGCCACGCTCGAGGTCCCACAGCTTGACGATGCCATCCCAGCTCCCAGAGGCGAGCGTGCGTCCATCCGGGCTGAAGGCGAGGGCCGGTACCTCGCCGGTATGCGCCTGCCAGGCCAGGTGCAGCATCTGGCCCGCCTCTCGCCATACCCGCACTTCCCCTCGCCTACTGCCCGCAGCCCAGTAGGTCCCGTTGCTGCTGATGGCCACCGCCCAGGAGGCATCAAAGGCCTGGGTAAACGTGGTGTCACGCAAGGTAGCCCCCGACAGCGTCGTATCCTGCATCTCGACTCCTTGCAGAGACGTCCCGCGAATGGAGACCTGCGACAGATCCAGGCCACGCAGGTGCCCACGAAGCTCTCGCAGCAGCGCCAGCAGGTTCGCCGGTCCATAGCCTTGCACGTCATCTGCCTGTGTGCGCAGTTGGTCCAGCAGTGAGAACAGGCACTCCTCCACCGCAGCTCGCCCCTGGTACACACTCCACAACTGCACGAGCAGTGGAGCCACAATGAGCCGCTGCTGGGTCTGCCGCACATATTCCTTGGCATTCGCCTGTACCAGTCCATGCTCGATCAGGCGAACCAACCTGCCCTGCTCGATCTCGCTGCTCGCCTCCGCGATGAGCCGCGCGGTTGCATATTCCAGCACCACCGATTGCAGCGTGAAGGTCTCCCGGCGTTTCCCTCGCTCCAACAGCGAGCGGCGTTGCAGCGCCTCCACGACGTCCAGCACCTGTGCGCGCAGCAGCGGCGTCGCCAGCACCGAGAGCAGCTCCTCAATGGTCACCGGTTCGCGCACAATCGCCAGCCACAGCAGCACGCTCTGCTCGGCTGCTGAGAGGCGGGCGAATTGCTCGCCCAGCAGCTCACGCACACTGCCAAAGACCACCTCGCCTTGCTCCAGGAATGGAGCGATCTCACCCCCGAAGAGCTCCACGATGGTCTCCGCGACGATTTTCAAGGCCAGCGGGTTGCCCCCATACCGCTCGATCAGCCGCTCCCGTTCGGGCGTGGCGCCTGCTACGTCTTTCTCCTCTAACAGCTGCTCGCATGAGACGGCATCCAGCCCTGAGAGGCGCAAGGCACGCACAGGCGTCCGGCTGCCACCCAGCGGCACGAGGTCGGCGGGGCTCTCCCGGCTGGTGAGCAGCAAGCAACTCTGGTGCGCCGTTTCGGCCACCCGGCGCAGCAGTGCTCCATAGTCCTCGTAGCCAGGAAGATAGCGGCTCTCGGGATCGTGCGCCTGCAGCAGCGTTTCGAGATTATCCAGCACGAGCAAACAGCGGCGTGCCTGCAAGGACTCCAGGAGCTGGTCTATGCCTCGCTCGACGCTTGTTGGTAAGATACGCAGTGGCCGAGGTGCGAGCACCTGCAAGCAGTCGGCGAGCAGATCTTCGCACAGAGGGGCATCACGGACGGAACGAAAAACCACTGTCTGGAAGGAGGGAGCCACATGGTGCATGAGCGTGACCGCCAGTGCAGACTTGCCGATGCCTCCCATACCCAGCACGCTCACCATCTGGCAGCGCTCCATGACCACCCACTGCTCAAGCAGGAGGCGCTCGGCCTCGCGCCCGTAAAAATCACGCACATCGAGTGCGTCACCCCAATCGAAGCGCGACGATGCAGCTGAGGTCTCCTGGCTCACCTGCAGCTCTACGGGCTGGGCTGCCTCCCGTTTCAGTAACACGAGAGCATGGGAAGCAGATGGTGCTGCGAGCTGCACCTGCATCCAGAAGGCATCGAAGTCCGCGGGCTTTCCTGCTGCCCGCCACAGCTGTTGTGCTTCTTCGTGCTCTCGACCTGGCGTAAAGGCGTGACGCCGGTGGCAGAGTGCGAGCAACCGTTTGAGATGCTCTAGTTTGGGAGAGCGCACGCCGCGCTCCCAGTGCCCAATGGCCTGCTCGCTGATGCCAAGGAGCCTGCCCAATGCTCGTTGGGTCAGGCCCATGCTCTTGCGCAGCCGCACACAGGAGCGCCCGAAGGCGTTCTCCCGTTCGTGCTGATCGGAAGGTATACGCTTCATCTCCTCTCCTTGCTTCACGCAGAACTGCGAAAGACATCGTAGGGAATCGATCTTTGCTGACCCTTCGCTGCGCTCAGGATGACAGGACTGGCTTTTTTTGTCACCCTGAGCGCAGCGAAGGGTCACTCTCGAAGAGCAGAGACCAATTGCCTCTATCATAGCAAGAAATGCGGCACAGCGCTACCGGCCCTGTCGGCTTCCAGACGTTTGGAGAGAAGACTTGAGCGGACTTGAGTGGTGTCCTGGCTGTCATCCTGAGCGCAGCGAAGGATCTCTCCGTCCGTCGAGCCAGACCCTTCGCTGCGCTCAGGGTGACAAGCATTCTCTCCAAATGTCTGGTCGGCTTCCAGGACCATTTCCCCCTTTACCACCACAGCAAGGCGTTGACCCCATTGGAAGGCACATCCTAACAGATACCAGTATACCGGTGTTGGCTGGGGAAGTCACTGTCCATCGGATGACGTATCACTTCCCATCACTTCATATTTTTTACGGCTTCATCAACGCTTTCTTTCACTCTCTACAGATTTGGAGTTTAGACTAAAGGGACCCAAAAGGCAGCCTTGGCTTGCCAAAGACTGCCGGAGAGCGTAAAGTTCTTTGTAATCAAAACACAGAAACAAAGGACGTTTACGTCATGAATGGTAACAGATTGAAGCAAATTCGT
>WNFA01004113.1_pt1 | contig 13078 bp, 8 predicted proteins | sample 5400481 | NCBI WGS metagenome assembly WNFA01 (sample SAMN13153340, study PRJNA577476) | soil metagenome | isolation source: 120 cm saprolite under Douglas fir tree site 2 hole 1 replicate 2 | place: USA:California | collected 2015-04-18 | reverse complement strand
GCGCTTCTCTGGCATCGAGGCATTAAAGGCACAGATCAGCACCGATGTGCAACAAGCACGCCGGGTACTCGTAGTAACTTCAGCATAATATTAATAGGAAAAAATGCTACAATGAAGCATGTAGCTGCTATATCAATCATCAAGCCCGCACTTTAAGGAGGGCACGCCGAGTGACAACTCGCCAGAGTCCGCTTTCTAAATTCGAATCGTTTATGCAGCGCATCGTGGAAGCGCCATTTGCGCGTCTCTTCCCATCCAGGCTTGAGCCGCCAGAGTTGCTCGGCAAGCTAGAGCGCGCCATGGAAGATAACCTGGTGCTTGCAGGTGAAGGGCGACTACTGGCCCCCATCGTCTATGATATCTACATCAGCATCAAAGACCACCAGCAATTAGACCAGAGCTTCAACCTGCTTAAAAACGATTGGCAAAGACACCTGATCGAGTTTGCCAAACAGCCTCACCGCCACTATATCCTTAAAGCCAACCCCCTGCTGCGCCTGCATGCCGATAGCAGGCTGCACACTGGCGACGCGCGCATTGAAACAAGCTTAGGCGGGGATCCCAATGCCGAAGGAGGAGGAGTCATGGCGACGCAGGCAATCAGCGCGGAGCAACTCGCGCAACTGCGCGCTCAGCTACCCCCGGGACAACAACTACCAGGCATTACGAACGCCGGACGCGCTGCTAATCCCGCATCAAGCCAGCTCGGTTCCTCCTCGCCCGTTACCAACCCGGGCAGCAGCTTTGTTGGCGCCATACCGCAGGCCCGGCTCACTATTCGCCTGCCACAAGCCGGTCAGCAGGTTTATCAAATCGAGAAACCGGTCATCAACATTGGACGTCAACTTAGTAATGATATTATTGTCGAAGACAAACGCGTTTCGCGCTATCATGCTCAGATTAAATACCAGTCAAACGGGCAGTTCCTTATCTTTGATCTTGGCAGCACCAACGGCATTACGATCAACGGTGTGGTTAATCAACGCCAGCACACGTTACGCAGCGGTGACCGCTTCACCATCGGAAATTATGACTTTTATTTTGAGAGAAGATAAGATATGTCATTAGATGTCTTTTTGCTCATATTACGCTTATTGCTTATCGTCCTGCTCTACCTTTTCCTGATGCAGGTAGTGATCGCCATTACACGCGACCTGCGCAAAACAGCACAGGCCAGCGCAAATTTTGAAGGTAAGGCGCCACCTGTGCTCGGCCATCTCATCGTGATCGATAGCGGTCCCAGTTCAATCGTACCGGGGACCCCTTTTGACCTGTACCCACAAACAACTATTGGTCGCGGTCCCACAAATACCATCCAGTTGCCTGAAAGCTTTATCTCTGGCGAACATACCCGCCTCTGGTATCGCAACGGTAGCTGGTATGTGCAGGACGCAGGGAGCACTAATGGCACCTTTCTCAATAATCAACCCGCGCGCGAGGCCCTTCCTGCCAGGCTCGGAGATATCATCCAGGTAGGTTTCATCCGCTTCAAACTGGCCAACTAGCTCTTTAGAGGAAATACTATGGCACGTCCGTTAATTCAGTCCCCTGGGGTATTCCGGCGCTACCGTTGGAAAGAATTGGGATTGCTCATCATCCCCTTTATGATACTGCTGCTGGAGATGACCCAACTCTTGCTTGTACCGCTCCTGAAGGAGGACCCCGCGGCAGCATTCAGCCTGAAGCACCTGCCCACGGCCCAGGCGTTGATCCCCGTGCTTGGTTTGATTGCCGTATTACTTGGTACGAATCTGCTGTTCAGTATGTTTTTCCCCAAGGCCGACCAGTTACTGCTCCCCGTCGTGGGCCTGCTGAGTGGCATTGGCATGCTAATGGCAACACGCCTTGGGCCGAACGTTGGGGTTCCGACACTGGGTTCGCGCCAGCTTATCTGGGTTATCCTTGGTGTATTTGGATGCATTGTGACCCTCTTCCTCCTGCGCAACATGGATTGGCTGAGGCGTTATAAGTATACCTGGGCGGCCCTTAGCATCATTCTTGTCGGCATCACCCTGGGCAACGCCCTGCGTGTCAAAAACCTTGATAGCCCTACACATGACCAGTTGAATATCGGGCCATTCAACCTGCAGCCTTCAGAACTGCTGAAAATTTGTATCATCATCTTCTTCGCCGCCTACTTTAGCCTGACAGAAAACCGCGATATCCTGGCGGGCGGCAGCCGCTTCATTGGACGGCTGCGCCTCCCGCCGTTACGCAAACTCGGCCCGATCTTCGTGATGCTTGGCATCTCGCTCCTACTGTTCCTGGTAGTGCGCGAACTTGGCCTGGCGCTGCTCATCTATGGACTCTTCCTCAGCATGATCTACCTCGGCAGCGGTAAATTCTCCTACGTCGTTGGCGGCCTGCTGCTCTTCGTGCTGCTGGGCTTCATCGGATACAGCCTCTTCAGCTACGTTCGCCTGCGCTTTGCAGTGCTCTCTATCAACCTCGTTACTCCCGGAGCTTTTAACGAGGACCTCTATCAAAAAAGCGCGTACCAGATTGTGCAGGGGCTGATTGCGCTCGCGAGTGGAGGCATCCTCGGCAGCGGCCTTGGACTGGGTCATCCTGGTTTTGTACCGGTCATACAGTCGGACATGGTTCTCACTGCACTCGGGGAAGAGCTAGGCCTGGCAGGGCTTTTTGCCATCATCGGCCTTTACCTGCTGCTCATCTACCGTGGCTTCCGCATCGCTGTCGAGGCAACCGACCCGTTCAACCAGCTCCTGGCTGCCGGGCTCACCTCGATCTTTGCCATCCAGACGCTGATCATAGCCGCCGGCAATATGAAATTGATACCGCTGACTGGCATACCCCTGCCTTTCCTCAGCTACGGCGGCAGTTCAGTCATTGCCAACTACATCATCATCGGCATCCTGCTGCGCATCTCGCACAATACGGCCCTGGAGCGCGAAGGGCTGGCATAGGGTTATTGCGCTGGCGGGATATATTGTCTCACGTCAAACGTTGCCAGGCGCTGCAGGTTGCCGTAAATCCACAGGGCGCCTCCTTCCGCCTGGCCCGTGGACTGGTTGAGTTGACCTGCGTAGGCGTACTGGGCCTGGGTTGCCATGTCGTTGAGGATTGACAGGGATGATGTTTGTAACAACTGGGCGCCGGTCATGCCTACGAGCTGCTTCGCGTCCTGGTACACCTGCCCCAGTAAGCGCCTCAGATCATCAAGACCGGTGTTGATGCGGACAGCCAGTTGACGCTGCTCCGGAGTTGTCTGGGGCGATTGGATCACGCCGTTCATATGCTCGCCGATAAGATACACATAGCCGGGCGGCGTCTCGTTACTATATACGTAGCCGGCAGGGTCTGCATTCCCGGGAGCTGGTCCAAGCAATGCAACCTGGACTTCGTGCGCGTTGGCAAGCAGGGGCGTGCCGGAAGGCGTATCTGTACGCGCCAGCGCCGAGCCATCAATATAGTCCAGGATATGTATCACCTGGTCACGGATAGACGCCGTGGCTTTGTTCTGCCAGGCATCCCGCGCATTGGCCGCCAGTTGCTCGACCGTTGATGTATTCCTGGCTAACCAGAAAGCCAGCCCGCCATGAAGCCCGCGCAATTTGAGTTCTGGTGACTCAACGAGCAAATGACGCAGGTGATCCAGCATACTGAAATGCAATTGATCCGTAGGGCTGGGCAGCTGGGGAATTTCTGCGTAGTAGCGCCATGTACTGCTATCGATGAGTGGATTGCCCGTCGGGCTGTTGGCATTATCTTCAGTGATCAGAAAGCGGCTTACGGAGGCGAGTAAATTGGTGTGCTGCGCATCGCCTCGATAGAGAAAATGCATATTACCCTGGCTGACAGTCAAACGACCAAGCCGGACCGGCGCGGCCTCGCTCTGGCTTCTATCGCCCAATAACCAGGCGTAGTAGCTTTTACCTGATGCTGGATCAGAGACATGTGCTAGCTCGATCTGCAATTCATCATTAATGCCCTGCGGGCCATTCGCATTCAGTTGCCCGCTATTGAGGAAGAAAGCGCGCCCTATCACTTGACCCGGCGCAAGAGGAGTAGTTTGAGAAGTTAAAAATAGGGCTCCGATAGTGACCATGCTGGCAAGCACCAGCGCGCCAATCATAGCAGCATACAATCTATTGAACGGCTTTCTCTGGCGCTTCCTCGACAAGGACGCGGGCGCGAGAGGAGTGCTGGAAACCCCTCCCGCAGGCGCCGCGACGATGTCCGGCCAGCTAAGTTGAGGCTGTGCAGATTGTGAAGGCGAGAGTTGAGGCATAACAGGCGGCGCAGTGGTTTGTAGAGAATCATACTTGTATTTCTCTGATCGTTTCAATCTCAGATGAGAAGCCGACTGGCTCAAGCCTTCAGGAACCTGCATATTCAGGCCCTGGGCCAGCGCGATAGCCATGGATGAGGCGCTGGTGAAACGGGCCTGGGGATCTTTTGATAGGCTGCGCAGGATGACACTGGTCAGGGCGGATGGTATAGTTGGATTCAATAGGGCAGGCGGAGTTGGCGGGGTATTGATATGCTGCATCATAATAGCAATCGGCCTGTTACCGCGGAACGGCAGCACCCCTGTACAGAGTTCATACAGGACCACACCTAGAGAGTAGATATCACTACGCTCATCAGGTGGATGGCCCTGTACCTGTTCTGGTGAGAGATAGAACGGGACGCCGGCGTTGCTAGCACTGCGCAGTGGTTTGGTAAAACCAAAATCGGTGAGCACGGGGTCACCGGTCCCGCCTGGTGAAGTCGTAACTCTATGCAGCAGTATATTGCCTGGCTTTATATTACCATGGACAACGCCTTGCTGATGAGCATAGTCGATAGCTATACTGATAGAAGTAAAGAGGTGAACTACCTCGATACTCAGCGACATCTTGCCCAGGCTCGGCGTGTTACGAACATACTCCGCCAGCGTCTGCCCTTCCACGTAATCCGTCACAACACACATCGTAGAGGCAACAGGGTCATCAGGATGCCTGGAAGGAAATATATAAACATCGCGGATATGTGCAATGTTGGGATGATGCAGGGAAGCAAGTTTCTCTAATGACCAGACAAATTGTGTTACGGTATCAGAATCAGGCGGCTGATTGCTATGGTAGGCCTTGATAGTGACGTAGTGCTGTGATTGACCATCATAGGCCTTCCAGCATTCGCTCGCGTGACTGCTTGCCAGGCGCCTATGTAGCTCGTATTTCCCAATCTGTTGCAGGCCTGTTATCATGAGAGATAACCCTTATGTTCGAAAAAGCTTTTCGAAACTCCCTGTAATATAGTAGTGATTATTCAATGAATCTCCAACAAACTAGGAGTTTTATCCTAGTTTGGTAAGGCGCTAACATATTCACAGCAAGAAGACCTAAACTGATGAATAGGTCTCCCTTTTAATTACGACTCACCGTTACAACCTGATCCTGAGAACTCCCCAGAGTATAAAATGACCGGGGCTTTTGCGATTTCATGTATATTATGGCAGCGTTTGTGAATCATATCGTGGCAGTGTCTCAAGCTCACGAGCCAGTTGAGGGCAAACAAGCGGTGCTCTGTCCTGTAGTATCTTTTGGCAGTGATTCTCGTTTGCGTAGCATATCATGGCAATGAGTTGATCTGGCGTCGTTTCGTGGTACTTTCTCCACACCCAGCGATTCTGAATCCTGATTTCCTTGCCAACATATGCTACACATTGCCATGATATGCTTCAGAGAATTGTCTTTCTCCTCAAAAAAGGGTATGCTTTGCTTGTACCCATTGCAGAGTTGCTCTTTGTAGGTGTCATCGAGATCAGTTCATCAACCGTTGTTCGGGCAGGAGTTTTTCGCTGAAAGGAGCCGGAGCAGCTGAGCGCTCTGGGGGAGAAGGACGATGATGACATCCACAGCTTTTCACCAGTGGTGCGACCAGCTCGCGCTCCCTCCCGCGACACGCGATCTTCTGGCTGATATTCGCGGCTCCCAACCCGTTCGCCGGGTCACGTCTCGCGCCAATAATATGAGCGGAACGTATCCCAGTGACAAAATGGGGGTGACGATCCAGTATGAAAGCCACACCGTCGAGTTGTGGGCCATTCTTGTCATGGAGCGTGACCCGGATGTGCTTGAATTTTATGATCAGCCGCATACTTTCAAGTTGCAGTACCTGGGGAAACCTGGGAAGAAGATGGTCGGGCACTACTACACCCCTGATTTCCTGGTGCTGCGCCGCAGTTCTGCCGCTTTCGAGGAATGGAAAACCGAAGCTGACCTGCGCCGATTAGCTCAGCACTCCCCCTTCCGCTACCAGCAGACAGAAGATGGACACTGGCGCTGCCCACCAGCGGAAGCCTCTGCCCAAGCTCTCGGACTCTCCTTTCGCCTGCGCTCATCAGCTGAGCTGAATCCGACCTATGTTGATAACCTCTCCTTCTTAGCAGACTACTACGGGGTACCTCTCTCTGTCCCTCATCAGGCGCAAACATCTATCTTACAGCGTATCCGTGAGATGCCAGGACTCCCGCTTTCGGCGCTTGCATACGATGGCTCTGGAGTGCGCCCGAACGATGTCTACGCGATGCTGGCACATGAGCAGCTCTACACGGACCTGTATGCCTCTCCCTTAATTCAGCACGGGCGTGTTCGTCTCTATCTCAATGCTGACCAGGCTCGCGCTTACGCTCATCTTCAGCCGTCTCATCTGGTATCCCACGTGGGGAGCCCGTTGCCAGAAGTGGCTCCTCCACTTGTGACAAACGCAACACTGCTTTGGGATGGACGGTGCTGGACACTCGTCAACCCTGGAGAGACCACCACCACACTGCTCCCTGAAAAAGGGCCGCCGATTCAGATCCCATCTTCTTTCTTTTTCCACTTGCTCGATACCGGGGTGATCACACCACTCCGCCCGGACACTCATCCTCCATCCGCGTCTCTCGAAGTCGATCGCCTCATGGATCGTGCCTCGCCCTCCGACCTCTGTCAGGCGAACGAACGCTTTGCCATGGTCATTGCCTATCTGCAAGGGGAGAAAGACCGCTATGCGGGAATCGCACCTCGTACCCTGCACCGGTGGGTGGCGCGCTTTCGAGAGGCGGAGACGCAGTTCGGATGTGGCTATGTTGGGTTACTCACTCGTAAGGCTCAGCAGGGAAATCATGCCCCAAAAGCGCCACAGGCTTCCCGTGACCTCATGGACACCTTTATCACCGAGCAGTTTGAGACGCCACGACACGTACCAGCCGCCGCTGTCTATCGTGCCTACCTGGGCAAGTCGCGCGATGTGACACTCGCGCGATTACAGACGGCCGCAGCCGTGCTGGCTCGTCAGGGCAGCGGACAGGACACACACAGTGTCGATCAAGCTGGAGGAGAGCGGTCGTATCACGCTCCCTCTGCTTTCGCTGCACACGATTCCATCCCCCAGGAAACGCCTTTGGCGCGAGATCTGGCCGTTGATCTCGGACGCACAGTACACAGGGGAGACTCCCCGGCACCACGTGCTTCTGCTCTCCCCACCTACCTCACCCCACTGCTTGGGCGCGAGCAGGAGGCGCAGAGAGTCTGTTCCCTTCTGCAACGCTCAGAGGTACGCTTACTGACCCTCACCGGCCCAGGTGGCGTGGGCAAAACTCGTCTGGGCATCCAAATAGCCAGCGACCTCATGCATGACTTTGCCAACGGCGTCTGCTTCGTCTCCCTTGGCCCCATCAGTGATCCGGAACTTGTCATTCCCACTATCGTCCAGGCGCTCGGCCTCCCCGAAGTTGGAGATGCAGGGGCAGGGACAGCGCCGCAGCCCCTACAGCGCCTGAACACCTATCTGCAAGAGAAGCAAGTATTGCTGCTGCTCGACAACTTCGAGCACGTCGTGGCGGCGGCTCCAGCATTGGTGGAACTCCTGACCGCCTGCGCGCAGGTCAAAGTGCTTGTGACCAGCCGTGCGGTGTTACGAGTGAGTGGTGAATACGAATGCCCGGTCTCACCTCTGGCACTTCCCAGTCCGAAGGAACTGCCAGATGCGAGAGCAGTCGCGCAATCTCCGGCAGTCGCGCTCTTTGTCCAGCGCGCGATGCCTCGCCTGCCCGACTTCTCGCTCACCGATGCCAATGCCGCCGTCATTGCTGCTATCTGCGCTCGCCTGGATGGGCTGCCATTGGCCATCGAGCTGGCTGCCGCTCGCATCAAACTGCTACCACCGGAAGCCTTGTTAGCGCGCTTAGAGCACCGATTGGCCGTGTTGACCAGTGGAGCTCGAGGTCTTCCGGCAAGGCAGCAGACGCTGAGGAGCACCATCAAGTGGAGCTATGAGCTCTTGCCTGCCGATGAGCAGCGCCTCTTCCGACGACTCTCCGTCTTCGTCGGTGGCTGCACCCTCAAGGCGGTGGAAGCGGTATGCAACGAGGTTGACCATGTGGGATTGCATGTCTTGGATGGAGTAGCCGCACTCCTCGACAATAGTCTGTTGCAACAGACCGAACAAGCGGGAGAAGAGCCGCACTTCGTGATGCTGGAAACCATTCGCGAGTATGGATTGGAGTGCCTGGCAGCACGTGGAGAGAGAGAGCAGACTCGATGCGCGCATACCAGCTACTATCTGGAGCTGGCAGAAGAGGCAGAGCCAAAACTCTCCAGTGCAGAGCGCGAGCAGTGGGCGCATCGCCTGGAGAGAGAGCACGATAACTTTCGGGCAGCACTCAGTTGGTCTTTGGAGCAACGCAGGGGCGACCCTGGTGGTCGCCCAGAGCGTGTGGGAGGTGAGGAGGCTCTGCGGTTAGGCGGAGCGCTGTGGCGATTCTGGTTATTACACGGGCATCTGAGTGAAGGCCGTCAATGGCTGGAGAAGGCGCTGGCCGTAGCGGTGCCCCAGGTGCCATCAGCTGTACGGGCGAAGGCGCTGGGCGGTGCCGGAGTACTGGCCCACTACCAGGGTGACTATCGTCAAGCAAAGGTGCTCTGTGAAGAAGGCCTGGCACTGTTCCGAGAACTGGGAGATAAACGGGGCATGGTGGCCTCACTCAATGGGCTGGGGCTTATAGTGGGACAGGCAACTCGTGCAAGGAATAACTACGCGGTGGCGCGAGCGCTGTACGAGGAGAGCTTAGCCATCCTCAGAGAACTGGGCGACCTCTGGGGGATCGCCGAAACGCACTGGGATTTCGCCAGGGTTGCCTTTTACCAGGGAGACTACACGGCAGGGAACCCTCTCTGCGAGGAGAGCTTAGCGATATTTAGAGAGTTGGGGGATCGACGACGCATTGCCGAAATACTTGGCTCACTGGGAGGATACATGGCTTTCTACCAGGGTAACTACATAGCTGAGCTTACTTCTATGGAGGAGAGCCTGGCAATAATGCGGGAATTGGGGGATCGACGGAGTAGCGCCAGGCTGCTCTGGTTTTTAGGACATGCAGCCTTTGTCCAGGATGACTACGCAAAGGCACGTACTTTCTATGAAGAAGCTCTGGCGATACTTCAGGAGTTGGGCATAAAGTGGTTCATCGCCTCATGCCTGGATGGGTTGGCTGAAGTGGCCGTGGCACAAGGTCAACCGGCGTGGGCAGCGCATTTGTTGAGTGTTGCAGCACTCCTGCGCGAAGCACTAGGGGTGTCTCCTCCACCTTATAACCTTGCCAACTACGAGCGCGCGGTGGCTACCACACGCGCTCAACTTGGCGAGGAGAGGTTTGCAGCAGCGTGGGCAGAAGGGCGGGAGATGACACTGGAGCAAGTGCTCGCTGAGCAAGGACGTGCAACAACACCCACAGTGCCCACAATCAAACAGCCCACAGACACAGATGCACTTCCACCGACCTATCCTGATGAACTGACCCCACGAGAGGTTGAGATACTACGCCTGGTAGCATCAGGACTGTCGAATGCCCAGGTGGCGGAGAAGCTCATCATTAGCCCTCGCACCGTGCATGCCCATGTGCGCTCGATCTACAGTAAGCTGGGAATCACCTCGCGCAGTTCGGCGACACGCTACGCCATTGATCACAAACTGATCTAACGCTTATCGACACCTGGGCATGCCTAGGCATCCCTCGGAATAGATCGTTCCCTGTCACTCGCGAATAGGCATTGCAAATACCACGTTATGCCGATGTGCTATTGTTTCCATCACTTTAGACTATGATCAGACACAAGGGACACATTCTTGAGTTTATCGGGGAGTCTTACCGCTTCCGGCAGCGTATGCACATGGAAGAGCAGCAAAGTGGAGAGAGCAAGATAGAAACAGGGTAGTGGCTCATGGACACAGAACACTAGGGGGGTGAGTCTATCCCTGCAAAGTGGGAGCTTCGCTCTCGCTCCCTCGGTTCTCGCATATGCTAGTGATGAAAGGAGGAATGGAAGCCCGGGAAAGTGTGTATCACTCAGATCACATCGTCTTTCGCGTTTCGTGTAGACCTACTCCATCCGAGAAAGGAAAGGGTCTTGTGCTCCGTGGTATCCTGATCCACGGTAGTCTTTTCGTCGTATCACTAAGACCGGCAAGACATGCTTGCCCTCACCGACAACACAGAAAGGAGACAAAGAAGCATGGCAGTGGCCTTTTTACAGGAGCTACCTGGCGCGACTCAAGAGCAATATGATCAGGTCGTCGAGACTCTCCGCGGCCGAACAGCTGAGGGGCGAATCTTTCACGTAGCAGGTCCGATAGAGGGTGGTTGGCGAATCGTCGATGTGTGGGAGTCGCAGGAAGCAGTCGACAAGTTCTTTCAAGAGCAACTGGGGCCGGCGGCGCAAGAAGCAGGGATGGAAATGAGAATACCGCAGTTCTGGCCTGTCCACAACATGCTCAGTGGGCCAGAGCATCCCCTGTAGTCTGCAAGCTAAAGGGGATGCTCTGTCCACACCCTTCTCAGGCTCTCAAGTTCGTGCCTAAGTCCGAGCCTCTGATGGGACAGGCTCATTCGTGACCTCTCAGGAACTCGGTGGCGTGCTGTCGCTCTTGTTGTGCAGCACCAGTTGATTGTCAAAGATCCTGAACAGTGCATTGAGGAAACGAAAGGAGTTCTCGCACATGTTCGTCAATTCTCCCATCTATGCATCCCTGCCAGCAGCTGATCTGGAACGAGCCAAACGTTTCTACGCCGAAAAGTTGGGGCTGACCCCGGAGAGCGAATTACCAGGAGGTCTGTGGTACCGCTGTGGCGGAGACACCAGATTCTCTGTATTCACTTCTCGAGGTGAGGCCAGCGGGACCCACACCCAGGCGATGTGGCTGGTGGAGGATGTCGAGTCGGCAGTCGCCGCGCTCAAAGCCCGCGGGGTCGTCTTTGAAGAGTACGAGATGCCCTCCCTCAAGACCGTCAACAGTATCGCGACGGTAGGGCCAGGCAAAGGAGCCTGGTTTCAAGATAGCGAAGGCAATCTCCTCTCGTTGGTTCAGTTTGTCTAAGTCTTCGAGCAGGAGGACACCATTGTTCATTGTTGAAGAACCGACAGTATATGAGAAGGAGAGGACGCGATGCTCAGCAACTATCCAATCGACGTGGTGCTACTAGCAATGGACCTGGCGGCTGCCAAAGACTTCTATGCAGACAAAATTGGCTTGCCGGTGCTCAGTGAGACCCCGGGCGGGGTGACCTTTCAATGTGGCGGCGACACCCATTTAGTGGTCACGAAGAGCAGCGTGGGGACCAAGGACGAGCAGACGCAAGCGGCCTTCCGCGTCGCCGACGTGCGGGCCGAAGTCAGCGAACTGCGGCGGCGCGGCGTGATGATCGAAGACTACGACCTGCCAGGACTAAAGACCCAGGACGGCATTGCCGATATCGGGTTCGCCTGGATGGCCTGGTTCATCGACCCTGCCAAGAACTGCGTGGGCCTGATCCAGCTCAAGAACCCCTAGCACCCTTCTTGCTACAGGCAGGTGACGATGACAGGATGACAACACATACTCCATGGCAAGCGCCAGGTCCGGGCCTTTGGCAGCGAGACGTTACGCATTTTCCTGACGCAGTGACCAGATACAACACAGAATTTCTCACCGAATTTTTCAACTCAATAGGCATGCGTGAGGGATTTCGGAACTACGGATTGTTGCTCGATCATTTTGATATGCGACCCGTCGGCGGCCGCCTGTACACGCGCCCTCGGTCAGTTGGCGTGCCGGAGAAGGCAAGCAGTCCCCCACCCAAATTCATCTTCAAGCTCTTGTTCTTGCTTCACCCAGAAATGCGCTACCGCAAGAAGCGCGCAGTTGAGGTGTTTGCCACCAGGCTGTGGCGTGAGGATCGTGCTCGCTGGCGCAACGAACTGGCACCAAAGCTCCGACAGAGGAACCTGGAACTCCAGCAGATCAACCTGGCTATCCTCGATGACACCGCACTCCGCCTGCAGGTGGAAGCGACAAGACAGGCCTGCTTCGAAAGTTGGAGGATTCACTTTCTCTTGCTTCCCGCCGACTGGATTCCCGTTGGCGACTGGCTGCGGCACACCTGTGAATGGACGGGTGTCACCCCCACGGAGGCCATGACAGTGTTGAAAGGCAAGGCACAGGGAGGAGTAGCCCCGCTCGCGTTGCTGGATCAACTGGCGGATGCGGTGCGCAGCGTGGAAGCCTCGAGTGAGATTCTCCGTGATGGAAGCCTCGATGCCCACAACCGGGTTGAGCGCCTGCGTGCCTCCGATCCCGGAGTCGCCAGGGCCCTGGATACCTACTTCAATGAATATGGATTTCGCCTGGTCACCGGGTTCGACCTTTGTGACCTGACCTTGCGCGAGCTGCCGCATGTCCTGCTGAGCAGCATTGCAGCGCAGATAGACAAACGTACTCCCCTACAAGACAATGCTGCTCCAGAAGAAGCTGCTCTCCGGTTGCGGAATCGTGTCCCTGCTGCCGCGCGTGCTGAGTACGATAGTCTCCTGGAGGAGGCATGCGCTGCCTACGGGCTTGAAGATGAGAACGTGGGTATGACGACGCTTTGGCCTAGTGGACTGATGCGGCGTGCCCTGCTTGCCGCAGGTGAGCGACTGGTCTCTCGTGGTGTCGTCAAGCGCCCCGAGCATCTTTTGGATGCGACCTCTGCCGAGGTAGCCGCCCTCTTAGGTGGCCCCGGAACAGCCCCTTCAGGCGATGAACTCGCCAGGCGTGCTGAAGAGCGCCAACT
>WNFA01003473.1_pt1 | contig 13079 bp, 8 predicted proteins | sample 5400481 | NCBI WGS metagenome assembly WNFA01 (sample SAMN13153340, study PRJNA577476) | soil metagenome | isolation source: 120 cm saprolite under Douglas fir tree site 2 hole 1 replicate 2 | place: USA:California | collected 2015-04-18 | reverse complement strand
ACCTGCGTGCTCTTCGCGAAAAATACCACCTCGATGAATCCTCCACCGGCGTAGTCGGTCGGGAGGACATCGAGGACGTGGTATCGCGCTGGACCGGCGTCCCGATCACTTCTATTAAAGAAGAAGAAACGCAGAAACTGTTGCGCATCGAAGAAGAGCTGCACAAACGGATCATCTCGCAGGACAAGGCCATCAGCGCTCTGGCCCGAGCGATCCGTCGCAGCCGCGCTGGCTTGAAGAGCCCGAACCGCCCGATCGGCTCCTTCCTGTTCCTCGGGCCGACCGGCGTTGGCAAGACCGAAGTTGCTCGCACGCTCGCACAGTTCATGTTCGGCAGCGAAAAAGCTCTCGTCCGCTTCGACATGTCGGAATTCATGGAGAAGCACTCTGTCTCGAAGCTGATCGGGTCGCCTCCGGGATACGTCGGTTACGAAGAGGGCGGACAGCTGACTGAACGTGTCAAGCGGGCGCCATACTCCGTAGTCCTGCTCGATGAAATCGAAAAAGCGCACCCGGATGTGTTCAACATCCTGCTGCAGGTATTTGAAGACGGCCAGTTGACCGACGGCCTTGGCAACACGGTGGACTTCAAGAACGTCATCCTGATCATGACGTCGAATATCGGCGCGCGGCACCTGATGAAGCGCGAGGGCCTCGGTTTCCAGTCGTCGAAAGATGACATGGTCTCCGAGAAGGTCGAAGACCTGGTCAAGAGCGAGGTCAAGCGCACCTTCAATCCCGAGTTCCTGAATCGCGTGGACGAAATCATCCTGTTCATGGCGCTCAGCGAAACCGACCTGATCCAGATCCTCGAACTGATGGTCAACCAGTTGAACCAGAACCTGGCGCAACGTTCGATCACCGTTACGGTGGCCGACGAAGCCAAGAAGTGGATCCTGAACCAGACACTTATTGACCGCAGCTATGGAGCGCGTCCGTTGCGTCGCGCGTTGCAGAAATACATCGAAGACCCACTCTCGGAAGCCCTGATCCAGGGCACGATCACCACCCGGCCGGCATTCATCGAGGTCTTCCTCGAGGCCAACAAGCTCTACTACCGTCCCGTGGATGCGGAAAAGACAGAAGGAGTACTGCTGTACGAAAGTTAGTTTGTGTGGGGACGGGTCTCTGACCCGTCCAAGCCGAGCGAAGCTCGGCAGGGGTTTCAGCCGTCAGCGAAGAGCTGGCGGCTTTTTGTTGCGACCTCGGCGGCCAACAATGAATCCTAAACAACCAAGGAACTTGTCAACTCAGGGAGCCCCGATGTCCAAGGTAAACATCGCCGAAAAATTCTCGAGAATTACTGAATACTGGAAGCCTTACATCGGCGCCGAGCTAAACGGACAGTATGTAAAGTTCGACAAGCTCAAGGGCGAGTTCGTCTTTCACCATCACGAAAACGAAGATGAAATGTTTCTGGTTGTGAAGGGCCGCTTCCGCATGGACTTCCGCGACCGCCATGAGTGGATCGAAGAGGGTGAGTTCATCGTGGTCCCACGGGGAGTGGAACATCGCCCCGTGGCGGAAGAAGAGTGCTGGATTCTCCTTTTCGAGCCGGCCTCGACGTTGAACACCGGGAATGTCGAGAACGAATTAACCCAACGCCAGTTAGAACGGGTCTAGCGCACCGAGGGGATCCGCCGCCAGAAGCGAATCAAACCTCCCCGCACCAACCGTCCAGTTACCTTGGTCACGGACGGGTCGCCCGACTTCGGTACCCTACACCGCCGCCTCCGATTCCGGCAGCATAGATGTGCTGCCCGGATCCTCCCTCCTCCGCCCGGGCTGAAGCGGTCATCCATTCATGTTCGAGTCAGAGTCGAAGGATTCGCAGGTCGTTGAAACCTGGCAGCGCTTTGTGCAAGGGTTGCTGGGCGTCCTGGCGTTGATCGGAGCCGGGGTCATGGCGCACTACTATACCCCTCCGGAAACCGCTGGTCTTGAGCAGCAGGTGCACCAGCTCTCCCGGCAGGTCGAAGACCTGGAGCGGCAGGGAGTGTTTTCAGCCGCTGCGGTGGACGATGCCCGCGAGTCGGTCGGCTATATCTACGGCATCTATCGCGTCTCCGGCGATCCGGGCACGCCGCCCATACACGCCCGCGTGGCGGGCACGGGATTCATCGTAGCACCCGGCCTGATCGCGACCAATCGCCACGTTGCCGAACCCTGGTACGGAGACCGCGAAGCCGCCATCGCCTTGCGCCATGGGGCCACTCCGGTGCTCGAAAGACTTGAAGCCTATTTTCCCGGATCGCCTTTCCCGGTGGTGCTGGAGACGATCGTACTGGCCAAACACGGAGACCTCGCCGTCCTGCGCATGGAGCCAACCGCGTTCACGGAAAAATTGCGGCCTTTGCCCTTGGCGCCTGCGCCACCCCATGTGGGTGAGCCGATTAGCGTGCTTGCCTATCCCATGGGAGTCACTGGCATGGTCGCCAAGTCGCCTGCCGCGGTCTACGAGCGCTTGTCGTCGCACCAGGACGACCCCGGCACAGCCGGCGAACTGGCCGCGCTCTCGCTCATACGGCCATCCGCCACCTTTGGACATATTGGCGATGTCTCCGCCGACAAGCTTATCTATGACGCGCCCACCGCCCGCGGCGGCAGCGGCGGGCCGGTCCTGAATATCCGCGGCGAGGTCGTCGGTATCAATGCCGCGTACATTGAGGGATTCTCCGGCGGCACACTGGGCATCGCGGCTTCCAACCTGCGCCCGCTGATCGAGAAGGCCACCCATGCCACTGCTGTCACTCCCGAAAAATCGAGGTAGAACTCTCGCTCCCAAGTGCAAATTGTTGCGCAGGGCGCTATACTAGGCGCCGCCTCGCTGTCACCCCCTGGCAGGCAAGTGCTCTGGATTCAGGCACATTTGTATCTTGCTGATTTGAATAGCAAATTGGCCTTCCGGCTGCACCAAGGAGCAAAGAATCCCACAGCGGCCGCCATTCGACCTTGCGGTCCCCGAGGGATTAGGTCCAGGATGAGTTCCTTCCCGATTTGGGTCAGGATCTGAGTCAAAAAAGAGATTTCATGATGATGAAGAATCTGCTCTTCGCGGTGGCGTTGTTGAGTGTGGCGTTGTGGACCGGCTGTGCGACGGGTGGCGGCGGCCATACCGGTGGGAACATTGTGGTAACCGTCAACACCAATCCTGCGAACGAGAACGTAGTGGCTATAACCCTCACTGTACAGTTCACCGCCAGTGTGAGTGGAACGGACAATCAAGCAGTCACGTGGAGCGTGAGTGGCGCCAATTGTACCGGCAATGCTTGCGGGACCATTGACTCAACCGGCAAGTACACTGCGCCGGCCGTTGCTCCCACGCCCTCTCCCACGGTTAACATCACGGCCACCTCGGTGGCGAGTCCGACAAAATCGGACACCTATCCCTTGAACGTGCTTGGGATCACCGTGACAGTCACGCCGAAGCTCAATGACAATTCTTTGAATGTGGTGAAGGGCGTGGTCCAGCAGTTCACAGCGAACGCCACGCCGGACGACCCGCGCGCCCAAAGCTTCACCTGGAGCATGGTCTGCGATGCTGGACCAAATCTTTGCGGAACTCTGACCTTTGTTCCCGCGACTTCCTACACCGCGGTGTACACGGCGCCGAACTCAATTCCGAGTCCACCGATTGTTCATATAACGGCGACCTCTACCATTGATCCGAATGGCACCGACACAGTTGACGTCACGATTGTCAAGTCCCGGCTGAGCGCGAACAGCACGTATGCATTCCACTTCTCAGGCTTCGACGCTAGCGGGGCCATCGCAGTAGCGGGGAACTTTGCGACCGACAGCAACGGCGCGATCACTGGCGGAACACAGGACGAGCTCAACGCGAGTGCGCAAGTCACACGGACCATCGATAACACCAGCACCTTCACCGTGGACACCAATGTTCACGGGTCTCTTACTCTGCACACCAGCGCGGGAGCGCGTACTTACAGAGTGGTGCTGAATACGGCAGGCGATGGCCAGATGATCGAATTCGATGGAACCGGGCGCCGCGGTTCCGGCGAGATCGCGCAGGCGACATCGTCGAAGTTCAAGAACAGCGCATTACCAGCGGGATCAACGTTTACGTTCGGCATGACTGGCGTGGATACCGTGTTCAAACGGGCCGGATTCGCGGGTCTCTTCAAGCCCGATGGAGCAGGCACCATCAATTCAGGGCTGCTCGACGCAAACGACTTTGGGACTGCGATTTCCACTGGCAATGTTACCGGGGTCTACAACATTGCGGCGGACGGCCGCGGCACCATGTCCCTCACCAACAATGATGCCGGCAAAACCTATAACTATGCCATTTATGTAGTCGGTGGTCAGACGGCCAAAGCGGCCAACCCTCTGACCCTGTTTGTAATCTCCACCGACGATCCTCAGGTGAATCCGGCGGTCGTCGGCACCATAGTTTGCCAGGATCCAACCCCCGCGGCATACGACAACGGCGTTCTCAATAGCTTTTCCGTTTCCAATCTCACAGGATTGGATAGTACCGGGGCGCACACGATGGTTTCGCTGACCGCTGCTGTGGGCGATGGGAACGGGAAGATCAACGGCTTTTACGACGCGAATAATGCCGGCGCAATCGTTTCCAAAAAAAGCTTCAGCTATACCTATGCATTCACCTCTGGCGCCAAAGGTCGTTACACGGTCGATCTCCTGGGTGACCCGGCTGCCAACCCCGTTGTTCCTCCCGTGCATTTCGTGCTGTATTTGAACGCCGCTAACCGAGGCTTTCTGCTCGATCAGTCCAGCCAGGCTGTCTACACCGGCACCATGGACCAGCAACCGGGATCTAATTTCGCGCCTTCGGAGCTGGCGGGTTCTTTCGAAGCTGCCACAAGCAGCTCGGGCACGTCCGGAGTAAGCCAGGTTGCCATAAACCTCCTGATGACCTCAGTGGTCCCAACATTTACGGTTTCGGGCACGCGGGATGAAACCGATGGCGGACAGAACACTCAAGCGCTGGCGGGGGCCTACACAGCGGACCTGGACGGCACGGGTACGATCACGCTGACCCAGCCAGCGGCTGAGAGCTACGTGATCTACTTACTCGACAACACCAAGGGCGGCGGCCCGATACAACATTTCGTCATGATGAACGTGGATCCCGCCAATACCAATTCGTCCATCATCTTCGCGGAGAGATAGCCGGTGTGGAGCCGGGTCCCTTCGGCTCCGCTCAGGGCAGGCCCCGACCCGGCTGGGCGGGTCAGAGGCCCGCCCCCACATTTGCCAATCCACTACTTCCCACGAATCACAACTTTCGCCGTCGCCAGATTATCAAAGCGGTCATACGCGCGTACTACCAGCACGTGATCGTTCGATACGGGCATCGACCCAGCCTGCACAGCCGTCGTAAGCGGCACACGGAAGTCATAGTCTTCGGTTTTCGAATCGGACAACTGTCCCACCGGTTCCACAAATTGCCAGTCGCCGGCATCGAGCGAATACTCCGCCCGCTTGATGGGCGAGAACGAATCGCTCGCGCGGAAATGCGCTCGCACCTGGTTGCCTTCGACTGTGGCACTGAGCGCGGTAATCGCGGGAGGCGTGGTGTCCACCTCGAAGCGGAAACCTTCACGTTGCGCACTGAGTGCCTCGCCGGGTGAATGCGAGGGGGCGTCGGAAGCCTCGACCATCACGGTGTAGCCGCCATCGGGCAACAGGCTGGCGTCGAAAGAGTAGTAGCGATCGCTGAGATTGTTTTTCAGCAGCAGCCAGCGCGATTCGCCGTCGCCACGGTAGTACAACGAATACTCAAGCTGGTCGTCGTTGTCGTCGTGGGCCGACCAGCGGATTCCGATCGAATCGCGATCGCGCACGCTGGGCGGAGGAGGATCAAAGCGCGGTTGGCCCGGCGCCTGCGGTTCGGTCCCGGTGACGTGCGGAATCGCCTGATAGCGGTATCCCGGCTGCACGGTGATGTCGTCTACTTGCGGGGCGACGTTCTTGGGAAGGTAGTAGAGCAGAACGGCATCGACGCGCGGAGCGGGATTGCCCGCGTGCAGCACCGCCTTCCACTGCACAAAACGCGCGGCAGGCACTTTGAGTTCGGCCCCAGTCGCGAGATCAACCGGCGTCCAAGCACTCCAGTTGCGGTCAGGATTGTCCACGTTGCCGCTGCGCGCATAAAGCTCGGCATTGCCGGCAGAGCGCACGCTGGCGCGTCCCCAGCGCGAGAACACGCGCGCGTCCAGGACGTCGCTTTCGTAGGTACCTTCGGTTTCCGGTCCGGGACCAAGGAGAAAAACCTTCCCCAGGTTGCTACTCGAAGCATACAGACCACCGCCAGGTGCGTTGGCGAAAGCGGTGATCTGTGTGCCGCTCGCCTTCACCAGATCGGTAAAATCGTCCACCCCGTTGATGGCGAAGATGTGTCCACGATTTCCGGTGCCCGCCAGCAAGCGTCCGCGCTGATCGAAACCAAGGGCGTAAACCAGATCCTCGCGCGAACTCCACAGCCGCATCGGGGATCCGTCCGGAGCAATACGATAGATCTCCGATCCGCCAGTCGCGCCCAGTCCCGGCGCTGGAAACGGCGAGCCCCCCGGAGCTGAAACAGGGCCCATGGTAATGGCCGGCGCGCCCGTTCCGGGCTGAGTTGGCGCAGGAGTTGCCATGGTGGTAACCGTGCCTCCCGGTCCAGCCGGGCCGATACGCTTTTCTCCCGCTCCCGCGGCATAGATATTGCCGGCGCTATCGATGGCGAGCGACGTGATCTCTTTTTTCGGCGCGCTGTAAAGCACAAACGCTTCGCCATTCGGGGCGATGCGATAGATCAGTCCGCTCCCGTCGGAACCGGCGATCACATTCCCCTTCGGATCGACCGCGAGCACGCGAATGTGCACTTCATCGCTTTTGAAGAAAAGCGCGTGCTGCCCCGCGGATGTGACCTTGTAGATCTCCCCGCGATCGCCTGTTGCGACATACAGGTTGCCCGCGCTATCGAGCGCGATATCCCAGATGTACTTTGTGCCGGGATCGAAATAGGGTGTCGCGCTCCACGACGGGGCGGGCGGCTTCGCGCCTTTGGCGGTGGCAGGAGCAGCTTTCGCCGCGATCCGATACACCTTTCCATCCGGCGCAGTGGCCGCAAACAGCGTGCCGCTTTTGTCCACGAGCAATGACTGTACCTGAAGTTCCTGCGGCTCGAAGATTGCCGCGCTCTGGCCATCCGGCGCGATGCGATAGACCCGTGCTGGTGATCCGGCAGCGGCGTAGACGTTGCCGGCCGCGTCCGAAGCAATCGCCCAGACATACGTCGAAGGCAGGGTCGCGAGCGTCTTGAACGCAGGCGCGAGTTCGAGGCCTCCCGTGCCGCGCAACGCGACTCCCTTCGGAGTACCTTTCACGAGGTCGTCAAATTTGGATTGTTCCCAGGTTCGAGTACCCTCGGCGAGGGCGATAGTGGAAAGCAGGGCAAAGAATAGAGCGGTAGTCGTACGCGACAAATTGCATCCTCGATTCAGCGTAGTGGCGCGGAAATTGGCGGCACACCGCATATCCGCGTTTTTGATTGTAGCGCTGGCGTCCTCGCCGGCTGTCGCGGGGGCGTCTCGCCCCCGCCATCGACGCAATGGCGCCTTCATTGCGGTGGAAGAATGGACGTCTACTTCACGTAAACCGTCAGCATCTGCGCGCCCGCGACCACGTAATCCAGCGGTTCGGTCGAAGCCTCGTTCACTGACGATTCATTGAGCACGACCATCTCCTGCGTGCCTCGCATGTTATCCATCACATTCATCACGGAGAGCGGGAGCGTGGGCATTACTTTGTCGCCTACCATGGCCTCGGGGTCAGACTCGAACAGCGAGACATACACGCGATTGTTGCCATGCTCTTTGTTCAGCAGCGCGATCGTGGACGCGAGCCCGAGCCTACGGTTCGCCAGCGGCATGCCACGGCGCATGCGGTCGAGCGTGTCGCCGTCACTCACCAGGATGCGAAGCATTCCCTTCGAAGCGGAAGTTGGAATCCGGATCGGGATCTGCCGCACCAGCCGTTCGCCGCGATACGGGCGAAGCACGGTCTCAACGATAATCTGGTCGCCGGGGCGAGCCTCGGTTGAGTCTGCGCGCGATGCTTCCAGACGCGCCGAGCGCCGCTCGCGCACCAGATCGAAATCCAGCTTGACGCCCTGAATATCGGGAACGTCGTAAGGATTGTCATAGATGCGCCCAAAGCGGTCGCCGATAGTAGCCGCCGCCAGCGCCGCCGCCGGCTGGCCGCTGTCCATGGGCGCAAACATGTTTTTCAGCGCGACGTCGGGATATCCCTTTACGCTGAGCGCGCCATTCATTCGATACGTGATGTCATCGCCGTACTCGTTCGTTCCGTGGAGCGCATTGAAGACCGTCGCCATCATGGCAACCGGGCTGAGGCGCGCGTTGTTGAGGATCTCGTAGTGAAATTCCTTGCTCGCCTGCCCTCCGCGAACCGTGACCGTGACCGGAATCATCTTCGGCTCTTTGCCCATCTGTCCGAGGATGCCGTTGTGTCGATCCTGAACGAACGAGCCGATCGTCTCGGTGGTGTTCACGATCTTAAACGCGTTGAGCGGAGAGGCCAGCGTGGCGACCACGTTTGCCTTGGTCATGGGCAGATCCACCTGCCCGAACTGCATCAGCGGGTGGCCACAGGCCAGAAGGCGTTGCGGATCGATGTATGTCACTGTGCAAGTGGCGGCGATATCCATATCACCTCGCACCAAAACCGCGCTGACGGCCGATCCGGGCTCGATCGGTTCCGGCTGCTTGTGATCGCTCGAGGAGCCAACGCCCATCACTGGAACGATTCCCGCTGCGGCAAATTGTGGCGCGTAAATACGCAGCGTCTCTTCCGAGAATCCCGAGAACACCAACGGAGTTTCGATCGGCTTCAGGTAATTGCTGTAACTCTGGGAGGGCAGGCTTACGTTTTCGCCCGGGCCAGCCGTTCGACTGGGCACACTCGGCTCTGCGGAATTGGCAGACGTCGGGCCCGGCGCGGGACGTTGATCCTGCGCATCGATCTCCAGCATTCTTTCGATCGGAGTCACACCGGCGATCGGCTCTTTCGAGAACTCTCCGATACGGAAGGCGAGCGCGCCCGCTAACTTGCCATCGAAGTACACCGGGCTGCCGCTCATGCCGGCCACTACGCCGGTATATTCCGGCTTCGTTCCATGTAACCGCACCAGGATGATGTCTCCCCGCGCGCCATTGACGTTACGCAGCACACCCAGGACTTCAACATCCATCGGCTCAGGCTTCGTGCCCTCAAAAACTGTATAGGCCGTGCCGCGCATGCCCTCGTGGATCTGAGCGAGCGGCATGATGGCTGGCGAAGTTCTGTTCTCTGGTTGATTCTGTGCTGTGACCCAGATGGAAGACGTGAAACACAAAGCGGCGGCGAGCGCACGTACAGCTTTCCCCATGTAATCCCCGGAGGCCAAAAAATGACCTGTCTATTTCCTTAGACTCCGCGTCTTGTCAGTTGTTTTTGCAGCAGAGGAGGTCTTCGTAAAAGGCCCGCAAAATATCCCAACTGCGGAGTTCTTGCATCTATACTAGCACAGGTTTTTTTGAGGACTTCCACATGTTTTCACGTCCGTTCGGAGAAATCCGACCCTCGGTAACTTCTTCTAAGCGATTGACCTTATTGGCCTTTGGCTTGGTCTTTCTGGTTGGACTGGTGCCCCCAACGGCGGCCCAGGATACAACTCAGCAACCCCCCGCGAACCAGGCCCCTGCCAACCCTAATAAGCAGGACACCCCGCCCGCCGCCGGTGGCCCGCAGAACGATGTCGGGCCCTATGTCGTCCCGAAGAAGAAAGAAGAGCCTCCGCCACCGCCTCCAGAACGACCAAAAAAGATTGAGGGCATGCCCGACTACTCAATCAAAGTCGACGTGCCGCTGGTCAACCTCGATGTGCTGGTGACGACCAAGGACGGCCAGTTCATTCCCGGCCTCCACAAAGACAATTTCAAGATCATCGAGGACGGTGTGGCGCAGAAGGTCACGAATTTCAATCAGTCGGAAGCTCCGATTACGGCCGTGCTCCTGATCGAATTCGCTTCCACCAATTACAACTACATGTATGACGCGCTCAATGCCTCCTACACCTTTGCCAGCGGGCTGAAAAAGGAAGATTGGGTCGCGGTCGTTTCCTACGACATGAAGCCGCAGATCCTGGTGGATTTCACACAGGACAAGCGCGCCATCCTGGGCGCCTTGAATATGCTACGCATTCCCGGATTCTCCGAACGCAACTTGTTTGATGCGGTCTTCGATACTCTGGATCGTGTGGATCGCATTGAGGGCAAGAAGTACATCATCCTGATTTCTTCCGGACGGGACACCTTCAGCAAACTCAACCTCGACCAGATCCTGAAGAAAGTGAAGTCCACGAAAGACACGACCATTTATTCCGTCAGCATCGGACGCGAGTTACGTGAATACCTGGAGGCACACGGCTATGGCGGTAGCTGGGGGCAATCTACCGACTGGCTCCAGGCCGAAAACCAGCTCACCACCTTCGCTCGCTTGACCGGTGGACGCTTCTACAACCCGCGTTTCGAAGGAGAACTGCCGGGAATCTTCCACGACATCGCCGCCGACATCCGCAACCAGTACACCATCGCCTACCATCCGACTAACACCAAGCTCGACGGCACCTACCGCAAACTGAAAGTTGAGCTGCAAGCTCCCGATGGCGGTCCACTTAAAATTCACGACCAGAAAGGCAAGGACGTAAAAGTCATCATCTACGCCCGCGAGGGCTACACGGCAAAGCATCAGGTGGAGTAAAACAGTTCTCAGTTCCCGGTTCTCAGTTCTCAGTAAAGGCCAGCAACGGTCAGGCGGCGCGGGTCTTGATTGAGCTGATGAGGCCGTTCAGGATTCGCCCAAGCTCGTCGGCGCGAACTAACAATTCTTCTGCTTTGGCTGGCACAATGTACTTTAGGTCTTTGGCGATGAGCAGCTGTGTTTCAATTTCGACCAGCGAACCACGCGCCTGACTTAGGAAATGATGAAACTCTTTCTGGGAGAAACGAGCCTGCCCTTCCGCGATGTTGCTCGGAACCGAAACGGCTGCGCGCCTCAATTGATTCGTAAGTCCGTAACGCTCTTCGCTCGGGAACCGCTGGGTAACCGCATAAATTTCGGTCACCAATTTCATCGCCTTCTGCCAAGCTATTAGTTCACGATATGAACGTCCCACAGTGCCTCCAGACCAGATTGTGGCACTTCTGGCGGAGCAACGCTGTGACCCGCGAACACTCAGAATGTTCGGTTTTACTGAGAACTGAGAACCGGGAACTGAGAACTTGGTCCAACTCGGTTTTACTGAGAACTGAGAACCGAGAACTGAGAACTTCTTCAATGAACGTGGAAAAAATGATCCAGCAGAAACATCAAACCCACTCCTAGGAAAACCACGATCGCCATCTTCACGCCCGGCTCTTTGTTGACCTCCGGGATCAGGTCCGATGCCGCGACGTAGATGGTGACGCCGGCGGCCAGGGGAAGCCCGGCGCTCACCTGGTGGCGGAAGATTGCCATAACAAACACTCCTGCCATGGTCGCTGCGCCCAGCAACGCCGAAGCCCACCAGGCCGTCTTCCGGCTGCGTCCACTGGCGAGCATGACCGACGCGACCGTGAATCCTTCCGGAATCTTGTGCAGGAAGACGGCGAGAAAGATGATCCAGCCGAGAAAGTTCGAAACCAGAAAGCCGGAGGCAATCGCGATTCCGTCGAAAAACGTGTGGATGATCAGGCCGAGCAGCACGGAATAACTTTTATGGGTGTGAACAAACTCGTCGCTGTGAACCTCTTCCCCGAAGTGGAAGTGTGGCGAAAGCGTGTGCTCGAAGAAATGGATGATCAGGTACCCGACAAGAATGAGAAACGCGGCGTCCTTGCCCCTTAATTCCAGACTGGCGGGAACAACTTCCAGCAGAGCCGTCGCCAGCATGAAGCCGGCGCCCAGCGCGATGAAATATTTCAGGTAACGCCGCTCCCAATGCCGCTGGACAATGATGGTCCCGCCGAACACGTTGGCCAACGCCGCGGTCAGGCCGAGCAGCAGACTGGTTGTAATGGGATGCATTCGGATTCGCAAGACTATCAGGTGTGGGGCGAGGTTTCCAATTCTTAGAACCCTTCGTGGTCCTAAACGTGCGTTGAACTAAACAGCAAGCGGTTGCAAAGTCGCGAGCGCGTTGCATTTTGCGTACTACAATTTTGCCGGATACACCAGACGCTACGCTGCGCGCCACCGATGCAGTCTGGCATCACAATCACATCTGGTGCTTGGAAGAATTGCTACAATCATCCTAGCGGAGTTACTATTCCGCAGACAGAACAGCCCGCTGGCAGGCGGACGTTTTGCCTTTGAATTGTCGTGTCGGGCAACGCTATATGAAGCGTGGCATTTGTGGGTGCCCGATGCAACAACCGGCCCCTGCATTTACCCTTCGCAATTATGGCAGACGAAGCGCCTGTTTCATTTACCGCGTCCACGCAGAAGCTTCGCCTTCAAGGCATAGCAATATTCCACGATTTTGGTTTCTATGTTCTGTTGTGGCTGGGAGTGATGGGGATTTACCTAGTCCGTCTCGCGGTAGCTGCAACAGGGTTCGACCCAGAAGTTCTGAAAATTGTTCATTGGATGGAATCGGCAACCGATGTCACGCTTTGTGGCAGCTTTTTCGGGCGAATAGCAATTAGGGCTATCCGAGGAAGATAGATGTATGCGAATGAATAATCTGGACTATTACCTTACCCAAGATCACGAGGCAAGGCGTCGGACTACCCTGCTTTGCTTGTTGACGGGGGGTTCCCTAGGCTTTGTTTTGCAGTGGGCCGGTCTGTCCATGGTGATCACTGCAATAGCCTGTTCAGTGGTAGTTGTCACGATGGAAATTACGAGGGCCGTATTTTACAGGCAGCCGAGCCGACACAATCAACGATTGATTCCAGCCTTACCCATTCGAAGGTCGATTCTCCGCGTGGCAGCATCATATGCCACCTTATTGGTATTGTCGTTTCTGAGAATCCCGCGAATTTGGGCAGATGTTGTCGAAA
>WNFA01012652.1_pt1 | contig 13082 bp, 7 predicted proteins | sample 5400481 | NCBI WGS metagenome assembly WNFA01 (sample SAMN13153340, study PRJNA577476) | soil metagenome | isolation source: 120 cm saprolite under Douglas fir tree site 2 hole 1 replicate 2 | place: USA:California | collected 2015-04-18 | reverse complement strand
ACACCGGTGCGGTGCGCTCCGCATTCCGTCCAGATGGGGTCCCGGGCCTTGATGTGTCGGGCGATGGTCGCGGCTGCAACACCCTCACGGGCAAGTTCACCGTCAACGAGATCGCGTACTCGCAATACAACGAGCTCATGCTCTTCGACGCGACCTTCGAGCAGCACTGCGAGGGTGCGGTTCCAGCCCTGTTCGGACACATCCGCGTAGAGATCCCACCGCCGACGCCGGGCGTCACGCTTCCCGTGGGCTCGGTGGCGGTCCCGACGTCAGGGAGCTTCCTGTACATGAACAGTCAGGGGGAGTACATCGGCCAAGGTCGCGAATCCCTCTACACAGCCTTCGATTCGTCGATCTACGGCGCATTGCCGCTTGGCGGCTCCAAATTCAATGCGTCGGTGATCCAGGGCAACTACGTCCACTGGTGGTACGTGGATATCGCTTCACCAGCGGGCCAACCGCTTGCGCTGGGCTCGTACATCCGTGCGGTGCGCGCGGCCTTCGCACCTGCGGGATCGCCGGGCCTCGAGGTCAGCGGCGATGGCCGTGGCTGCAACACCATCACCGGCAAGTTCGACGTCGATGAGCTCTCCTTCTCGCCGCGCGGTGATCTCCTTGTGTTCCAAGCCACGTTCGAACAGCACTGCGAGGGCGGGCCCGCCGCGTTGTTCGGGCGCATCCGCGTCGAGAATCCGACGTCGTCGCCTGGCGTCACGCTGCCGTCTGGCTCGATCGCCGTCCCGACGTCGGGCACATTCCTCTATGTGAACAGCGCCCCGGGCGAGTATGTCGGGGCTGGGCTTGAGCAGCTGTACACATCGACGAACTCGGTGATCACATCTTCGCTCACGGACACCGTCGACTACTTCCGTGGGTCCGTAGTTCAGGGCAGTCACACCTGGAACGTGGACATCGCGGCCCCGCCCGGCCAGCCGCTTTCCGTGGGTTCATATGTCAAGGCGGTGCGTGCGGCGGCGCGCTCGGTAGGACCTGGGCTTGATGTCAGGAGTGACGGCCGAAGCTGCATTGATATCACCGGCAAGTTCGACGTCAACGAACTCTCGTATTGGCCGAATGGGGACCTAAAGGTATTTCAGGCCACCTTCGAACAGCACTGCTTGGGGAGGGCCTTGATCGGAAGGATCCGCATCGAGGTGGTAGCGCCGGTGGAACTCGCTGTGACCGTGCGCGACGAAGGATCTGTCAGCAACAAATCCGGTGTCGCCACCATCGCGGGGACCCTGTCGTGCTCGCGTGCGGCGGCGGTCGATCTCGTTGTCACGCTGACGCAGGTCCAAAGCAAGAGCGTCACCGTGACGGGCACGGCGATCGTTCGGATCAACTGCGCCGGCCCGTCCGTCGCGTGGTCGCAAGTGGTGGTGCCAAGCAGCGGTGTATTCAAGGCAGGCTCGGTGAGCGCGAGCTGGAACGCGACAGTTTGCGAGACCGGGCGACGGTGCGTGTCCGCGCCGGGCACCAAGGCGATCAAGCTCAACCTCGGGAAGTAACCCGCGCGCTCCCGTTTTCGGGCATACCCTAGGCTAGAACAAACGTTCTAAGCGACCAAGGGGAGCGCAATGCCTGGACTAGTGCTCGGCTACGTATCCCGGCATGTCCGGCGTGAGCACGCCGACGAGCTGAGCGGCTGGCGTGCCAGGAAGTACCGACACGCACGTGTAGTCAGCCGCAGCGATCTCCTTGCCGGACGGGATCGCGACCCGCAAGGGATCGACCCCAGGCGACGACAACACGAACGATGCAGGCGTTTGCTCGCTCACCTGCCCGCAACGAACGACCGTGTCCGTGGCGCTTGCGCTCAGGCCGACGATGGCAACGAGGATCGCTACCGCAAAAAACACTGGGAAAAGGCGCATCCGCATATGAGGAGCACGTGACGTGCCGGGCTACGTCGAGCTCCACACGCATAGCAGCTATTCGTTTCTCGACGGTGCCTCAGATGTAGAGGAGCTCGTCACGGCGGCGGTCGAGCGAGGGATGGATGCGCTCGCGCTCACCGATACGAACGGCCTCTACGGCGCGGTGCGCTTCTGGAACGCCGCGAAAGATGCCGGCATCCGACCGATCTACGGCGCGGAGATCCAGACGCTCGACTTCGGCCATCTGGTGCTCATCTCGCGCGATCGCATCGGCTGGCGGAGCCTCTGTCGCACGATCTCCGCGGCGCAGCTCGCCGGCGAGAAGACGAAACCGCGCGCGACCCTCGCGCTCATCGCCGAGAACGCCGAGGGCCTCTTCGCGCTCACCGGCTGCGCGTACGGGGGGGTGCCGCGCGCGATGCGTGGCGGCGACGTCGACGCGGCGCGCGACGCGCTCGCACGGCTGGCGGGGATCTTCGGCGAGCGTTGCTTCGTCGAGCTGTCCGACCACCTCGATCCGGACGATCCCGCGCTCTGCGACGCGCTCGCGCAGCTCGCATCGGAGCAGGGGCTCGGCGCCGTGGTCACGAACAACGTCCATTACGCGCGGCCGGAGGGCCGACGTCTTCACGACGTGCTGCGCTGCATCGACCTCGGCCTGACGCTCGACGAGGCGGGGAACCGGCTCAAGCCGAACGGCGAGTACTGGCTCAAGGACGAGACGATCCTGCGCGAGCGCCTCGGCCGGCATGCGGAGGCGTTCGCGAACGCGCGCGCGATCGCCGACGCGTGCACGCTCGATCTCGAGACGATCGGGCCCGGCGGCGGGCGTGCCCTGGGATCGATGGTCGGGCAGGACCGCCTGCCCGGCTTCCCGGTGCCGCAGGGCCACACCGCGTTTTCCTACCTCTACGCGCTGTGCCAGGAGGGCGCGCGCGAGAAGTACGGGCTCATGACGCCGGGTGTCGCGACGGGGCTCGCGCACGAGCTCTCCGTCATCGACCGCTGCGGCCTCGCGGAGTTCTTCCTCATCAACTGGGACATCGTCCGGTTCTGCAAGGAGCGACGGATCCCGGCGCAGGGCCGCGGCTCCGCGGCGGACTCGATCGTCGCGTACGTGCTCGACATCACCAAGGTCGATCCGATCGAACACGAGCTCCTCTTCGAGCGGTTCCTCACCGAGGACAGCCGCACGATGCCGGACATCGACCTCGACATCGCCTCGAACGACCGCGAGGAGGTCATCCAGTACGTGTACAAGAAGTACGGCGAGCGCTACGCGGCGATGGTGTGCAACGTCGTGACCTATCGCGCGCGGTCGGCGAGCCGCGAGATCGCGAAGGCGCTCGGCTTTCGCGACGAGACGGTCGACCGCATGGCGCACTCGATCGACCAGTACAATGTCGATCCGCGCTCACGGCCCAGTGCGGCGCAGCACCCGGCGTACAAGCATCCGAACCGCGAGGCGGAGCACGGCTGGGAGGCTCCGCGTGTGGTCGCGGACACGCTCGAGGACCTCGCGAGCTTCATGGACGAAAAGGAGCGGACGCGCTTCCCTCTCTTCCGCGAGCTCACGCTCGCCATCGCGGACTTCCCGCGTCACCTGTCGATCCACAACGGCGGCATGCTCATCACCGCGCAGCCGCTCGTGGACACGGTGCCGATCGAGCGCGCGACGATGCCGGACCGCAACGTCGTGCAGCTCGACAAGCGCGACATCGAGGACCTCGGCCTGGTGAAGATGGACCTCCTCGGGCTACGCACGCTCTCGCTCATCAAGGACGCCGTCGCCGACATCGAGGCGCGGCACGGCGAGCGTCTCGAGCTCGGCACCATCGCGCTCGACGACGAGGCGGTCTACGACCTCATCTGCGAGGTCGATACCGTCGGCCTGTTCCAGGTCGAGAGCCGCGCGCAGGCATCGGCGCTCCCGCGCGTGCGTCCGCGGTGCTTCAAGGACATCGTCGTCCAGGTCGCGATCATCCGACCCGGCCCGCTGCAGGGGAACATGGTGAACCCGTACATCAGTCGCCGGCAGGGCCGCGAGGCCGTGACGTACGCGCATCCGCTGCTCGAGCCCGCGCTCAAAGAGACGCTCGGCGTGATCCTCTTCCAGGAGCAGATCCTGCGCGTCGCCATGGCCGTCGCGGGGTTCTCGCCGAGCGCCGCGGACAAGCTGCGCCGCGCGATGAGCCGCGCGCGGTCGTCGGCGGACATGGAGAAGCTGCGCGCGCCGTTCGTCGACGGCGCGAGCGCGAACGGCGTGGGATCCGACGTCGCGAACGAGATCTTCCGTCAGATCGCCGCGTTCGCGGAGTTCGGATTCTGCAAGAGCCACGCGGCCGCCTTCGCGCTCACCGCGTACCACACCGCGCACCTGAAGCTCTATTACCCGTCCGAGTTCTACGTCGCGCTCCTCAACAATCAGCCGATGGGGTTCTACTCGCCGGCCGTGATCGCCGGCGATGCCAAACGCCACGGCGTCGCCATCCTTCCCGTCGACGTCAATCTCTCCAAAGAGAAGGCGATCGTTGAACACGTCGCGGGGGCGGACACCCATCCCCGCGACTTCTCAAAAACGATCTCCACCTTTCGGAAGTGTCGAGATCACGACGTGCGACTGGGCTTTGAATCAGTGAAAGGATTGGGCGCCGCAGAGGCGAAGGGCATCGTCGCCGAGCGCGACCGCGGCGGCTCGTTCCACAGCTTCGATGAGTTCGCGCGTCGCGTTGGTCTCAAAGAGGAGGCGCTGCGCAATCTCGCGCTGCTCGGCGCGTTCGACGCGTTCGGCGAGGCGCGCCGCGAGCTGCTGTGGCGCGCGCGCGATGCGCATCGCACCTCACCGGCGTTCATGCGTCCCGTTCTCGCATTGCCGACGTCCGATGCGCCGACGCTGCCCGCGCTCTCCGAACAGGAGCGCGTCGCGCTCGATTACCGCATCACCGGGATCCCCACCGGGCCGCAGATCATGCGCTTCTACCGCGCGGATCTGGATCGCCGGGGTGTGCTGAGCGCCGCGGGTCTCGGGGGGAGGCGTCATGGCGCCACCGTCCGCATCGCTGGCGCGATCGTGGTGAAGCAGCATCCCGAGACCGCAAAGGGTCACGTATTCCTATCCCTCGAGGACGAGACTGGTATGGCGAACGTGATCATCCGACCAGCGATCTACCGCCAATACAAGCGCGTGCTCGATGCGAACGCCGCCGTCGTGGTCACCGGTACGCTCCAGACGTTGGATGGGGTCATTTCCGTGCTCGCCGCCCGACTCGATGGCCTCGCGCTCTTCGTCAAGATCGCCGCCCGCGAGTGGCAGTGACGCTTGAGGCGCCGCCGCCGACGGTATCGGTCGGCGGTCAAACCGGTAGCACCATCTTGTGACGGCCTTTAGTTGGACCGCAGACTGTCCGAGGGACGTAACGACAGGGAAGCAGGCAAGGACGGTGGCCTGCCCCGGTGCGCGCGGCGACGCGGGAGTGGGGAAACTGGTGGAAGACCTTAGCGAACGTCGTGCGGAAGATCTGCTCGACTCGATCTTCCGCGTGGCCACGGAGCTGGTCCGCGGCGAACGGGCCTCGCTCATGCTCCGCGAGGACGCCAGCGACGACTTCGTGATCGCGCATGCGCTCGGACTGGCCGAAGACGTCAAACGCGAGGTGCGTGTGCGACCGGGCGAAGGCGTTGCGGGCCACGTCCTCGCATCGAAGCGCTCGCTCCTCGTCCGCGGCGGTGAGGCTCCCTTTGCGGTCCGCGGCGGCCAGTACCGCTCGGATTCGTTCGTCTCGGTTCCGATCATGATCGACGACGACGCGCGTGGCGTCCTCAACGTTACCGATCGCTTCGATGGGCGCCCCTTCGAAGATGCCGACCTCGTGACGCTCGAGATCATCGCAGGCCATATCGGCGCGTGCCTCGTGCAGCAAGAGCAGGGCGAGGCGCTGCTGCGGCTCGCGGACACCGACCCGCTCACCTGGCTCTTCAACCGGCGTCACTTCGACAAGCGGCTCGAGGCCGAGACGAATCGCGCGCTGCGCGCGGAGCATCTCCTCGCGCTGCTCATGATCGATGTCGACAAATTCAAGCTCATCAACGATCGCTTCGGTCATCGCGTCGGCGATCAGGTGCTCACGGCTGTCGCGTCAGCGGTCGACGAGTTCGCGATCATCCTGCCCGAGGCCGACACCGACGTCGCGGCGCGCGTCGCGCGCCGCATCCTCGAGAAGGCCGAGACGGTCGCGCTGCCGGGCGAGCTGCGTGATGCCGGGATCCCGCTGAGCCTTTCGATCGGCATCGCGACGTTCCCTCGTCCGGCCGGCGACGCGAGTGCGCTTGTGGAGGCCGCGGACAGCGCGATGTATCGGGCGAAGCAGGCCGGCGGCGGTGGTATCCGCGTGTGGGAGCACGCCTTCGCGGATGGTCCGCGCGGCGCGCTGCGACCGGCGCGCGCGGCCCTCCCGCCCGCTCCATACCTGTCCGATCCCGCACGCCTTGCGACGCGCGAGCTGCAGGCGCTCATCCCGTTCGCGCTCGCGCAGGAGTTCAACGTCGCGGTCGTGGGTCACGAGGGTCAGGTGCTGACGATCGCGTTCCCGCAGCCCAATCCCGCGGCAGTCGATTCGATCTCGAGGGCGACCGGCTTCGCGGTCTACCCGGTCTTCAGCAACCCCGCGGATATCGAAGCGACGCGCCGGAGGCTCGCGGCGGCCTAGGTGGTCCCCGTCAGCTTCGGTCGCGTGTCTTCGCGCTGCACACCGCCGTCCGCGCCACGGAACAGATAACCGACACCGGGAACGGTCTGGATGACATCGCGCGGCTTGCCGTCCTGTGTCAGCTTGCGGCGCAGCCGGCTCACGTTGAGCTTCACGAGATCGCCGCCGACATCGGCGTCGTAACCCCACACGCCTTCGAGGATCTCCTCCTGCGTGAGGACGCGGCCGGGGTTCGCCATGAAGTGACGAAGTAGCTTGAACTCGGTCGGTGACAGATGCACCGGCACGTCTGCCGTGGTCACTTCGTGCGTCGCCTCGTCGAGGACGAGATCGCCGGTGCGATACACGACCGGCGCCGGGCGTCCGCGCGTGCGCACCGAGCGCCGCAGGATCGCCTTCACGCGCGCGACGAGCTCCTTCGGTCGGAACGGTTTCGTGATGTAGTCGTCCGCGCCCAGCTGCAGGCCGCGCAGGATGTCGCTCTCGTCCTGGCGGGCGGAAAGCAGCAGGACCGACACGTGCTCGTCGACGTGGCGAATGCGTTCCAGCACGACGAATCCAGTGAGCTTCGGAAGATTGATGTCGAGAACGACGAGGTCGGGACGTTCGCGCCCCACGGCCTCGACCGCGGTCTCGCCGTCGTAGGCCCTCACGACGTCGTAACCCTCGCGGCGCAATGCGTAGTCAAGGAGCTCCACCAGATCGCGGTCGTCATCGACGACCAAGAGCTTCACTACGCGCCTGCCTCCTCCGCGAGCTGTCGAGCCTTAGGAAGCGTGAAGTGTACCGAAGTGCCGCGTCCGACTTCGCTTTCGACGCGGATGTCGCCGCCGTGAGCGATGACGATCGCGCGGCAGATCGTGAGCCCGAGGCCGAGGCCGCCGGCCTGGTCGCGGACCTCGCGCGAACGGAAGAACCGCTGGAAGAGGCGCGGCTGCTCGTCCACCGGGATGCCGGGGCCTTCATCGACGACGCTGACCTGGACGAAGCCGTCGCGGCCCTCGGTCGTGACCGTGACGGTCGTCGCCTCGGGCGCGTAACGGCTGGCGTTCGCGATGAGGTTGGCGAGGACCTGCGCGGTCCGGCGCGGGTCGGCGAAGACGCGGTCGAAGGCGGGGCGCAGCCGGGCGTCGAGCTTCTGCTGCTTCGCATCGAGGAGCGTCTGCGTGAACTCCATTGCTTCCTGCAGGCAGCTTCGAACGCTCGCCGGCACCGCGCGCACCTGGAACGTGCCGGCCTCGATGCTCCCGGCGTCGAGCAGGTTCTCGACGAGGTACTCGAGGCGAAGGGCGCTGCGGCGCAGCGTCGAGACCATGGTCACGAGCTGGGCAGGCGGCATCGAGAGCGCGTCGTCCACCAACAGGTCGAGCGTCGCGGAGAGCGCCGCGATCGGCGTGCGGAGCTCGTGCGCGACCTGGAGCAGAAAGTCCTCTTTCAGGCGCAGGAGCTCGGCCTGCGCCGTCACATCCCGGACGGTGTGAAGGACGCCGCGCTTGCCGATGGACGTGCTCACGATCTCGAGAACGCCCATCCGGTCCTCGCGTGGGAACCAGGTGCGACGCACGTGATGCCCGTCCCTGTCCTGGACCGTCGCCGCGCCGCTGACGAGGAGCAGCTCCTCGAATGGGCGTCCCTTGAGCTTCTCCTCACCGAGCACGCGGAAGGCCGCGGGGTTCGCGCTCACGATGAACCCATCGGGGCCGGTGAGGATGATGCCGTCGGTGAGCGCGACGAACGCGTCCTGGATCGCGAGCTCCTCGAAGGCGCGGTCCTGGTCGCGCCGACCAAGGGAGCGGCGGCGCTCGGGCGGCCGCCCTTTCATTGCGTCGGGATCCGAAGCCGCACGCGGGTTCCTTGCCCGGGGCTCGAATCGAGTGAGAGCTGCGCGCCGATGAGCCGCGCCGATTCGCGCATCTGCAGCAGACCGAGGCTGCCGCGCTTGGCGTAGTTCTGGAGCACCGCGGCGACGTCGAAACCCTTGCCATCGTCTTCGACCACCGCGACGACCGCGTTGCCTTCGTCGTACAGATCGAGGTCGACCCGCCCGGCGCGTCCGGTCTTGATCGCGTTGTTCGCCGCCTCGCGGATCACGGTGAAGGCGCCGGCCTCGACCTCGGGCGCGAGGCGCCGCTGCGATTCGACGCGGCGCGTCTGGACGTGCGAGCCGTTCTGGCCGTCGATCCGCTTCGCGAGCGCGGCGATCGCCGCGGGCAGGCCGCCGTCCTCGAGCGCGAGCGGACGCAGCGCGAAGAGGATGTCGCGCAGTCCCTGCTGCGAGTCGATGAGGCGAGCGCGCAGCGCAACGAGATCAGCCAGCGCGCCGGGAACGTCGTCCACCGCGCGTCGCGTTACGAGCTCGATGCTGATCGCCGCGTTCGCCATAGTCTGGGCCACGCCGTCGTGGAGGTCGCGCGCGAGGCGGTGGCGCTCCTCCTCCGCGACCTTGACGACGCGCAGGCGTTCCGCGGCGAGCTCCTCCGAGAGCTGCACGTACTCGAGCGCCACGCCCGCGGATCCCGCGAGCGCCTGGATCAGCCGCTCGTCCTCCTCTTGAAAGGCGCCCTCATGGTCGTTCACGGCCTGCAGCACGCCCAGCCGGCGCCGGTCACGCGCATCGATGGGCGCGACGAGCATCGAGCGGGTGCGGAATCCGCTGCGCGCGTCGACGCTCGGGTCGAAGCGCGGATCCTCGTATGGCGCGTCGATGCGGAGGAGTCGACCGGTTCGCCCGACCTCCGCGGCAAGGCTGCGCCCGTCGAGCGGGAGCCGGATCTCCCGGAGCTCGCTCTCGGTGAGCACGCGCGACCAGAGCTCGTTCTTGCCCGTATCGATGACGTACAGCGTCGCGCGCTCGCAATCGAGCATCTTCATCGCGGTGGCGACGATGCGCGTGAGAACGCGGTCGACGTTTGCCTCCAGCGCGAGCTCCTGCTGGAGCTCCAGGAGCGCTTCGAGCTGCGCGGAGTCGTTGAGGTTCGCCATGCGGGCTGATGCTATGACGGCGCCTCACGCTTGCCTTCGGCGATCGCGCGAACGGTGTCGAGTGTGTCGATCTCGTGCACCGGCTTGTCCGGACGCAAGCGCACGATCCGTGGGAAGCGCATCGCGTAGCCCGAGTCGTGCCGGTCGCTCCGCTGTATCTGGTCGAACGCGACCTCGATGACCGTGTCGGGGCGCACGATGCGCGCCCGTCCCAGGTCCTCTGTGGTCGTCGCGAGGAAGTGCTCGGTCATCTCCGCGATCTCCTTGTCGGTGAGCCCCGAGTAGGCCTTGCCGACCACGCGCAGGCGGTCGCCGTCGCGCACCGAGAACGTGTAATCGGACAGCACTCCGTGGCGCTTGCCGTGGCCCCACTCGACGGCGGTAACCACCACGTCGAGCGTGCGCAGCGCCCGCTTCACTTTCAGCCATTCCATGCCGCGACGGCCCGGCCGGTACGGCGACCGCGGGTCTTTGACCATCAGCCCCTCGTTCCCGCGCTCGCGCGCCGCGAGGAACTCGCGGTCGAGCGCCGCGACGAGGTCGTCGCCGGTGGCCTCGAGCGTCGTGTGGCGCGCGAGACGGAGCGGCCCGGCCAGCGGTAGCGCGCGCAGAGCGTCGTGGCGATCGGTCAGCGGGAGGTCGAGGAGCGCCCTGCCATCGCGCTCGAGGAGGTCGAAGACGACGAGCGAGGCCGGCAGCCGCTCGCGCATCTCGCCGCTTACGTCCTTGCGACCCAGCCGTGTCTGGAACGTCGTGAACGGCACGGCGCGCTCGCCGTCAAAGGCGAGCACCTCCGCGTCCAGCACGAAGGTGCCGGGGATCGCCTGCAGCGCGTCGAGCAGCTCGGGATAGCGGCCCGTGACGCGGTCGAAGGTGCGCGAGTAGAGCTCGACGCGGTCGCCGGCCTTGTGCACCTGCGCGCGCACGCCGTCGTATTTGTCCTCGACGACGTAGGGCGGCGGGAAGCGCTGCGCCACCTCGGCGAGGTCGAGCACCGGCGTCGCGAGCATCATCCCGATCGGGCTGAACAGCGCGAGCGCCGGCTCGTCGAGCGTACCGTGCTTCGCGCGCAGCGCCGCCTCACCGATGTCGCCGGTGAGCATGTTCGCGCGGGCGACGGCCTCGCGGTCGCGCTCGAACGCCTTCGCGATCGCGTCCACGAGCAGGCCCTCGCGCAGACCGATGCGCGTTTCGCCCGAGACGATCTTCACGATGTAGCGCGCCTCGCCCGCATCGGCGCGCCGCAGCAGCGCGCGGACGAGCTCGCGCTTGTTATTCGTCCCGCGCACCGCGGCGATGCCGTCGAACGCCGCCGCGACATCACCGAGCGTCAGCGGCTCGCCCTCGTGCGCCGCATCGGCGATGAGATCGTGCGCGACGTCGCCGAGATCGGCGTGACGCTGGTAGCTGGCGCGCATGTCGTCGCCGCTCTTTCCGGATCGCTCGAGGAGCACGTCCGAGAGCGCGCGCCAGCCGACGGACAACACGCGCTCGTCCTTTCGGGGGAACGGCGCGCCCGCGAACAGCCGGGCGGCGATGACCAGGTCGGCATCGTCGAGGCGCGCCAAGTACGCGCCGAGCAGCCGGTTCTTCTCCAGCTTCTTCGTCGTCGCCCGCACGGCATCGGCGGTGCTGACCCAGTCGGCGAAGCGGCCACTCATAACACGCCGCGTCGTAAGGAGGTTCGCGTGGGGATCATCGAGCTACTCATCGTCGTGCTGCTCCTGCTCTGGCTCTTCGGCTACTTCGGCCGCAGCCGCTTGCCCATCGCCGGCGGCGGCTGGATCCACACCTTGCTCGTCATTGTCGTCATCCTCGTGATCCTGCGGTTGCTCGGCATCCTCTAGCGCATGCCGGTGCCCGGCTGCACCGCTCGCTAGAGTCGGGCGGTGCAGCGGGCGCCGAAGGAAGATCGCATCCACCGCGTTCCATACGGCCATGAAGAGCTGGAGTTCATGCTCCAGCCGTGGTTCGACGTCGACGTCGTCGAGTCCGGCACAGCCGAGCCGGTCGCCGATCTCGCGGCGGCGACGGTGCAGGCACTCCGACGGCCGAGCGGATCGCCACCGCTTGCGCAGCTCGCGCGCGAGGCTGTCGCCGCCCGGAAGGATGCGACCGCCGTCATCGCTGTCACCGACCTCACCCGCGCCTCTCCTGACGACGTCCTCGTGCCACCGCTGCTCCGCGAGTTGAACGCCGCCGGCATCGCCGACGAGCGCATCACGGTGATCGTCGCGGTGGGTCTGCATCGCGGGACGACCGAGGCCGAGAAGCGGGAGAAGCTCGGCGGCGTGGTCGACCGCGTGCGCGTCGTCGACTCGAATGGGCGCGATCCCGCGCAGTGGGCCGATCTCGGCCCGATCCCGCCGTACGGCGTGCCGGGGTCCACGCAGCGGATCGTGAAGGACGCCGACCTCGTGATCGCGACCGGGATCGTCGAGCCGCATCAGTACGCCGGCTACTCCGGCGGACGCAAGACCATCGCGATCGGGTGCTGCGGCGAGCCCGTCATCACGGCGACCCACGGGCTGCGTTTCCTCGAGGACCCCGGCGTGCGCCTCGCGAAGATCGATGGCAACCCGTTCCACGAGACCATCACTGAGATCGCGCGCCGCGCGGGTCTTCGGTTCTGCCTCAACGTCGTCACCGATGACCGCGGACGTGTCGTCGTGGTGGCTGCGGGCGCTCCGGACGACGTCCTCCGCGAGCTCGTCGACGTCGCCGCGCGCCTGTACACGCGGCCGATCGCGAAGCAATACGACATCGCGATCGCCGGCGTCGGCAAGCCGAAGGACGCGAACCTGTATCAAGCCTCGCGCGCCGCGACGTATCTGCGCTTCGCGCCGACACCCGTGGTGCGCGAGGGCGGCGCGATCATCATCGCGGCGCAGCTCGACGAGGGCGCCGGCGACGGACCGGGGGAGCAGCGCTTCCTTGCGGCGCTCGAAAGCGCTGAGTCTCCGGCCGCGGTCGTGGAAGCGGCGCGACAGCACTTCGCCGGCGGCGAGCAGCGCGCGATCATGCTCGCGCTGACGCTCCAGCATTGTCTGGTGATCGTCGCGGCTTCCGAGGCGCCCGAGGTCGTCCGCCTCGCGAAGCTGCGCGCGGCGGTCGACGTCGAGGAGGCGCTCGACATCGCGTACGAGCACATCGGCCGTCCGACGCGCGCGAGCGTGCTCCTTGTCCCGCATGCCCTCCACACGCTCCCGGTCGTGCAGCCGCCCGTCGTCGCATGAGCGCGCTCGCGGCTGCCGCGGAGCGTCGTCGTCGCCCGCTCACGCGCGAACAGCTCGCTCGGCTCCGTGACGTGCTCGAGCCTGGCGCCATCGAGGTGAGTGCGAGACCCCTGCTCGGCGGCATCGACACCGCGACCTACGCGCTCCGGCTCGGGAGCAAAGATCGCGCGCGCGAGGTGGTCGTCCGCGTGTATCGCGACTGGGATGGCGAGGGCGACGCCGCCACCGCCGCGCAGCGCTTTCACGTCGTCCTGACCGCCGTTTCGGCCGTGTCGCGGCTC
>WNFA01003472.1_pt1 | contig 13082 bp, 9 predicted proteins | sample 5400481 | NCBI WGS metagenome assembly WNFA01 (sample SAMN13153340, study PRJNA577476) | soil metagenome | isolation source: 120 cm saprolite under Douglas fir tree site 2 hole 1 replicate 2 | place: USA:California | collected 2015-04-18 | reverse complement strand
CCGTACTGTGCTGCCGTGGCGTACAACACGTTCTTAAGCCTTATCTCGACATCTCCGACGAGAACCTTCTTACGATATTTCGGGCACCACACGATGTGGTACTTGAGGCTAAAGACTGCCCCTGCATTCTTGCTGTACCGGCTGTCTGTTCCGACTTTTATGTTATGAATCTGCCACACGTATAACAATATGTCAAGCACCAAACGGGCTTACCTGCCACCTAGAGGAGGCAGTCCGCGCCCGGTCAAATTATCGAACATATTCGGATAGCCCGCAGTTACAGGTCCCCTTGACATGCCCGAGACTTCTACACGTCAGTACCAATCCGCTCGCTGATTTTCGTATTCGGAACATTTCCGCGACGCGCACTTTGTTTCCTTGTCCTTGCCTAAGACGCATCGATTCATGTCTACGTCACAACTTCGGGCGTATAGGAGCTCGGATCAACCGTGTCGTGTCGCTTCTGGTAGGCAGTTTGAGTGCCCTCTTATTTTCTTAGTTGCAGGTCACTCCCTTCGAACTGAGAGGCTCCCGTCGCGGCAATGACTCGTGCCCTGCCGCTATTCTGTATCGCGTTGCAGAGAGAAATTGCGGCCTGCTCGGCTGCGGCCCGGCCCAATGACGTCTTGTCCGCGCATACCTTAATGACCATCGGGGAGCCCCAGCAACTTGGCCAGTGTTCCGCCCATAATCATTTTGCGCGTGTGCACCGGAAGAGCGCACGCATCGAACAGGGCGCGGTATTGATTCACGACCGACTCTATTTCTCTCAGATCAGTGTCCGATCCAAAGACAATCTTGATAAACGCGCTCAGGTCGCCGTCCGGTGTCTTTACCTTCCACTCTGGGCTATGCCATTCCGTGCCCGACCACCAGAAGAATTTTTGGAAATCCGCGAGACGCCCCTGCATTTTCGTGAGCGTGGAGCCACTTAGGTCAAAAAACACGTTTGGATTCCACCGCGCGATTTCCGCTGCCCATTCGTACTCTGGATTGCCGCAGTGCGCGCCCAGCACCGTGATTTTGGGAAAACGACGCGCAATTTCTTCCAGGTAAATCGGCCGCATGCGGCCAGAAGCCACGTCTTCCGGCTCATCAAATTTTCTCCGCAGCACGATGCCTGTGTGGAAAAGAACGATCCAGCCGTACCGGTTCGCCACTTCGTACACTGGAAGATACGATGGATCGTTGTACGGCTTCTTCACGAACTCCAACTCACCGAGGCCACGGTAGCCCATCCCGTGCAGTTCCTCTATCTGCTTGACCACGTCCGGAGCGTCCAAATCCACGGAGCCGAACGGAACTATTTGTGAAGGATGTTGCTTCGCTGCTTCGGCTACGACTTTCCTGTCAGGAAAAGGAGTTAGCAAACACGCAGTGAGATTCAGCCGCTCCGATAGCTTCAGGAGGTCGCTGATGAAATCGGGATTCTTCTCGTCAAAATGCACATGCATGTCGACGATGCGGTCTGCCGTTCCGGGCGAAGCCGCCGCCCCACCGCCCAATGAAACCGCGTTGTGCGCCATGCCCCGAAGCAAGCTCCACCAGCCCGGAATGGCGGTCACTGCTCCCGCATTACCGAGAAACTTCCGGCGCGATAGTAGATTGCTCACTGGTTCCCTCCATTTCCGAGGCACGGCGCGTTTGCCATCGTCGACAAGTGCGCGCTATCGGTTCTCTGCACATTTTATGATATGCAGTACGATCAGTACGGCCACGAGGAGTTACGGCTCCAGTCAGGAGATCTTGATGTCTCTGTTTCGTCGCCTTTGGCCAAAGTGATCCTGATGAAATCGGCCAAGTCCTTGGCGAAGAGATTCTAGCACCCGGTGTCGCTCTGCATCAGATCAAGTCCTACATCCTCAGCCGCGCCGCTCCGCCACCCGCGGCTACGAATGCTCAGCAATGGACGGAGGAGGCGAAGCGTCTCCGTCAACACTTGCTCCATGACGTGGTGTTTCACGGCTGGCCCGATGAATGGGTCAACTCCCAGCCCAAGTTTGAAGACATGGGCGTGATCGAGACAGGTCAGGGTTACCGTTTGCGCAAGCTTCGCTATGAAATCGCCCCCGGCTTTCAATCCGTTGCGATTCTTTACGAGCCAGAAAAGCCACAGGGGAAACTCCCGGCGATCCTGAACGTTAACGGCCACGTCGGCCCACTGGGAAAGGCCATTGAGTACAAGCAAAAGCGATGCATCAATTTCGCGAAGCACGGAATTCTGGCCCTCAACTTGGAATGGTTTTTCTTCGGGGAACTTCGCCAAGAGGGAAACCAACATTGGTACGGGGCGCATCTCGACCTGGTGGGCGCGAACGCGCTGGGAATCTTTCTGCTTGAAATGCGTCGTGGGCTGGATTATCTCTACAACCATCCCAGCGTGGATCCGAACCGCGTGGGTGTGACGGGTTCGTCGTCGGCCACGGCCGTCGACGCATCCTGCACTTCAACGTCACCAAGCATCCGACTAGCCGGTGGGTCGTCCAACAACTGCAAGAAGCATTTCCATTTGAGTTGGCTCCTCGGTTTCTCATCTTCGACCTCGATGCGAAGTACGGGCTGGAGGTTCCAGTGGCCGTTCGATCCCTGAAGATGGCGGGCTGCATCATCGTTATGAACGGGCTGCCTGATACGGACCAACTTTTCGCCCATCCTTAATATAGGTACGCCGCGTGTGCCCAAGTCCGTTGCTAAAGAGAACCTTCGCGCTCCTAAAAGCATGACCGAGTCCAGTCTCTCTTTTCAATCCGAGGCACCAGGCGAATCACACCATTTTTTACGCGGATGAGATTTTGGCGAGGCACAGCCATTAGAAGAAACGATTTTCGCATGTCCGTCGAGCGACGATGCGAAGCGGCGCGTCTCCTGTTCGTACGTCTGGCGTTTGAACCAAAGCCCACCTCGGAGCGTCTTCCGCGAACAGACTCTTACTTCTGGGGATGGCAGTGTAATGAGCGCGGGAATGGATTTGAACAATCGACCTCCTGGTCCCGAACCAGATTTGGGCCCGTATTGAATTGTGTTGAAAATTGGTGTTTATAACTGATTGATGTTGAAGCTGTTGAGATGAAGGTTGTAGAACGCGTGGGCCGTTACGTAGACGAGCACAATCATCCAGAAACGATGGCGGTATTCAAACTCGGACGCGAGCTCGATGTTTCCTGATGCAGCCGGTTTTCTGTCCGGACACCCGCATTTCGAGATAGAAATCATTGCGGTCTGTTGGCACGCGGAAATGTGTGAAGCCCCAGCTAGATTCCGCGCTTTTTCTTTGCAGGTCGCCTGTCAACTCATGCAGAGACTTGAAAACTGTGAAACAGGGGAATAGCATCATGGCATTTTCGTTTGAAACGCCTAATTTAATTTAGGCATTCTAAGGTCTTCAGAGTGCATGTCAAAAATAACCAGGAGCCTCACGGCCATGTGGGGTCGGCTGAACTGAAGGGGAAACATGAAAAAATCTAATCTCTTACAGCTGTGCGTTGTCTTGGCACTTGTGTTTATAGCTGGCACTATGCTTAGGTCGGCGGAGTCCAACCCGAGCACCGCTAATTGGCAGACAACCTTGCAACAGCGGCTGCCGCTCTATGGGCACCGGAACTGGATCGTCGTTAGCGATGCGGCCTTCCCGGCTTACTCGCAAAGCGGCATCGAGACGATCGCTGTGAACCAGGATCTTCCCTCGGTGCTGAACTACGTCGTCAAGGCCATTTCTTCGTCAAAGCATGTGCGGGCTGCCGCCTTCGTCGACCAGGAACTTAAGTTTGTACCGGAAGAGGACTACCCTGGGATCACGCATTTGCGAGAGGAAATCAACCGCGCATTCGGAAAGAGCAGCCCGTCGAGTATCCCGCACGCCGAGGCTCTATCCAATATTGACGACGCGGGAAAGACCTTTCGTGTCCTGTTCATCAAGACAAACACGACAATCCCGTACACCTCTGTATTCATGCGCCTGGATTGCGGTTACATGACCGATGAAATCGAAAACAAGATCAGAGCTGCAATTGCAGCCACGAAGAAGTAGCGCCTTTCCCGGCGGACGGCTCGCCACGCAGCAAATTTAAGAATGGGATGGATGCTGAAGTCATCGGACGAGTCACGACGATCTGTTCACGGAGGGGAGGATGTCAATTGGCCGAACGGAACTCAATCCGCACAAAAGCGGGAAAATCAACCGGCTGCCCGTCGCGTTTCGCAGGCCTGAAGCGTATCTGTTTTGCCGCCTGAATTGCTGTTTCATCAAGACCGTGGCTTAGGCCGCTCACCAGGCGGATCACTTGCACTTGGCTCGATGCGAGGAAGACCACCTCCAGAACTACATCACCTTCAATTCTGAGAGTACGCCCTTCAGTGGAATAAACGGGGATCGGGAGCTGGCGCTATTCTTGCCTAACTGGTGCCCATGACCTCATAAGGATTTTAACGTAGAGTTCGAATGAGCCGCTTAGAACGTAATCTTGCCCGAAAGCTGGACAATTCTTGAGCCAGGGCTGAAGTTCAATTGCGTGCTCAACGGCGTCTGAAATGGCGTCCTCGGAGGCCCCAGGCAGATGGTCACGGTGCCAGTACATCCTGTCGCGGTCGAGAATTGGGTGGTGCTCACCGAAGTATAGTTTATGCGGTTGAGGGCGTTGTAGGCTTCAAGAATGAGCTGTGCCTTGACGCGCTCTGTGAACGGGATGCTCTTAGTGATTCGAGGATCGAGCGAAACGAAGTTGGGAAGATTGAAGGTGTCCCGGCCGAGTCCCGGCGAACGGTCGGTGCGGCTGTTGCTGTCTGTATTTGCGTCCGAGTTCACCAAACCGGAGTAAGGCTGTCCGGTTTCGGCAGTCAGGATACCGCTGAGTTGCCATCCGCCGGCCAAATAACGCCACGAACGGTGCAGCGAATGTGCATAGCCGTCGAGGTCCCAAATCGCGCTTAGCACGAGGCGATGTCTCTGATCGTTCACGCCGGGGCCGCGATCCCCGCGAAGGTTGAGAGGGTCCTGCACCATCTTGGCATCGTCGCCAGAGAAAGGAACGACCGAAGTGGCGTCCGGAGTATCGTCGATGACCTTTCCGAAAGTATAGGACGCAAGGAACTGGTAATTTTGGGAAAAGCGCTTGTTCACTTGCACAGTGAGGCCGTTGTAGATGGAATTGGCGCTGCTTTGGAATTCCTCAATGCGCGCAAAGCCAGCAATGGGGCGTGGCTGAGTGATCCGGTTCACCGTGGCAGTTCGAGTAGATCCCACAAATCCGACGGTTACGGGCATCTCGGGGCCCTGCTGATTGATGTCCAGGGTGCGGGTGAGATGCGTGCCTTTGACCCACAGATAGTTAACTTGAACTGACATGCTGGGCTGAATTTGATACTCGAAGCCAAGGTTCGCCTGCTGCACATTAGGCTCGTGATAATTCGGCTGGAAGACATATATGGTGGGAGCGCCTGCGGTTCCACCGACTGGCGCGGCACAGTTTGGAGCTGCTACGGGAGCGCCGCACTTCGTGGCCGGATATTGCGGGATGTTTGCGCCGGTAAAGCTGAGGGTCTGTACGTTCAGAGCGTTGTTGGAGAAGGCGGTACCAACGGTGATCGCGGGAGTACGAGCGTAGAAAATACCGTAGCCGGTCCTAACGACCAACTTCTTGCCAAGCGGCGTCCAGGCAACGCCGAGCCTGGGGCCGAAATTAGCGTGATCGTTGTGAATCCTGTTGGTGAAGATCCCCGCAGCGGCGAGGCTGGCACTGGGATTGAGCACGGGTGGCTGGGCAATCAGGTCGAGATCGTATCGTAGGCCGAAATTCAGAGTGAGGTCATTCCGTACGCGCCATTCATCCTGGGCGAAGGCCGAATATTCCTGAAGATTGGGATTCGTAGTAGGTCCTCTAGTGCCAGCGCCAGCGAAGGCCTGCACGAAGGTATCCGCAGGAATCGTGGGAGTGCGCGACGCTGGACATGCGTCTTGTGCGGTGGTGGTGATCACCAGCGGCAGGCTCTGTAGGCTGCGGCCGAAATTTTCCAGGCAATTGAACGTATAGGCGCCGGAGAAATTGCCGGGGAAAAAGTTGGCGACCCTGTCTACAAGAATATTGAGTCCCGTTTTTATCGTGTGACGACCGTGGATAAAGGAAGCGGTATCGCCGAATTCGCCGCGATGAATGTTCGTAAAGCGCGGGCTAAAGAAATTCCGCCCAAGGACGAGATCGAGGCTGTTGCTGGAAAAAACCGTAGCCTCCGGATTGATGCTGTTCGCTTGGCCGGGTTCGTTGTCGCGCGTATAGCCGGCGCGGGCAACGTTGACCACACTGGACGAGATTGTGGAGGTCAGCGAGCCGGTTAAGGTGTCTGTGGTGACATCCGACGCGCCGGTGTGCTCGCTAGAATTCTGCGGCCCGCCATTCTCAAAGCCGTTACCGACGAAACGCTGAGAATTGTATCGGACGCTGAGGAGCTCGTTGTTGGCAAGCCGCCAGTCAACCTTGCCCAGGTAAACGTTCTGGTTTTGAGTGCGAATCCAGGAGTTAGCGCGTGCCTGGAGGTAAGTGAGTGCGGTCTGCTGATTCGCAGTCGGAGTTGCTGGAGCCGTCACCCCGAGAAAGACGAGATTGGGGAGGGTGTTGCGTTGCCCGTCGTAATCGAAAAAGAAAAAGACTTTCTCACGGACGATGGGACCGCCGAGGTCTCCGCCGAACTGGTTGAAGTGATAGGGCGATTTCCTAAGGCCTTTGATTTTGTTGATGGGATCGTTAGCATTCAGGCTCCGGTCGCGAAAGAATTCAAAGGCCGTGCCGTGGAAATTGTTTCCGCCGGACTTGGTGACCACATTGATCACCGCACCGCCGGCGTGGCCCAGCTCGGCGGAATATGCGTTGGAATTGACCTGGAACTCCTGCACCGCGTCTTCGCTGAACTGGTAAGGAGCGCGGCCCGATCCAGTGCGGCCGACGGACTGGCCGAAGAAGGTGTTGTTGGTGTCCGAGCCATCGACGATGAGGGAATTGAGGGTGCCGCGCTGTCCGGCAAAGCTGATGTCGCCGCCGCGCACGTCGAGGGTGACGCCTGGAGTGAGGAGCACGAAATTGATGAAGTTGCGGCCGTTCGTGGGGAGGTTTTCAATGGCCACATCATTCACCGCGGAGCTCACCTGACTACGGGTGGTTTCGACGACGGGGGGTTCATCCGTCACGGTAACGGACTGGGTCTGTCCAGCCACCGAAAGGGAGAGGTTCAAGTTCAGCCGGCCGCCAACACTCAGCGCAACGTTCTTTTGCGTGAGGTTGGCGAAACCCGGGTGCTCAACTTTGATGGTGTAGATGCCTACCGGAAGGACGGGGAAGGTAAAGAGGCCGTTGGAATCGCTAGTGGCTTGAAAGTGGATGCCGGTCGCGTCGTTGGTAGCCGTCAATTTGGCGCCGGGAAGAGCGGCACCGGATTGATCGACGACGATGCCTTCGATGGTGCCCTGATTCCCCTGGGGCCGCACGGAAGGCGAGACTAAGAAACAGGCAAAAAAGAATGCGAGGCAACGGCGCAAGAAAACCGTTCGCGTTTCAGAAAGGTTCACAGCAGTTTCTCCTTGAGAGTGCGGTCGATACTTCTTGCGTTCAGGTCCGCGCCGGAGGCACTGTGGGTGGAGTAAAGGCGCAGCGAATCAAAAGACTACCAACATTGCGCAAGAGCCGAACGCTTACACCAACAATACGTTGTCCTTTGGTTTAGACTTCTAACACAAGAGATGGTTCAAGCCAAAGCGAGATGTTGTGGAAAACCTGAAGGGGCTTGAGTCGGAATTTCCATTATGGCCGTTCGGAATCTGGGAGCCTCCATGCTCTTGCCTCCTCCCGAGCCCTTGCGGCGCATATTCCCAATCGGGATAAGAACACAATTCAGAGAACGCCGTCGTCACGCACATCAAGAAAGGAAGCCACGGGTCGTGATTCTGGCAGTCTCACGCAACATCGGTGTCACCGATTGCTGTCGACCAATCCCGCTGCCACCAGCCAACCACCGCCTCGCGGTTCAGCTGACTCCCGTCGCGTTTCGGACATGTTGCCCTCACAGTCCACAAGCTTGTTCGTGGTAACCTCTTCACATTGGACTGATATTTCCTGCGTCTGGTTCGTGTGGGCGCGATCCATTTTCGAATTGGACGTGAAGGGAGACAATCCCTATGAATGCGACCGTGCAGCGAATAGGCGCCCTTGCGGCGTGCTTCGTAGCGGGAATCATTGCTGTCTGTTGGCACATGGAGATTAGAGCCGCCGGCGCCAGAGATCCAAAGGCGATGGCTAATCGCCTCGATCAGCCTGAAACGAAAATCCCCAGTTCCTGGGACCAGAAGGCTGCCGCCGCTTACCTCGATCAAAGGGCAGCCTGGTGGATGGAATGGCCAAAGGCCGCGCGCGATCACGAAACCTTCTGCGTGTCGTGTCACACAGCGGTACCTTACGCGCTCTCGCGGCCTGCTCTTCGTAAATCGCTCGCCGAGGCAGCTCCTTCCGCGAACGAACGCAGGCTCCTGGACAATGTCACCAAGCGTGTACGTCTTTGGAAGGAAGTCGCGCCCTTCTACAGCGACGCGGATCGCGGCATGTACAAGACTGTTGAGTCTCGCGGGACGGAATCCGTTCTCAATGCCCTGATGCTTGCCAGCAATGATGCGCAGGGCGGCCAACTGAGCAACGACACGCGCACGGCGTTGGATAACATGTGGGCCGAGCAGCAGACCACGGGAAATAAAAAGGGCGCGTGGCTGTGGCTGCGCTTCGCCAATGAGCCGTGGGAAGCGGACGATTCAGACTACTATGGAGCCACACTTGCCGCGGTCGCGGCGGGCACTTCCCCGGGGAATTATTACGCGAGACCTGAAATCCAAAATAACCTCAAGATGTTGCGCGAATACCTGAACCGCGAATGCGCAGCCCAGACCACCATCAATCGCGCTGTCCTCTTGTGGGCTTCCGCGAAAGTCCCCGGACTCCTCGAACCGGAAAAGCAAAAGGCGATCATCACTGAACTGCTGGGTAAGCAGCAGGCCGACGGCGGCTGGAGCCTGTCGTCACTGTCTGGGTCCTGGAAACGAAATGATGGCACCCCGCAGGAAGCGAAGAGCGACGGATACGCCACCGGGCTGATCACTTATGCGCTACAACAGGCGGGGATCCCTCGAGACAATCCTCAACTGAAGCAGGGGATTGCGTGGCTGGCCGGTAATCAAAACAAGTCGGAAGGCTTCTGGGAGTCCTACTCCTTAAACAAGAACGTAGAACATCACATGACTCCAAGCACCGCGCTCTTCATGAACGACGCGGCCACGGCCTACGCCGTGCTCGCGCTTACTGAGGGCAATCGCCGTTAAGTCAGAACACACGGGTTATTGACCCAGGGATTGCGCCCAACCCGCGAAGGCGTGCCAGCGAGCTGTTTTGCCGACGGGCAAACGAATCCGCTGTTGGCGGAAATGTGCTCACAACTTAACCAGTTCGCGATGTCGTTATGCTGACAGGTGCTTTAGGACTTCTGCCAAAGCAGACAACCGTGTCGAGTCAGCCGGACTTTTCGCCATGGCGGCGCTCTTTTCCAACGACGGTGCCATGCGCTTCAACTTCACCAGCTTGCCCTCGCTCATGTGCGAACTCTCTGCGCTTTGGATGGCCTTCCGCAGAGCTGCGATTCGGTCTGCCGGCAGAGCCTGCGCCCGTGACAACTGGTCCACGTACGCCTTTGCCACGACCAACTGTCGAGGCCACTCAATCTTTTGCTGGTTCTGCACATTCAGCTCACTCACCCGAACCGACTTCGCCGCGTCGATTTCGTTCTGCGTCAGAAATTGCGTCGGCGTCAATTCAAAAACGTCCAGGCCGCGCGCAATCTCCGAACCGAAAATGTTGCCGTTGTACCAATATGCCGACCAGTCCCCGCCCAGCACCAGCATCTTCGGATCAATCGGCCCGCGGTCGAAGTAGGCAATCTCGAATGGCTGCGCCGGGTCGGTGAAATCCACGATGGAGATGCCGCCCTGGTACCAGGCCTGCACTTCGATATCGCGGCCGGGGACCGGAATCAGCGAGCCGTTGTGCGCCACACAGTTCTCGGTGTCGCCCTGCGCGGAAGGTAACTTGTAATAGTTCGCGAAACTCAGCTTGTCGTCCTTCAGACGGAAGATCGCATCCGCGCCCCACTTGTTCGGGTCGTTCGCACGGCACCTCGCCCCCAGGCCACCGCCCCACTCGTCGGTGAACACGACTTTAGTCCCATCATTCGAGAACGAAGCCGAATGCCAGTACGAATAGTTCGGATCGTTCACCGCATCCACACGCTTGGGATGGACCGGGTCTTTGATGTCGAGCAAAATTCCATTTCCGGAGCACGCACCCGCCGCCAACCCAATCGCCGAGTACACCGTGATGTCGTGGCACTGGTCCGTGTCCGCCGGCTTCTCCTCCTGGCCCTTCTTGCCATGGGTGCCACCATTGTTCAGGCCGTTCATAGCGCCGGTCCGAGCATCGATAAATACCCGAGGGCTGGACACCACTTTCGCGTCCTGCGGCGCAGCCACCGGAACCTTGATTACTTCGATACGAAACAGCGCCGTATTCGGGTCTTTGTCCGGCTTTTCACCTGAGCACCCAGCCAGTTCTTCGGGTTGACGCACAAACGATGTGCCCGACACGTAGACATAAACGTTGTCTTTATCGTTCGGATCCATCACTAGAGTATGTGTATGCGATCCGCGGCAGGTCTGCACCGCCGCCACTTGCTTCGGGTTCTTGATGTCGGAAATGTCGAAGATCCTTACGCCGCGGAAACGGTCCTTTTGTGCTACCGGCACGCGACGTTTTTTCCCCTTTTCCTCCCCTGCGGGCGGCGGAGGCTCCGGCGGAAACCCCTCCGTACCGCAATCCAGACGTCCATTCGGCATCTCCACCGACATGAATAGCAGGTTTTTGTACACCGACACATCTCCCTGCCCGCCCGGGCACACCAGCGAAGTCAGCAACGTGGTGTTCGCCGGATTGGAGATGTCAAAGATGTTCACGCCATAAAAATTCCCCTGGAACAAGTAGTTGCCCTGGAAGGCAAAGTCCGAGTTCGCGAAAGCAAGCTGTGCGATGACCAAGTGCATCGGCTTCGGAATCTTCGAGATGTTGCCGATACCAAGCTGGCCAATCGTTTTCTGCACCTTCGGATCATCGGGATCAGCGGTCCCGAGTTGAAACGCGTCCGGTTTCTTGAGCAGCAAGAGGTGCTTGATGCCCATCGACGTTTCACCCGCGTCATACAGCCCTGGCGTCAGCTTGGCGCGTGGATCGTTCGCATCCGACCCCGTCATGCCCGCGGGCAGGACTGGCGCCGGCTGCGGAGCAAATGGACTCTCGTCCTCTTCCGTCTCCTTGGGTTCCTGCGCGGGTGACGCGGTTGCAGGCTTGTGGGTCCGTGCTTGTGGCGGAGTTGCAGGCGTCTGCCCCTCTATCCGGCTCAGACCGAAACAGAAAATAAGCGCGGCCCCCAATACACGCAGGGCAAGACTGGGCACTCGGTTCATCGTTTCTCCTCTAAAGGTTTTTTCTCTGACATAGTCTGCATAATGTGGATCTCGGCCCGCTGCGTATTCTCTGCGTCTGTCGCGAAGTTGAACAGATCGGCGTCCTGCCCCGCACCCGCGGTGTCGAACAACTCCTTCACCATCGTCAGCGCGCCATTGTGATGCTGAATCATCCCGGTCAAAAATAAGTCGTCGAACTCGGCGCCCTTGGCCTTCCGCAGTGCTTCCATCTGCTCCGGCGTAAGCATCCCGGGCATGAGAGCCATCTTTTCGCGCGACCTATCCATGCCCGGCATTTCCGGCGTCGCCTTGGAAACTAATTCTCCCCGAGCCGCCAGCCACCGCTTCATGAACTTAATTTCGTCCGACTGCGAGCTGCTGATTCGCGCCCCTAGCGACCGCAGATCCTTGTTCTCCGTATGCGACGAAATCAGTGCGGTCATCTCGACCGCTTGCGAATGATGCACGATCATGTCCTGCATAAACTCCGCATCCGCTTGCGACCGTGGCGGAAGCGTGGCCCTCGTCGACGGCGGAAGCGTCCTGCTCGGCTTTCCCGGCGCCCCCGGCTGCACCACAGCAGGCTTCGCCGGATCACTCTGCTGTGCGCGCGCAGTGGAGCAGAAGGAAGCTGCGGGAGTGCTCGCTGCGAGCAGCATGCCACAGAGCACGGCGAATATTCGCGCAGGGTGGAGCTTCCGCTTGCGGCAAAAACGATAAAGCCTCCACTTCGGTGCACAGCTAAATATTTTCATTTGGATTCGGAAGAAAGCTTGCCACTGAATACTAACATTTTCAAAAATTGTTTCCAGGCAGAAGCGACGTGCCCCTTTTCAGGCACTGAGCACATCTCCTGTACGCTGCGTCTCTGAATCTCCCAAACCGCCCCGATGCTCTCCCTTAAAGCCTAGAAACACCTCGCAACCATTTGCCGTGAAGGCTGAAGTGCCGAGAAGAATTCCGGGCAAGAGAAAACGGACGGTCAACTGTGGGCGTATTCGCAAGTTTGCCTGCCTCCTCTAGCTTCTCGATCTCGAAGAGGGTCGGATTGCGAATAGGCCCGACTCTTGGACGTTTTACTGTCACAGCTCGGAAAACCAACCACGCGCATCGTTTGTGTTGGAAGTCAAGAGACAAAAAAAAGAAGCGCTGCTGCAGCCAATCGTAAGCTCGCAACTTACAGAATTCGTCGCGGAGCTCCCGCAGAATCCACTTTTTGCGAGTGAACTGGCCAAACTTGGGGGGGCGAGCGCGGTTGAAACAAAATCGGCGTTAGGGTCGTGCCTCGGACAACTTTGCCGGTTCCCCAGGGCAGCCGAGCATGCTTCCCGAAGATGCGGTGACCTGCATGGCGCCCCGGTTCAGAATCTCGTAGTCCCGATAAACGATTGTCAGCAAAGAATGCCCGACAATGCGCACTTGCGTATTGGTTTCATTTCGCGCCGGTAGCCAGAATTCGCCTATCTTTTCATAGGTGACGTGGATGGCATTTCGCTTCGTCCACCACGAGGGGTTTTTGGCTGGTTCGCCTTCCATGCGCGCCACCGCG
>WNFA01010006.1_pt1 | contig 13089 bp, 12 predicted proteins | sample 5400481 | NCBI WGS metagenome assembly WNFA01 (sample SAMN13153340, study PRJNA577476) | soil metagenome | isolation source: 120 cm saprolite under Douglas fir tree site 2 hole 1 replicate 2 | place: USA:California | collected 2015-04-18 | reverse complement strand
CGCCACCTCGATAAGAATGCGCCCTCGCTTGCGGGGAACAATTTCTCCCCTAAGTTGGAGGGTCAGGGAGGGGGTGTGCCGGCCGCCCTCGCCATCCCCGTATACGAGAGCCACGCGCCCGCGAGCACCGCAAGGGTGACCAGGTAGAACGGTCCCACATGCCCCAGCGTGGCCAGGCCATAGACGTAGTGGATTGGCAGGGCGACCGCGAGTCCCAAGAGGTAACTTCCCATGGGAGTCCATAACGCCCAGCGCTGGCCGCGCCGGATTCCGAACCAGGCAAGCGCCGCGAGGGCGACCCCGTAGATCATGATGAAGGCCGCCAGATTCACCTGCAGGTGGCTGATGTACCGGTACAGGATCGGATTGTCCGCCTGGAGCCCGGCGGCGTTGGTGCCCACCAACTTACCGTTGAGTCCGACCTCGATGAACGTGGTGAAATTCACGACCAGAAAGACGAGCCCGTAGACGAACACCGCCACGCCGGCGGCCGCGATGGCCGTTCCGCCCCAGTTCACCAACCCCTTGTCGATCGCGGGAGCGTCCCCCGACCAGTTGCTGCGCGGCCACTTCACTCCACCTCTCGTTTAGCCAGTGTCATCAGGATACGGCTCGACCGCGGACTTGTCTGTGTCGTGCATCACAGGGCTGCGCGGCAGCCGGACAACTTCTCCTTGCCCTGTCAGACTACTGACACGTGTCGTATCAGACGGCAGTGAGCGGCTGGCACGATTTCTACATCCTGGCGGGGACGGCGTCCGCCACCCTGGTGGGTCTGCTGTTCGTGGGCCTGTCGTTGCACCTGGGGATCGTCGTCACCAGCTCGGAAGTCCGCAGCCTCGCCCGCGTGACGCTGGCCAATTTCGGCGCGGTGCTCTTCGTGGCCCTGTTCATGGTGATCCCGCAGAGTCAGTCGGCAGCCGCCTCACAGCTGATCGGCGCGGGTATGGTTAGCCTGGTCGTCGCCGCACCAAGCCTGATCGCGGCAGGCCGACCCCGGGAATGGACCTTCGAAATGAGCCCGATGCAACGCGTGCGGGTGGTGCTGCGTTTCGGCGTGAGCGCGGTCAGCTATCTGGCCATCATCGTGGCCGGCATCCTCCTGCTGGCGTCGCAAAGCTCGGCGTTCACCTGGCTCCTGATTAGCACCGTCCTCCTTTTGGTCGTTTCCCTGCGCAACACCTGGGACCTCTTAGTGACGGTCGCAGACGTGACGCAGGGAGCGGAAGGGGAAAAGGACTGAGATATCCCACACCCTCTGGGCGAGGGCAGGGAGGGGGTCTCGAGAACGCGAGCGGCGAGGCTGACGCCGCTCCGGGTTGCCTACCTGGTCGTTTCGTCGTAGGGTTGGCGCTGGGAGCATCGGGTTTAGCCAGCGTCAGACAGCTGACCTGAGGAGGTAAGCGATGGCCGGATTGATATCTCGCGGATTCCTTGGGCGTCGGCGGCCGGCCGAGGTGGAGAGTCGCCTTCCACCCGGGCAGTACCTGGTCACCGATTTCCCGGTTCTGTCGGCGGGGCCAACCCCCCATACCCCGCTCGATAAATGGTCCTTCACCATGGAGGGCCTGGTCCGGTCGCCGAAGACTTGGAGTTGGGCGGAATTTCAGAAACTCCCCACGGAGACTTTCACCGTCGACATCAGCTGCGTGACCAAGTGGACCAAGCTCGACACCAAGTGGCTGGGCGTCACCGTCGACACGCTCCTGCAGGCGGTTCAGGTCGATCCGGCGGCGCACTACGTGATGGCGTTCAGCGACGGCGGCTACACCACCAACCTTCCGCTCGACGAGATGGTGCAGGGGCAGGCGTTCGTCGCCTTCCAGTTCGACGACAAGCCGCTGGCCCCCGAGCACGGCGGGCCGGCCCGGCTGGTTGTGCCCCACCTCTACTTCTGGAAGAGCGCCAAATGGATCCGGGGCCTCCGCTTCATGGAGCGAGACCAGCCCGGGTTCTGGGAGTCGCTCGGCTATCACATCCATGGCGATCCCTGGAAGGAGGAGCGGTACAGCGGCGACTGATGGAACAGCCCGTTCTCCAATGGCAGGCGGGGACCGTCACCGCGATTCGGCCCGAAACCCTAAAGACCAAGAGCTTCACGCTCGCGCTCCCGAAGTGGATGGCCCACCGGCCGGGTCAGCACTACGACGTCCGCCTGACGGCGCCAGACGGGTATCAGACGCAGCGCAGCTACTCCATCGCCTCCGCGCCCGAGCGCATGGGGGAGCTCGAGCTGACCGTGGAACGAATCGAGGATGGGGAGGTCTCCCCCTACCTGCATGACGTGCTGGTGCCGGGCGACCAGCTCGAGGTCCGCGGGCCGATCGGCGGCTATTTCGTCTGGGAGGTTTCGTTGGGCGGCCCACTGCTCCTGATCGCCGGCGGCTCGGGCGTGGTCCCCCTGATGGCGATGCTGCGCCACCGGGCGGCCCAGCACGCGACGATGCCCACCCGAATGCTCTACAGCAGCCGCACCGCCGACGATGTGATCTATCGAGACGAGCTCGACGCGCTCGCCGCCAGCGACCGGACCTTCGAGGTGTTCTTTAGCTTCACCCGGCAGCCGCCCACGGGGTGGACCGGCTATCGGCGTCGCATCGATGCCGCCATGCTGGGCGAGGTCATCAAGCCGTTTGACAAACGCGCTCGCGTCTACCTGTGCGGACCGACCTTGCTGGTGGAGGCAGTCGCCAACACGCTGGTGCAGATGGAACTGCCCACCGAACAAATTCGTACCGAACGCTTTGGTCCAAGTGGAGCCTGAGGAGGCAGAACGATGGAGACCGACGAGGGAGACATGAATACGGCCCTGATGGTGGATGGGAACGCGGTCGCGGGCCAGCTGCAGCAGATTTTCGGCCGCGACATGACCATGGCCATGGCCCGCTGCGCCGCCTGCGCCCGAGAAGCGGAGATGGGCGCCCTGATGGTGTTTACCCAGGCGCCCGGCGTCGTGCTGCGTTGTCCAGCGTGCCAGGCGGTGATTGCCCGGATCGTGGAGACACCGTCGGCGATCTACCTGGAGGCCCGCGGCGCCGCGTTCCTTCGGATGGCCGCTCAGCCCTAACCCGGTGAAGCGCCCTAACGGCCAGGTGGCCGAGCCGCCGCTCAAGATCACCACCCGCGAAGAGCTCGTCTACCTGCTGGGCGAGGCGTGCGAGATCGAGCACGGCCTGATGTGCGAATACCTGTATGCCCAGTTCTCCTTGAAGCGCGGCCTGGACGAGGGCCTGACCCCCGAGCAGCTCGGCCGCATCCAGGCATGGGAGAAAACGCTGATCGACGTGATCAAGCAGGAGATGCTGCACCTGGCGCTGGCTACCAACATCCTGACGGCGGTGGGCGCGGCGCCCCACTTCGAGCGGCCGAACTTCCCCATCCTCTCCCGCTGGTACCCCGACCGCGTCCAGATTGCCCTGGTCCCCTTCGGGGAGCGCGCCCTGCGTCACTTCATGTACCTCGAACGCCCGGAGGGGATGGCCCTCGACGACGCCGAGGGCTTCGGGGCGCTCCAGCACGTGCGGCCACTCACGGTCGACGATCAGCCGCTGGTGGGCGAGCCCGAGGAGTGGGCGACGGTCGGTCACCTCTACCGTGGCATCGAGGCGGGACTCGATCACCTCTGCCACCGCTACGGCGAGGCCGCGGTCTTCATCGGGCCGCCCCGGGCGCAGGCGGTTACCGACATCTTCGAGTGGCCGGAGCTGCTGGCCATCACCGACCTGGCCGCGGCGCGGAAGGCGATCGAGATCATCGTCGAACAGGGCGAAGGGGCCCGCGGCGACTGGGTCAAGTCCCACTTCGGCAAGTTCGTCGGGATCCTCGAGGACTTCCTCGCCACGCAGGCGGCCGACCCGACCTTCGAGCCGGCGCGCCCAGTCGATCCGGCCTACGTGCGCCTCCCGCCGGACGTCGAGTCCGGCATCCTGATCGAGGACCGGCGGACGGCTCGCGTCCAGGACCTCAACAACGCGGTCTACGAGGTGATCCTCCAGGTGATGTCCCGCTATTACGTGCATCACGGCGAGACCGATGCCGAGCTCGACACCCTGGCCAGGACGGCCAAGCACCTGATGAACTGGACGATGCGCAAACTCAGCCCGGTCCTGACCCGCCTGCCGATCGGCCCCGGGCATCCCGGACGCACCGCCGGGCCGACGCTCGAGGTGGTGCGGCCGGCGTTCTTCATCCTCCCGCACCGCGAGGCCGCCTGGAAGATCCTCAAGGAACGCCTGGACACCCTGGCCGACGCCGCCGTGGAACTGGCCGCCGATCCGCAACTCGGCGCGCTCACCGAGATCGCCGCTACCCTGCGGGGAATGGCGAGCGATATTGCGACGCACATCGAAGAACGGGCCATGGCCCCGGCGAATCTCCCTGCCCCTCAGGGGAAGGGTCGGGGAGGGGCTGGGGTCAATGAAACTTGAGTGGAGGCGCGGCGAGCCGATCGAGGTCCGCACGACTGTCGAGCTGGATGCCGCCATCGACACCATCGAGCGCGACGCTAGGCGAACCGAACCGGTCCACGCGTTTCTCAATGGGCCAACCGGTTTTCTGACCATAGGCGTTGGCCATCCTGCACAAAGCATTCTCATGCATGGCTCGCGGCCACGGATGCCGGTCCTTCAGGCGGTTGGCGACGAGCCGGCGCGTGCCGAGAACAAGGACAAGCCGTTCCCACTGTTCTCGGCGCACGGTCAAACCAGCCAGTTTGCCGAAATGGATGGGAGTTGACCGCGAGCGGGCTCGGGCGGTAGTGCGTTTCTGCCTGGAGCGCGACGGAGCGCTGTCTGACTTTGTTCGCTGGGAGGGGGAGGGACCCGGACAACGTCTTAAGCCGCATGCCCAGGCATGCCGAGCATCTCGCGGGGTGGCTTCACGAACTGGGTGCCGCCGGCCCTGCTGGCAGCCTTGCGGATTAACGTTGTGCAGTTTTGGACTTGACTCTCATGATGCCGTCGAGGATGAGATCGAGCCCGTATTCGAATTCGTCGCCATAGCTGTACCCGGGCTTCATGGCGCGGTCGACCGCCATCTCGGCCAGGTGGGGATAATCGCCGGGGCGAAATCCCTCGAGGATGTTTCCGGCCACCGCTTTGGCTTCTTTCGAGTTGCTGAATGGCAACGTCGTCCATAGCGCCCGGAGGAACATCGATCTCGCTGAAAACGACATCCACCATACCGTCCAGCATGGATCTTAGACCGGTGCCAGCTAGCCTGCACTTTGCCAACTCGCTTCCAGAATTCATCCAGGCGCCGGATCGGCGTCTTGGCTAACGACGGTAGCGTCCTGGACATTTCCCCCAATCCGCCGTTCGCCTAGGGTCGTCTTATGGTTAAGACGAGTGCGACTGACGTCGTCGATCGATACTCGAAAGCCCTCGGATCTCGCGATTTCGCCGCGGCGCGCTCGTTCCTGGCGGACAACCTGCGCTGCGAGGGCCCCATCGACCGGTTCGACCGCGCCGACGACTACATCAAGGCCATCTCGGCTCTGTATGGGATGGTCAAGGGGATCGAGCACCTGGCGACGATCGCGGAGGGCGATGACGTAGCCGTGTTCTACGTGCTCGATACGCCGGTGGCCAAGGCGCCGTTGGCGGAGTGGTACACCCTCGCGGGCGGCAAGATCGTGCGCATCCGGACCTACTTCGATGCCCGGCCGTTCGCCAGGCCATCCTCAACTCAGGGCTGATACCTTCTGGCTGAGTCGTGCAGAATAGACCTGACTCGGCACGGCGATCCGCCGGGGTCACGTTCGTCCGCTTCGCACCAGCATGAGGAGGCAAGCTATGGCGGAAGCCAAAACTGTAGTGGCCAACAAGCCGGCGTGGGTCGATCTCGCGACATCCGACGCCGGCGCAGCGCGCGACTTTTACTCGAAGGTGCTTGGCTGGAAGATCGAGGTCAATGCCGATCCGCAATACGGCGGCTATGGAATGGCGAATGTCGGGGACAAGCGGGTGGCCGGGATTGGACCCAAGATGTCACCGGAAGCGCCCACGGCATGGTCGGTCTACATCGGCACTGAAGATGCCGACGACCTGGCTAAGAAGGTGCAGGCCGCAGGCGGCAAGGTTGTGGCTCCGCCCTTCGACGTCGGCGATCAGGGCCGAATGGCCGCCGTTCAGGATCCGAGCGGCGCGGTCATTTCCATTTGGCAGGCTCGGGCGATGAACAGCTCCATGCCAGTTGGCGAAGCGAACACCTTCGGATGGGCCGAGCTCAGCGCGCGCGGCGTCGACAAGGCGATCCCCTTCTATCAGAAGGTGTTCGGCTGGACCACCAAGACCAATGACATGGGTCCCAACCAGCCGCCGTATTACGAGTTCCAGCTGGGCGGCGAGAGCATCGCCGGCGCGCAGGAGATGCAGTCCATGGTTCCGGCCCAGGTGCCGAGCAACTGGCTCGTGTATTTCACGGTCCCCGACGTCGACAAGTCGTTCACGGCCGCCACGCAGGCCGGGGCGCGCGAGACGGTCGCGCCGATGGAGTTCCCCGGCGGCCGCTTTGCGATCCTGAGCGATCCGCAGGGCGCAGCGTTCGGGCTTCTCAAGATGGCGCCGCGCTAGTAAAGACTCACGGCTGCGGGCCGGCGCCGCTGCCGGCCCGCCGGCGCCATGGAAGCCACGACGTCGATTGTCCTGATCTCAACCGGCTGCGCTGGCGCGACCGATCTCCGCCTTCCCGACACCGACCAGCAGCAGCCAGGCCCCTGTCACCATGAAGATGAACGATGACATCATTCCGATGCCGACCACGTAGAGGCCCCACACACTGCCGGCGAACAGAATGAGGGCTCCGATCTGTTCCAGGACGAGACAGGCGAAACTTCCCAGCGTGCGAAGCAGCACCCACTGGTCCGCGCTGTTGATCGCCTGCCGAATGCTCCGGTAGAGAACGACCTCGACGACCAAAAGGACGAAGATCAGCTCCACCGCGATGGCCTGCCAGTTCTGACCTCCCATCAGCGCGAGCGCACAGCGAATGAAGACGGCGGTCAAGCCGGTGAGAATGGTCCGGGCTCGATGGCGATGGACGGGGTCGGTGACGATGTCATCCAGGTGCAGGGTCATCGCCACGAACACGAGGCCCGTCAGGGCCGCGGCACCCCCACCCACCACCATGAAGTAGTCATGCCAACCAGCCAGCTGGGCCATCATGGATCAGAGGGTACCGTTTTCCGACACGGCCACGACTTGGGACGGACCGCCGAGGGATGCCGGCACCTGAGCTCAGGTCGTGGGTTTCGCGCTCACCAGTGCCGGAGTAGGCTGGTCACGGGCCGCCATCGCATCCGACAGCGGGAGGGACAGCGCGAAGACGGTCCCACCGGGCGTGCTGCTATCGATCACGAGGCTACCTCCGTGACCTTCGGCCAGCTGCCGGCTGATGTAGAGACCGAGCCCGGTGCCCGGGACATTGCGAAAGGCCGAGTCGTTCGTCCGGTAGAAGCGCTCGAAAACCCGGTCGCGTTCGTGATCAGGAATCCCGGCGCCATTATCGGCGACCCGCGCGAATGCCCGATCCCGGTCGCTGGAAACGACGACCGACAGCCGGGGCGATCGGAGGTTGTACGTCAGCGCGTTGTTGATCAGGTTGTCCAGGATGCGACCCAGCTCCTCCGCGTCCGCCTCCACTTTGATTGGATCAGCGCTCAAGCTCGAGGCAACCTCGGCCCCCAGCAGGTCGGCCCGCGGCCGAGCCCGTTCACAGGCTTCCCGGACGACCGTGCGCAGATCGATCAGGCCGCGGCTGCGCGGCAGCGGATTGGCCTCCACCCGCGAAGCCTCCAGGAGGCTGGTCACGATGTGGTTCAACTCGCGAGTCTTGGCGGTCAGAACCTCGAGCGGTCCTTTCCATCGTTCGGGAGCCGGGCCGAGCGACCCATCGGACAGCATCACCAGGTAGCCAGTCAGCACCGAAATCGGGTTTCGCAACTCGTGGGCAGCCATGTGCAGAAACTCGGTCTTCGCCGCGCTGGCCAGCCTGGCGGACTCGTACAGGCGCGACATCTCTTCCTTCCGTTCCTGGGTGTCGACAAAAGAGGCGAGCAGGAATGACGCCAGCGCGACGCTCACGTTAAAGACCTGGAGGGTGACCATCTTCTGGAAGAGTGTTTCGCCGGTGAAGGAGCCGGCCCCCTGGGTGGCCGACCAGATGGCGACCCCGGATGCAATCAGACCAGCCGGGGCGGCGCCTCGCAGCCGAAACCGCCAGGCGCTGGTCATGATCAGCGGAAGAACCAGGTATTCGAGCCGCAGCCGATTCTGGAAAAGCACGTAGGTCACGACCGCCGTGGCGGCCAGCAGCCCCATCAGCTCCAGCCCCCGTCGCCAGGTAAAGGCCGGCATCGAAGGTCGGGTGACCAGGCTCAGGAGGAATGGCGCCACCAGCAGGATACCCATCGCATCGCCCACCCACCAGACCGCCCACGTCGACCAGAATTCGGTCGGCGGGACGGCTCCCGAGAAGACAAGCACGGCACTCCCAACGGTCGCGCTGATGGTCATGCCGGCCAGCGCCGCCAGGATGATGAGGGCGATCGCGTCGCGGAGCCGGTTTAGCTCGCGGTGGAAGCCAACGCGCCGAAGGAGCTCGACCGAAACGAGGGGGGCCAGGGTGTTACCGGCGGCAATCATAGCCCCGCCCAGTGCTGATGGGCCAATCGGAAGATTGACCGCGAACGCACCTACGGCGATGGCCGGCCAGACCCGTCGGCCGATGACCAGCATGGCCACCAGGGCGATCCCGGTCGGGGGCCAGATGGGCGTCACCTGGCCGTGCACCAGCGCCAGATTCAGGCTCAGGCGAGCCGCCAGCCAGTACGTCAGGGCAACTACTGCTAGCCGGATGAACTCCCTGGCTGGCCGTATGAAGGGTCGGGGCGCGCGGATGCCTAGGTGTTTACCAGATTGTCCAGATTTAATCAAGCCGGTGTACGGAGCGTGAACTTATGAGGGATCTCACCTCCCTTGAGGGAGGGCTAGGGAGGGTGTCAGGTGGCCTGGTCGGCGATCATCAGGCGGTCGTCCCAGCGGCCGAGGCGAGAGCCAGCCTCGAAGAGGCTGTCACAAAACTCGAGGATCGCCTGGCGTGGGGAGGCGGCACGGCGGACGTCATCGTACGGAAGGAGGAACTCCCTCATGGCCGGATCCCAGTGGGCGCCGGCGGGCCGTAGGCGCCCCTCTTCGATTCCCTCCAGCACCGGATACGCATAGCCAAAGAAGGTCGGCGCCGGGACCTGCGCGTTGCCCGGCCAGAAGCCGGTGCAGATCACCTCGGCGTCCCCGCCTCGACGCTCAATGACCCCGGCGTTCACGGGGGGCTCGACCGCCCGACCCGAGTACAGGGCGAGGGCCAGGTCGAAGGTGCCCCAGAAGAAGCTGACCAATGACGTTTTGCCGCGGAATCGTGCCCGGTGCTCCTTGAGGACGAGGTCGACCTGCGAGAGGACGTGGAAGAACCGGGTGGCCCAGGTCGGGTCGTAGGCCGAATGGATGACGTCCTCCGCGAACGGGACTGGGTCTGCGACCTCGGACGGCCGCGGCGAGATCTGGACCTCGATGCCGAGCGAGCGCAGTGCCGCGGTGAAGTCGCGGTAGAAATCTGCCACCGGCCGCGCGGTCAGGGCCACCCGGCGCGAGTCGCCGGCTGTGGTCACGACGACGACCTGGTGATCGATCAGGTCGACGTCGATCTGGAAGATCTGGTCGCCCGATGCCATCGGGGTGGTAGTGAGGCCGCGGGCGGTCAGGTAGAGCGGGACGTTGGCCCACTGGGGTTCGAAAGGGGAGAGGGCCAGGCGCACCTTCCCGACGATCTGGAGCTCCATGTGAAGGGTTTCCATGGTGTCCTTCCACGCGGCGTACGGAAGTTCCAGCCAGGTGCCGGCGGCGACGCCGGCCGAGCGACTCGTCATCCTTACAGGTTAACTTTCCCCTCCCCAACGCGAGGGGGCAGATCGTCTTGCCTCCACCTCGGACGAGGGAGGCGTTCCGGTGCCCCCGCTGCTCGGTTGCGGGCCATATTGGTCCACTTTCTGAAGCCTAGGCAAAAGTGCCTAGGTCGCATGGACCCGCCCCGGGACTCGTTGACCGAACAGATCCATGGGCGGCTGGCTGATCCGCAACCGTCCTTCGCAGCGAGCGGCCGCCTAGGTCATCGCCATGGCACTAGGACGGCTTCGCCTCCTGCTGCTCGAAGACCGGCCGGACGATGCCGAGCTGATCATCGCGCAGCTCAAGCGGGACGGCTTTGACATTACTTCGGAGCTGGTCAACACAGCCGAAGCCTATGAGCGCGCGCTCGAGACCTCGCCCGACGTGATCCTTGCCGATTATGACCTGCCCCAGTTCGGGGCCGTGCCCGCGCTCAAGATCCTGAAAAAGCGCGGCACGGACGTGCCCTTCATCATCGTGTCAGGGTCGATCGGCGAGGTAGCGGCCGCGGCAGCCATGCGCGCCGGCGCCAACGACTACGTCCTCAAGGACAACCTGTCGCGCCTCGCACCCGCCATCGAACGCGAGCGTCGCGCCTGGGAAGAACGCACCGCCGCCCGCACCGCAAAGGAAGACCACCTCGAGCGCCTCAGCACCATCTTCGATTCGGCGATCGACGCGGTGGTGACCATGGACCAGGAGGGGCGGATCATAGACTGGAACCCCCAGGCGGAAGCCACCTTCGGCTGGTCCCGGGCGGAGGCGGTCGGACGCCTGCTGGAAGAGACCGTCATCCCAGGCCGGTACCGCGAGGCTCACCGCCGGGGCCTGGCCGGGTTTCTGGCTACCGGAAAGGGACCGCTCCTTGGCCGGCGCGTCGAGATCGAAGCGCTCCATCGGAGCGGGCACGAGTTCCCGGTCGAGTTCTCGATCGCAGTCGCGCGGTCCGGCGGCCGATACGTGTTCAGCAGCTTCTTACGAGACATTACGGAACGACGGCGGGCGGAGACGGCGCTGCGCGAGAGTGAGGAGCGGTATCGACGGATTGTGGAGACGGCCTTCGAAGGCATCTGGGTGATCGACGCGGAGAACCGGACTACGTTTGTCAATCCGCGAATGGCGAGCATGCTTGGCTACACGGTTGACGAGGTGATCGGCCGATCCGTGCTCGACTTCATGGACGCGGATGCCCAGGCGACGTTCGCGACCAATGCCAGCAGGCGCCAGGCTGAACCCCAGGCCCATCATGAGACGCGCTTTCGACGCAAGGACGGATCCGAGCTGTGGACCGAGCTGGAGGCCAGTCCGTCGCGGGCTGAGGACGGGACCTACACGGGCTCCCTGGCCATGGTGACCGACGTGACCCAGCGCCGTCGAGCCGAGCTCGCACTCCGTGAGAGCGAAGAGCGGTTTCGCGGTCTGTTCTACGGCGTGGCGGCCGGCCAGGTCCTTGTGGCACCGGACGGGCGATGGCTGGCGGTCAACCCCGCGTTCTGCCAGATGGTCGGCTACGAGGAGAGCGAGCTGCTGGCCAACGGGTGGCAGGACATCGCGCACCCGGGCGACCAGGACCTCGCCATCGCTCCGCTTACGGACCTCATCGCGGGCAAGATCGGCTATTTCCACCTGGAAAAGCGATGCGTTCGCAAGAATGGGAAGGCCCTCTGGGTGCTGCTCAGCGTGTCATCCGTCATCGGGGACGATGGCAGAGTTAAGTATCTGGTCAACCAGGTCCAGGACATCACAGCCCGGAAACAGGCCGAGCACGAGCTCCAGGAGCAGACCAGCCTGTACGAGGCCCTGATCAGGGCGCAGAGTGACCTCGACCAGATCATCATCCTCACGGACGGAGCCCGGCCGATCTACATCAACGAGGCGTTCAGCCGCATCACCGGCTTCAGCTCGGATGAGCTGATGCAAAAGGAGTCGCTCTTCGACCTGGTCTCCTCGGGAGAGTACCGGGGATTAGCGCCCAACCTCCTCGAGCGATTGCAGGGCCAAAAGGCCAAAGCGTTCGCGACCACGATCACGGCCAAGAACGGCCGCATCATCGAGCTCGAGGGGACGGACATGCAATTCGAAGCCGGGGGCCGGGATCTCGTCTTCACGCTGGCCCGCGACATGACCGAACGGAACGAAGCCCGGCGGGCGCTGGAGTACCAGGCGCAGCACGACGCGCTCACCGGACTGCCGAACCGTACCCTCATCCACGCCCAGCTGGCCGCCGCCCTGGACGACGGCCGAAGCCGCAATCATGCGGTGGCCCTCCTGATGTTGGATGTGGACCACTTCAAGGAGGTGAATGACACCTTTGGCCACGACGCCGGGGACGTGCTACTGCGACAGATCGGCCCTCGGTTGCGGGAGGTGCTCCCAGAAGTAGCCGTGGTGGCGCGGCTTGGCGGAGACGAGTTCGGGATCGTGCTCCCGGAGACGGACGAGCTGGGGGCCAGCGCTGCCGCAGGAAGGCTGCTCGTCGCCCTCGAGCGTCCGTTCGAGGTGGACGGCCAGCTGCTCGACATCGCCAGCAGTATCGGGATCGCCGTGTATCCCAGGCACGGCGACACGGCCGACAGCCTCCTTCGCTGCGGTGACATCGCCCTGTTTGTGGCCAAGCGATCGAGAGGTGCGTTCGTTGTGTATGCACCGGAGTACGATCGGCGCGGCTTAAGTCGCCTCACCCTGATGGCAGAGCTTCGCCAAGGGATCGCCGGAGGTCAGCTGATCCTGCACTTTCAGCCCATGGTCAGTCTTCGCGACCGACGCATTACCGGGGTTGAAGCCCTGGTCCGCTGGAATCATCCAGTCCGAGGGATGGTGCCTCCTGTCGAATTCATTCCCTTTGCCGAGAAGACGCGATTGATCCAACCGTTGACGCAATGGGCGCTCAACGCCGCATTGCGCCAGTGCCGGTTGTGGCACGGAGAGGGTCATACGATCCCGGTCGCGGTCAATATATCGATGCGGGACCTTGTGGATCCGGGATTCCCAGATCTGGTGGCCACCACGCTGCGCGAGACCAAGGCAGAGCCGTCCTGGCTCCGTTTGGAGATAACGGAAGGCATCATCATGTCCGAGCCCGAGCGCGCCATCGAGACCTTAGGACGGCTTCGGAAGCTGGGGGTTCGCTTGGCGGTGGACGACTTCG
>WNFA01003471.1_pt1 | contig 13089 bp, 15 predicted proteins | sample 5400481 | NCBI WGS metagenome assembly WNFA01 (sample SAMN13153340, study PRJNA577476) | soil metagenome | isolation source: 120 cm saprolite under Douglas fir tree site 2 hole 1 replicate 2 | place: USA:California | collected 2015-04-18 | reverse complement strand
AACGCCGACCAGCGGCTCAACGTCGAGTTCAATGAAATCGAAGTCGCCCGCCGCCTGTATCGCTCCGGGGAGAGCGAGTACCTGATCAATGGGGCGCGCGCTCGCTTGAAAGACATCGACGCGCTGCTGGCCAGCACCGGGTTGCGCCAGGACGGCTATGCCGTGACGGCGCAGAACGACATCGACTTCGTCATCCAAGCGGCGCCGGCGCTCCGCCGCGAGCTGATCGAGGAAGCGGCCGGCGTCCGGCGGCTCCGCGACCGGCGGCAGGAGGCCATCAACCGGCTGGCCGAGGCGGATCGTGACATGCGGCGCGCGCGCGACATTCTCAATGAACTCAGTCCCCGTGCCGAGGAGCTGCGGCTGCAGGCCGCGTCGGCCGAGGAGTACCGGAAAGTTGCCGATGCGCTCAAGACGTTGCAGGGCAGCCTCGCCCGCGATAGCTGGCGCAAGGCGATGGTCCAGCTGCGCAAAGCGCTGGCACGGCAGCAGGCGGCGGATCACAAGCGGGTCGCGGCCGCGCAAACTGTCGGCGAGTTCGAGCCGCGCTACGCGGAGCACCGCTCGGCGCTGCTCGCCGCCCGCGAGGCGCGCTGGCGTCAGCAGGAAGCGGTGGCGGACGTGCGGCTTCGCCTCGCCGAGAGCCAGCACCAGGCGCGCATCGCCCAGGAGCGCAACGCGGCGGCCGTTCGGGCGCTCGACGCGCTGCAGAGCGAGCTTCAACGATTGAACGCCTCGGAGCAAGCCGGAAGCCGTGTCGTGGATGAGTTGGCCCAGGCGGCCGAGAGCGGGCGGACGGAGCTGGAGGCGGCAAATGGCGCGCTCCGGGCTGCGGCGGACGCCGAGCGTGCGGCGCGCGAGGGCGAGGCGGCGCTCGAGGTGGACCGTCTCGCGCGACAGCAGCAGCGTCACGAGGCAGAGCGAGAAACCGCATCGATCGAGGCCGAGCTTCGCCAGCTGGAAGGCCGCCGACAATTTCTAACTGAGCAGCAACAGCAGGCCCGCACGCAACTCGAGGCGTGGTCGCTTCGGCATGGCTCCTTGAGCGACGAATTCGACCGGCGGACTCGCACCGCCGAGGCGGCGACGCGCGCGCTGTCCGATGTGAGCGAGGCGAACGTAGCCATCGAGCAGCGGATGGGCGAGAACGAAGCCGCGCTTGAGACGGCGCGCAAGGGGATCGTCGGGCACGAGGCGGCGCTGCGCGCCCTCGAGGCAGAACTTGGGGCGCTGCGGACGCTACGGGACGGGGCTCAGCGTCGCGGGCCGCTACGAATTGACCGGCATTGGGAACGCCTGCTCGAACTGATCGAGGTCGAGCCCATCCATCGGGCCGCCGTCGAGGCCGCGCTCGAGGGCTGGCTGCATGGTTGGGTCGCGCCCGGCCGCGATGGAATCGCCAGTGCCGCTTCGGCGGTGGCCGCCGCCGAAGATGCGCGCGAGACGCTGCTCTACGCGCCGGCAGATGTCTCGTCGTTGCCGGCGCCCGATGGGCTGCTGGCCGTCATTGACCTGGTGTATGCGCCCGACCATGTGCAGCTGCTCGTCACCTACCTTCTTCGCGGGGTCGTGCTGGTGTCGGATCGGTCGGAAGCGGCGCACATCGTGGAGCGGCATCCGGATTTACGAGCGGTCACCCCCGCCGGTGAGATCATCACCGCCGTCTCCTACCGAGGCGGAAAGGCTGCGGATCCGGTGCTCGAGGTCCAGTCCCGGATCCGAGACGCGGAACACGCGCTGGACCGCGAACGTCAAGCCGCGCTTGCGGCCGCCGAGGAGGTGGAGCGCATCGCCCTCGCGCGAGCGGACCTCACCGCCGAGCGTCAGAGCATTCTCTCCCGGTTTGACCAGGCGCGGACGGCCGCGGCCCAAGCCGCGGGAGCGCTGGCCGCCGCGACAGAAGCCGTCCAGCGGGAGAGCCCGCAGGAAGCGCAGTTGCGCCAGCAACTGATCCGGATCGGCGGGCTGCTTGCGCAGGCGGAGCAGCTAGAGGTCGAAACGCTCGAGCGCCAGCGCACAAACGCGGAGGCCGAGGTGGCGTCGGATCAGGAACTCGCCGCGCTCGAGCCACGGGTCCACAGCGCCGCGACCACGCTCCGCGAGCTGGTGGAGCGACGCCAGGAGACCGAATTGCGGGCGGCGCTGGCGCGCCAGCGATCGGATGATTTGGTTCGCCAGCTCGAGCGTGCCCAGCAGGTGCTCCGCGCGCACGGCGATGAGCTGGCGCAGCGTCGCGCGGCGGAGGCGGAGCTGGCGGTGCAGCCGGCCCTGATCAATGAAGAACGGCGTCAGTGGCTCGAGACCTCGGATGCGCTGCGCGCGGAGCTTGGCGCGCTCGAGTCGACACAGCTCCCCGACGGCGAGACCCTCGAGGCACTGGAGGCCCAGGTCCGCGACGACGAACAACGCAACGTGATCTTGCAGGTCGAGCTCGCCCATACCGATGATGCGTGGACGGTCTCGGTTGCCGACCGCGAGGCGGCGCAGACCGAAGTGGAACGCTGCGCGCAGGCGCTCCGCGAGGGTGGACAGGAAATCGAGGACGACACCGAGGCGATCGAGGAGGTCGATTGGCAAAAGACCGAGCGTGAGGTCTCGCGCTTGCAGCGACGCCTCGACGCGATGGGCCCCGTCAACCTGCTCGCCCCCGAGGAATATGCGCAGGTGCGCGATCGCTGCGATAGCTTGGCCGCACAGCTGGGCGACCTGGAGGCCGCGTCGGCGCAGCTCAACGAGCTTCGGCAGCGGCTCGAAGATGAGATCGATACCCGTTTCCGCACCGTCTTCCAATCGGTGGCGGTCAACTTCCAGGAATTCTTTGCCGAGCTGTTCGAGGGTGGCCGCGCAACGTTGCGCGTCGAGGCGCAGGACAAAGGCAACCCGCTCGATGATGGCGTCGAGATCCTGGCGCAGACGCCCGGCAAGCGGCTGCAGCCGCTGACGCTGCTCTCCGGCGGCGAGCGGGCACTGACCGCACTGGCGTTCCTCTTCGCCCTGCAGGCCGTCAACCCGAGTCCCTTCTATGTGCTCGACGAGGTTGATGCGGCGCTCGACGACGCCAACGTCGTGCGCTTCAACCGGGTCTTGAAACGGCTCGCGGCGGACCAGCAGTTCCTGATCGTCACGCACAACCACTCGACGATGGCGCAGGCGGAGGTGCTCTACGGCGTGACCCTCGGCGAGCACGGCATCTCGCGCATCGTGTCGGTCCGACTCCACCAGGACGCCCTGGTCCCGGTCGGTGAACGCTCCGCCTAATCCGGATGAGACGGCGCCGGTCGAGCGCCAGGGATTCTGGAAACGCTTTTCGAAGAGCCTCGAGGCCGGCCGTCAGAGCTACGTCGCCGACCTCAAGGAGGTTTTCGGGCGGCCGGCACTCGATGCCGCCTTCTGGGACGATCTCGAAGCGACGTTGATCGCGGCCGATGCGGGCGTGCCCACCACCGAGCGGGTGGTCGCCGACTTGCGCCGGCAAGCGGCCGGCGCGCACCTCCGCTCGCCCGCGGACGCGCTCCGCTACCTGAAGGCCGACCTGGCCGGGCAGATGGACGGGCGGCCGCGTGCGCTCAACCTCGCGGGAGCGCCGGCCGTCATGCTAGTGGTGGGCGTCAACGGCTCGGGGAAGACAACGACGATCGGAAAGCTGGCGTACCTGCTGCGGCGCGAAGGCCGCCGCCCGTTGCTGGCCGCCGCGGACACCTATCGGGCCGCGGCTATCGAGCAGCTCCGGCTGTGGGGACAGCGTGCGGGGGTCGATGTGATCGCGCATCAACCGGGGTCCGACCCTGGGGCCGTCGCGTTTGATGCCGTGCAGGCGGCGCGCGCGCGTGGCGCAAGTCCCGTCATCATTGATACCGCTGGCCGCCTGCACACCCGAACCGACTTGATGGAGGAGCTGCGCAAGGTCCGCCGGGTTCTGGAGCGGCTCGATCCGCAGGCCCCGCATGAGGTGCTGGCGGTGCTCGACGCCCACGTCGGGCAGAATTCCGCGCAGCAGGTCAAGGTGTTCCAGGAGGCAATCGGCCTGACCGGGCTCGCGGTCACGAAAATGGATGGCACCGCTCGAGCGGGCGTTGTGCTTAGTATCGAGGCTGAGCTGTCGGTGCCGGTGAAGCTGGTCGGCATCGGCGAAGGGCTCGAGGACCTGAACCGATTCGACGCCGGGCATTACCTGGATGCGCTGTTGCGGATGGAGGAGGCGGATGAAGCCTGAAGACAACTCGAAGGCGTTCGTCAAGCTGGTGACAGCGAACGGCCTGGCGGAGGCCGACGTTTGGAAAGCCGTCTTGGAAGCCTCCGGCATCCAGGTCTTTCTCCGGCACGAGGCGATGGCGGCCGTCATCCCCGAAACGGCGGGAGAGATCGCCGCCGTCGACCTCTGGGTCCCGCGGGAGCAAGCCGCCGAGGCATTGGAGATCCTGCAGGACGAGCGAGTCGAACCTGCCGACGAGGACGAGCCGGTCTGACCCTCATCATCCTCGGATTGCTGGTGGGCATGCTCGGCCTCGTGGCCCTGGGGATCGTCGTGCTGGGTATGCTCTGGCTGGTGCAATTCGTCCTGCGCAACGAGGAGAAGCGCACCCGCGGCGGTTGAAGCAGGCCCCACCCTGCCCTCCCTCAGAGGGAAAGGAAACAACTCCTATACTGTCAAGGCTAAATGCTTGACAGAGCCCGACGTCGCCACCGGCAGTTGCGCCTGCTCGATCTCTATGGCTCGCTGCTGACCGACCATCAGCGCCGCATTCTGCACTTCGCGTGGGAGCTCGATTGGTCCTACGGCGAGATCGCGCAACGCGAAGGCGTGTCACGAACGGCTGTCTACGACGTCGTGAAGCGGACCACCTCGAACCTCGACGAATACGAGCGCAAGCTCGGATTGGAGCGAGCCCAGCGTGTTTGAGTCCCTGACCGAGCGCCTCGACCAGGCGCTCAAGAAGCTGACGGGGCGGGGCAAGCTCAGTGAGGCGGATGTCGATGCCGGGCTACGGGAAGTGCGGCTCGCCCTGCTGGAGGCGGACGTCAACTACAAGGTGGTCAAGGACTTCGTCGCCAACATCCGCGCACGGGCCGTTGGCGCCGAGGTGATGGACAGCCTCAACCCGGGACAGCAGCTAGTCAAGATCGTCGACGAAGAAATGGTTCGCCTGCTCGGTGACCGGGTGCCCATGACCTATGCGGCGTCACCGCCGACGGTGATCGTGCTCGCCGGCCTGCAGGGGTCGGGGAAGACGACGACCGCCGGCAAGCTTGCGCTTTTCGTGCGCCGCGAAGGCCACCGGCCGCTGCTGGTGTCGACCGACGTGCGCCGCCCGGCCGCGATGGAGCAGCTCGAGGTCCTGGCCAAGAGCATCAACGCGCCCGCCTACGCCCCCCGCGGCACCGAACCGGCCACGATCGCCCGCGACTCACTCGCGGAGGCCCGACGTGTGAACGCCGACGTCATCATCGTCGACACGGCGGGCCGGCTCCAGGTGGACGAGAACCTGCTCGCGGAGCTGAAGCAAATTACCGACGCGGTGCCGGCGCAGCATCGGCTCCTGGTGCTCGATGCCATGACCGGCCAGCAGGCGGTCAACGTCACGAGCGCCTTCCAGCGGACCATCTCGCTGAGCGGCGCGATCCTGACAAAGATGGACGGCGACGCGCGGGGCGGTGCGGCGCTCTCGCTGCGGGCGGTGACCCAGTGCCCAATCGAATTCGTCGGCGTCGGTGAGAAGTTGACGGATCTCGAGATCTTCTATCCCGATCGGATGGCGTCGCGAATTCTCGGGATGGGCGATGTCCTGACGCTGATCGAGAAGGCGCAGGATCAGGTCGATGCCTCGCAGGCGAAGGAGATGGAGAAGAAGCTCCGCACCGGCCGGCTCACGCTCGTCGACTTCATGGAACAGCTGAAGCAGGTGAAGAAGATGGGCCCGCTTGAGGGGATCATCGGCATGCTGCCGGGTGCCGGGAAGATCAAGAACCTGGCGGGCGCGCTACCGAACGACGACCAACTGAAGGAGATGGAGGCGATCATCCTGTCGATGACGCCGGCGGAGCGGGAGCGACCGGAGGTGATCGACGGCAGCCGCCGCCGCCGCATCGCGCGCGGCGCAGGGACCGACATCGCAGCCGTCAACCGGCTGCTCAAGGGTTTTCAGCAGATGCAGCAGATGATGAAACAGATGGGGAAGGGAAAGCGAATCAAGGGATTACCCATGGATCCCGCACAACTTTTGAAAGGCTAGGAGGTCTTAATTTGTCGGTAAAGATTCGACTTCGGCGGATCGGCGCAAAGAAGCACCCGTTCTATCGGCTCGTGGTGGCGGACACCCGCTCACCTCGGGACGGCAAGTTCATCGAGATCCTCGGCACCTACGATCCGATGCAGGACCCCCCCAAGCTCAACATCGACGAGGAGAAAATCAAGGCCTGGCTCCAGAAGGGGGCGCGTCCATCCGACACCGCGCGGGCGTTCTTGATCGGTCGGGGATTGCTGCCCAAGGAATCGGCGAAGAAGCGGCCGACCAAGCCGACGAAAGCGGAAGCCGCGGCTGCAGCCGCCAAAGCCGCTCCGCCCCAGGCAGGCGCCCCGGCGCCGGCCGCTGCCGCGACGGCAGGAGCCTAGCGATGCACGACTACACCGACCTGGTGAGCTACATCATCAAGGCGATGGTCTCGAAGCCGGAAGACGTCAAGGTAGCGATGGTCGAGGGTGAGCGCACCAATCGGGTCGAAGTGACGCTCTCAACCGATGACGTCGGCAAGGTGATCGGCCGCGGCGGACGCAACATCGACGCGATCCGCGCCGTCGTGCGGGCGGCCGCCCTCAAGAACCACGATCGGGTGATGGTCGAGATCGTGTGACGGTCGAACCGGAGCCCGATCTTCGGATCGGGCGCGTGCTCAAGGCGCACGGCGTACGGGGAGCTGTGCGCGTCGAGCTCCTCACCGACTTTCCCGATCGCTTCGCTCCCGGCCGCGAGGTGCTGCTGGCGGGGCGACGGCTGAAAGTAGCCCGGTCCGAAGATCTGGGCGGCACCATGCTGGTCACGTTCGCGGGCATCGACGATCGAACGTCGGCCGAGCAGCTCGCCGGCTATTTCACCGTGCCTCTTGGCGAGGCGCGTGCGTTGCCCGCCGACCAGTACTACCACTTTCAACTGGTCGGCCTGAGGGTCATCGATACCGCGACGAGCCGCGAGTTGGGCAAGGTCGCGGAGGTCCTGACCTACGCAGCGAACGACGTGTTGCGGGTGACGGACGGGGACCACGAGATCCTGATCCCGATGATTCGCAGTGTCGTTCGCTCGATCGCGCCAGCCGAGGGGACGATCACCGTCGACCTCCCGGAGGAAGCCTAGGGCGTGATCATCGAGATCCTTACCCTCTTTCCCGAGATGTTCCCGGGCCCCTTGACTGCCGGGGTGACTGGACGGGGGCTCGCCGCCGGGATCGTCACGCTGCGCGTCCATAACCTGCGCGATTACACCCACGACCGCCACCGGCAGGTCGATGATGTCCCGTATGGCGGCGGCGCCGGGATGGTGTTGAAGCCCGAGCCGATCTTCGAAGCGGTGCGGGCGCGCGCCGGCAAAGGGCCGGTGATCCTGCTCACGCCGCAGGGCGAATTGCTTAACCAGGGGTTGGTACGCGAGCTCGCCGGCCACGATGACCTCTACCTGATCTGCGGACGCTATGAGGGCGTTGATGAGCGGGTCGCGACGCACCTGGTCGACAAGGAGATCTCGATCGGCGACTACGTGCTGACAGGAGGCGAACTCCCCGCCATGGTCGTGATCGACGCCGTCAGCCGGCTGGTCGCCGGGGTGCTGGGGTCCGAAGAATCGCCAAAAGACGAATCCTTCGACGAGCAACTTCTCGAGTACCCCCACTACACCCGGCCGGCGGAGTTCGAGGGACATTCCGTCCCCGACGTGTTGCGCTCGGGCCACCACGCCGAGATCGAGCGCTGGCGCCGCGCCCAGGCGGCGGAACGGACGCGCCATCGCCGCCCCGACCTGCTCGACCACCAGGGGTAGCGGCGGGTCCAGGGTGATATCCTTGTACGCCGTGTCCAACGTCATCAACCTGCTGGAAGCCGAGTCCCAGCGGAAGAACGTTCCAACCTTGATCCCCGGCGATACTGTGAAGGTGCACGCCAAGGTGGTCGAGGGCACGCGCGAGCGGATCCAGATCTTCGAAGGCATCGTCATCGGCTGCCGGGGCAGTGGTGCCAAGGAGGCCTTTACCGTTCGCCGCATCGCTCACGGTGTTGGGGTGGAGCGCAGCTTCCTCTTGCACTCGCCGCGCATCGACAAGATCGACGTCGTGCGGCACGGCGAGGTGCGCCGGGCAAAGCTGTACTACCTTCGAGGGAAAGTCGGAAAGAACGCCCGCATCCGGGAGAAGCGCCAAGCCGTTGCCACAACTGCCGTCCCTGCCGACATCGAAGTCGCAACAGAAGCGCCCGAAACGGCCGAAAGCTGACCGAGACCTCTGGGTCTTCGAGCGGCAGGCCTTTGGCCTGGGTTACGCGACGGTTGCCGGCGTCGATGAGGCGGGCCGCGGGCCATGGGCAGGTCCCGTGGTGGCGGGTGCCGCGATCATGCGGCCTTACTTTCACTGCGAGGGGATCGACGACTCCAAGCTGCTCTCGGCCGAGGAGCGCGATCACTACTACGACTGCATCCTCGACGGCGCGGAAGCCTGGGGCGTCGGTATCGTCGAGGTCGACGAGATCGACCGGGTCGGTGTTTCGCGGGCGAACCGCTGGGCGATGGGCATCGCGCTCCAACAGCTTGGCCGATCGATCGACTACCTCCTGGTCGATGGGTTCTTGCTGCCCGAGGCGCTGACGCCGCAGCTGCCGATCGTGAAGGGCGACCGCCGCTCGATCTCGATCATGTCCGGCGGCATCCTCGCGAAGGTGACCCGCGACCGGCTGATGATGCGGATGGCGGAAAAGTTCCCCGGGTACGGATTCGAGGCGCACAAGGGCTACCCGACGCCCGACCATCTGGCTGCCATGGACCGGCATGGGCTGAGCCCGTTGCACCGGCGTTCCTTCATCTCGATCCGCACGCGCGCCGACCTGGAAGCGGCCGCCATTGCCAGCCAAACAGCTCGGGACTAGCGGCGAGGCGTTGGCCGAGGATCATCTGCGTGGCCTCGGCTACGAGATCGTTGGCCGGGACGTCCGCACGCCGCTCGGTCAGCTGGACCTCGTGGCCAAGGATGGGACGACGCTGGTCTTCGTCGAGGTCAAGACGCGGGCGGGACACGGCTTCGGCCTTCCGCAAGAGGCGGTCGACGCCCGAAAGATCCGGAAGCTGCGGCAGCTGGCCTTGTACTACTTAAAGATACGGCCGCACCGGGGACAGGTCCGCTTCGACGTGGTCGGGTTGACCGTCAGCGACGGGCGCCTGGTTCGCGTCGACCACATCAAGAACGCGATCGACTAGATCCCTACAGGGTGAACTTGGATTGGGCGTCGGCGTAGCGCCCGACTTTGCGGAAGCTGTCCGCGTCAACGCCGAAGTGCCGGGACTCCTCCAGCGCGAGCAACTGCAGCGGCACCACGTTGACGATCGGAGCCAGCAGCTCGTCGATCGCCGGCGTTTCCAACGCGACCGTCGCGGTGAGACTGGCGGCCGAGGGGCCGACGGCCAGGGTCGCCGCGCCGATTTCGTGGAGGGCCGCCGCCAGCTCGGTTGTCCTCTCGAGCGCGGGCCCTGGCTCCGCCACCATCACGACCGAGTCGTCCGCGGTCAGGCTGATCAACGGTCCGTGGAGGATGCTCTCCAGCTCGTGGCCCTCGGCGCTCACGTACGCTGCCTCTCGCAACTTCAGCGCTCCCTCGAGCGCGGTAGCGTGGGCGGGCCCGCCACCGACAAAGTGGACAACTCGTTCGACGCGTAGGTGATCTAGAGCCTTCATCACTTGAGGGCGTAGCCTCAGAGTGACGCGGATGGCGTCAGGCAGGCGGGCAAGCTCGGCTTTCCACGGCGGTGAACCCAGGGCGACGGCCAGTTGCGCCAGTCGGACCATCGCACCGGTGTGGCTGGCGGTGTGCACCGGCGAGCGCTCCTGCGGAACCGTGTAGAGGACCCCTGGGCCACTGAGTGGCGCGCCCTGACCCGTGATAAGCAGCCAGTGGTTCCGGCTGCTGAATCTCTCGAGCGCCGCCTGACTGAAGCGCTTGGTTCCTCGATGACTGAGCAGCACGAGTCCGTCGTCGGCCTTGAAGCGTGGCGGATAGTTCGCGAATTCAAAGGCCGGGATCGCCCACGCGTCGACACCCGCGCTTCGCAGGAGGTACTGACCGACGAGTGCGCCGTGGTAGCTGGTCCCGGTGCCGACGACGAAAATGCGCGACCGTCCCGACAATCGTGCAATGGCGGATGCCGGAGGCGAGTCCTGAAGGAGTCGCTCCAGCGCATCGGGTTGCGATTGAATGGTCTCCTCGAGAAACGCGCCGGGCGTTGTCAGGCGGCTTCTTCCCAGGCCTTGAGGAACTGGTAGACGATCCGGCCGGTGGCGCCCCAGATGATGTCGTCGCCGATGGTGTAGTAATGGATTCGGTATTGCTGCTCACCGACGCTCCGCGTCTCGGTCGTGTGGACGTCGGAATCGAGCAACTGCGTGACCGGCACCACCAGCAGGCTCTTTACCTCGTCGGGCGCCAGCCGGAGGTTATCGATGCCGCCCTCGACCAGGCCGACCACGGGCGTGATCACAAAGCTACTGACCGCCGTGAAGACATCGTCGAGCTCGCCGAGCACCGTCACGCGCGAAGGCTCCAGCCCGATCTCCTCGTAACTCTCGCGTAAGGCGGTCTCTACGGTCTCAACGTCGGAGTCCTCTCGCTGACCACCGGGGAAGGAGATCTGGCCCTTATGGGTCAGCACCGTGTCGGTCCGCCGCGTGAACACCAGCTCGATCGCATCGCCACGCATTACCAGGGGAATCAGCACGCCGGCCCGGACCAATGGGGGTGCCGTATCGATGCTGCGGCGCACGCGCCGGTCGAGCACCTGGTGCAGCCGCTCGAGGCGCGTACTGGCGGCGGTCGTCAGGTCCATGCCTCGAACGAGATCGGTACCTGGTGACCGCAATGGGTGCACACCCAGACCTGGCCTCGACGGATCACCTCTCGGCCGTCTTCGAGACGCACCGATTGGTCCGGCCCGTTGACCCTTTCCCAGCGGGGCATGTGCTTGCACTGATCGCACGTCGGTGGTGGCGGATTGGTCTTCACTGATCCCGATTATCCCCGCTGGCGTCAGAATCAAGCCGGCGAAGGACCCGCGCCGGATTCCCGCCAACGATAACGCCCGGGGGAACGTCGTCAAAGACGACGGCGTGAATGCCGACCACCGTGTCGCGGCCGATCCGAACGCCGGGCAGCACCGAGACCTGTCCGCCGATCCAGACGTTCTCCTCGATCACGACCGGTTGCGCCGGGCCCGGGCGGCGGCGATCGACCGGCGACTCGGAATAGGGAAGATGGTCCCGAACCTCACAGGAGCCGAGCACGGAGTCAGCCCCGACATCGACCCGTTTGGCGGCGACGATGGTGCAACCGTTGAGCCGGGCGTGGCGCCCGATGTGGATCACTGCGCCCGGGCGGGTAGTGATGAGACGGTTGACCTCCGCGTGTGACCAGGCGTTGACATCGGCCTCGAGCACGACCCGTCCCGGGCCAGAGATCCGCAACCGGCCATTCCCGAGCAGCCGCGGCCCGATGGAGATCCTGGGCCCCACGCGATAGGTCAGGGTCGTGAGCCAACCCAGTCCGCGTGCCGCCCTCTGTTTCCAATCCACCAATTACCCGCGAAGCGTACGCCGGGAAGAGTCCAGCGCTTGTCCATTTAGCTAACGCAGCAACACAATTTAGTGTAATATCGGGCCTTGGTGCTGGCCAGGGCCCTTTCCGGGACGGTCTTCGGCCTCGATGGTGTCCGGGTTGAGGTGGAGGCGAACATTGCCGACGGCCTCCCCGGGTTTCACATCGTGGGACTCGGGGACCGTTCGCTCCAGGAAGCGCGCGAGCGGGTGAAGATCGCGATCAACAACAGCGGGTTTGAGTTCCCCGGCCGCCGAGTGACCATCAACCTCGCGCCGGCGCAGCTGCCCAAAGAAGGCAGTGGCTTCGACCTGGCGATGGCGGCGGCGATCGTCAACGCGTCTGAGGAGCGTGGCCTGCCTGGCGATGCCGCCTGGCTGGGCGAGCTGGCCTTTGACGGCACCATCCGTGCCATCCGCGGCACGCTGGCGATCGTCGCCCACCTTGATCGCCTCGGGGTGCGGCGCTTCTACGTGCCCGCGGCCAACCTCGCCGAGGCGAGGATCGCCACCGCAGCCACGGTGGTCGGCCTCAACCACCTCCGACAGCTCAAAGCCCACTGGGAATCTGGCGCGCCGCTGGAGGCATCGTCCGTCGCGCCGGCGCCGGCCGGCAATCCACCAGCACACGTCGATCTGGCCGACATCCATGGCCAGCCCTATGCCAAGCGCGCCCTGGAAGTCGCCGCCGCCGGCGCGCATCATCTCTTATTGGTGGGTCCGCCGGGTACGGGCAAGACGCTCCTGGCCAGGGCGCTCCCAGGAATCTTGCCGCCGCTCAACCAGCGCGAGGCCGTCGAGGTGACCTCGATCGCCTCCTGTGTGGGGATGCTGCCGGCGGGCGCCGGCCTGGTCGAGGTCCCGCCCTTTCGGGCCCCGCACCACGGCATCTCGCCGGCGGCGCTCGTGGGAGGCGGCGGTGCGGTGCCGCGACCGGGCGAGGTCACGCGTGCGCACCGCGGGGTTCTGTTCATGGATGAGATCACGGAGTTTCGCCGGGACGCGCTCGAGGCGCTGCGGCAGCCGCTGGAGGAGGGACGACTGGCGGTGGCGCGTTCCCGCGGGCATGCCGTGCTCCCGGCGCGCTTCATCCTGATCGCGGCGTCGAATCCCTGCCCTTGTGGCTTCGCCGGCGACCCGCGCCGGCTTTGCGAGTGCACCCCGCTGGAGCGGCAGCGTTACCGTGCCCGGCTGTCCGGTCCGATACGGGACCGAATCGATCTGCAGGTATTGGTTCCCCGGCAGCCGGCCGGCGAGCTG
>WNFA01003466.1_pt1 | contig 13100 bp, 12 predicted proteins | sample 5400481 | NCBI WGS metagenome assembly WNFA01 (sample SAMN13153340, study PRJNA577476) | soil metagenome | isolation source: 120 cm saprolite under Douglas fir tree site 2 hole 1 replicate 2 | place: USA:California | collected 2015-04-18 | reverse complement strand
AACACGATGCTTCCGTTTCTCTTCATCCACCCCGCGGAGGAGGCTTTCTGGACCGTCCCGGTGATTCTGGTCCCGGCGGGATAGAGCAGTTGATGATCCGCCTGGTAGTACGGCTGCGAAACAACGGCCTCGATTTGCGTGCCCGCCGTGGACGTACTTGAGTTGATTGGGGTCAAGAGGTGAAGGTGGAGATAGTCGCTCGCAATTTGCGGAGACGTCGTATCAGGCTGAACCGGTACGAGGAGCGTCACCGGTTCGAGCAGGGCGGTGTCAAAAACGGTTCCTTGATCGATGTATTCCGGGTGGTAAGGCAAGCTGGTTACGACGGCTTCGCCCAATCGCTGCAACTTATGCGGTTCTCGCAGCGGCGCCGTGGCGCCCTTGAGTTTTTGCCGGATTCCAGGACGCTGCGCCTTGGGAAGATATTGCGAATTCGCCACACGACCAAGGCCGACAGCGGAATCACTGTGAATCGGCACCGTCGTTCCATCGGAAAGCACCAGTTGATCGAACGTCACGTGCGCCGTCTTAGGCGGGGTAAAGTCGCCATTTAGGAGCCTCCGGGCACGCTTGTGCGGAGCCGTGCTAATTGCAGAAACATGTCCCTTGATCGTCGAGCCCGCGGGGATCGCGAGCATTTCTCCCGCATAAACCGGCTCAAGCAGCTTTGCGGCAATGGGCTGCCCTACGGCTTTGAGCCGCACTCCTTTCTCAAGCGCGGCACGGAAATCGTTGCCGGGCTCAACAACTAAAGTTTCCTTTTCGGGTTTTGTCTCTTGTGCCCGCGCTGGAACGGCCGCGACGCCCAACACTGAATAGGAAAGTAAAATCCATACAACGCTGCGTTTCATGGTTCTCCTCGTCTCGTATCAAATTTCAGCCGCTTTCCCGCAAGCGACCGCCCAGCCTTCGAGGAACTTAGCCGGAGGTTACTTGGACGGAACCAGGAGTGCGGCGAGGAAATGTGGATGTTATGTAAGGAATTGAATGGAACCAAATCTTTAAACGAGGGAGGTTACTTTTTGTACGGTGAAGTCATAAGTGTGAATTTGCGGCACGTGAAGCAGATTCGTTAGCAAGGATTGTTACACTTCGGCAGGACCTGACACGGGCAGTCGGACGCTAATCTCGAGCCCCTCCGGATTAAGATTTGAGGCGGTGATAGACCCGTGGTGCAGCCGAATGGCCTCGAGCGCAATTGCGAGCCCAAGCCCATTGCCTTCCTTGCGTCTGCCCGGCCCGTTGATACGGAAGAAGGGACTAAAAATATTCTGCAAAGCGTCCTTCGGCACACCAGGGCCCTGATCGCGTACTGTCAGGAAGACGTGCCGACTAGAAGCAGCATTGTCTATCCCTAGAGCTACGTTCACTTCCGTGCCGGGCCGGGTGAAGTGGATGGCGTTTCGAACGATGTTTTCACACGCGCTTCGCAGCGCGAGGGAATCAGCCGTTTCCAAGACCACGGGACTCGATGACTCCAGGCTCACCGACTTGCCCAGGGACTGAGCTTCGAAATTCCCGTCGGCCACGACCTCTTGAACCAGCAGGGTGAAGTTAACGTTCTCTCTTTCTCCCAGGGACAAGCCAGCTTCAAGACGGGAAAGTGTTAAGAGCTGCTCTATCAGAGCATCAATTCTCGCTATGTCGCGCTCCATACGCTCACAAATGTCAAAGGCTTCCTGGGGCGTATGTTTTCGCATCAGCGCGAGCGAAACGTTCAAACGGGCCAGGGGAGAACGCAGCTCGTGCGACACAGAGGTCAGAAGGTTTCTTTGTGTACGGATCAGCGTTTCAATCCGTTCCACCATCGAGTCGAAGTCCATTGCCAGCGCTGCCAGTTCGTCGCGGCGTAAGGAAACGGCATGCGGCACTCTTGCGCTGAGGTCTCCTTGCGCGACCCTTCGTGCTGCCGATTGAATATTATGGATGGGGGCCGCAATGTGGTACGCGAGCCAAAAGCAAAGGACCGTGACGACAAATAACAAACCCAGAAGGAAAGGAATTCCTGCGCTCAACAACACCCCTGTCAAATTAAGGGGCGCAGAGTGCTCATAGAGCACCAACGTGTATGGACGTCCGGAACTAGAAACAAATTTATACGCGGCGACACGTTCGTACAGCGGAATGTACTTTGTGACGAGTTGATCCTTGCCAGCCTCGCTCGCCAATCGGAGGGTTTCCCTGGAGATCGCTCGCGACAGTACATCCTTGTTGAACTCGTCGAGCAGGAAAAGCTGGCTCTTGTGATCTCCAGCGAGGCTACTGGCAAAACGAGTGAACCCCGCGGGGCCACCGGACTCATATGCGCGCGCTGCTTCCGCCGCCAGCATGGACGCCACAGACGCGTACATACTGGATGACTCGATCGGCCTCAAATCCATCACCCGGCGCCCGACGAAGATAATACCGATGATGACCAATGCCGTCACCCAGAACCAGGAGAAGATTTTCACGAAGAGGCGGTGCACGGGTACTCGATCCCGAAAGCGGAACACCTTGGATTTGAAATTCATCGACGCTTTCTTCTCCCACCAGTTTCGCTATGCGGCGAGACTAGGCGCACCGGCCAATCCTCAAGCGGGTCGTTACGTGCCCGTGGAGCAGCAGCGCGTATTCATTATTCCTTGGGCCATGCATAGAGATATCCAGTCCCGCGAACGCTGCGAATCCTCTCGGCTCCGTTTGGCTGTGTGCCAAGCTTACGGCGTAGGTTTGTTATGTGAAAATCGATGCTGCGATCAAAAGGAGAGAACTTTCGGCCAAGCACACGCTCAACGAGTTTGTCGCGTGTGAGCACTTGTCCCGGGGCTTCGAAAAACATGTGCAACAAATCAAATTCTGCCGATGTCAAGTTCAAAGGCTCGCCGGCTTTCGTGACGATACGCGCAGCCAAATCGAGTTCCAAATCTCCGGACCTGATCCGGGGAGGCCTGAGTCCGTTATTGTTGTCGGACTGCCAACCGGACCGGCGGAGAATGGCGGAAATTCTTGCAACCAGTTCACGTGGACTGAAAGGTTTAGTTACATAATCATCGGCGCCAAGTTCCAAGCCCAGGATGCGGTCGAATTCATCGCCTTTAGCGGTCAACATCAGAACCGGAGTTCGAGCCCGCTGTCGTATTTCTCGCAGAACATCAAACCCTTTCTTGTCCGGCAACATGACATCCAGCACTATTAATTCGTACGATCCTTCGATTCCCGCTTTCGATCCTTCGGACCCTGTATGCGCCGACGAAACCCTAAAATCTTCGGCCTCGAGATAGCTTGTCAAGACTTCGCATAAATCAAGATCATCATCCACGATGAGGAGATGTGGCGTCGTGTTTTCTGATGCATCTGTGGGATGTTGCATGGATCTCGTCCTCCGCCGGCCGAACAGCCTCCAAGTCATGATAACCCAAACAAATCGGCAAGACGTTCAGCAAACAAATCCTAACAATTGAATAGCCGTTCCTATCCGCAGTGCGTTGTTTCTTTGCCGAAAATGCAGGCGTTAATGGCCTTGGAAAGGAGCTAGGACGCTATGTCTTGTGGTAGTCGCTCGAAAGGTTCGCGAGAGCACCACCTTACGTACCGGCCCGGACTACCGATGGTAGTAGAAGTGCCAAATCACACAATCTGGATGCTAACCGTCATGGAACTATCGAGAACGATACCTTTGTTGGCTCACGTTTCCCGCTTCGTTGCCCTCACGTTCGCAGCCGGCATGGCATTGCCGCCAGGGTTGCCTTCCCAAACGGCAAAGGAGCTTATTGGAGATGCGTGCCACAACGAACTGCAACAGCGCGGGAATAAGACATTGTGGTCCTATGTTGCGGAGCGCCACAGTAACAACCACGTATTTCGCGAGCAAGTAATCGAGACCGTGGACGCCCCGGTTCGTCACCTGCTTGCAGTCGATGGCTATCCACCTACATCAGTGCAGATGAAAGAAGAGAATGACCGGCACCAAGAGTTGCTGAACAATGCATCTCGGAGGCACGCGATCCAGAAACAGCAGGACAATGACGACAAAAAGATGGAAGAACTATTGCGCATTATTCCCGAGGCCTTTGTCTTTGAGGATCAGGGCAAGGAGGGACAGTCCGAAAGAATAGCGTTTCATCCAAATCCTGGGTTCAAGCCCAAGACCTATGAGCAGCGGATTTTGCACGCCTTGGATGGGATAGTTTTCATCGATCTTCACGACAAGCGAATAGCACGCCTTTCTGGTTCACTGGGAATACGCGTGAAGTTTGGGTATGGTCTGATCGGCCACGTGGAGCAAGGTGGCACCACGGACATTACGCGCGGTCATCTGTCGCCGGGGGTCTGGAAAACTAGCGCGGAAAAAATCGACATCGACGGACGATTCGTAATGCTCAAAACAATCAATAAGCATCAAGACGAGAGTAGAACTGGTTTTGAGCAGGTAGCGCCAGACACAACGTTCGCGCAAGCGCTCAACGAAATTGAAAAACAATAATCTTGCGGCTGTTTCACTTAGTCCTTTGGCATGCGTCAGATTCGCATACACTGGCGCGCCCGGGGAGACTCGAACTCCCGACCCTCTGCTTAGAAGGCAGACGCTCTATCCAACTGAGCTACGGGCGCGTCGGCAACTCTGATTCTAAAACATTTGCGTTTCGTTAGGACACTGTTTTGGACGAATTGACCTATCCAAGCGGAATCCTTGCCGGAACGTGTAGCCGTCGGGAAATACAATGCGACAAATCGGGAGGTTTGAATCGCTATCGCCGAACTTGGGCAGGCTCTGATAACGCAGCATTTAGCGCGCACGCGATCATAGTGAAGTCCGGTAGGGCCGATATAAATGGTTTGAGGCCTGATCAGTTTCCCTTCACCATGGCGCAGAATTTTCTGGCCGGAACGAAACAAAAGGTACACACTGGGCGGCGCAAAATTGCCGCCGTAACACTTCGCTGCGGTGCTGCTTATATGACGCGAACGCTTCTGATTGATACTGACACGGCTTCCGATGACGCCGTCGCGCTGATCATGGCGTTGCGCTCATCCGAGGTTCGAGTAGCCGCGATAACCGTTGTCGCTGGCAACGTACCGGTCTCACAGGCCGTCAGCAATGCATTGTTCACTGCAGAATTATGCGGTTCGCACGTGCCGGTTTATTCTGGCGCGGAAGGTCCGGTGCTGCGAAAGCTCGCGACTGCGGATTGGTTCCACGGGACCGACGGCCTTGGCGATCACGGGTACAAGCCTGCAAAGCGACGTGCCGAACGTGGCCATGCTGTGGACGCCCTGATTCAGACGGTGCGCGAAAATCCCGGCATTGAGATCGTAGCGCTGGGCCCGCTCACGAACTTGGCCATGGCCCTGCTGCGTGAGCCGAAGCTCGCGGCTTCGGTGAAGCGCTGCGTAGTGATGGGCGGCGCGCCTTGCTGCGAGGGCAACGTAACTCCTGCGGCGGAATTCAACATTTGGGTGGATCCGGAAGCCGCGCGCATTGTGTTCCGCTCTGGGCTGCGCTTTGAAATGGTGAGCTGGCAGTTGTGCCGCGGGGACGCCGTGCTGAATCCGCATGAGATGGAACGCGTGCTCGCGCTGAAGAATCCGATTGCGGAATTCGCGATACGCTGCAACAGCACAGCGGCGGAAGCTTTCTTTAAGCAAACCGGACAAAGAGGCATGTCGCTGCCCGACCCGGTGGCGATGGGCATTGCTCTGAATCCCGCACTTTGCACCTCATCCAGTGAGCACTATGTCGAAATCGAGGTCTGCAGCGAACTTACGCGCGGTATGACGGTTGTCGATCGCCTGGACGTGGCCACGGACTCCAGGAATAAAGACGTGTGGGCGAATACATCGAAAACGAGCGCAAAGTCCACGTATGCTGGAGCCTCGACATCCCCAAATGGAAGAATTTGTTGTTTTCTGCGCTGGCCTGATGCGTTCTCCTTGCAAAGCGATTGCCGCTGGCCACACATGACCGCCCAAGTCAGCATCTTTGACCCGAACTGCACTTTTTGCCAAATTGCGCGCTATGATGACGGTTTTCGCGTTTTCGAGGATGAGTACACCATTGCCTTTCTCGACCATCGGCCTTTGTTTCCCGGCCACTGCCTGCTTATTCCCCGCAGCCACTTCGCAACCATCCAAGACTTACCGGATTCTCTTATCGCCCCACTATTTGCCAATGTGCGAATGCTTTCCTCCGTAGTGGAGTTGGGCATGCACGCGGCGGGGACCCTCGTCGCTGCCAACAATCGCGTCAGCCAGAGCGTGCCGCATTTTCACCTACACATCGTTCCCCGCAACAAAGGTGACGGCCTAAAGGGCTTCTTCTGGCCACGCCGCAAGTACAAGAGCCCCGAAGAGATCGATGAGGTATTGCGCGCGCTGCGTGCGGCGATTGCGCGGGTTCGGCCAGTTCTAGGTGACTAGCGCCATCGTCGAACACGTCACTCAGATCCACGCTGGCGCTCGCGCTCGATTCTTGATGTAATCTTTCGGTTTTCGGACAAGCTCGAAACTCTGACGCCGCGAAGGAACTAACCCGCATGGCCGATCGCGTTCTTGTTACTGGAGGAGCCGGGTACATCGGTAGCGTAGTCACTGCGCAACTCCTCGCCAAGGGTTGCGAAGTCATCGTCTGCGACAATCTCTCGCACGGCAGCAAGAAAGCCGTTCCCGCTGGCGCAAAGCTAATCGTTGCGGACACCGCTGACCGGACCGCGCTGGATCTCATTTTTCAGGAGCACCACATCGATGCGGTGATGCACTTCGCCGCTTTCATCGAAGCCGGCGAATCCATGCAGGTTCCCGAGAAATATTTTCGCAACAACACGGTTAACTCCCTCACCTTGCTGGAAGGTATGTTGGCGCACAAAGTCCAACGATTGGTGTTTTCCTCCACCGCGGCGCTTTACGGCACGCCCGATCGCACGCCCATTGAAGAAACCGACCCCCTGCGCCCCACGAACGCCTACGGAGAATCTAAGTTGCTCGTAGAGCAAATGCTCGCCTGGTTTCACCGCATCCACGGTTTGCGATATTCCAGTCTGCGCTATTTCAACGCCGCGGGAGCGGCCGGCGATTTGGGCGAGGACCATGTGCCGGAGTCGCACCTGATTCCCCTCACGTTGCAAGTCGCCCTCGGAAAGCGCGAATACATCTCCATCTTTGGCACCGACTATCCCACTCCCGATGGCACCTGCGTCCGCGATTACATTCATGTGAGCGATCTGGCCAGTGCGCACCTTCTGGTTCTCGATGCTTTGCGCCAGCGCGACAAGCTAATCTACAATCTCGGCACCGGCCGCGGCTATAGCGTTCGCGAAGTTCTCGAAGCCGTCCGCCGCGTAACCGGGCATCTGATTCCCGCGCGCGAAGTGGCGCGGCGTCCCGGCGACCCGGCCGTGCTGGTGGCGGGCTCAGGCAGCATCCAGCGCGATTTGTATTGGCAGCCGCAATTTCCCGCGCTTGAGTCGATCGTCCGCAGTGCGTGGGAATGGCGGCGCGCGCACCCTGACGGCTACGCTGCCTAGTTGTTGTTCGTAATCGTCTGAGGCGTCGCAACGAAGAGAAGGAGGACTCATGACGCATCATATGCCGCGACGCGAGTTTCTCGGCGCAATGAGTACCCTGGCGGCGGCCTCGGCATTTCCCGGCGGCACGCTTTTCGCGCGCGAACGGCTTTATCCTCCGATGGACCTCTCGCACTTCGACACGCCCATCACTCCCGCGCCTTCCGAAATTCATTTTGGCTACGCAGCGATCACCTGGGGCGGCAACGATCGCCAGGCCATCGAAGACGTCGCCGCCGTCGGTTTTCGCGGCATACAGTTGCGCTCTAACAGCATCGCGGAGTTTGGCAGTCCCGCCGCGGTGCGCGATCTGCTTGGCCAGCACGAGTTGAAGTTCGTGGCGCTTTCCAGCGGTGACCTGCTCAGCGACCCTGCTGTCGCGAAAAAGAGCATCAGCGAACATGCTGCGCGCGCCAAATTTTTGCGCGACGCGGGAGGACTCTACCTCCAAATAATCGACAATCGCCCGAAGGGCCGTGCTGTGACTCCGGCAGACTTCAAACAATTGGCCAAAGCTCTCACCGAGCTCGGCAAGCGCACCGCTGACCTCGGAATCCCGCTCGGATATCACAATCATATGGGCTCGCTCGGGGAGCGTCCCGAAGAACTCGACCAAGTCATGAGTCTTTCGGATCCCCGCTACGTCAAATTGGAATTGGATATCGCGCACTATTTTCAAGGTGGCGGCGACCCCGCGAAAGCCATCGATAAGTTCCGCGATCGACTGCTCTTTCTGCACATCAAAGACGTCGAGCGCCTTCCTGGGAAGGACTCCCAGCACGCCTATCGATGGGTCGAGCTAGGACGTGGATTGGTGGACGTACCCGCCGTCTTTGAAGCTTTGCGCAAAGTAAATTTCCGTGGCTGGGCGGTTGTCGAACTCGACGGAGTGCCCGATAACGCCCGCAGTCCCAAAGAAGCTGCAGCGGCGAACAAGCAATATCTCCAGGAAAAGCTGGGGCTGACCATATGAGCTCTCCATTTCGAAATCGCAGTAATCAACGACGAACTCGGCCAGGATTTCGGCCGCTCTTTGTGAAGTCGCTTCCCGCGAATTCGGCATGGAGTGGATCGAGCTCCGCGGCATGTGGAATAAAAATACTCTCAAACTCGATGCCACAGAGGTCGCTGAAGCGCGCCGAATCCTGGAAAAATACAAGCTGCGCGTGACCGATATTGCCAGCCCGCTCTTCAAGGTGGACTGGCCTGGCGCGCCCAAATCGCGCCGGTGTAATCGATCGGGTCGGTCAATTTGCCGCCCTCAAGCGCGACGGCTACCACTATGCGGTCAGCCTCGAGACTCATTGGCGCGGCGCTGCCACCGCGGAGGAATCCTCTCGGCAGAGTTGGGCGGGAATGAAAGAACAGCTGCGCAAAGCCGGCGCGCTCGCTTAAAGCCTAAGCCGTTGTTAGCTCTTTCATTAGCGACTTGCCCTTACGGAACCACGGCCGCTCCACTCTCTGCATGTAACGCGGCAGCGTCCGCTTCTTGGCCAGAAGCTTCTGCGTCCACTCGCGCGCCTCGTCGCGGCGATTCTGCATCCGCAGAAAATTGGCATAGTTGTAGAGCGTTTCGGGAGTCGTTGAAAACTGCGTGGCTTCGGCAAAGTACGGCGCGGCCCGCTCGAGCTGCCCGGTTCGCGCGTACGCATCCGCCAGCAAACCGGCAGCCCGGTAGTAGTCGAACTTGGCGTCAGTTCTCACAACGTGTTCGAGGTCGGGGATCGCGCCGGCAAGATCGGCCAGGCCTAGATAGCATTTCGCGCGGCTATAAAATGCGTGAGGCGAATCGCTGCGTGCCGCGATGGCCTTGTCAAACGCGTCGCGCGCCTTCGCATATTCCTTCTGTTCTAAGCAAAGCTCGCCCAGTTCCTCGTAATTTCCAGCGGAAGGATTGTCGATAATTTGTATTTCCAGACCCTGGATGCGCGACCTACGCCCGAATCCCTGGAACACGCCGCGAAGCAGTCCTGCGTCCGGCGACACGTCCACCGCGATGTACGCGCTGGCACCCAGGAATCCCCCGAAGAAAATGATGTACAGCCAATAGTTGTCCGGACGGCGCCGCACAAAGTGCACCAGAGCGACGATCTGCACCAAAAAGCCCCAGGGATAAAATAGTTGTCGAAGTCCGAACATCGGATGACCACGCAGTCAACAGCATCTATTGTTCGCTCGCAAGAATCAAACACAACCTTCTCGCCGTATACGCAGAAAGTTACGCCCTTCGGGATTCGCCCGCGCTGTTACCATGTAGATTGTGAACCCGCTGCAAACCCTTGGCCTCGCGCTCGGTGCCGGATTTTCTTCCGGGCTGAATCTGTACGCCACCATTTCGACGCTCGGCCTTCTTCAGCGTTACGGCATCATCCATTTGCCGGCTTCGCTGCAGGTCCTCTCGCATCCGTGGGTTCTCGGAACCGCGCTCGCGCTTTATGCGATTGAATTCCTCGCCGACAAAATTCCTTATGTTGACACCATCTGGGATGCGGTCCACACGTTAATCCGCCCGCCCGCCGCAGCTCTTCTCGCCTATAGCGCCACCGTCGCCGCTCCACCGGAGTGGCGCTGGGGTGCCGCGCTGCTAGCCGGCGGCGTGGCATTGACCTCTCACGGCACAAAGGCGAGCGCCCGCGCCGCCGTCAACACCAGCCCAGAGCCTTTCAGCAATTGGTTGCTCAGTTTCGGAGAGGATGCACTTGCCGTCTGGCTTACTTGGATGGCCACCGTCCATCCGACTGCGACCATCATCGTCGTCGCGTTCTTGATCCTGCTCGCTGGCTACTTGCTCTTCCATCTTTTCCGCTTCTTGCGACGCTCGCTTCAGCGATTCATCACTTGACGTAGCGAACGCGCCTACTTCACCCACTGACCCAGCCAATCAAAAAACGTCTTGTACCAAAACTGCGCGTTCTGCGGCTTCAGAATCCAATGCCCCTCATCCGGAAAAACCATCAGCTTCGAAGGCACGCCCTGTCGCTGCAGCGCGTTGAAAAATTCCAGCGATTGCGTGTACGGCACGCGATAATCGCGCTCCCCGCAAATCACCAGTGTCGGCGTCTTGAATTTCCCCATCTCGGCCGCGTACGTCAGCGGCGCCCACTTTCGATAACTCTCCGGATTTGTCCACGGCGTGCCTTGCTTGTCGTGTTCTTCAAACCACAGCTCCTCCGTTCCGTACATCGAAAATTCGTCCCAAACGCCCGCGTGACTGATGATCGCCTTGAAGCGCCCACTGTGCGTCGCGATCCAATCCGCCATGTATCCGCCGTACGATCCGCCCGCCGCCGCCAGGCGCGTTCCGTCGACGAACTTGTATTTCGCCAGCACCGTATCGACGCCCCTCATCACGTCCACGTACGCTTTTCCGCCCCAATCGTTCGTGATTTCGTCCGTGAATTTCTGCCCATATCCCGTCGACCCGCGCCGGTTGATCATCAACGTCACGTAGCCGCCGGCTGAAAACACCTGCGCGTTCCAGCGATACCCCCAGGCGTTCGACCACATCGTCTGCGGCCCGCCGTGCAGCAGTACCAGCAACGGATATTTCTTTGCTGCGTCAAAGTGTGGCGGACGAATCATCATCGCCTGCACACGCACGCCATCCGCGCCCTCGAACCAAAACGTTTCCGGCGCGTTCATGTCTAATTTCGCCAGCATCGACTCATTCAGGTGCGTGATCTGCCGCGCCGCGGAGCCGTCGCTGCCCGCGACAAACACTTCCGCCGGCGTCGTCAAGCTCGTGCGTTCGAATGCCAGCGTTTTCCCTTCGCCGCTGATCGTCAAGCCCGTGTTAAATCCCTCCTCGATAACTTTCTTCGGCTCGGCACCCGCCCGCGCCGCCATCGCATACACCGGCTGCAAGATCTCGTTCTCCGCAGTGAAAAAAATCGTCTTGCTGTCCGCTGACCAATTCAGCTCGTTCGCGCTGCGATCAAATCCTTCGGAAAGGTCCTCGATCTTCCCGCTCTGTCGGCCGTACAACATCACCCGCCAGCGATCGGACTCGTATCCCGGCGTAAGCTGCGCGTGATACGCGATGAACCGCCCGTCCGGCGAGTACACCGGATTGCCGTCAAAACCCGGATTGCTCGTGATTCGCTTTGCTTCGCCCCCTGCCACCGGCACAAGAAACAAATCCCCGTTCGTGCTGATGGCTTCCACTTTGTCCGTAGCCGCCGTGAAACAAATCTCCTTGGAATCGGGTGAAAAATTGATGTCGTCCGGGCCGCCTCGCTGGTCAGGAGGCACGTCGTAATTTGCCCCGGCATTCAAGTCTCGCGCTTCTCCGCCGCCGTCCGCCGGTTCCACAAATAAGTGGCTGCGCTTGCCTTCATACCAGTGGTCCCAATGACGGTACAAAAGCTGTTCGTACACGCGCGCTTTGACCTTGTTTTTCTCCTTCTCTTCGTCTCGCTTCTTGTTGCACGCATCGTCCTTGCAATCCGGGTAGACCGACGACGTAAACGCAATGGTCTTCCCGTCCGGTGACCACTTCACCAAATCCGCGCCAGTCGATAGGTGCGTCACCGCGTGCGCCTCACCGCCTTCCATCGACAGTATGTACACCTGCGAATTTCCGTCGCGCGACGACAAAAACGCCAGCGTCTTTCCGTCCGGCGACCACGCCGGCGAAGAATCATGCCCGCTCTGCGTAAGCTGCACTGCCTCCCCGCCGCCGGTGGAAACAATCCAGATGTTGCTCGCGTTGCGATTCGCGCTCATGTCTGGCGTCGCCACTGCAAACGCCACCCATTTGCCGTCCGGAGAGATCTTGGGGTCGCCAACCCGGTGCATCAGGATCATGTCGTCAAACGAAATCGCGTGCTTCGCGGCCTCTTGTGCAAAATTGTTCAACGCACAACACAAGAACAGTCCAGCGGCGGCAAGGCCGCTTCGCAAAACGTTGCGCATCATGATTTTTTCCTTTGCTTTCGCAGGTAAATCGCCGTTGAGTCCACTAGGCCGTGGATATTGTCACGATTCCGTCCCGTTTCCAAGACCATCCGGAACCTTCCGCAGAAGTACTCAATGCGCCCCCTTGGTGGCTATACCGTCGGCGTGCTCGTGCAGTGCAACTACGGCCGTAACTAGGATTGTTTGCTTTTGAGTTTTTTCGGCAACTGGAAGATGACTTGGGCCGTTGTGTCAAATTCGACTGCCACACCGTTTAGTACGAGGGGTTGGTACTTCCACTTTCTGACGGCCACCTTTGCAGCTTCTACAAATGGTTCCTCTCCACTGATAATCTCGACTTTGTCAACTGTTCCGTCGGACCTCACGAGGCAGTGCAGAGAAACCTTTCCTTCTATTCCGGATGCTTTCGGTTCCTTTGGGTATTCGGGTTTTACCTGCTTCATGACCTTCACAGGCAAAGGAGGGCAAATGATTTTTACCGGCTGCCCTGCTTCTTTTGCCCCAGGATTCCGAAGGGAGAAAAGTAGGGCACATACCGCCGCAATCAGAAGTGAGGATCTCACCTAGTCTTGGACACCAACGAAGCCAGATTCGTCCCTTTCCTAAATCACTGGCACCGCCGTCTTCCTCGGTGGATTAAAA
>WNFA01003464.1_pt1 | contig 13100 bp, 9 predicted proteins | sample 5400481 | NCBI WGS metagenome assembly WNFA01 (sample SAMN13153340, study PRJNA577476) | soil metagenome | isolation source: 120 cm saprolite under Douglas fir tree site 2 hole 1 replicate 2 | place: USA:California | collected 2015-04-18 | reverse complement strand
GCATGGTCCAGAGGCGGCTGCGGTGCATCGAGGGATGAATGCCGCGGGTGTAGGGCGGCTCGCCAGGGAAGCCGAGATCGCGCTCAGGATCCCAATTCGGAAGATCGGCTTTTGTGTACAGCCTGCGAATGGGGTGGCCAGAAATGGTAGTGAATTCGGACTGTCTTTCGGGGCTTTTTTCCAGCGTCGCCTGGAGGGTATTCTTCTCCCAGGCTTTTTCTCTCGTGGAAGGGTTTCGCTCCCTCGACGGTGTTTCCAATGGAGGGGCGGCTTGCGTAGTGCCTTTGGATCGTTCGCTCATGCTCATCGCCCCCGGCAGGAATTGAAAAAATCGGATCGCGACATAACCAAGTTTAATGCTATGCGAAAGGCTTGGAAGGGGCAAGCGCGCTGTGGTTTCGGTGCGGAGAAGAGAGAACTCGGCGTAATTCGACTGAGCAAAAAAAAGCGGCCCAGACACTCTCGCCCGGGCCGTTCGAAAGAGGTAATTGCCGGAACTACTTTTGGCCGGCGTTGAAGGAAAGTTTCTCTGTGCCGACCACTTGGCCGTGCAAGGTGCCGGGAATGAGCGTTTCGCGTTCTGCTTCGCCGGTCTTGGCGTCGGCGATGGTGACGCGATTGACTTCGAGGGTGCGCCCGATGGCGCGCTCGTAATTGGCCTTGGCTTCGGCGAGGTTAGCCAGAGCGCGTAGTTCCGTGCCTTGCGCGTTGATGAGGTCGCGTTGGGTCTGAATGACCAGGTATACAGTGGAAGCGCCGAGCTGATACTTTTTCTGCTCGGCATCAAAGGTCTGCTGCTGCAGCTCACGCGCCTTGCTGGCGGCATCGACCTGGGCGCGGTCTTGCGTAAGGGCGATGTACGTGTTGCGTACGTCGAGAAGCGCGGCGTTCTTCAATTGCTGCAACTGCGCCTCGAGCCAACGCTGCGTAAGGATAGCGCGCTGATTGTCTGCCTGGGCCGAACGATTGCGGATGGGTATCTGCACGTTCAAGGAAACCTGGTAGTCCGGAAAGTTATTGTGAAAAACAGAGCTCATGGCGTCGGTGAATCCGGCCTGAGCAACGCCGTTGGGAGTGAATTGCGTGCCCGGCAAGAAGAGACCTGGCACCGGGTTTCCGTTGGCGTCCACGACGGGACTTCCTGCCACGGTTGCCGACGTGAACCTCTTTTGGTCGCCAGCGAGCCCAACCGATGCATACTGCGCTGTGAGCGTAGCAGTCGGCAGCAACGCATTGCGCGTAGCCTTCAGGTCAATCTGTCCATTCAACAGATTGAGCGCCTCTTCCTGTAATTCCGGCCTCTTTGCAAATGCTTCCTTGATCGCCTCTTCAAATGAGGGGGCTTCAATAGCCTGCGGAAGCGAGGGCAAATCCGTGGGGATGATTTCAACATCCACGAAATTAGGCGTTAAGGGATTCTTACTGATGGCGTTTTTCAGAGTCTGCTGATCCTGAAGTTGCACGGTCTGCGCGACAATCAGGTTCTGGCGGTCGGTGGCGAGCTCAGATTCGGCGCGGGTGACGTCAAGCGGAGCCATCGTGCCAATCTGCAATTGCTTCTTGTTGTCGTTGTAAAGCTTCTCAGCAACAGTCACAGCCTGCTGCTGAACTTTTACGTTTCCCCTGGCGAAGACTAGTTCCCAATAAGCAGTAATGGTGTTCGTGACGGTAGTGATGGCTTGCTGCGTGAACGCCCAGTCCGCGATCTTGCGGTTGTTCTTGGCGATGCGGATGTTACGCGTATTGACGGAGCGTCCAAAACCGTTCAGCAACTGTTGCTGGAATCCGACGAAAATCGTAGATTGCACGGAAGGATTGAACAAGTTCGCCGCCGAAGTGGAGGAAGAGCGTGTGTTGTCCAATGCGGTGAAGAACGTGGTTCCGGTCTGAAATCCCTGGGAATATTGGGTGTTAAACGTGGAAGTGTGCAAAGTCAATCTTGCGAGTGAGGAAAGCCCCGTTCCGGTGCCGGATGTGAGAGGGTTGTTGACCGGGACGTTGCGGTCATCGATCGAGAGTGTAGTTGTGATGAGGGGATCGTAATTCAGCAGCGGGTTATTCGCTGTGGAGCCGCCAAACACGGCACCGGGAGTGGTGCCGCCAAAGCCTCCGGCACTCGCTTTGAGGATACCGGTGTCCGCGAACCAGGGGTTATACCGCTGGACCACAATGTCCATGCTGTTTTCCAGCGCCAACTCCACCGCTTCCTGCATGCTCAACTCCAGCTTTCCGTCATGGATGAGCTGGTCGACGCGTGGCGAATTAGTGAGCACGGGAGCAGCAATCTTGATCGGAGTGTAAGGAGCAAACAGGTTAGGAAAAGGTTTGGGCGCACGGGTGTAGTTGTACTTCGCGGAGCCAAGCGAAACCGGCACGATGGGCGCGGACGGCTTGGCGGGCGCTGCTTGCGGAGTTTGCGGCGCATCCTGTCCGAAAGCTGGGGAAATGGGTCCTCCCACGAGCGTTACGGCCAGTACGGCGGCCAACAGCGGTCGAGCATACAGCGTCTTCATAGTGCTCCTTACCCTCAAGATTCATCCCCCAAGGGGCTTAATTTATATGTACTCAACTCTGTAAAACGCTCGCAGAATGGAATTTGTTTCACGAATTCAAGAAGTTGACCGTTTTGAGGTCACCACTGAAATCTGACGTTTCCGTGTTCACGCTACTGGGAAGGTCCACAAGCCGTCCCGAATGTCGCGCCACGCCGGCTAGGCGAAGAAAGGAGTCTAGCAGGGCCCCGCCATCCTTGACAACGCGAAGAGCGGCGGCTAGGCTGCTGACATTTCGACGGTTAGGAGCTGGCGGCAGTTAGCCGGGCCGAATGCTGAATCGTTAGGAATTACTGAAGCTGTTTGAAGCGGCGGGCGCCATCCGGCATGGGCACTTTGAGCTGTCCAGCGGGCTGCATAGCGGCACGTACGTTCAGTGCGCGCTCGTTTTGCAGTATCCGCGCTTCGCGGAGAAGTTAGGGCAGGCGCTGGCGGCGCTCTTTTCGGACGCCAGAATCGACGCTGTCGTTTCACCCGCGATCGGCGGACTCATCATCGGACAGGAAGTCGCCCGAGCGCTGCCAGAGCCGAAAAGCTCGTCTGGCGGGGGCGCGCCCGCAATCTTTGTGGAGCGCGACGGCAGCGGGATGATGACGCTGCGGCGCGGCTTTTCGCTTGCGCCCGACCAGCACGTGTTAATTGTCGAAGACGTTTGGACCACCGGTGGCTCGACGCAGGAAGCCATCCGCGTAGTGGAAGAGGCGGGCGCACGCGTCGTTGCTGCCGGTGCCTTGATCGATCGGAGTGGTGGCAAGATTGACTTCGAGGTGGAAGCGCAGTCGCTGATCCAATTGCCCATCGCCAGCTACGAGGAAGAAGATTGCCCGCTCTGCCGCAGCGGCAGCGTCGCAGTGAAGCCGGGGAGCCGCTTTGTCCGCTCCGTCTCATAGCGCCAGTTAAGAGCTGCTGGTACTCATCCCTCCTCTCAACACCGATGACCGAAAACTGGTAACTTTCTCTCCATGCGCTATTTCAAGCTCATAATCGCGTACGACGGCACTGATTTTCACGGCTGGCAGATGCAAGCAAACAAGCCCACGATTCAGGGAGAAATCGTTGGCGTGCTCCGCCGGCTCACCCAGGAGAATGTCGTTTTGCATGGCACCGGACGAACCGACGCTGGGGTGCACGCGCTTGGTCAAGTCGGGAGCTTTCGAACGCAATCTCACCTATCGGCGCAGGATTTTCAGCGTGCGCTGAACGCGCTGCTTCCGCCTGCAATTCGAATCGTGGGCGCCGAGGAAGTCGGCCCGGACTTCAACGCGCGCTGGTCGGCGCGTGGCAAGACCTATCGCTATCGCTTGTATCGAGGGAGGATCGTGCCACCGATGATCTGGCGCTACGTTCTGCATTACCCCTTTCCTCTCGACGAAGACGCCATGCGCGACGCCGCGGCACGCTTTGTCGGCACGCATGACTTTGCTTCGTTTGCGGCTTCGACGGGCTCGGAAGAGGACGACAAAGAACGATCCACCGAGCGCGAGATTTACTCGACTGAGTTGGTGCGTACCGCGGACCATGAAGAATTGGTCTTCACGGTTCGCGGGCGTTCGTTCCTTCGTTACATGGTGCGCAAAATGGTAGGCACTCTGCTCGACGTCGGGCGCGGAAAACTTACACCTGCGGATATTGAGCGTTTGTACGAACTGCGGGACCGCTCCAAATCTGGCCCCACCGTGCCTCCTCATGGCCTCGTCATGGTCGAAGTGCAACACGAGCAAGCCTGGCGGCTCGGCCAGCCATAAGGAATCTTATTCTCACGCGAGAAACTATTTTTTGTTCTGCCTCGTACTGTCTCTGAGCCCAAAATGAACGCGAAAGCTCAAGATTTGTCGTAGACTCACGCCCGAGTGTGGAAGTTCGCAAGAAATGTGTTCGAAGGAGCGTCTATGAGTTTCCGCAAGACGATCATTGCCGGGCTGGCAGTTCTCGCGCTGCTTGCATGCGTGAACGTTTCCCGCGCAGAGCAAACGCCGGGCCCCGGCGCCAAGCCCGCCACGGTCATGCCGGATGTGATTCAAGTCCCCGCCGCAGCGCAGCCTTCTGAACATTTCGATGTGGATGCGGCGACGGAGGCCTACCTCGCGCAAATTCCGGCCAGTGCGCGCTCGCGTTCCGACGCTTACTTCGTTGGAGGGTACTGGCTGATCCTCTGGGATTTTCTCTATGGCGCGGCACTTTATCTTTTCTTGCTGTACTTTGGCTGGTCCGCCGCAATGCGGAACTTCGCCGAACGCCTGACGCGCTTCAAGCCGCTGCAGACGTTGATCTATTGGACGGAATTTCTGATCGTCACGACGATCCTGGGCGCTCCTCTGGCGCTGTACGAAGGCTATTTCCGGGAGCGACAGTACGGGTTGGCGACCCAGACTCTTGTCCCCTGGCTCGGCGACCAACTGATCGTGCTTTTGGTGAACGTGGTGCTCGGCGGAGTCGTCTCGATGGTGCTCTTTGGCGTGGTCCGCCGCCTTCCGCGAACCTGGTGGATCTGGGGCGCTGGCGTCTCTATCGTCTTTTTGATCTTCTTTATCATGATTGCGCCAGTCTTCATCTTCCCGCTCCTCAATAAATTCACGGTGCTCGACGATCCAAAAATCACGCGGCCCATCTTGAGCCTTGCGCGCGCCAACGGAATTCCCGCGCAAAAAGTCTACATGATGGATGCTTCGCGCCAGACCACGCGCATGAGCGCAAATGTCAGTGGTTACGGCCAGACCATGCGCATCACACTCAACGACAATCTCCTGCGGCGTGGGTCACTGGAGGAAATTCAGTCGATTATGGGCCACGAAATGGGCCACTACGTTCTTCACCACATTGCTAAGGACATTCTTTACTTCTCCGTTGTCATCGTGATTTTCTTCGCCTTGCTGCGCTGGTCGCTCGAACACGCACTTGCTCGCTGGGGAGAACGCTGGCAAGTGCGCGGAATTGGTGATACGGCCATCCTTCCGCTGGTGTTTCTCGTAGGGACGATTCTTGGATTTGTGTATACGCCATTCTTTAACACGCACATTCGCACGAACGAACACGAAGCCGACATGTACGGCCTGAACGCCAGCCGCCAGCCCGACGGCTTCGCACAGGGCGCCATTCATCTCGGCGAATATCGCAAGATGAATCCGGGCCCGGTCGAAGAATGGATTTTCTTCGACCATCCTAGCGGACGGAATCGCATCCACGATGCGATGCAGTGGAAGGCCGAAAACTTGCAGCTTTTCACTCCAAAGTCGGACCGTTAACACGGCCGGCGACCAGCTCCTGCCGAAAGAAAGCGGGGTCAGCAGGATCTGGAATGGCGCAACAACCTTCCGGCCCCAAAATCGGTTAGAATCCGGCTTATGGCGGCAACAGCCATTCCGATCGACACGCTTCCTTCGATCAACCCGGCTACGGGTGAAGTGCGCGCTCATATTGCGAGAACGCCGGCGTCGCAGTTGCCGGAGATCGTTTCCCGCGCGCGCGTCGCTCAAGGCATTTGGGCGAAGTTGCCGGTTCGCGAGCGTTGCATGAAATTGCGCAAGCTTCGCGAGCGGATGATGGCCTCGCGGAAGGAATTGGCGGACGCCGTTGTGCACGAATCCGGCAAGCCTCGCGTCGAAGCGCTGTTTGCGGACATTTTCGTTGGTCTCGACTCCGCGGAGTATTGGTCCAGGAACGCGGTGAGCGCCCTTCGCACGCAGCGGGTTCCGCATCACAGCATTGCCGCCAAGGCCAAACGCGGCTATCTGGCTTACGATCCGCTCGGCGTCATCGCCATCATTTCCTCATGGAACTACCCGCTGGCGATCCCGCTCAGCCAGATTATTCCTGCAGTCGCGGCAGGAAATGCCGTGGCGTGCAAGACGAGCGACTTCACGCCGCAATGCGGTGTGATGATCGAGAAACTGTTCATCGAATCAGGTTTTCCCAAATGTCTCGTCACCGTGGTGCAAGGGGGCGGGGAAGTTGGCCAGGCGTTGATCGATGCCTCACCAGACAAAGTCATGTTCACTGGGAGCGTGGCGACCGGCCGCCGTGTCGCCGAAGCTTGCGCGAAAAAGCTAATTCCATCCGTGCTCGAACTTGGCGGCAAAGACGCCATGATCGTTCTGGCGGATGCGGATCTGGAAGTGGCCTCGAGCGCGGCCGTGTGGGGCAGCTATACGAATTGCGGACAGGTCTGCCTTTCGGTCGAGCGCTTGTATGTGGAGCAAGCCGCGGCGGAAAAATTCATCGCGCTTTGCGTGGGGAAAACGAAAAAGCTCCGCATAGGTCCGGGAAACGATCCCGCGACCGACGTTGGCCCGCTCATCAGGCCGCAGCACGTGCGGCGCATGATCGATCTAGTCGACGATGCGGTTTCGCGTGGCGCAAACGTGCGGTGTGGCGGCAGCGCGCGACCCGAGCTTGGTCCGAATTTTTTCGAGCCTACGGTCATTACGGGTGTCGATTCCTCGATGAAGCTGTTTCAAGAAGAAACCTTTGGCCCGATCCTCGCGATTCAAGTCGTGAAGGATACGAAGGAAGCGATCAAGCAGGCTAACGATTCGCCATTTGCCCTTGCGGCGAGCGTTTGGACAAAGAACAGAACTCGAGGGATGTCCCTCGCGGCGGAGCTCCGAGCCGGCGCGGTCATGGTGAACGATGCCATCAGCTATTTCGGAATTGCCGAAGCGCCGCATGGCGGGTGTGGCGTGAGCGGCTGGGGCCGCACACATGGCCAGGCAGGCCTCCTCGAAATGGTGCAAATGAAATACATTGATGTCGACGGGCTGCCCCGGAGCGAAAAGCCCTGGTGGTATCGTTACGGCGCGGATCTGGAGCGCGCCGCAGACGCATTTCTCCAATTTGAGTTTTCCGGCGGCATCGGCGCGAAGTTGCGGAACGCCCACAGCGCCATGAAAGCCTTTTTCCGCGACCACGGTTTGTAGAGAGGAACTTCATGCCCGAAGAAACTGCTGCGTCACCCAAAATCAAAACGCGCAAGCCCAAGCAGCGCGCGTGCGACGAAAAAGACGAGAAGGGCAAGCTCTGCAATGGCCACTTGAAGCGTTATTACGATTATCCCAAGGAAGTCGCGGCCGTGATTGGTGCAAAAACGGAAATTTACCGCTGTGAATTCTGCAAGACACTGTACCGCCCGGATCCCGCGCAGCAGCCGCAGAGCTATACTTTGCGCAACTAAATTTGCTATTTCGCACGTAACGAGGGTCGCCTTGCAGCAGAAAGAATGGACTTACGACTGGAACGTTGCCACGCCGCCGGCGATTCCTCCCGGCACGCGCGTGTTGATGAATGACGAGACGCTCCGCGACGGTTTGCAGAATCCTTCCGTCTTCGACCCCAGCATCGAGGAAAAAATCGAAATCCTGCATCTGATGGAATCCCTGGGAATCGACGCGGTCAACATCGGTCTTCCTGGCGCCGGGCCGCGCGCTTTTGCGCACACCGAGGCGCTAGCCCGCGAAATCGCCACGCACCGGATGAAGATCAAGCCCAACTGCGCCGCGCGCACCCACGAGAACGACATTCGCCCCATCGTTGAGATTTCACAGAAGGTCGGTATCCCCATCGAAGCCGCAACGTTTCTCGGCTCCAGCCCAATCCGCCGCCTCGTGGAAGACTGGACGGTCGATCATCTCGAACGCACCACCGAGAAGGCCGTACAGTACGCGGTCGCGCATGGTCTTCCATCCATGTACGTCACGGAAGATACCATTCGCACCGATCCCGACACCGTCAAGCGGCTGTATTCGACTGCCATTCGAAACGGCGCCCGCGCCATCGTTCTCTGCGACACCGTCGGCCACGCCACGCCCAACGGCGCATTCAATCTCGTGAAGTTCGTCGTCGACGAAGTTGTGCAACCTTCCGCGGAAAAAATTCGCGTTGACTGGCACGGCCACAACGACCGCGGCCTCTCCATAGCGAATTCCCTCGCGGCCGTCGCTGCTGGTGCGCACCAGGTTCACGCCGCCGCCAACGCTCTCGGCGAGCGCGTTGGCAACACGCCCATGGAATTAATGCTCGTCAACCTTCGCCTGATGGGCCTCATCCAACAGGATCTCTCCCGTCTAAAGGAATATTGCGAAAAAGTCGCCCAGGCCACGCACACGCTGATTCCGCCGAACTATCCCGTCGTCGGCCACGACGCCTTCCGCACCGCCACCGGCGTTCACGCCGCCGCGCTCATCAAAGCCTTTCGCAAAAATGATCTCGAACTCGCCAATGCCGTATATAGCGGCGTGCCCGCGCATCTCTTCGGCCTCGACCAAGTCATCGAGATCGGCCCCATGAGCGGCAAGTCCAACGTCCTCTTCTGGCTGGAGAAACACCTCATCCCTGCCGACGATGCCACGGTTACTCGCATCTTTGACGCTGCCAAGCAGTCCTCGCGCGTGCTCTCCGATGCGGAAGTTTTCGCCCTCTGCACGGAGGCCGCACGCAATTGAGCGGAAATCGATGTTGCAAGCCGACGGTGAAACCGGCTCTCGTTTGCGTTATTCTTCTGGCTATGCCGGTTCGCTCCGCCGCCTCTCCCCGTGCGCCACACCAGGCCCCAGGTTCACGGCTTACTGACAACGCGCGGGTCCGTGCGGCGCTCGACTGGTTCACTCCCAATATTTCCTGGGTTAACGATCAGCAGGCCCGCATCACGGAAATCCCTGCGCCGCCTTTTCAGGAAGCTCAGCGTGCGGCATTGGTCAAAGATTTGCTGGCCGAAGCCGGCCTCTCATCCCAGATCGATAAGGCCGGCAACGTCATCGGCGAACTGCGCGGTGCGAACGAAAAAGAAATTGTCGTCGTGGCCGCGCACCTGGACACCGTTTTTCCACCCGGCACGGACGTGAAAGTCCACCGCAATGGCAGCCGCATGGACGCGCCCGGAATCTCCGATAACGGCAGCGGCCTCGCAGCCCTCCTGGCGTTCGCGCGCGCGCTGCAATTCGCGCACGTAAAGCCGCAGCGCACCATCCTCTTCGTCGGCGACGTCGGCGAAGAAGGCGAAGGCAATTTGCGCGGCATGCGCGCCATCGTTGATGCCTACCGTGGCAAACTCAAAGCCGTAGTTGTCCTCGACGGTTCCGGCACCGATCACGTCACGACGAAAGCGCTGGCTTCGCGCCGCCTCGAAGCCCTGATCACTGGCCCCGGCGGCCACAGCTGGTCGGACTTCGGTATGCCCAATCCTATCAATGCTCTCGTCCGCGGCTCCGTGCGCTTCATCAATTCCAAAGTTCCCGCCACCCCCCGCACAAGTTTTAACATTGGACAGATCGAAGGCGGCACGTCGGTAAATTCCATTCCCCATGAAGCGCGCATCAAAGTCGACATTCGTTCCGAGAGCGAAGACGAACTCGCCCGCCTCGAATCCGCGCTTCGCGAGTGCATCAGCGCCGGCGTTCGCGACGAAATGGAATCTTCGCGCGACCGTTCGAAAGGGAAGCTAGAATGGAAAGTGGAACTCCTGGGCAGCCGTCCGGGCGGCGAACTGGCGGCAGATTCAGCGCTGCTGTCGGCACTCCGCGCCGCCGATGAGTACGTCGGCAATCAATCGCGCATCGAACGTTCCTCGACCGATGCCAATATCCCGCTCTCCGAGGGAATCGAAGCCATCGCCATCGGCGCAGGCGGTAGCGGCGGCGGCGCTCATTCGCTGCAGGAATGGTACGACGCCGCCGGCCGTGAAGCCGGTTTGAAGCGCGCGCTCCTCACCGTCCTCGGAGTTTCCGGAGTTGCAGAGGGCAAGTCCCGATGAAATTCCGGAAGCATGGCGTTCGAGTCCTCACCGCCCTTCTTCCCTTTGTCTTCAGCGCGCTCGCGGCTGCGTTCCACGCGAAAATCACCGCAGGACAAAAATCTGCAACCACCACCTACTACACGCACGGCCGCATTTACACAAACGATCCGTCGCAACCGTGGGCCGAAGCCTTGGCTATCAGCGAAGGAAAAATCACCTGCATCGGCAAGATGGACCACGTCCTCCTCGATTGCGGTGGCGGCCAGGAAGGCGCCGAAACCGTAAACCTCAGGGGCCAGTTCGTAATGCCTGGCTTCAATGATGCACATGTGCATCTCGGCAAAGCCGCCTCTGACGGACTCGCTGTCCCCCTAGCGGGCGTGCCTTCCGCAGAAGAAATGCAGAAGCTCGTCATCGCCGCCGTCGCGCAGCACAAAGAAGGCGAATGGATCACCGGTAGCGGCTGGGATCAAAACGTCTGGCCCGATAAAAGATTTCCGAACCGCCAGCAGCTCGACGCCGTCTCGCCCAGGAATCCCGCCATCCTCACGCACGTCTCCGGCCACCTCGCCGTCGCGAACTCGCTCGCCCTCAAGAGCGCGGAGATCGATAAGCATACTCCCAATCCTCCGGGCGGCGAGATCGAACACGACGCGCTGGGAGAACCCACGGGAATGTTGAAAGAAGATGCGGCCATGTCCCTTGTGAAGGTGCGCATTCCCGATCCCACACCGGAGCAGCGCCGCAAGGGCATCGAGGTAGTCCTCAAAAATGTCGCGATGAACGGCGTCACTTCCGTCCAGGATTATTCCGAGTGGGCGGATTTTCAGGTGTACCAACAACTGAAAGAAGAAGGCAAACTCAGCGTCCGTATCACCGAGTGGCTGCCGTTCACTTCGTCGTTCGATGATTTGCAGAACATGCGCGCGCAGGGCGGCACCAAAGATTCCTGGTTAAAAACCGGTGCTCTAAAAGCATTCACCGATGGTGCCTTGGGTTCGCGCACCGCAGCGATGCTCGAACCTTATTCCGACGATCCCTCAACCACCGGAATCCTCACCATGGATCCGGAAAAGCTCACCGCGATGGCCATTCAGCGCGACAAGGCTGGCTTCCAGCTCGCCTTCCACGCCATCGGAGATCGCGCTAACCGCATCTCACTCGACGTCTTCGAAGCTGTCGCCAAAGCCAACGGCCCGCGCGACCGCCGCGACCGCATTGAGCACGCCCAAGTCGTCGCGCCCATGGATTTCGCCCGCTTTGCCGAGCTCCACGTCATCGCTTCCATGCAGCCCTCGCATCAGACCAGCGACATGCGCTGGGCCGAGGACCGCATCGGACGCGAGCGGATCATCGGCGCCTATGCCTGGGCCACCATGCTGAAAGGCGGCGTGCCACTCGCCTTTGGCACGGATCACCCAGTCGAGCCTATCAGCGCGTTTCGTGGTCTGTACGCGTGTGTCACGCGCGAGCGCCCCGATGGCGGCCCGAGAAACGGTTGGGAGCCGCAAGAGAAAATCTCGCTCACGGATTGCATCCGCGCCTACACCTCCGGCTCTGCCTACGCACAGTTCGAGGAAGGGAAGAAGGGCGAACTGAAACCAGGCGAGTACGCCGACTTCATCATTCTTTCGAACGATCTAACCAAGGTTCCCCCCGCGCAATTCACCAAGACGCGCGTCCTTCGCACCGTCGTCGGTGGCCGTACCGTTTACGAGTCTCGGTAAACGGCGTCTCGGTTTCGCCGCGCGGCAGCGCGTCTCCACTACTTACATGTCCCCCAATCTCTGAGGAATTGCTAGGGCAAGTCCTGATGGTACTAAGACTAGTATTCATTACGTCTTGCACGATCTCACTGCTTTATTTGTCACGCCGCCCTCTAGCGTCCTTTTAGTTTTGGTTGATATAAATTATGGCTCAGGAATCCGATAAATAGGTGTTGACAATGTTGGCGCACCGCAATATATAGCCCCCATAGGTTGCTGTGGTTGCAAGGGGTTGCCCAGTTTCCGGCTGAAGCCAGCGCATCGGAATCTTCCGCGCGACGGAGGAGTGTGCGTTTGATCGGTGGAAATAGTTGAGAGGGCAATGCCGGTGTTTGTCTATAGAAGTTCATATAAAAATATGGACTGACATAGATAAAGCGCATATTCAAGTTAGATAAAGGCAGCGTAATCTTCACAATTTGCTTGTTTTGTTTCTCGCAGGGCATGTGGTCAGGTACTTGCAGGTTCGATTTCATAAGCAGTACGGTCGGTGGCTTTTGTTCTATGGGGCGTTCCAAAAGTTTCATTGTTAAAGACTCTTCGGGCTTGGCACTGTGGTTTCGGGTGTCAACCCTTCTTTTCCAGGAGGTAGTTGAATGCTAAGCAAGCGAGTGGTTTTGCTGGTGGTTGCCTTGTCTTGTCTGTTTGCTTTGACTCCGTCGGCGCTGTTTTCGCAGTCCGCCTCGACGGGGACGGTTGCTGGCACAGTGACTGACCCTTCAGGCGCGGCGGTCGTGGGGGCGAGTGTCACCTTGGAGAATCCTACCACGGGCGCGACGCGAACGGCGACGACCAACGATGCGGGCCGGTTCATTTTCGCTAACGTTGAGCCAGGAACGTACAATACGACCATAAACAAGACCGGTTTCCGCGTGGCGAAGTTCACTGGTCAAGTTGTGACCGTGGGGTCGGCAAGCACAATCAATGCCACCATGGAGCTCGGCTCGGTCAGCCAGGTGGTCGAAGTCACCGCGTCAGGCGTTGATCTGCAGATCTTGAATGCCACCGTAGGCAATACCGTCTCGGGCGATCTCCTGCAGAACTTGCCCTCGATCGGCC
>WNFA01003750.1_pt1 | contig 13101 bp, 14 predicted proteins | sample 5400481 | NCBI WGS metagenome assembly WNFA01 (sample SAMN13153340, study PRJNA577476) | soil metagenome | isolation source: 120 cm saprolite under Douglas fir tree site 2 hole 1 replicate 2 | place: USA:California | collected 2015-04-18 | reverse complement strand
CCGACGATCAGAACGGCCGCGACGGTCATTTGGACGGCACCGCTTCGCCAATCGTCGAGGACCGCCGACACCGTCGTGCCGGCCCCCACGACAAGGGGGAAGTGATCCAGTCGATGGCCGACGATCAAGCGCTCTTTGGCATCAATGATGCTGGTCAGCCGCGCCGATCCGTGGCCCTTGCCGGCGAGGACCTGGAACAGCGCTCCATTGGCGTACGAGGTGCCGGGCGGATCGCGCGAAGGATAGCGCGCGATCAAGGTTCCATCGCTATGAAACAGGGAGATTGCGCTGTCCGGCCCGAGCGCAATGGTCTGAAAATATCGTTCGAAATATTCGGTTTCGACGGCGCCGACCACCAATCCGAGAAAGTCGCCGTTCGGCGCGGTGATCTTGCGCGCGAGAAAAACCGTCCATGATCCGTTCGAGCGATTGCGGACCGGCTCGCTCACCAACGAGGTCGCGATTGCGGACCGGCTCGCTCACCAACGAGGTCAGCTGCGGATCGGATTTGAACGCGGCGAAGTAGCTGCGATCCGAGACGTCGGACCCTCGCGGCGGCCAGGATCGGGAAAAATTGACCATCTTGCCGCGCGCGTCGATGATCGTCAGGGCGCCCACATAGGAGAGGCCGGCGATCTTTTCCCGCAGCATCAGATGAACGTCGTGGCTGGAAAGCAGCCGGGCATAGTCTTCGCCGGAATTGATCGCGGCGTCCCGGACGTGGTCGATCAAGTTTTTCTGCACCAGCTCGATGGATTGGAACGTCCGATCGGTCTGCTCGGCCAGAACCATGACGATGTTCTGCAGCTCGCGTTCCGCGCTGCCGAGGGCGCGATTGCGGAGGTCCGCGAGGATCGCCCACGTTCCGCCCGCGATCGTCGCGGCGAGGAAAAGCCCGCACCCGACAAGCAGCGGGATCGTCCGGCGCGGCCCCCACGGGCCCGGCGCGTGCGCGCCGCCATGTGCGGTCGCGGCGTCGCCCGGCAAGGCCGGCGAATGCTCGGCGGTGCCCGTCGTGACCTGGGTGGGAAGAAAAGCCCGCATCGACGCACAGTGCCACGCGCCGCCTTAAAATCGGGCTTACCGGGCCGTCACCGCGATCGCTGAATCACGGGCTCCCGACGTTATCATTAACAACGCATTGCAGCGGCCGCATGGATGCTTCAGCATTTCTCAAGCATGTTCGAGCCGGGGACGACCGGATAGCGCTACGGCCAGAGAATTCCGATCCACGCGTTCAGAAAAAGCATTGCCTCGGCCTGCGAGTCGGCGTGCTGCTCGCTGGTCATCCGGAACTTCAGGAACTTGCGATCTCGGCTCGTCAGGCAGAGAACGCTGTCCACCGGCCCGGTCTTCTCATGGACGTATGCGAAATCCGCGCATTGCAGCCGGGGATGTCCGCCGCCATCCCGCATCACGTAACTGCGCTGGAGCTCGACCTTGGCGTAAGCGTCGAAGATGTCACGTTGCGCCTGCTGCAACTGGCCCCGCACGACATTGGACTCGACGTCGTCCGGGATCGACGATCGGCCCAGGTCATAGACGTACACGTCGATCGTCCAGCCCGGCTGCCGATATCGTACCCCGTAACCGAGGCCCGGCCTGGTCTTTTCGAAATCGGTGGTCGACTCGAGCTGCGCGTCCGCGACGCGATCGGGAAAGGTCAGGCCGAAGAATGCAACATCTGCTTTCGCCGCGCCGATCGCCGCCAGCAAGAGCCCCGTGCCGAATAGAGCGGTCAGCGAACGGTGCCATGCGCGGCGAGCGAACCCCATTGACCACTCCCGGCGGCGACGGCCCGATCACGTATTCATCGACTCGAAGAACTCGCCGTTGCTCTTGGTGTTGCGCAGCTTGTCGAGCAGGAAGTCGATCGCATCCATGGTGCCCATCGGATTGAGGATGCGGCGCAGCACGTAGATCTTCTTGAGCTGGTCGGGCGCCGTGAGCAGCTCCTCCTTGCGGGTGCCGGAACGCGTGATGTCGATCGCCGGGAAGGTGCGCTTGTCGGCGACCTTGCGGTCGAGAATCAATTCCGAGTTGCCGGTGCCCTTGAACTCTTCGAAGATCACCTCGTCCATGCGGCTGCCGGTATCGATCAGCGCGGTCGCGATGATGGTGAGCGAGCCGCCTTCCTCGATGTTGCGCGCGGCGCCGAAGAAACGCTTGGGACGCTGCAACGCGTTGGCGTCGACGCCGCCGGTCAACACCTTGCCGGACGACGGCACCACGGTGTTGTAGGCGCGGCCGAGCCGGGTGATCGAGTCGAGCAGGATCACCACGTCGCGGCTGTGCTCGACCAGGCGCTTGGCCTTCTCGATCACCATTTCGGCGACCTGCACGTGGCGCGAGGCCGGCTCGTCGAAGGTCGAGGAGATCACCTCGCCCTTCACCGAGCGCTGCATGTCGGTGACTTCCTCGGGCCGCTCATCGATCAGCAGCACGATCAGGTAGGTCTCGGGATGATTGGCGGTGATCGAATGGGCGATGTTCTGCAGCAGCACCGTCTTGCCGGTGCGCGGCGGCGACACGATCAGCGCGCGCTGACCCTTGCCGATCGGCGCCACGATGTCGATCACGCGCGCCGACAAATCCTTCTTGGTGGGATCCTCGACTTCCATCTTGAGCCGCTCGTCCGGATAGAGCGGCGTGAGGTTGTCGAAGTTGATCTTGTGGCGCGCCTTCTCGGGGTCCTCGAAGTTGATCGTGTTGACCTTGAGGAGGGCGAAGTAACGCTCGCCCTCCTTGGGGCTGCGGATCTGGCCCTCGATGGTGTCGCCGGTGCGCAGGCCGAAGCGGCGGATCTGCGAAGGCGACACGTAGATGTCGTCGGGACCCGGCAGGTAGTTGGCTTCCGGCGAGCGCAGGAAGCCGAAACCGTCCTGCAGCACCTCGACGACGCCTTCGCCGATGATCTCGACCTCTTTCGAAGCGAGCTGCTTGAGGATCGCGAACATCAACTCTTGCTTGCGCAAGGTCGAGGCGTTCTCGACCTGATGTTCCTCGGCGAAGGCAAGCAGTTCGACCGGGGATTTGGACTTGAGGTCCTGGAGTTTCATTTCCCGCATGCGGGTGGTCCTGTGGGGTCGGCCGGCGAGGAAAAAGCGGAGGCCGAGGAGGGAGGGACAAGGGAATCGCAGGCGTGGGTGAGAGGGTAGGGACTGTCTCCCTGACCCGATGCGACGGCCCGTCTGGACCGGTAACGCGTCGACATCTGCCTGCGTTCGGGAGATGACGTAAAAATATGAAATCCCTGCAAAAAAGCAAGAGCCCGCAGGCAGTCCTCAACACGCGTTGACGATTATTGGAACGGCTTGACGATCGCCAGGATCACGATGCCGATCATCAGAATTGTTGGTATCTCATTGATGATACGATAGAATTTCTGCGAATGTTGGTTCTGATCGGCCGCGAAGGCGCGCACATAGCGGGCGAACAGGCCATGCACGCCGGAGAGCATAAGAACGAGGACAAGTTTGGCGTGGAGCCACCCGGCGCCGGAATAGGGGCCGTCCCAGACCAGCCAGAGGCCGAGCAGCCAGGTCGCGATCATGGCCGGATTGATGATCGCCCGCAGCAGCCGGCGCTCCATCACCTTGAAGGTTTCGGACTGCTGCGAACCCGGCTCCGCCGCGCAGTGATAGACGAACAGGCGCGGCAGATAGAGCATGCCCGCCATCCAGGCGATCACCGCAATGACGTGGAAGGCCTTCACCCACTCGTACACGCCGCGCCCCTCCGCTTAGAGCACGTCCCGTTCCTGCGGATCGGGACATGCTCTAAATTCATTCGTTTGCGCATGTCCTTATCGGCGAACCGGTACCCACTTCGCCGGGACATGCGCTAGTCAGCGCCGCACCCGCGCGAGCATCCGCTCCACATGCGCGATCGGCGTCTCCGGCAGGATGCCGTGGCCGAGATTGAAGATGAAGGGCTTTGCGGCGAAGGCCTCGAGCACCTCATCGATGGCGCGATCGAGCGCGGCACCGCCGGCGAGCAGCACCAGCGGATCGAGGTTGCCCTGCACCGGCCGGCGACTCTGGATGCGCTCGCGCGCGAACGCGCGATCGATCATCCAGTCGAGGCCGACCGCATCGACCTCCACGCCCTCGACATAGCGCGCAAGCGACGTTCCGGCGCCGCGCGGGAATCCGATGATCTTTGCGCCCGGCACCTGGCGGCGCACGTTCGCTACGATCCGGCGCATTGGTTCGATGCACCAGCGATCGAATTCTTCGCCGCCGAGCACGCCCGCCCAGGTGTCGAAAACCTGCACCGCATCGACGCCGGCGGCGAATTGCGCCACCAGATAGTCCGACGAGGCCTCAACCAGAATATCGATCAAGCGCCTGAATGTTGCCGGATCGCGGTACGCCAACAGTCGCGCCGGCGCCTGGTCGGGCGTGCCGCGACCCGCCACCATGTAGGTCGCAACCGTCCAGGGCGCTCCGCAAAAACCGAGCAGCGTGACGTGCGGCGGCAGTTCTTTCCGAACCCGCTCGATCGTCTCGTAGACCGGTGCAAGCGCCGTGCGATCGAGTGGCGTTTTCAAACGCGCGACTGTGCTCGCATCGATCTTCGGTTCGAGCACAGGTCCTTCGCCGGCCGTGAAGGTTACCGTCTGCCCGAGTGCATGCGGAACGACCAAAATATCGGAGAAGAGGATCGCTGCATCGAAGCCGAACCGGCGGATCGGTTGCAGCGTCACTTCGGCGGCAAGTCTTGGCGTAAAGCAGAGATCGAGAAAGCTCTTCACGCTGGCGCGGAGCTCGCGGTACTCCGGCAGATAGCGACCGGCTTGACGCATCAGCCACACCGGCGGAGTCTCGCATCGCTGTCCGGAGAGGACGTCGAGAACGCTCGGTTTACGCACAGCGCTCATGGTTCGATCGATCTACCAAATAGAATCTCTAGACTCTTTTATTGTAGTTATTGGACGTTGGAATTGACTCATGACTCGCAACCCACAAGGGGGGCTCATTTATCCATTGGCGGCAGCTTGGCGGTGATCGTTATCCGAGTTATCCTTCAGCTGAAAATGATAATATATATCATATAGTTATGATGATAGACCAAGTTATTCACAGGGTCTATCCCTGACCTTCTCCAGTCCGACATTTGTGGCACTGAAATTGTCCCCGCCTGTGATGATGTGGGTTGATCTTGCCGGTCCGGGCTGGCGCGCTTGCGCTTGACGTTGAGGCGTGGCCTTCTCCCCAGCGATACATAGTTGTCCACCCGGGCATCCGATGCCGACCAAGGCTACGAGCTTCTTTCATCTCCATCTCGTGTCGGATTCGACGGGCGAGACGCTGATCACGGTCGCACGTGCGGCGGCGGCCCAGTATGCCAACGTTCATCCGGTCGAGCATGTCTATCCGGCGGTACGCACCAACAAGCAGCTCGATCGGGTCCTGGCCGAGATCGAAGAGGAACCGGGGGTCATTCTCTATACGCTGCTGGAGCAGGATCTGATCGCGCGGCTCGAAGAGAAGTGCCGCGAACTTGGCCTGCCCTGCCTGTCGATCCTCGGTCCTGTGCTGCGGCTCTTCCAATCGTATCTCGGCGCCGCCACGACCCATCGGGTCGGCGCGCAGCACATGCTCAACGCCGAATATTTCAAGCGCATCGATGCCCTCAATTACACCATGCTGCACGACGACGGACAGCATGCGGAAGGCCTGCCGGATGCGGATGTCGTGCTGGTCGGCGTCTCGCGCACCTCGAAGACGCCGACCTCGATCTATCTCGCCAACCGCGGCGTGAAGACCGCGAACATTCCGCTCGTTCCCGGCATGACGATCCCGCCGCAGCTCGAGGAGCTCACCCAGCCGCTCGTCGTCGGGCTCACCGCAAGTGCGGAACGCATCGTACAGATCCGGCAAAACCGTCTGCTCGGGCTCAAGGCGCATCGCGAGGACGATCAATATATCGATCGCGAAGCAGTCGCCGAGGAGATCGCGTTCTCGCGGCGGCTCTGCGCCAAGCACAACTGGCCGATCATCGATGTGACGCGCCGCTCGATCGAGGAAACGGCGGCCGCGGTCATTGCGCTCATGGGCGAGCGGCGCCGCCAGCCGGTCGTTTGACGCATGTCGCTGTGGCTTCCGGCCGAACCGCTCGTGCTCGCCTCGAAGAGCGCCGCGCGGCGCGCCATGATCGAGGCGGCGGGCATTCCGCTCGAGCTCGCGGCCGCCGATATCGACGAGCGGGCCGTCGAGGCGCGCGCATCTCCCGGCAACGCGAGCGAGGCCGCGCTGCTGCTCGCGCGCGAGAAGGCGCGGGTCGCAGGCGCGCGCATCACGGGCCGCTTCGTCGTCGGCGCCGACCAGACGCTCACGTTGGGGCGTGCCCGTTTCACCAAGCCGAAGGACCGCGAGGCGGCGCGCGAGCAGCTGCGCGCGCTCGGCGGCCGGACCCATGAGCTGCATTCGGCGGTCGCGGTCGCGCGCGATGGCCGCGTTGTGTTCAGCCACGCGGACGTGGCGCGGCTCACCATGCGGGCGCTGTCGGAGCGCTTTCTCGACGCCTATCTCGACGCGGCCGGCCCGGCCGTGACGGCGAGCGTCGGGGGCTATCAGCTCGAGGCGCTTGGCAGCCATCTGTTCGAGAAGATCGAGGGCGACCATTTCACCATTTTGGGGCTTCCGCTGTTCGCGCTGCTCGGGTTCCTGCGGCGGGAAGGCTGCCTTGCGAGCTGACCGAACGATGATCGTGATTCCCGGCCAGGTCGGACAACGAGGCGGGCGATGATCGTGCTCTGCCTCACCGGCTCGCTCGCCATGGGCAAGTCGACCACGGCGCGTTTTTTCGTGGAGGCCGGCGTACCGGTGCATGATGCGGACGCGGCCGTGCATCGGCTTTATGCGGGCGATGCGGCGCCGGCGATCGAGACGGCGTTCCCCGGCACCACGGTGGACGGCAAGGTCGATCGCGAGAAATTGGGTGCCCGCGTGATCGGCGATGCCGCCGCGATGGCGCGGCTGGAAGCAATCGTGCATCCCCTGGTCCGGCGCGAGGAGGAACGTTTCCTGCGCGACGCCGAGGCGAGCGGTGCGAAAGTGGCCGTGCTCGACATCCCGCTCCTGTTCGAGACCGGCGGCGACCGCCGCTGCGATGCCGTGGTGGTGGTGTCCTCGCCGCCCGAGGTGCAGCGGGCGCGCGCCTTCGAGCGGCCCGGCATGACCGAGGAAAAGTTCGCGAGCCTGCTGGCGAAGCAGATGCCCGACGCCGAAAAGCGCGCCCGGGCCGATTTTATCGTGGACAGCGCGCAAGGTTTCGATTCCGCCCGCGCCCAGGTTCATGCGATTCTGCAAGCGGCCGCGAATCGCCCGCGGCGGCGGAGCTAGAAAGCGCCATGCGCGAGATCGTGCTCGATACCGAAACGACGGGCCTCGACCCGCTGCGGGGCGACCGGCTGGTCGAGATCGGCTGCATCGAGCTTCTCAACCGCATCCCGACCGGGCAGACCTTCCACCGCTATCTCAACCCCGAGCGCGAGGTTCCGGCGGAGGCCTTCGCGGTGCATGGCCTGTCCCGCGAATTTCTCGCCGACAAACCGCTGTTCGCCGAGGTCGTGGCTGATCTGCTGGCCTTCATCGGGGACGCTCCGCTCGTCATCCACAATGCGGGCTTCGACGTCGGCTTCATCAACGCCGAGCTCGAGCGCTGCGGCAAGCCGTGGGTCGCGCGCGAGCGGCTGATCGACACCCTGCTGCTCGCGCGTCGAAAGTATGCGGGCGGCAAGAACAGCCTCGACGATCTATGCGGGCGTTTCGGCATCGACAATTCGAAGCGCACCAAGCATGGCGCGCTGCTCGATGCGGAGCTCCTGGCGGACGTCTATCTTGAGCTGATCGAGGCGCGCCAGGCGCAGCTTGGGCTCGCCACCGCCGCGGTCGCGGCCGCCGGGATCGGCGCCGCGTCGAACGCGCTGCGCGCGCGCCTCCTGCCGCTCGTTCCGCGCATTTCCGAAGCCGAGCGCGCCGCCCACCGCGCCTTCATCGCGACGCTCGGCGGTGCGGTGATCTGGAACGACTATGCGGCGGAAACAGCGGCGGCCAAAGCCGCTCAGGCCTGAGCCGGCGGCTGCGTCTGTTGGCCCTGCGCGGCCTTCTGCTGATAGAGGCTGACGAAATCGATCGGATCGAGCAGCAATGGCGGAAATCCGCCGCTCACCACCGCGGACGCGATGATCTCGCGGGCAAACGGAAAAAGCAGCCGCGGGCACTCGATCATGATCAGCGGCCCGACGTTCTCGGGCGGAATGCCCTGCAGGTGGAAGACGCCCGCATAGGTCAGGTCGAAGGCGAACAGGGTCTGTGCGTTGAGCTCGGCCTTGCCCTCGAGCTTCAGCTCCACCTCGAAATCGGTATTGGAGAGCTGCTTGGGGTTGACGTTGATCTGCACGTTGATGTTCGGCGCCTGCGATTGCTGCGACATCGATTGCGGCGCGCGCGGGTTCTCGAACGAAAAGTCCTTGGTGTACTGCGCCAGGATCCGGAACTGCGCCTGCGCCGGCTGTTGCGGCGACGGCGGCGGCGTCACGGGGGGCGTCTGACCGCCATTGGTGGAGGTGGCCATATGGTCTCCTACGGGCGCGAGGATTGGCTTGTCGGCGGTGTCGCTAACACAGGCCATTATACCGGACAAGGATAAGGCCGGTTCACCCCCGGTCGGGCTTGGGCAGTTCCCGATCTGGGACCTCGCGCCACTCGCGGCGGTCGAGATCGACGACCGAGCCGGCCGGCGCTCCAGGTCCGGCCCCGCCGATCGTCGCGTCGATCGCGCGGCCAATGGTCGCGCCAAGCCGGCGCCGGACCTGCGGCACGAGCAGCAGGGCGCCCGCGAGATCGGTGATAAACCCCGGCAACAGAAGCAGAATCCCGCTCAGGGCCACCATCAGGCCGGCGCCGCTCGCCGCGAAGCTGGCCGTGCCTGCGCGGTCCACGGTGCCGCGCAACCGGCTGAGTTGACCGCGTCCGGCATGGCGCAAAACAAGGCAACCGGCGAGCGAGGTAAGCACCGTTAATGCCAGCGCCGGCAAAAAGCCGATGGCCCAGGCCACGAGCAGAAAGGTGATCACCTCCGCGACCGGTACCAGGAGCAGTCCGATCGCGATCCTTTTACCAAGACGCACGGGGGCACCTTGAATACGCGTGGTTGGCGCGGCTCTTGCGATCGTTTAAGGTCGCTGCAGGACCACGCTATCCACCGGTCGAACCGGCGCAAGCTTCTGATCAGACAAGCCTCTGGATCGACAAAGTTGCGTGCTTACATGATCAGGTGAGGATCGGGACGTCGCATTCAGTCCTGAACCGTCCGCAGTCGCCGGTCCGCTGCCGAAAGCATGCCAAGACGTGTTTGATATCTACACCATCATCTTTCTTGCGCTTGCCGTCTTCATTTTCCTGCGGCTGCGCAGCGTATTGGGCCAACGCACCGGGCGCGAGCGTCCGCCCTACGATCCTTATTCGGCACGCGACACCGTGCGCACTTCCGCCGGCGACAAGGTCGTGGCGCTGCCGACGCGCGGCGCGGAGACCCCGCCCAAGCCGGTCGAGCCGGCCGAACGCTGGAAGGACATCACTCAACCGGGCTCCGCGCTTGCCGCGGGGCTCGATGCGATTTTGGCGGGCGACAAGAGCTTCGACCCCCGGCACTTCCTCACCGGCGCGCGCGCGGCTTACGAGATGATCGTCACCGCTTTCGCGCAAGGCGACCGGCGGACGTTGCGCGACCGGCTGTCGAAAGAGGTCTACGATAGTTTCGATTCCGTCATCCGCGATCGCGAGAGCCGCGGCGAAACGGCGGAAACGCGTTTCGTCTCGATCGATTCCGCCGAGATGACCGGAGCGGAAGTGCGCGGCCGTATGGCGCAGATCACCGTGCGGTTCGTCTCCCAGCTCGTCTCAACGACGCGCGACAAGTCGGGCAACGTGATCGACGGCAGCCCCGACAAGGTCACCGACGTCACCGACGTTTGGACGTTCGCACGCGACGTCACCTCGCGCGATCCCAACTGGAAGCTGGTCGCGACCGAAGCGGGCCACTGATCCGGGTCGGACAATGCGCGCGTGGCCTGCCACCGTCCTTGCGGCGTTGCTCCTGCTGGCAGGCCTCGACGACATAGCGCAGGCCGCGCGCCGCTCGAGCCGCGCACCAACTCCAAGCATCAGAACCCAGCCGGCCAAACCGCCCATCGCGGAACTGTGGCGACGGCTGGCGCGGCCGATCCCCGACGTGCCGGGCCCATTGAGAATCCGCGACGCGCAGTTCGAGCCGATCGCATGGGCCGAGCTCGACGGCTGGACGCGCGACGATCACGCTGCCGCCTTCGCGACCTTCGTCACGAGCTGCCGTCCGATCGTGCGCAATCCGCATCCGCCCCAGGAGGGGCGTGCAGTCTACCCCGCGCTTTATGCGACATGCCGGCGGGCGGTGCGCGCAGGCAATCTCACGGGCGCGGCGGCGCGCGCCTTCTTCGAGCAAAACTTCCGTCCGGTGCGCATCGCCAAGCTCGGCGACAGCGCCGGCTTCCTCACCGGCTATTACGAGCCGATCGTCGAGGGCTCGCGCTTCCCCACCGGAATCTTCCATGTGCCGATCTATCGCCGGCCGCACGATCTCGTGCCGCCCGCGGGCGTGCGCGTCAGCGGCAGCGGGTTTCCCAACACCGGCCAGTCGCAGCGGCGCGCCAGCAGCGGGCAGCTCGTCCCGTACTACGATCGCGCCGAGATCGAGGATGGCGCGCTCGACGGCCAGCATCTGGAAATCTGCTGGATCAAGGACGCGACCGACGCCCTGTTCATCCAGATTCAGGGCTCCGCGCGCATCCGGCTCGAAGACGGCACCCTGCTGCGCATCAACTACGATTCCCACAACGGTTATCCTTATACGCCGGTCGGCCGCATCCTGATCGAGCGCAATCTCGTGCCGCGCGACGAGATGTCGATGCAGCGCATCCGCGAGTGGATCCGCGCCAATCCGGACGGTGCGAAGGAGCTGCGGCGGCAGAACCGCTCGTTCGTGTTCTTCCGCATCGTGGGTCTCGACGATGAGCGCGAACCGAGCGGCGCGCAGGGAGTGCCGTTGATGCCGGGCCGCTCGATCGCGGTCGACAAGGCGCTGCATGTCTACGGCACGCCGTTCTTCATCGAGGGCGATCTTCCGATCGACGCCGCGCGGTCGAACACCGCCTTCCGCCGCCTGATGATCGCGCAGGACACCGGCTCCGCGATCGTCGGCCCGGCGCGCGCCGATCTCTATTGGGGCGCCGGCGACCAGGCGGGCCGCGTCGCCGGGCGGCTGCGGCACGCGGCCAGGTTCACGATGCTCATCCCGCGCGAGATCGATCCGGTCGAGGCGGCGAAGCTCATGCCGCTTCCGCTGCCACGGCCAGCACCGGTGGTGGCGACGCAGCCGCAGCAAAAAGCGGCGGCGGCGCAAGCTGCGCCCGCGCCTGAGCCGCCGCGCAAGCCGGCGCGACGGCGTGTCTTGTGGCGATGAGCACGGATGACAAGCCGGCGCGCGGACGCCGCACGCTCACCGCCGAGGAGCGCGCGCTGTGGCGTGGCGTCGCTCGCGCGGTCAAGCCATTGCGGCGCAAGCCCCTGCCGGAGTCGGACGAAGACGGGGCGCCCGCTGCGCCTCCGGCCGCGCCGCGCGCACCGTCGCCGGCGACGCCGCCATCCGGGCGGGCGGTCAAGACGCCGACGCCGCCGACGCCGCTGATGCCGCTCGCGCGCCGCGAACGCCAGAAGCTCGCGCGCGGCGGCATGCAGATCGACGCGCGCATCGACCTGCACGGCATGACCCAGGCGCAGGCGCATATGGTGCTCGCACGCTTCCTGCGCCGCGCGCAGTCCGAGGGCGCCAGGTTCGTGCTGGTCATAACCGGGAAAGGCGGCGGAGCGGGGGACCGCGGCGTGCTGCGCCGCCAAGTGCCGCTGTGGCTCGCCATGCCGGACTTGCGCGACACCGTCGTCGGCTTCGAGGAGGCGCACGCGGCGCACGGCGGGCAGGGCGCGCTCTACGTGCGGATCAGGCGGGGGCGGAGTGAGCACTGAGGTGGTCTTCACCTCTCCCCGCTCGCGTCCGAAATCGGGTTTACCCGATTTCGGCACTATTCATGGGCCGAAGTCGGATAAATCCGACTTCGGCTGAGAGGTCGACGCCCGAGCGTGAGCGAAGGGTGGCGGGTGAGGGGGCCTCTCCGGGAGTCGTTGCGCTGCTGAGGCTCAGCGCCCCTCACCCCGACCCTCTCCCCGCAAGAGCGGGGAGAGGGAGAGCCGCCTCACAGAATAAACCGGCTCAAATCCGCGTTCTTGGCGAGGTCGGCGACGCGACTGCGCACATAGTCGCCGTCGACCGTGACGGTCTCGCCGCCGCGGTCGGGCGCGCCGAACGAGATCTCGTCGAGCACCCGCTCGATCACGGTCTGCAGGCGCCGCGCGCCGATGTTCTCCACCGTCGAGTTGACCGCCACCGCGATGTCCGCGATGGCGTCGATCGCGTCCTCGGTGAAGATCAGCGTCACGCCCTCGGTCGCCATCAGCGCGACGTACTGCTTGATCAGCGACGCCTCCGGCTCGGTGAGGATGCGGCGGAAATCCTCGCGCGTGAGGGGTTTCAGCTCGACGCGGATCGGCAGGCGGCCCTGCAGCTCCGGCAAGAGGTCGGAGGGCTTGGCGAGATGAAACGCGCCCGACGCGATGAACAGGATGTGGTCGGTCTTCACCGTGCCGTGCTTGGTCGACACGGTGGTGCCTTCGATGAGCGGCAGCAGGTCGCGCTGCACGCCCTCGCGCGACACGTCGGCGCCCATGCGGCCCTCGCGCGCCGTGATCTTGTCGATCTCGTCGAGAAACACGATGCCGTTGTTCTCGACCGCGTGCAGCGCCTCCTGCACCAGCTGGTCCTGGTCGAGCAGCTTGTCGGACTCTTCGTTGACCAGGATCTCGTAGGAATCCTTCACGCTCAAGCGGCGCGTCTTGGTGCGCTGGCCCATCTTGCCGAAGATGTCGCCGATCGAGATCGCGCCCATCTGGGCGCCCGGCATGCCGGGAATCTCGAACAGCGGCAGGCCGCCGCCGGAGGTCT
>WNFA01008494.1_pt1 | contig 13102 bp, 9 predicted proteins | sample 5400481 | NCBI WGS metagenome assembly WNFA01 (sample SAMN13153340, study PRJNA577476) | soil metagenome | isolation source: 120 cm saprolite under Douglas fir tree site 2 hole 1 replicate 2 | place: USA:California | collected 2015-04-18 | reverse complement strand
GTGATATCATCCTGCGCGTGCTGGGCGGACGCACTAACGAGCAGTGGATCGCGCAATACGGCTCCAGTCATCGGCATCCGGTGAACCGCCTGTGTCACACGCTGGGCATCCCGACCATCCTGCTCTCGGTCCCACTTTTTATCGCCAGTATCTTCTTCCACCGCGTGTGGCTGTACGCGCTGACTCTGTTCCTCATCGGATGGGTCTTTCAATTCATCGGCCACGCCTTCGAGGGCAAGCCACCTGAATTCTTGCACGATTGGCGTTTCCTGTTCGTTGGCGTGCGCTGGTGGTGGGCTAAGATCCACGGCAAGGCCTGATCGGCGCGCCTGGGTGCACCGGACTTCGGCCGAAAGTATGTCTCGAAGGATTTTTTCCTAGCCGGAACAGCGGCTGTGGGGAAGATTCAGGCAACAAAAGCAAGCGCTGGATGCCCTCGCGAGGTCGAGGCTTGCCGCAAGGGCGGCAGCTCAACGCTCCATATTAACTCCCTAGATAATACAGCATGTACCCGATGGAGAGTTCCGCCGAGTGTGCGGTACCGTACGTTCGATACTCCATGGTGGTATTTAGCGCGACGGGTGGTGTTGGCGCATGTCGTGAAGGCGAAAAATGAATCGTCGTGCCCTCGCGAAGCGCAGAGCCGGATGGGTCCGAAATTTTGAAGATGCAATCGCAAGACTTCGAAAACGCCCTGAGCCAGCATTTCGGACGCATCCGGCGTTTGTGTCTACGACGAACTATAAGGCGATTATGAAATAATATTGGACAGCACGAGCCCCCGCCGGGGCCCGCGCCGGAGCTCGTAAAATGCGCCATCGCTAGAGTGTTGGAGATCGCCGAGCGCCAAGGCATCACCGCTGCTGATGTTATTCAAATGCTGGACTTCGGGATGTCAATATCGGTTCTCTTGAACGCGATCGACGCCGGCATGGATGCCGGCCATACCATCGATTGGAATACCGTCAATTAGAGCTATGCTGCCAGGCGCTTCAAGATTTCCTTGCCCAGCTTCTGTGCCTCGCCGAAAAATTTCTGGTATTCGAGGAAGATGCGGTTCAGCTCGAGCGACTGGTCGGCGGTGAGCTTGCGGCGCAGCATCATGTCGCGAACGTGGACGGGATTGGGCAAGGTCGCGTCTTCGGTCAATTCTTCCAGTGCGGTCGAAGGATTGTAGTGATACATCCCATTATTTTACTCCGTCACTGTTTGTGCCGTCGCCGGAGCAGAACGCTCGAGTCGTTATCTCGAACTAACTCATTCGAAGCGAGCCTTCGGGGGCGCCAGCCGGCGCGTTGGAATGGGCGCGACTGCTTCACCTTGGCGCAAGAAAGGCTCTTGACACATCCACCATTGGGGATACAATCACGCCAAGTTCTTACTGCCCGTTTTCTATCTACCCGCTTCTCCTGAGGAACCTATGCTTATGCCAGCTTGCGGCTGCGGTACGAGGCGTGGTTTGGACATTTTTGCTGTCGTGCGGAAATTCGGCTCGATGAAACCGTCGGCTATATCGCGGTCGCTAGACTGCGCGATTTTCGCCGCCTGGACGCGCGGCGCTTTGACCATGGCCGTGCTCTGCTTGCTCCTTATCGTTGGCTTTAAGCCGGCGGAAGCGCAGACGGAGACCGTGCTCTACAGCTTCTGCGCCCAAACGGGTTGCCCGGACGGCTCCAACCCCCGAGCGGATCTGGTCATGGACACAGCGGGGAACCTTTACGGGACGACCCTCTACGGCGGCACGAGTGGTGTGGGCACGGTGTTTGAGCTTACCCCGAGCGGGACCGAAACCGTGCTGCACAGCTTCGCCGCAAGTCACACAGATGGCCACTATCCCTATGCGGGCCTGCTCATGGACACGACGGGGAACCTATACGGCACGGCCCAGTCTGGCGGCGCGAAGGGGCTCGGCACAGTTTTTAAGCGGAGCCCGAACGGGACCGAAACTTTGCTCTACAGCTTTTGCGTCCTGGCGGCCTGCGCGGACGGCTACCACCCTCGAGCGGGCCTGATCATGGACACGAAGGGGAACCTTTACGGCACGGCTTTCGATGGCGGCGCGTACGATGCGGGCGCGGTGTTTGAACTCAGCCCGAGCGGGACCGAGACCGTGCTCCACAGCTTTTGTCAACAAACGGGCTGTCCCGACGGCTACTACCCCCAAGCGGGCTTGGTGATGGACACGAACGGGAACCTTTACGGGACAACCCTCTATAACGGCGCGTACGGTGGGGGCACAGTGTTTAAGATCAGCTCGGACGGGACCGCAACCACGTTCTACAACTTTTGCACCGCAACGGGCTGCAAGAACGGCAGGTACTCTCAAGCGGGCCTCATCCTGGACACGAACGGAAATCTTTACGGCACGACCTACGGTGGCGGCGCGTACGGAAAGGGCACGGTCTTTGAGCTAAGCCCGAGCGGGGCGGAGACTGTGCTCCACAGCTTTTGCGCGCGAACGGGCTGCTCGGACGGCTCCCACCCTCGAGCGGACTTGGTGATGGATACGGCGGGGAACCTTTACGGCACAACCTATTATGGCGGCACGAATAGCGTCGGCACAGTGTTTAAGCTCAGCCCGAACGGGACCGAAAACGTTTTGCACAGCTTCGCCGCAAACGGTTCGGACGGAACTCATCCTTATGCCGGCCCGGTGATGGACCCCATGGGGAACCTTTACGGCACGACCTACTCTGGCGGGGCCAACGGTTACGGCACGGTGTTCAAGGTGACGCCGTAGAAAAAATCAGTAAGCCGATTGCAGATGGGGAATTTGAGGATTCAACACCCAGGTTAAAACCCCGGATCTCCGGTCGCCCAGCCTAGTAACTGCCCCACACAACGAAAAGCGCGTTGTGTGGACCATCGGCCGGAGTGTCCCCACCCCAAAGAATAAAGCGCAGGCAAAAATGCCCGCGCCAAACAAAGAGGACGGGCAAGTCGCCCGTCCAGCCGGGTGGGGCGCCCGGCACTCCATCAGCAAGGCCGCAGTACGCGGTCGCAATAATTCAGATCAAGGCTCTTTTTGCTGACTGGCGCGAGCGAGCACCGTCTCTACCGTGTCCGCCAGGCGACTGGAGTTCTGGTCGAGTGCCAGAGCGGACTTCTCGAAGTAGGCGGCCGCGCCTTCGCTGAGGAGTTTTTCCTCGTTCTTCTGCGACAGGCTGGTGAGCACAATGACGGGAATGTGCATGGTGGCGGGATTTTCCTTCAAGGCTTTCAGGACATTCGGACCGCTGATCTTGGGCAGCATCATATCGAGCAGGATGATGTCGGGCAGTTTGTCTTTGGCGACCCGCAAAGCTTCCTCGCCGTCGGCGGCGGTGCTGACCAGGTAACCGGCGTTGGACAAGGCCCGCTCAGTGGCCATCCGGAGAAACTTGCTGTCCTCGACCACGAGCACTTTGGAATTGGAAACGGTCATACGCACCCCTCCTTGGTGTTCATCGGCCTGGCGGCTGAAAACTTGAGCGGCGGAGTAGTCGATGCCAGGCCCCTGAGGGGCGTCTGATTTTTGAGGAAGTTACGGTATCGCTGAAGCGATACCCCGATATAAAACACGAGGGCGGCTTGCGCCGCCCCCTGAAACCTGAGACCTGAGACCTGACACCTGGTTCTACGTTCCTTCCGACCAGCTTGCCAGGTATTCTTCCTGCTCCGGAGTAAGGCGGTCGATCTTGATGCCGAGCGACTCCAGCTTCAGCTTGGCTACGCGTTTGTCGAGATCCACGGGAACCGTGTAAACCTTTTTTTCTAACGACGCGTGGTTCTTCACCATGTACTCGCACGAAAGCGCCTGGTCGGCAAAACTCATATCCATCACCGACGCGGGATGCCCTTCGGCGGCGGCGAGGTTAATGAGGCGGCCTTCGCCGAGCAAGTTGATGCGGCGGCCGTCTTTCATCGTGTATTCGTCGACAAAGGTGCGCGTGGTGCGCTTCGACGAGGACAGCTTTTCGAGCGACGGGATGTCGATTTCGACGTTGAAGTGGCCCGAGTTCGAGATGATGGCACCATCCTTCATGAGTGCGAAGTGCTGCTTGGCGAGTACGTTCTTGTTGCCGGTGACGGTACAGAAGACGTCGCCGATTTTGGCGGCCTCTTCCATGCTCATCACGCGGAACCCATCCATGACCGCCTCGAGAGCTTTCGTCGGATCAATTTCGGTGATGATTACTTCGGCCCCCGCGCCGCGCGCGCGTGAAGCCAGACCGCGGCCGCACCAGCCATAACCGGCGACTACGAACTTTGATCCTGCGAGCAGGAAATTCGTAGCGCGGACGATACCGTCGATCGTCGATTGCCCGGTGCCATAGCGATTATCGAACAGATGTTTGGTGTCAGCGTCGTTGACCGCCACGATGGGATAGCGCAGCACGCCTTCTTTGGCCATGGCGCGCAAGCGAATCACGCCGGTGGTCGTCTCCTCGGTGCCGCCGATTACATTCTCCAGCTCCGCCGTGCGTTTGGTATGCAGCACGGAGACCAGGTCGGCGCCATCGTCCATAGTGAACTGCGGCTTGTGATCGACCGCCGCCATGATGTGCGAGTAGTAGGAGTCGCTGTCCTCGCCCTTGATGGCGAAAACAGGAATGTTGTAGTCGCGCACCAGACTGGCGGCCACATCGTCCTGAGTTGACAGCGGGTTCGAGGCGCATAACGCCACATCGGCGCCGCCGTCGCGCAGCGCGATCATTAAATTTGCGGTCTCGGCCGTCACGTGCAGGCAGGCCGAAACGCGGATGCCTTTGAGTGGCTGGTTCTTGATGAATTCCTTGCGGATGATCTGCAGCACCTTCATCGACTGGTTCGCCCACTCGATGCGTTTCTTGCCCAGATCGGCCAGTTCCAAACCCTTGATGTCGCTGCTGATTGATGTCGTAGCCATTGATCTCCCTATCCCCGGATGATGACGCTGAATGAAATTTCTCGTGCTGCCCGGCCCCTAAAGGGGCGTCGGATTTGGATGATTACGGCATCGCTAAAGCGATGCCCTGATACGAACCCGCATCGCTAACGCGATGGCTTGATACGAACCTTGGTTTGCCTGGGCCACGCTTGCCTAAGCCCGCAAGACGGGGCAAGCCCCGTCTCTACAGGAGAGCTACTTCCTTGCTGCGACTAGTTCCGGCTTAAGGCCGGCGTCGGCGGCCAGCTTGGCGGCTTTGTCGGTCGCTTCCCAGGTGAAATCGGCGTCGCTGCGCCCGAAGTGTCCGTACGCCGCGGTCTTGCGGTAAATCGGACGGCGCAGGTTGAGCGAATCGATGATCTCGCGCGGCTTGAGCTTGAAGTTCGCCCGCACCAGACCCGGAATGAGCTTGGCGTCGATTTTTTCGGTTCCGAACGTATCTACTAAGACGCTAACCGGCTCAGCAACCCCGATAGCGTAGGCGAGTTGCACTTCGCAACGATCGGCCAGGCCGGCGGCCACGATGTTCTTTGCGATGTAGCGCGCCATGTAGGCGGCTGAACGGTCCACCTTGGTCGGATCTTTGCCGCTGAATGCGCCGCCGCCGTGACGTCCCATGCCACCGTAAGTGTCCACGATGATCTTGCGTCCGGTCAGACCGGAATCGCCCATGGGGCCGCCGATGACGAACCGTCCGGTGGGATTGATGTGGTACTTGGTGTCCTCATCGAGCAGGTGGGCCGGAATAACGGCCTGAATCACGTGCTTCAAAATGTCGGCGCGCAGTTCGTCGTTGCCAACATTTTCGGAATGCTGGGTGGAGACGACTACGGCATCGACCCGCTTCACTTTCCCAGGCGAGTCGTATTCGACCGTGACTTGGGATTTTCCATCGGGCCGCAGGTAGGGGCAGGTGCCATTCTTGCGAACTTCAGAAAGTTTCTGGGTGAGCTTGTGTGCGAGTGAAATCGGAAGGGGCATCAGTTCAGGGGTTTCGTTGCAGGCGAAGCCGAACATCATTCCCTGGTCGCCGGCGCCGCCGGTATCCACGCCCATGGCGATATCGCCGGACTGCTTGTTGATGCTGGAAATTACGGCGCAAGTGTTCGAGTCGAAGCCGTAGACCGCGTTGTCGTAGCCGATCGACTGTACAACGCCGCGCACGAGATTCTGAAAATCGACGTAGGCTTTGGTGGTGATCTCGCCGGCGATCACGACCAGGCCAGTGCAGGTCAGGGTTTCACAGGCGACGCGGCTGTTCGGATCTTCACGAAGGCAGGCGTCTAGAATGGCATCGGAAATCTGGTCGGCGATCTTGTCCGGATGTCCCTCGGTTACGGATTCCGAGGTAAACAGAAAACGATTGATTGCTGTCAAGCTGGTATCTCCTCAAGGTAACTTCGAGCCTTTACGTCCGATATAGGAAGGCCTACGGAGCCAAGGGCTCTTGACCGGAGTTTGGCTTAATCTTCATCAAAACGGTATCAGAGATTGCCTCCCCAGCGCAACGGAATTGGCAGGTGCCGAAGGGAGCTGACATTGAGTGGGAGCCAGTTGGCATTGAACGGTGGAGTGTGGGCGGTAAAAGGAAGAAAAGAAAAAGAGAAACTTAAGGCGTCGAAGGCGGCGGCGGGGCACTCGGTAAGATTCCATGAGGACCGAAAGTAACGGTCTTAACCTCCCCGTAGTCTCCGCCGGTGTCAACTTTCTTTCCGTTGAATCGAAAGTCGACGGCGCCAGCGTTTCCGGTCCTGACGATAATTTCTTTCCGGCCTCGGATCTCGCGCTCGCTGCCAGCGGGCAAAAGTTCGGACGAGATAGTTTTGCCGTCGGCAGTGATCGTGGTCCAGGATTCTTCGCGCGCCTGAATGACGACCGTAAACTCGCCCTGAGTTGCGGCGGGGGAGGCAGTCGCTGCGTCGTGGGATGTTTTAGATACGAGGGACGGGGCAGACACTCCGGTCGGCGAACCAGTTGTGGGCGAGCTAGTTGTCGGCAAATCAGAACCGGATACTTGGCCAGAGACCTGCGTCGCGACTGTGGCTGGAGTCGGACGATCGGCCTGTCTCGCGTGCTCCCGACGGCGGTGACTCCAGAACGACAGTGCCAGGGCGACTACCAGCAGAGCTCCGGCAAACATGCCCCAGGGTACTTGGCGAGGAGGGGCGTCGGCGCTAGCGTCCAGGCGGCTGACCTTATCTTTATCTTTATTCTCGCGGGTTAAGTTTTCGTGCGCTGCATCTTCATGAGATCCCTCACCGCGCGATGCGGTTTCGGTGGAAGCGGGGAGGGCGTCGCCGGATGCTTGCAGATAGTCGGCAATTGTTTGGTCTTCGTCGAGGCCAAGGAAGCGGGAATAGGCGCGGACAAAGCCCTTGTTGAAGATGCCACCGGGCAGCTGGTTGAATTTATCCTCCTCCAGCGCTTGAAGCATGCGGATTCCGATCTTGGTGGAGACGGAAATCTGCTCCAGTGTGATGTTGCGCTTTTCGCGCTCCTGTTTCAGTTTTTGACCAAAGGAAGGCAAACCAGTCTCTCGCTTTCGCCGGACGGATTCTACTCTGTCGAGAAGCAAAGTCATAGAAAATTGGGTAATTGTTAACTTCTAATTTGGATTTGAAACCGATCCCCGATCTTCGTTTCAATTGCCAAATTATCCGATTACCAAATTACAAATTCTTGTCTCCGTGCACATGGCGTCTCGGCGGTAACGTCTGGGCGTAGGATTGGAGCGGTGGAGTGGCGGGCAGGTACTGGTTACCTACGTTCGTTGCCCGAGCGGCGCGACCAAACCTATAATTTCCTATCCAACCACTTCGAACGAGGAGTTCATGTCGGAGGCAGCGGGCACATCCCCAATTCGCCTGTCGCAAGAGCTGACCATCTTTCACGATGTCGCCAAGGCGCTGACATCGTCGCTCAATCTTGATTCGATCTTGCAGACCATCATGGAAAAGATGGCGGAATACTTCCGCCCGGATACCTGGTCGCTGCTGATGGTGGATGAGGAAAAAGATGAGCTCTATTTCGCCATCGCGGTGGGAGCCGCGGCTGAGGTTCTGGCGAAGGCGCGTTTGAAGGTGGGGGAGGGAATTGCCGGTTGGGTTGCCAAGCACGGACAGGCGTTGATCGTGCCCGACGTGCAGAATGATCCGCGTTTTTCAGCCCGGCTGGATGAGATCACGCGGTTGCAGACTCGCTCCGTCATCTGCGTGCCGTTGCGCTCGAAACACCGCGTGCTGGGCGTGATCCAACTGGTCAACGCGGACGTAGGGCTTAGTGAACAGGAGCTGTTCTTTCTGCAGGCCTTGTGCGATTACGCCGCGATTTCGATCGAGAATGCGAGGTCGGTCGAGAAGATTCAGGAACTGACCATCACCGACGATTGCACCGGCCTGTTCAATGCGCGCCATCTGCACAAAACGCTTGAAACCGAGGTCTACCGCTCGGCCCGCTTCGGCTACCTCCGCTACGGTGGGGATGAGTTTGTGGTTCTTCTCCCGCAAACCAGCAAAGATCAGGCAGTGGTGGTCGCGAAACGTTTGCAGGATTCCGTGCGCACGGGGACCTTCTGCATCGAGCAGGGCTTGAACCTGAACGTGCGCGCCAGTATGGGGCTGGCGACCTTTCCGAACGATGCGCAGACGCCGCACGACATTATCCGGCAGGCGGACGAAATGATGTACATGGTGAAGAACTCGACCCGCGACAATATCGGAATTGCGTCGCAAGGGCTGATGGACCCGTAGTTTCTCCGCGTCCCACGTGGGTACAGCCGCCCTCGGCTGTCCAAGGCGAGTGCAGCTCGCCAGCTGCTTGTGGTCACACCAACTTCGGATTCGTTCATCACCCCGCAACCTTGGCAGGGTAGAGATCGACGGAACGCGTCGTGTTGCTTGCAAAGCGACGCATCTCAACCAGCGTCGCCGTTGACGGTTCCAAGAATGGTGCGCTCGGCTTCCCTCAATAGGTGTATAGTGTGGGGCGGTCGGCAGATGGAACTGAAACTCCAGTTATGATTTGAAGTCTTGGTCCTTAATTGTGCCCCTTTCGTTCGGGCAGATGGTCTTACCTTGAAAATCCGTTTTCTCTACTTGTTCGTGCTCGCGCTACTGAGCTTAACGTTATCTCTTACTCTAGCCGTGCCACAACAGCAGCTGCCGCGTTCGGAGACAACGGCGGGGGCTGGCAAGCCGAAAGTGAAAACCGGGAAGATCAACGAAAACCAGCAATACAAAAGCGGCCAGGGCATGTTCTCCGTTACTGTGCCTGAGGCGGGCAATCCGTTTGTGCGGGATTACAAGTCGCGGGAGTCGCAACTGAAGGATGCGAACTCTGATTACGAGGAAGTGGTCTTTTACATTGCTGACTTTGGAGAGGCGTATGGGGCTGGGATCAGCCGGATTCCTCAGGCGGCGCTGGCACAGATGGCCAAAGAGGAGGAAAAGCGGATACTCTCGAACCTTGCCGAGAAGGCTCTTTTTCAGTGGCGCAGCGACTTTGCTGAAGAACCTCGGGCGGTGGAGGAGTTCCCCGTCCAGACGCAGTTCGGCGGGGGCCTGCTTCGTGTCTATCTGGCGAAGCGTTCCTCGCTGTTGGCCAGAGCCGACGGTTCGAATCGTGCCGGCAAATCTACGGGTGAAAAATTCGACGCCTACGTCGCTGTGATGGTAGCCAAGCAAGATGATTGGTTCGTCTACGCGACAGCGGAGAACGATTGGTTGCAGATCGGACCAGGCGGGATTGCATTTGGACGCGCTGTTCCGCCGTCTTCCGCTGAGAGCAGCAAGGCCGGTTTCGTCCCCCAATCCGACTTGCGAAGCGCGCTTCGGAGCTTCTTCGCCAGCATGAATGTTTCTGCGCTGAGGACCGCTGCGCCATCGGCATCGGAGGCACAGTTCCAGCAAGAACGAGCAGGCGAACACCTGAATTCTGTGGAGGCACAGTCCCAGCAAAGACGAGCAGGCCAATACCTGAATTCTATGGCCTTTGTGACGCAGAAGTCGGGCTGGGTGGTGGGCGGCGCCGGCATCATCCTGCACTCCGAGGATGGCGGCGGCACTTGGAATCCACAGAGCAGCGGCACTAGCACAGTTCTGAATTCCGTCGCGTTTGCGACGCCGCAGTTGGGCTGGGTGGTGGGCTATCTCGGAACCATCCTGCACACCGAGGATGGCGGTGCCACCTGGAAGCCGCAGGCCAGCGGCACCCAGGCAAACCTGGACTCCGTCGCCTTCGTGACGCCGCAGTCGGGGTGGGCCGTAGGGCTTTTTGGAACTATCCTGCACACCGAGGATGGCGGGCACACGTGGTCGAAGCAGAGCAGCGGTAACGTCGGTACCCGCACATCGCTGCAATCCGTGGCCTTTGCGACGCCGCAGTCGGGCTGGGCGGTGGGCGGCGCTGGCATCGTCCTGCACACCGAGGACGGCGGTGGCACTTGGAATCCGCAGAGCAGCGGTACTAAAGCAGTCCTGGGCTCCGTCGCGTTTTCCGCGCCGCAGTCGGGCTGGGCTGTGGGACTGGGCGGAACCATCCTGCACACCGAAGATGGCGGCGGCACGTGGAAACCGCAGGTTAGCGGCACCAGCGAATTCCTGCATTCCGTCGCGTTTGCCACGCCGCAGTTGGGTTGGGCCGTCGGCAACGGCGGAACCATCCTGCACACCGAGGATGGCGGTGGCACGTGGAAGGCGCAGGCCAGCGGCGCCAGCGAAGTTCTATATTCCGTGGCTTTTACGACGCCCCAGTCGGGTTGGGTTGTCGGTTGGGATGGGACTATCCTGCACACCGAGGATCGTGGCGGCACGTGGAAGAAGTAGAAAAGTTTTCCTGAACGCCCTCAAACATTGCGTACAGCAAAATGAACGACTTGAGCTAGTTCATGCGGAGTTCATGCGAACTCTGAATCCAAACTACTGCTTTTCTCGCCTCTGTAGATCCGCCGGCTGGTCTGTTTTCGGCTGCGCTTCTTTCGGGTCCGGTTTCCACGCGGATGCATTCGGGGGCGCGTAAGGGTTCACGCCGAAGTCCCACACATAGAGGTTCATTCCTTCTTTTCCCAGCATCTCGGCGACGGCGTATTCGCCCGCTACCAGAGGTTCGGTGGGCGTTACCTTCACCCAGCCTCCGGTCATCGTCGTGACCGTGGACGCTACAAAACGTTCGTCGGTTTTCATCTTCCCAGTAACTGCGATCTTGATTGCGCCGGCAACGCGTTTGCCGCCCTTGGCCTGGATGCGAATGATCTTGAAGCGCTCGGTCGGCGGCAGCGGCGGAGGCTCGCCAGTGGCGGGCTGCGCAGTTGCGGGTGCGCCCTGGTTCTCGTCGATGTTGACATAGAGAGAAGGCACCGTGGTGTGCGACTGAATCTTGGCGTGCGATCCCGGAAGTTCAATCGTCTGCTTGACGCCGGCCAGCGGATTGATCGCCGCCCGCAGAATATTCGACTTCGTATTCTTATCAAGTTCGCCGCCCGATTGCTGAAGTTCAGATAACTGCGGCTGATTCTGGTAGGTATCGAGGAGAAAGATGCCGCCTTCGTCGGGAAGGCGCAGACCGGGCGCGACCTGCGGCGAACGGGCTTGTTCGGCTTTCCGTTCGGCATCGAGTTCCTTGTCGAGTTCGACCGCTTCGGGAGCGAGCTTGCCCTGCAGGCGGCCTTGCTCAAACTTATCGGTTGCGTCCCAGTCAACCAGCGATTTCGGGACTTCCTCCCATTCGCCGCGCTCGGCGCTGAAGTAGCGAACGCGCTCGCCGTGAATCTCATACTTGGTCACGGACTGATAGGAGCCGTCCTTCAGGATGAGGCGGCGAGCCTGGGTTTGGGCGGGCGCGGGAACCTGGGCTCGGGACAACTGGGGCAGGCAAACGAAGACCAATGCGGCCGTTACCGCCGTGAGGAGGCTCGTCCTGCCAGAGAATGATTTCATGCCGCGGAACATTATCCGTCTTTTCCAGTGCTTCCGAAAGGATAGATGCGCGCGCGGCTATCCCGTGTTGTGCAGGCCGGCGGCGATACCGTTCATGGTGGCTCCGATGGCGTAATCGAGAGCGGGATCGAGAGACGAATCGGCAGTGCCTGCGCGCTTGCGGCGCAGCAGATCGACCTGAATCAGGCTGAGCGGATCGACATACGGGTTGCGCAGACGCACGGATCGCAAGATGACGGGATTCTTTTCCAGTAATTCCTGTTGGCCAGTGACGGTGAGCATAGTCCGACGGGTGCGCTCGAATTCCTGACGCAGCAGTTCGAAGACGCGATTGCGGAGCGTTGCGTCGGTAACAAGGTCCGCATAGAGGCGGGCGATGGCGAAGTCGGCCTTGGCCATGGCGATTTCCACGCTGCGAACGAGACTCGCGAACAGCGGGAAGCGGTGCATCATTTCGCGCAGGAGTTCGGCATGTCCGTCGCCGCGAGCGGCGAAGCGCTCGATGGCGTAGCCGACTCCGAACCATGCTGGAACGGCGTGGCGGCTTTGCATCCAGCCAAATACCCAGGGGATGGCGCGCAGGTCTTCCAGGCTGCGATTTGCGGTGCGGCGCGCGGGGCGGGAGCCGATGCGGGCGTGCTCCAATTCATTCACCGGAGTGGCCTGCTCAAAGTATTCGAGGACTTCAGGATTTTCGGCGATGTGTTTCCGATAGAACGCGAAGGCGTCTTCGGACATCGATTCCATGGCCTCGTCCCAGTGCTGCTTGGTTGCAGGCGAAGTGTGCGCCGGCATGGTGACCGCCTCAAGGCAAGCCGCGATCATGATTTCGAGATTCCACTCGGCGAGTACGGGGTCAGAATACTTCCAGCTTAGAACCTCGCCTTGTTCGGTGATACGGATTTCTCCCGAGAAATCTCCGGCGGGTTGGGCGAGGATGGCGGCATGGGTGGGGCCGCCTCCGCGGCCGACGGTGCCGCCGCGACCGTGGAACAGGCGCAAATTCACTCCGCACTCGCGCGCGCTCTCATGCAGGTGGTGCTGCGCTTTGTGCAATTCCCAGGTGCTGGTCAGCATGCCTCCATCTTTATTGGAGTCGGAGTAGCCGAGCATGATTTCGTGCCTGCGTCCCCAGGAGTCGAGGAGCGGTTGGAATTCGGCAGCCTTCCACACGCGGCGCATGCTGCTGGGCGAGGAGCGCAGCGCGTCGATCGATTCGAGCAGAGGCACGGGCATCAGTCCGGGATCTCCGCTGATGGCG
>WNFA01020489.1_pt1 | contig 13104 bp, 10 predicted proteins | sample 5400481 | NCBI WGS metagenome assembly WNFA01 (sample SAMN13153340, study PRJNA577476) | soil metagenome | isolation source: 120 cm saprolite under Douglas fir tree site 2 hole 1 replicate 2 | place: USA:California | collected 2015-04-18 | reverse complement strand
AACGGACGAATGTCCAGACCCGCGGACTGACGTGCATTTCCGAAAATGGTGCATGTGTTGTCACAGGGAACAGTTGTCAACGCGACTTGTGGCAACCGAAGTCGAAGACCTTCGTACGAGAGGAAAAAGAACGTATGATTCTTCCATATGGGGCCGCCCAGGGTACCACCGAAGTCGTTCTGTCGTTCCTGTGACTTCGGCAATCCGTTGTGGTTCGCAAACCAATCGTTGCCATCCAGAATGTCATTTCTAAAGTAATCGAACAGGTTGCCGTGGAACTGGTTTGTTCCGGGGCGCGTGACGATAGAGATTTGGGCGCCCGGAGTCCGGCCGAACTCCGGTGCAAATGTTGAAGTCTGGATGCGAAACTCTTGGAGAGCATCGACGGAAACTAAGTTGTTCATACCACCGAGAACTGTGACGCCGGGTAACGCGCCTCCTGCAGCTTGGCCGGGTGAACCGGCGGCTGAGACACCTATATTCGCGCTCACGCCGTCGACGGTAAGATAGTTCGCGGTGCTCCGCTGCCCATTCACGCTGAATTGCCCAAAATCGGCTCCAGCGGCCCCCGTAAGCACAACGCCCGGTGTGAGCTGGATCAATGTCTGAAAGCTTCTGCCATTGAGTGGCAGATTCTCTACGAAGTTGCGGTCGATCACCGTGCTGACTGAGGCATCGGTTGTGTTCACGGGCATGGCGTCGGCAGTGACGGTGACAGTTTCCGATATTGTGCCCAGCGTTAATGCAAAATTCTCCGCGAATTCGTCCTGGACATGCAGTAGAAGGCCCTCTTTGATGAGCACCTTGAACCCGGGTGCTCCAGCGGCAACGCGATATTTGCCGGGATGCACTCCAGTGAAGACATACAAACCGGCACTATTCGTCTTGGTCCTCATCTCGACGTTCGTTTCTGTATTGGTCAAGACAACTTCCGCCCCGACCACGGCTGATCCGCTGGGATCTGTCACACGCCCTGACAGGGTTGCAGACTCGCTCTGGCCTAGGCACATGCCAGATAAGGCGATGATCAGAAAGAACGAAAGAAATTTGGGCATTTCAGGTTCCTCGATGTGAGCTTGTTGAGCAATACCCACACCAGTGCCGAGTTGTGCCTCCATTGAAAGAAAAATTTCATCTGAGCGGATGGAAGAGATTAAGGATGATTGATGGGATTACGCAGATAGGCGTACATCAGCTTTTTGCCACTGGGCTTTTTGGTCCCCCCGGAAGGCTCGACAGTCACGAAAACCGAATCGATTGTCTTTAGGAGGTTCGGGTCTTCGACCTTGAGTGCCCAGCGGGATTGTTTCAGGTCGTCGACGTAGAAGATGCCAAGATTCACCGCCGCATTGCCGCCGTCGGTGCGTTGGCCCCATGCCTGGAACGAAGCGTTCTTTACCTTCACTGTATCCAAGTCATACGCGTAGAAGATGAGCCGTTTGCCCTCGGTTAGGAAGATGCGGCCGAAGGGGTGAGACTCGCCATGCGCATCTTGATCGTGAACGTCAATGATATGCAGGTTTCTGGCAGTCATGAGATCGCGGATGTCACGGCCGGCAGCGAGCAACTGCTGTTCCCGATCGATCGCGGTTCTCTGGCTTTCGAGCTGTTCGGAGAGTTCATTGATCCGGTATTGTTGCGCCACAAGTTGAGCTTCCTTATTGGAAGCGGCTGTTCGCGTTTGCTCCAAGTCCTGCCGAGCTTTTGTGAGTTCACTGTCAGCGCTGCCTGCGTGTTGGGCTAAAGCTGATTTATCGGACGTAAGCTCCGCAACTCGGGACTCTAGTTTCTGGATGGCATTAATATCTTTGCGATGTTCCTCTTCCAGTTGAGCAGTGCGTTGTTTCGCAACAGAGAGCTCCTCTCCCAGACGAGCAAGCTCGGGAGTGGAATCAGAGTGTAGACGCTCCGCCTCTCGAAGGTGCTGTTCAATAGTGGCTTCGGCCGTTTGCGTCTGTCGTAGATCCATTCGCAAGCGCTCTGCTTCCTGGCGTTGCTCTCTATCGTGACGTACCAGCCCGAAAGCGATCACGAGGATTGCGAGCAGAGCGGTTGACATCGCAATGCGAGGCAGGCGTGCTCGGATTGACAAATTGAGTTCGTCGAGCCGTTCGCGAAGTCTGGGAAGGCGAGAGTTCGGACCGCGGATCGCTTCCGGCGAGATGTGTAAACCTTCATCCGCCACACGTCTGAGCGTCGATTCACGTAGGTTGCGGAGCCCGTCCGCGGTAACTGCGGGGCCCGGCCGGAACTGGGCGCGAGCTGCAAGCGGAAGACGATCGTCGGTAATCGATGAGAAATCCGCCAGGGAAGTCTTGCATTGGCTACATCTGCGCAGATGCTCGTGCAACTCGGCTATTTCTTCAGGTGAGACTTCACCGAGGGCTGCCAAGCTGCACAGCTTTTCGAAGTGCTCATGTCTTGGCATCGAGTCTCTCCTGTGCCGCCGCCGACACGACTTCCTGGTATGGCTGTTGCATGAGCTCACGGAGTTTACGCATCCCCCGGTAGTAGCGGTGTCGAACGCTATCGAAGGTATCGCCCGTACGCTCAGCGACATCTTGCATACTGAGGCCCTCGAAATACACCAGCTCCAGAATATGTCGTTGCGCTGCGTCCAGTGATGCGAGCATTTGCCGCACCAGCCGGCGTGACTCGTTCGTCGACAATGTTTGAGCGTCAACGAATTCTGAGCTCGGGGTGTTCTCTAATTCCCCCATGTCTTTAAGCAAATGCGAGTTGCGGAATTTCAAATGGCGCCGTCGATTCAGGCTTCGCCGATATGCCAAGCGAAGGATCCACATCTTAGCTGTACCCCTGTCAGCCTTGAATTGCGCCGCCGTCTTGCATAGCTCGACAAAAATTTCTTGGGTCAGATCCTCGGCCTCGGCATGTTCATGGATGATTTGTGAGGCAACGCTGAGCACGAGGCGGGAATAACGATCGAGCAGCACAGCAACGGCGTCACCGTGGCCGGCGCCAAGGTGCACCATCACCTGTTCGTCGGACAAGTTGCCGAGTTGCTGATAGGTTAACCCGCAAGGCTCTTGCAGGTTTTCCTCACGAAGGGTCCGCAAGCAATCGACTCCAGTTGGGGCCGAGTGTACATCAAACGCGCGTCAACCTTAAAGAGCAGCGCGCCCGCGGAATTTTTATTTTTTAGGTGGCACAAGTCACGCCTGGGATGGGTACTACTAACCGATTGGTGTGGTCCTTGTACTGCTCGCGAGTGTGGAGGTGTGCCTGGTATTCGTAGCGGACCGCCTTCGTGCTAGGAGTTTTGGAACGGCAGCAATTGGAGTCCCCTCGTTTCAAGGCATCGAAAACACAAGCGGTTGGACGGCTGACCCCCTGGTCTCGCAAAATACGGATTCAGTGAGACTTAAGTCATTGAAAAGATTGGTCGGGGAGAGAGGATTTGAACCTCCGACCCCCTGGTCCCGAACCAGGTGCTCTACCAGGCTGAGCCACTCCCCGAACATAGCCGACACGAAAGAGGAATTGCCACGCGCCGGAGATTAAGATTAGCTATCTTCGTTGGGATTATAGCATTTGCGGCGCCGTTCAAATATGCCCATGTGAAAGCGCGGATGCGCTAGCAAGTAGTGGAGGCTGCCCGAAAACGTGTCCCATTCGCTAGCTGCGCGGCGCGTCAGATAAACACCGGCGCCAGCACGTTTTTTCGCCAGCTAGCGGGCGCGCCCCCGCGCAACCCAGACCCAGTTCAGTAGAGCTACGCCGATTGTCGCTATCAGAATTACAGATTGCGTCAGATCCACGCGCGTAAGTAGCACCACACAGATTGTGACGCCGAGCACCGCGAAGACCCGGCCGCCGGGCAAGTGAAACATTGCCTCGCCAGGCCGCTTCTGACGCAGCATGGGCAGAGCCGCGCAACCCACTCCGTAATAGAAAAGCCGCGCCACCGCCGACAGAGTCAAATTCCAGGCGAAGCTTCCTCCCAGAGAGAACACCCACACCAGCGCTGCGAATATGAGGATAGAGATATGAGGAGTGTGAAACCGGGAATGCACAGCGGCAACGGCTTTTGGAAAATCTCCACTCTCGGCCAGAGCGAATGTTACGCGAGGTGTAGCCAAGATCTTGGCGCTGAGATATCCGTAGAAAGAAACCAATGCGCCGATGGTCACGAGCGCGGCACCGTGGTGTCCCATGATAAGCCGGGCTACGTCGGCCAGCGGCCGATCACTGCGGGCTGCGTTAGGTAGGAGTTCCACAACCACCCACTGGATCAGCGCGTAAATCAACGCGCAGCTGACCAGAGTAGCGAACAGTGCAAATACGGTGTCGCGCCGCGGATTCTTGGCTTCTCCCATCGGCGTGAGCGCCGTTTCGAAGCCTCCATAGGCGAAGACACTCAGCAGCATGGCTTTCATTAGTTCATTGGCGTGAAATGCCGTGGGTGCCAGAGAGGGCGTCGCGTGACCTCGGATGATCGCAATAATTCCCGCTACGATCACTACCGACAGCGGCAACAATTTCGCGGCCGTAAAAAGATTGCTCACCTGAGTGCCCGCGCGAACGCCACGAACATTGATAACAGCCAGCAATCCCACGAGAGCGGTAAGAACAAGAAGACGGGGCGCTGGAGTTCTAGCCCGAGGCCAGAACTCTGCCAAATAAATGACGAACAAATTAGCGTTGGCCGCCGGAGCTGCTGCCTGGGCCAGCCAGAGCATCCAACCTGTTTGAATTCCCATTAGGCGCCCGAAGGCGATGCGTGCGTATAAATAGGGGCCGCCGGCTTCGGAGAAATAGGAAGCTACTTCGGCAAAACACGCCATAATGACGGCCATGCAGGCGCCTGCGAAGAGTACAGCCAGCGGGCTCGCTCGGCCCAATAACCCCGCCAGAGTCGATGGCAAACCGAAAACTCCACTGCCGATGACGGAATTGATGGTCAGCGCCGTCAGGCTCCAGCGGCCGATGGCGCGGACAAGTTGTGGGCGCGATGTTCCTTGGGCCATTTCCGTCACGGCGCGTTTGTACCACAAGTTCGCCTCATCTTTCCCTGGAAGTTATTCTGCTCATCTAAGATTGTGCGCAGAGCGGCGGCTGGAGCTGGTGACTTTAGAGCGGATGCCGGACTGCACTAGTGGCGGCGCGGCGCGAAGCTACGGCATCATGAGTGCGCCCGATATTCGTGATGACAATACGTGAAAAGCCGCACCGCTAGCGGCATTCAGCACTATAGGCAGACTATGAATTCCTTCTCATACCAAAGTAATCTCCTGAATTACCAAAGCGCATGCCCGTGGGGCATCTATTCGCTTCGCGCCGCCGATGAGATGTTGAGACAGCCCACAGAGTCCATGGAAAAAGAAGAATATCTCGACGGCATTCATCTCCGGATTGCGCGGGTCACGGAAGACCTGCGCGTCATTCAGCGCTGTGGTTCTACACGCAGGTCATGAACAGCGAGTCCGAACTGGGGGACAAGTTGCGCCAAACTATTCAGACCAAACCCGCCAGCGACGAGAAAATAAAGCTGAAAACATCTTTTCTAGATCGCCTCAGCCACTCCGATGAAGCCACGTTGGTTCGCTACCTGGCAGAGGCCAAAGAGCGTAAGCCAAATTAGATTTCGCTCGCTGCATCTGATTTAACTCCCGCCCCGCCACGTTGGCGTTTTTCTTAATTCATGATTCTTAGGAAGTGAGGCCACGAACAATTGTCTTTCGTACCTCTCCCGTTGGGCTCAGAACAACTATGTTGGCTTCTGAGCCGATGCTTAGTACTCCTTGCTGAGGTGATAGTCCAACTGCGTGAGCCGGATTCAGCGTGGCTGCGCGCACTGCATTCTGCAAACTCCAGCCCCCGAAACTGGCGACGTTGCGCACAGCTCGGTCCATCGTGAGGACGCTGCCCGCGAGCTTGCCATCCATCGTGCACCTGCCATCTTTGACTTCGACTTCCATGGGGCCAAGATGGTAACGGCCATCGGGCATGCCAGCGGCGGCGGTAGCGTCGGTGATGAGAACCGAACGGTCGAAACCTTTCGCACGCAGGAAAAGCTGCACAACCGCGGACGAGACATGAATTCCGTCGACTATGATGTCGGCGCTGAGTTGGTTATCAGTCAGCACCTCGCCGACAATCCCCGGATCGCGATGGTCAAGTGGCCTCATGGCGTTGAAGGTATGAGTGGCATGATGGGCGCCTGCCTTCACACCAGCCTGCGCGCTCGCCAGATCGGCGTCCGAATGTCCGATGCTCACGCAGACAGTTCGTCGCGCCGCTTCGGCGATCACTTCCAGCGCGCCGGGAAGCTCCGGGGCGATCGTCATCATGCGAACGTGTCCGCGCGCAGCCTGCCAGAGACGCTCAAAAACCTCCAGCGTGGGCTGTGCAAGATACTCTGGCGGATGCACGCCGCGGCGCTTATGGCTGAGAAACGGTCCTTCTAGATGGATGCCGAGAGGCCGAGCTTGAGGCGTTTTGCCATTTGTAGCGGTTGAATCACGCGTTGCTTCGATGACATCAGCTATGCGCTCGAGGGCGGCGCATGTCTGATCGATCGGTGCCGCGACGGTGGTCGGAAAATACCCGGTGACGCCATTGTTCGTCAGCCATTTGCCCAAACGGGCCAGATCGGCGGGTGAAGCTCGCATGACGTCGACTCCAGTGCCGCCGTGCATATGGATGTCGACAAAGCCGGGCGCGAGAATTGCATCGCCGAAGTCTACCAGGCAAGCGCCTTGCGGGGTCTCCGACTGTGCGCGCGAGGACACCTTCGTGATGATGCCATCCTGGACGAAAAGCAGAGGATCGCCTATCTCTTCGAGAGGCGTGTAGAGACGGGCTGCGGTGAAGACAACCATGATGAGAGTTCGGCGAGGGACAGCAAGCCCACGCGGCTGACCGCATAATACCTGATTCATGGGTCGCGGTCTGGCGGCCGACTTCGTTCCGGTGCCCCTTCGAGGACATCCACTTCTTCCAAGAAAAAACCGACAGGAGCTGTTTGAGATAGAGATCGTGGATTAAATTAGGAATGGAGCATCCATGTCCAGATAAAGAAAGATGTTTGTGGGTCCAAAAAAATTCTCCAGACCGAATTCATGGAGCCCCTGGAGGGAGCGCTTATGCGCTGGCAAAGGCGCTGGGTTTTCCGGCCATCTATGAGGTCATCCGCGGAGACCGAGCCATCACAGCCGACACTGCCGTTCGCTTGGGGAGTATTCGGCCTGCACCGGCGCAATTTCGGCGAACGACTACGATCTCAGACTTGCAGAGAGGGCAGCGGAATCGGCAGCAAGATCAAACTTCGGAAGGCGGCTTTATAGCGGCGAACTCACCGGCACTCGCTAGAGCGTAGTGCCTGGGACGGCGGATTCGACATCTGGAAGCCGCGAGCGGCGCTGCCCGGCTCGTCAAGATATCAGGCATCAGCGTGTAGGAGGCGCTGCTTCCATCTCGAGAAGATTCTTCTTACGATCCATGCCCCAGCGGTAACCGCCCATGTTGCCATCTTCACGCACCACGCGATGGCATGGGATGGCCACGGCCACTGGATTGGTGGCACAAGCCCGGGCCACGGCTCGACAGGCTGTGGGGGCTCCGATTGCCTTGGCGACCTGACTGTACGAGCGAGTCTTGCCGAAAGGGATGGATTGCAAATAGGTCCATACGCGGCGCTGAAAAGCTGTGGCGCGGATATCCAGCGGCAACGCCGTATCGAGAATAGCTCCCCGCATCTGGCAGAGAAGTGCCGTCGTCCAAGACTTCAGGTCACCGTCGTCGAGCTTGCGCGTTGCAAAGGGAAATTCGTGCTTAAGGCCTTCGAGGAGTTCGCCATCGGAGCCGGCGAATTGGATGGCGCAGATTCCCCGCTCCGTGGCGGCAATCAACATGCGTCCGATGGGAGAATCAGCACACGTGTAACGGATGGTGGCGGCGATAGCGCCGCGGCGGTACTTGTCGGGCGTCATACCGAGTTGCGAGGAGGTGCGCTCGTAAAGCCTGCTGCTGGAGCCGTAACCGGCGTCGTACATGGCACGGGTAACGTTGTCCCCAGCTTGCAAGCTGCGCTTCAGGAGGCGCAGACGGCAGGAATCGGCGTATTCGCGGGGAGTGATCCCCAGCACTGCTTTGAAACGCCTTTGTAGATGGAACGGACTCTGGTGAAATTCTTTGCCGAGAGCTGCCAGAGTAATGGGCTCGTCGAGATGCAGCTCAATGTAGCGACATAGAGCCTTCACCACGTCGGACTGGCCATGACCAATCACAGACTTCGGCCGGCAGCGCAAGCAGGCGCGATAACCGGCCTGTTCGGCCTCGTCGGTCCTCGAAAAGAATTTGACATTCTCGCGGCGCGGGCGTCGTGCCGGACACGACGGGCGGCAATAGACTCCAGTACTAGATACCGCAAACACGAACTCCCCGTCGTGAGTGCGGTCGCGAGCGATGACGGCGTTCCAGCATAGATCGTCGTTCAGGCCGCAACTTACTCGGGTCGGCATGTTCGCTTGCAGGGCAGGCATTGTGCTTGGACGGTTCATTGTGAGTATGGCATTGCTGGTCATGGTAAGGAAAGGGTAGATCGAAGAGCGTGCCACGAACTATCCGAACCTTGCGAACAAACTGTTTTTGCGATTTCCCGTTCCCGATTCTTAGTGCTTGGGCGGGCAAGTTATGAGGATTTGCCAATGCCCGCGGAAACGCTTAGATTCCTTGAGGGATTTTGCATTCTTGCCGGGATGATTTCAACAAAGAGGAACAATTCTATGGAGAAGCTGCGCTTAGCTTTTTTCGGCAGTCTATTCGGCGTCTTGCTGGTCTCCGCTCTGGCTCAACAAGGGGCGGCCCATCTGCTTTCAGCGGATGAGCTTAAGGAGGTTGTTCCTTCGGAGTTTTTCTATCGCGGTCAGAAAGCTCCCACGCAAGCTCGCAATTCGGTGGGACTTCAGTTCGCGAATGGCAAGATGACCCTGGCTGCGTTGGTGGACGCGTCGGGCTACTCGACCGCGATCCAACAGAAGTATCAGGGATTGCTCATCACCGAGTCCAAGCTCAATGTTGAAGGCTCAGAGCTGGCGCCAGGCCAGTATGGGTTCGGATACACCGCCGGCGATAAGTTTGTGGTCATGGACGTAGCCAACGACGATGTGCTCAGCGTGCCTTCCAAGACGGAGCAGGCCCTACAACGGGCGGTCCCTCTTAAACTGGTCGAAGAGGGCGAAGCGTATCGCCTGTATGCCGGCAAGAAGTGGATGGAAATTAGACCGGAGTGAGCCGAATTCCGGAGTTTCCCAGGTTGTCTTCAGGCTGGAAAAAAGATCCGACTGGGGATTTCAGGCGTCCCTATGGGACGCGTCGGCTGTACCGACATTTACCCGCCACTGAAGTGGCGGGCTACCTTCGGGCGGACCTACGGGACTTAAGAGTGGCCGAACGGACGCAGCTTAGTGAGTCAGCGGCTGAAATGGACCGAGCAGCGAGGTGATTCCGGCACGCCTGCGCAGTTCCGTGAGGATGGCGCTGGCGGCGTTGCGATAGGTTTTGCTGGGGTCGGAGGGATCGGCCCACACCGCGTCGTAGATGATCTGCGCGGCTTCTTTCATATCCATGTGCAGGGCCGCTTCGCAGACATCAAGACGCTCCTGCAGCTTCTCATAACAAGGTTTGCAGACTTCGGCGACCTCGGGTTCTCCCGGATGGTTGTCGGCGAAGTTGCAGGTCGGGGCGGCAGCGGTCGTGGCCTCGACATGGGCGGCCAAAAGCTGAGACTTGAACTGTCGAAGGAATTCTTCACGTTCTTGCTCAAGGGCAGCGGCATCGATCTCCGGTTCAGCGCTGGCCTGCATCTTGGGCGTTTTGGGCAAAACCGGCAGCACTCTTTCGCGAGCATTGCAACTGGGACAGGTATCGAGATCTGCTGAGTAGTACAAATGGCATTTCGCGCAGGGGAGCCCGTAACCAACGGACTTTCGGACGGATGTCACCGAATCAGGAGGTACGCTGCGCTCCCCGTGGCGGACATCGCCTTGTGTTGGCGTCACCGCCTGCCCGGTCTTCGCCCCAGCCCCTGCTCCTGATGCTACGGAACGTGTTGGATCCATGATCGGTCTCCCCAAACTTGATGCCCTGAACCTATTCGTGCCGGTCTCGACCGTTGCAATTCAGCCGTTACCGATTTCGCGTTTCCTCGCGCCTTGCCTTAGTGTAAGGAGCCGCCGCGGAATCCTCGAAACACCACTGGTACAGCACCCGACAGTGCCCAAAAGTGCAACTAGTTCTGTTTCTATCGCGAGTTCGAGTCTTTCATGAGTTTCATAAGCTCTTCCCTGCGCGCACGATATAACGGGCGCTCGGGATCGAGCCGGGCGGCAACTTCGAGCTCCGTCAGCGCTTCCTGATAACGATCCATGCTCATGAGGCAAGCCGCTAGAGAATAATGGTTGTCAGCGGATGCCTTCAGACGAAGTGCTTCACGAAATTCTTTTTCCGCCGCTTGAAGTTTCTGGTCCTGGAATAGAGCCGTGCCGAGATAATGATGGGCGACGTCGGAATCGGGATCCAGGGTAACGGCGAGGCGAAACTCCCGGAGGGCTTCTTCAGCCTTTCCATCAAGCAGGAGCGCCTGGCCCAAGAGCCGATGCTGCGCGGCATCGGTTGGCTTTTGGTGGATAGCCAGTTGCAGCTCGCGTGGCCCTGTTCCCAGTCAGGGTGCTGGCGGTAAAGTTCGCTCAATTCGGCGATGGCCGCGTCGAAATCGCTGTGGTCGCAGTACGTATTTCCGAGGTTATTGCGGACGGAAGCTTCGTCTGGGGCGATGTTTTTGGCTTCGCGATACTGCGCGATGGCCTCATCGAGTTTGCCGTCCTGGTGCAGGACCAGGCCAAGATTGTTGTGAGCTTCCCAGAAGGCAGGCCGAAGGTGAATGGCGTAACGATAGGCGGCCGCCGCGGCAACCAGCCTTCCATCGGCCTTTAGGGCGACGCCCATGTCGTAGTAAGTGTCGGGATTGTCCGGGTCGCGAGCCAGAGACTCGGCAAAGGCATGAACGGCTGCAGCATATTGGCCGTTTGAATAAAGACCGAGACCGAGGTATTGGTAAGCCTCAGCATTTTGCGGATCCATGCTCAGCGCGGTTCGCGCCTCAGCGATCGCATTCGGGCCGTCGTCCAACCGGTAGAAGACGTAGGCGAGGCTGCTGTGGTTTTCGGGAAAATCCGGCATGAGCCGCGCCGCTATCGTGAGCTCGTCGTAAGCGTCGTCCCATTGCTCCTGCTGGCGAAACATCGCGGCCAGTGCGAAATGTATGGCCGGATTCTGAGGGTCGATTCGCAGAGCTGCGCGCAACTGCAGTTCGGCTTCGTGATAGCGCCGTGCATGAGCGCCTGCGGCAGCCTGTAGCAGCGCTGCGGGAATGGAAGTTCGCTGGTTGCGGCTATCCGCCGGTTTTACTCCGGCAAGAGTGCGGACAAGCTTTTCGTCGGCGCCGAAGGCCTGAAGCTGATGGATCTCGTTTTCTGTGGGGACAACGGCAAGGCCGCGCTCGTGAATTAACTGCACGAGCCGACTGCTGGATATTCCGCCGGTCAGCCAAGCCGTGAGTTGAGTTGTATCCACGGGCTGAATGTTGGAGGAATCTGCTGCGGCGACCAGCGACAGGCAGAAGAATAAGAATAAGGATAGGCCCTTGTGTCTCACCGAACTCCCCGAACGTTTTTCGGTTTCTAGGCTTGGCTCCCGGAGGGCGCGCTGAAACCGTCTTGCAGAACATAGACCGGAGTGAGGTTCCACGGTAAGGTCACGGAGGTAACCAATAGGGTCGGGCACCGAGGGATCACTGTTTCTGATCACCTTCCCCGTCGGTCGCTGGGTATGTGCAGGGGTGAGGAAATCCGGGGCAACTAGAGGCTGGGTCGTCGTTTGACTCGCTCTCCGGACTCCGGTAACGTATTAAGCAGCGCAGAAGCTTCCCGGAGGTTGTAATGTTGGAAGGTCTTTTTCAGCCGATGCACCTGCTGGTGATCTTCTTTATCGCCCTATTGGTGTTCGGTCCTAAGAAATTGCCTGAACTCGGTAAAGGTCTAGGCGAGGGGATTCGTGCCCTTAAAGAAGGTATGAAAGATAATTCCTCGACGCAGGCCTCGACTGATCAGAGCAAGAACACCGAAACCAAGAGCTGATCGATTCCGCGGCCGGGTGTTTCCCAAGGCTGTCGTTATATCCGCCCCTATGGTCTTGCCACTTTTCCCTTGGTTCGTTCCCTGCCAGCCTCGATCTAAAGCAACCATTTTCGCTGGATAGAAACTTATCTTCAGTCCAAGACGCTCAGCTCTTAACTCCGGAGGAATCACTGTGCCGCGCCAGATCGAATGCTTGATCTTCTTCATCTCGCTCTCTTCGTCACTAGTGTTCGCTGATCAGATCGTACTGAAAAACGGCGACCGCCTGACCGGCACCGTCGTGAAATCGGACGGCAAGATACTCGTGCTGCACACCGAATTCTCCGGCGATGTCACGCTTAAGTATGAAGCGATCACGCAGATCACTACCGACGAGCAACTGCATGTTGGTTTGAAGAATGGCCAGACCGTCGTTGGGCCCATGACCACCAGCGATGGCAAGATCAAGGTGGCCATCAAGTCTGGCGCCACGGTCGAGGCTCCGAAGGAAGACGTGGCGATAATCCGCAACGACGCGGAGCAGACGGCATACGACAAATCTTTGCATCCGGGACTGCTGCATGGCTGGAATGGCGGGGCTAACGTCGGCTTTGCGCTGGCTCGGGGCAATAACCAGACCGAGAACCTGGCACTAGCTTTCAACGCCGTGCATCCCACACTGAACGACAAGATCACCATGTACGCGAGCACTGTATACGCGAAGAACAATGCGCCGGGAGCAAGCCCAAGCACTGTCGCTGACTTGGTGCAGGGAGGAATCCGCTACGATCGCGATCTCATTCCACGGCTTTTCGCATTTGTGGGCGGTGATTTCATGAGCGACGCGTTGCAGGCTCTGAATCTACGCTCGGTCGTGACTGTGGGCCTGGGTTTTCACGCCATCAAGAGCGATAAAACCACGCTCGATCTGCTCGGCGGCATCAACTATACCCGGGAGAGCTATGCC
>WNFA01003460.1_pt1 | contig 13110 bp, 10 predicted proteins | sample 5400481 | NCBI WGS metagenome assembly WNFA01 (sample SAMN13153340, study PRJNA577476) | soil metagenome | isolation source: 120 cm saprolite under Douglas fir tree site 2 hole 1 replicate 2 | place: USA:California | collected 2015-04-18 | reverse complement strand
ATGAAGAAGATCGAGGCGATCATCAAGCCGTTCAAGCTGGACGACGTGAAGGAGGCGCTCACGGGCGCCGGCATCATCGGCATGACCGTGACCGAGGTCCGGGGCTTCGGCCGGCAGAAGGGCCACACCGAGATGTACCGCGGCGGCGAATATACCGTCGACTTCCTGCCCAAGATGAAGGTGGAGGTCGTCGTCGCCGACGGTCTCGTGGACAAGGTCGTCGCGCTGATCATGGTGGCCGCCAAGACCGGCAGTATCGGCGACGGCAAGGTGTTCGTCGAACCGCTCGAGGAAGCGGTGCGCATCAGGACCGGCGAGCGCGGCGACAACGCAGTCTAACCCCCGAGGAGGATCGGATGACGCGACGGCTCGGAGTGATTTTCACGGCGGTGATCCTCGGCGTGGCGTTGAATGCGCCCGCGTACGGCCAGGCCCCCAAGCCCGAGGAGACGAAACCGGCTGAAATCAAGCCCGAAGAGAAGAAGGAGGAGAAGCCCAAGACGTTGTGGGAGGAGCACGTCCTCTTCGCCTACATCGAGAACAGCGGGGTGTGGAACATGGGCCGGTCGGGGCGGGACCACACCAACAACGAGCTTCGGGTCTTCGACAACGAGGACGGCTACACGTTCAATGCGGCGGAGTTCAGTATCAAGAAGGACCCATCGGAGAAGTATCCCTTCGGGTACGGCGTCGCCCTCACGACGGGACTCGATGCGCAGAAGATCCATGCGCTCGGTATGTTCCGTGGCGACAACGATACGTATCCGTTCCGCAACACAGCGAAGTTCGATGTCAAGGACGCTTACGCCTCTTACACGATCCCGATCGGAAGTGGCCTCACCGTGAAGGCAGGGAAGTTCGTTACGCTGCTCGGATACGAGGTCATCGACGGGCCTCTAAACCCGAATTTCTCACGATCGTTCATGTTCGGCTTCGCGATCCCGTTCACCCACGTGGGCGGTCTGCTCTCGTACTCGCCTTTCGAGTGGCTTACGATCACCGCGGGCCCGGTCGTCGGCTGGGACGTTGCCCGGGACAACAACAGCCAGATGTCCGTCATGGGGCAGTTCGCCGTGACGCCGATCAAGGACCTTCCGCTGACGCTCAGCTGGATCACCGGTCCCGAGCAGGCTCATGAAAACGGTAACCCGCGCACCGTGCTCGACTGGGTCGGCAACTACACCGGCATCAAGGGGCTCACGCTCGGCCTGAACGTCGACTACGGCTGGGAGTATAACGAAGCCTCGCTCGCTGCTTCGGGGACTCGCTCCGATAGCACCACCGCCTCGTGGTGGGGGTGGGCGGGCTACGCGATCTACGACTGGACCGATAAGCTACGCACCGCGCTTCGGCTCGAGTACTTCAAGGACGCCGAGAGCGTCCGTACCCTCGCGGCCCCGGTGGGTACGAAGCTCGATCTGTACGGGGTCACCGCCACGATTCAGTACAACATCTGGAAGGGGCTGTTTGCTCGGCTCGAGTACCGACACGACTCGGCGAACCAGAAGGTCTTCGCGATCCGTGCCCCCGGCTATGTGCCGACCGGGAAGTCCCAGGACACCATGACCCTGGCTGTTCATTACAGCTTCTTCTAATCCACGAGCAGTTCTCGCATGGTCGAGCGCGCGGACGGTCGCGGCGAAAGGGCGGTGGAGCTCGACGGTCTCGTGCGCGCGCTCGCCGAGACCGTACCGGTGCTCGTCGAGCGGCTTTCGGCGGTGCGGCCGGCGCGGCTCTACCGTGACGCGCTCGAGCTGCTGGAGCGGCCGTTGCTGGGGCACGTGTTGTCGATGACCGGCGGTAACCAGCTCCGCGCCGCCCGGCTGCTCGGGCTCAACCGCAACACCCTCCGCAAGCGCTGCCGGGAGCTCCGCCTGGCGTTGCCGGGCAGATCGGGACGCGCCCGCAACGGCCGGGCCGACGCGCCCATCCCCTAGATTCCTAGGCTCGTCTCAGAAGTCCGCGCCGCTCGAGGCGGCCGGTGCCGTAATATGGCTGACGGCACCATGATGTCCGACGTCGAGACGCTCGCGAGTCAGATCGTGGAGGGCTCGACCCGTGCCCTCGCGCGCGGGCTCACCTGGGTCGAGTCCGGGGGCAAGCGGGCCGAAGCCCTGAGCGCCCAGTTGTACCCCCACACGGGGCGCGCTCAGATCGTCGGTGTCACGGGGGCGCCCGGCAGCGGCAAGAGCACGCTGGTGCGCGCGCTCGCGCTGGTGGCGCGAGCCCGCGGCCGCACCGTCGGGGTCGTCGCCGTGGATCCGTCCTCGCCGTTCTCGGGCGGCGCGATCCTCGGCGACCGGATCCGCATGAACGACCTGACCCTCGATCCCGGTGTCTTCATCCGCTCGATGGCGACGCGCGGCGCGCTGGGCGGTCTGTGTCGCGCCGGGGCGGACGCCGTCGACCTCATGGACGCCGCCGGGCGAAGCCTCATCCTCGTCGAGACCGTCGGCGTCGGGCAGGACGAGGTGGACGTCATGCGTCTGGCTCACACGGTCCTCGTCGTCTCGGTGCCCGGTCTCGGTGACGATGTCCAGGCGCTCAAGGCCGGCGTTCTCGAGATCGCGGACGTGCACGTCGTCAACAAGGCCGACCGCGACGGCGCCGACCGCATCGTCGCCGAGCTCCGCGCGATGCTCACGCTGATCCCCGCGCCGGAGGAGGCCTGGATGCCGCCCGTCCTGTCCGCGTCGGCGGCGCGCGACGAAGGCATCGAGCCCATCGCCGACGCGCTCGACGGCCATATGGCCTACCTCAAGACGAGCGGCGAGCTCGAGCGGCGGCGCCGCCGGATCGTCACCGCGCGCGTGCTGAGGATCGCGCAGGATCTGATCGCCGAGACGATGCTCGGTGGAGCCCTCAGTGTGGAGGGGGCGGCCGGTGCCACCCTGCTCGAGCGGGTGGCCCGCCGCGAGCTGGCGCCTCACGCCTGCGCGCGGTTATTCTTGAAGCAGATCGCCCGGAGAACAGAAGGAGGCATCGGATGAACATCGCGAACATCCTCGCGCGGAAGGGCTCGATGGCCGTGACGGTGCAACCCGAGCAGTCGATCCGGGAGGCGCTCGCGCTGCTGGAGCGCCACAACATCGGCGCGCTGGTCGCCGTTCAGGGCGATCGCCCGGTGGGCATCCTCTCCGAGCGCGACATCGTGCGTGAGGCCGCACGCAACGAGAGCTTCTTCGCGCGCACGGTCGGCGACCTGATGACGCGTGACGTTATCACGGGCCAGCCACCCGATGATCTCCTCACGGTGGCCTACACCATGACCGAGCGGAGGATCCGTCATCTGCCGGTCGTGGACCAGGGGCGGCTGATCGGCATGGTGTCGATCGGTGACGTCCTGAAGGCGCAGCGCGATCACTACCAGGGCGAGGTCGACACGCTGCAGACGCAGCTCCTCGCGGGCGAGGGCGGGCAGACGCGTTGACGCCCACGACGGGAACGCCGGCGCGGCCGTTGCGCGTCGCGATCGTCGGCGCCGGGCCCACCGGGTTTTATGCCGCCGACCACCTGCTCCGCAACCCGGCGGTGGTTGTCGACGTCGACATGTTCGACCGGCTGCCGACACCCTACGGGCTGGTGCGCCTGGGCGTCGCGCCCGATCACCAGAAGATCAAGTTCGTCACCAACGCCTTCGACAAGGTCGCCGCCAGCCCCCGCTTCCGCTTCTACGGTGGCGTCGAATTCGGCAAGGACGTGACGCTCGCGGACCTCAAAGCGCTCTATCACCAGATCGTGTACTGCACCGGCGCGCAGACCGACCGCCGCATGGGGATTCCGGGTGAGGATCTGACCGGGAGCCATCCGGCGACGGAGTTCGTCGCCTGGTACAACGGACATCCCGACTATCGAGACTGCGCGTTCGATCTCTCGCAGGAGAGCGTGGCGGTCGTCGGCGTCGGGAATGTGGCGGCCGACGTCGTGAGGATCCTGTGCCGGACGCCGGAGGAGCTGGCGACCACCGACATCGCCGACTACGCGCTGGAGGCACTGCGCAAGAGCCGCGTGCGGGAAGTCTACCTGCTCGGCCGGCGCGGGCCCGCCCAGGCCGCGTTCACCAATCCCGAGGTCAGAGAGCTCGGCGAGCTGGCCGATGCGGACATCACGGCGATCCCCCAGGAAGTCGAGCTGGACCCGCTGAGCCGCGTCGCGGTCGAGCGCAGCCAGGACCGGGCCACGCTGAAGAAGGTCGAGATGCTCAGGGAATACGCGCGACGCGCGCCCACCGGCAAATCGCGCCGGCTCGTCCTGAGGTTTCTCGTCTCGCCGGTCGAGCTGATCAGCGACGGCGCCGGCCGCGTCGCCGCGATGCGTCTGGTGCGCAACGAGCTCTACGCCACGTCGACGGGCGCGCTGCAGCCGCGCGCGACCGACCGCTTCGAGGAGCTCCCGATCGGTCTCGTGTTCCGCTCGGTCGGCTACCGCGGCGTGCCGTTGCCGGGCGTACCGTTCAACGAGAGCTGGGGCGTCATCCTGAACGACAAGGGGCGCGTGCTCGATCCCGACACCAAGCAGCCGATCGTCGGCGAGTACGCGGCCGGATGGATCAAGCGCGGCCCGACGGGCGTCATCGGCACGAACAAGCCGGATGCCGCCGAGACCGTCGAGTGCATGTTCGAGGATCTCGCCCGGGGCGCCGTGCTCGAGCCGACGCGCCCGGAGGCGGCCGCCGCCGAGGCGCTCGTCCGCCAGCGCCAGCCGAACTACGTCTCCTACACCGACTGGCTCAAGCTCAACGAGATCGAGGTCGCGCGCGGGCGCGCCCAGGGGCGGCCCCGGGTGAAGCTCACGAGCGTCGAGGAGATGCTGGCCGCGCTCGGCCGCTGAGCGCTCAGCGGGAGATCGTCAGGCGCTCGCGACCGTAGTTATCCTCGTCCTGCCAGGGCAGGCCTTCGGCGAAACGCGTGGACCGAAACGGTGTGAGGTCGACGGTGCGCGACTTGCCGTCGACGATCCACTCGGCGAGACACCGGCCGATCGCCGGCGACGTCTTGAACGAGGTTCCGGAGTCGCCCAGCATGCAGTAGAGCCCGGCGACCGATGGGATCTGATCGATGATCGGGCGGCCGTCGGCGCTCATCATGATCATTCCGGCCCAGCCGCCGCGCATCGTCGCCTCGCCGAAGGCCGGCAGCCGGGCGGTCAGCGCCTTGCGGCACATCGTCACGAACTCCGGGTCGACGCCCTCGTCGAAGCGGTCGGGATCGGCGTGCCCCACGCCGAGCTCGACGCCGATCAGCGTCGCGGCGCCGCCCTCGGGACGGAACCACGAGTGGTGGATCGCGTCGATGACCACGCAGTGCCGGGTCTGGAAGCCGGCCGGCCAGCGGAAGATCGCGATCTGGATCCGATGGGGAGCCAGGCCGAAATCCAGCCCGAGGGGCGCCAGCAGGGGGGCGGCCCACGCGCCGGGCACGAGCACCACGACCGGCGCGTCCACGGGCCCCCGGGAGGTCTCGACGCCGACGACACGACCCCGCTCGGTCACAATCCGCGTGACCTCGCAGCCGGTCTCGATCGTCGCCCCGAGGCGTCGAGCCGCCTCGGCGAAGGCGAACGTGGTCGCGTTCGGGTCGGCGAATCCAGATTCGGGCTCCCAGGCGGCGGCGCCGACGTCGTCGACCCGGGACCCCGGAAGGAGGTCGCCCAGCCGGTCCCGGGTGACCACCTGCGTGGCGATGCCGAGGCGCTGCTGCCGCGCGACGTTTCGGGCGAGCACCGCCTCGTAGCCCGGGGGGACGATCTGGACGAAGCCGATGGGCTCGAAGCCGCAGTCGCCGCCGACGATGTTCCGGAAGTCCCGGAAGACCTTGAGGCTTTCGAACGCGAGCCGGGACTCGGCCTCGTTGGTGTAGTGCATGCGCACCAGCGAGCCGGACTTGCCCGTGGCCCCCGCGCCGAGGTGGCGCCGCTCGAGCAGCAGGACGTTCTTCACCCCCCGGCCCGCCAGGTGAAACGCGGTGCTCGTGCCGTTGGCCCCGCCGCCGATGACGATCACGTCCGCCCGCCGCATGCCCGCCTCCCCCAATGAATCTGATAAACTAACATAGTTCGGAACTATTGATATTTCTGAGATATTGGAGGACGCGTGGCGCCGCAACAATCCGTGCAGATTCTGCAGCAGCGGTTGGTTTACGAGCAAAAGCTCGTCCAGCTCGTCGACCGCATCCACGCGGCCAAGGGCATCGACAGCATCTTCATCGAGCTCCAGGGGGAGATTCTCGGCCTCCTCGACGCCGACCGCATGACGATCTACGCCATTGACCAAGCCAAGAAGGAGCTCTACTCGAGGTTCCTCGCCCTCGACACGGTCAAGGAGATCCGGCTGCCGATCAGCGAAAAGAGCATCGCCGGTTACGTCGCCGCGTCGGGCAGGGTGGTGAACATCGCCGACGCCTACGACAAGGCCGAGCTGGCTCGGATCTCGCCCACCCTGAGCTTCGACGGCTCGTGGGACAAGAAGACGGGGTTCCGAACCCAGCAGATTCTGGGCATGCCGATCATGCACGAGGGGCGGCCGATCGGCGTCGTCCAGCTCCTGAACAAGAAGCGGGGAGCCCGGTTCACGAAGGAGGACGAGACCGGCGCGTCCCGGATCGCCAAGACGCTCGGTATCGCGTTCAACAACCAGGCGCAGCTGAGCCAGAGTCAGGAGTTGATCCAGAGTCAGGGCCGACCCAAGACGAAGTTCGACTATCTCCTGGCGCAGCATCAGATCTCGCCGCAGGAGCTGAGCTCGGCGGTCGCCGAGGCGCGCCGTCGCCAGACCGACGTCGAGTCGATCCTGATCGAGCAGTACAAGGTCCCGAAGGGCGAGCTGGGCGTCTCGCTGAGTCAATTCTACGAGTGTCCGTTCGTCGAATACGACGAGCGGATCCTGCCGCCGCCGGATCTCGTGAAGGGCCTACGACTCGAGTATCTGCGGCGCAACTTCTGGCTGCCACTCCGGCGTGAGGACGGCGCGGTCGTGGTGCTGATCGACAACCCTCAAGATTTGCAGCGGGTGGACAGCGTCAGCCAGGCGTTGAAGAACCGGAGGGTCAAGTGGGCGGTCGGGCTGCGGAAAGACATCCTGCTCTTCCTCAGCCAGGTGAGCGGCGAGGGCGCCGGCCGGGACTCGATCGGCACCATCCTCGGTGACCTGCGGGCCGAGGACGTCGCCGACACGCTCGAGCTGGGCGCGGGCGAGCTCGACGAGAACGACAGCGCGGTCATCCGGCTGGCGAACCAGATCATCGTGGACGCCTACAAGGCGCGCGCGTCCGACATCCACATCGAGCCCTACGGCGCCCAGAAGGACACGGTGATCCGGTATCGCATCGACGGCGGCTGCGCCGAGTATCAGAAGGTCCCCGGTGCCTACCGGCGGGCCATCGTCGCGCGGATCAAGATCATGGCTCAGCTCGACATCGCCGAGCGCCGCAAGCCGCAGGACGGCAAGTTCAAGTTCAAGGTGTCCGACCGCGAGATCGAGCTGCGCGTCGCCACGATCCCGACCGCCAACCAGAACGAAGACGTGGTCATGCGCCTGCTCTCGTCGAGCGAGCTGATCGCCCTCGACAAGATCGACATGGCCCCACGTAACCTCCGCGAGATCAAAAAGCTCGCCGAGAAACCCTACGGCCTCATCCTCTGCGTGGGGCCGACCGGCTCGGGCAAGACGACGACGCTGCATTCGCTGCTCGGCCATATCAACAAGCCCGAGCGCAAGATCTGGACGGCCGAGGACCCGGTCGAGATCACGCAGTATGGGCTGCGCCAGGTGCAGGTGATGCCGAAGATCGGCTTCGACTTCGCCGCCGCCATGCGGGCCTTCCTGCGCGCCGACCCGGACGTCATCATGGTCGGCGAGATGCGCGACGAGGAGACGGCGTCGACCGGCATCGAGGCCTCGCTGACCGGCCATCTGGTGTTCAGCACGCTCCACACAAACAGCGCGGTGGAGACGGTCATCCGCCTGCTCGACATGGGGTGCGACTCGTTCAACTTCGCCGACGCCCTGCTCGGTATCATGGGACAGCGCCTCGTCAAGCGCATCTGCCGGGACTGCAGGGCGGAGTACCATCCCGAGCGCGCCGAGTACGACGAGTTGGCCCAGGCCTTCGGCGAGGAATCCTTTGCGAAGCTCAATCTCAAGTACGACGAGTCGTTCGTCCTCTACCGCGGCAAGGGTTGCGTCTCCTGCGCCAAGACCGGCTACCGCGGACGCGCGGGCATCCACGAGCTGCTGATCGCGACCGACGAGATGAAGCGGCTCATCCAGACCAAAGCGCGCGTGGCCGAGATGGTCGTGCAGGCGAAAGCCGAAGGGATGACCACGCTCGTCCAGGACGGCGTGCTGAAGGCGCTCGGCGGACTTACCGACTTCAGGCAGGTCAAGGCCGTCGCGATTAAGTAGTCCGGGCGGGCGGGGGGCGGTCCCCTCCGCGGCCCGCTAGCCTCTACCCACCACGATCATTCAGCGGACGGGTCCGTCGGGACAATCCTGACTACACGGGCCGCGGAGGGGACCGCCCCCCGCCCGCCCGGACTACGTCGCGCGAGCGTCCGACAGGTCAGGCGCAGACGGTTCGACGGAGCGCCTCGGGACGCGCCCGCACACCGCCCTTACGGGTAGACGATGACGCTCCGCTTGACCTCGCCCTGCAGCATCAGGTCGAACGCGTGGTTCAGCTCGCCGAGCGGCAGGCGCCGGCTGATGAGCTCGTCGAGCCGGTACTTTCCGCTCATGTAGAGATCGATCAGCATGGGCACGTCCGTCCGCTGATGTCCGCCGCCGAACGAGCTCCCGGTGAGCACGCGCTGCTGCAGGAGCAGTGACGGATCGACGGAGAGCCGTGTGCCGGCGGGCGACACGCCGACGACCACGCAGGTGCCGCCACGATGGGTCGAGAGGAGCGCCTGCTCCATCGTCCGCTGAGTTCCCACCACCTCGAACGCGAAGTCGACGCCGCCCCGGCCGGACAGCGCCTGGACGCGCGCGACCGGGTCTTCCTGCGAGGCGTCCACGACGTGGGTCGCGCCGAACTCCTCGGCCCAGGCGAGCTTCTGCTTCACCACGTCGACGCCGATGACCTTCCCCGCCCCCACGAGGCGCGCGGCCTGGATCGTGTTCAGGCCGACCCCGCCGCAGCCCCAGACGGCTACGCTCGCTCCAGGCGGCACCTTGGCGCGGTTGAAGACCGGGCCAGCCCCGGCGAGCACGCCACAGCTCACGAGGCACACCACGTCGAGGGGCGCGTCCTTCCGGATGGGAATGACGCTCTCCTCCGGGAGCACACCATGGGTCGCGTACCCCGAGACTTGCAGGAAGTGGTGGAGGCCCTGCCCGTCCTTCCGGAAGCGCGGGGTGCCGTCGAACATGAACCACCGGGGTTTGTCCCGGAGCGCACACATGGTCGGCTGGCCGCCTACGCAGTACCAGCACTTGCCGCACGAGGGGATGTAGCTGGAGCAGACGTGATCGCCCGGCGCCACCGTCTCGACTCCCGGGCCGACCTTCTCGACCACTCCTGCCGCCTCATGGCCGAGCACCACGGGCAGGGGATGAGGAGAGTCGCCCGTGATCACGTGAAGGTCGCTGTGGCAGACGCCGTTCGCGACCCACCGCACCTGCACCTCGTGGGGACCGGGCTCGAGGAGCTCCACGTCTTCCACCACCACCGGCTTCTTCGTGTCGTACAGGACCGCCGCCGTCACACGCATAGCGCCCTTCCTTTGGATGACGTTGTCAGGGTAGTCTGCGCGAGCGCGCACGACTCCGCAAGGTCACCGTGCCGTCGGCCGCGCCTATTTGCCTTCACCAACGAGGTTGCTTATTGTTGCCGGATGGGCTCACCGACGGCTCCGCATCCCGTCCTCAAGAAATATTACGAGGGCGAAAGCGAGCGGCGGCCCTTCGTTCGGACGCTCTTCGACGACGCCGCGGAGTACTACGACTGGGTTTGCGCGCTGGGATCGTTCGGCTCGGGCCAGCACTATCGGCACTCGGCCCTGGTGAGGTCCGGCCTCGGTCCGGGCATGAGGCTCCTCGACGTCGCAACCGGTACCGGCTTGGTGGCGCGGGCGGCCACACGCATTCTTCGTGACCCTGGGGCGGTGATCGGGCTCGATCCGAGCGGCGGCATGTTGCGGGAGGCACGCAGGACCCTCTCGATTCATCTGGTGCAGGGGACTGTCGAAGAGCTGCCGTTCGCGAACAACCACTTCGATTTCCTCTCCATGGGATATGCGCTGCGCCACATGGCCGGCCTCGACGTCGCCTTCGGCGAGTGCCTTCGGATCTTGAAGCCGGGCGGTCGTCTCCTGATCCTGGAGATCACGCTGCCGAGCTCGCGGGTCGGCCAGCGGGTCTTCCGCGTCTACTTCGAGAAAGTCTTGCCGCGCATCGCGCGGATCAGCACCGGGAGCGCGAAGGCCGAGCTGCTCATGAAGTATTACTGGGACACGATCGCCGGGTGCGTGCCCCCGGACGTGATTCTCGGAGTGTTGAAAACGAGCGGCTTCATCGACGTCGAGCGCCGCGTGCTCGGGGGGCTCCTCAGCGAGTACCTCGGGCGGAAGCCCGTATAGGCTCGCCATCGCGCCCCGGACTCTTATCGGCGGATCTTTCCGCTCGGCGTCCGGGGGACCGCATCCACAACGGTGAACTCGAGCGGCACCTTGTAGGAGGAGAGGAGGCGCGCGCAATGCGTCTTCAGGGCGTCCAGATCGCAGCCGTGAGAGTCCAGGACAACTTCTGCGCAGGGGACTTCGCCCATGCGAGCGTGCGGCCGGCTGAACACTCGTGATTCCTTGACACCCCGGAACTGGTTGATGCAGTCCTCGACTTCCTCCGGGAAGAACTTGAGCCCCGCCACGAACATGACGGTCTTTTTCCGGCCCTTGAGGTGAAGGGCGCCCGCCTGATCCAGCCAGCCGAGGTCGCCCGTCAGGAACCAGCCGTCACGCGTAATCTGCTCGCGAAGCTGCCACGGCGAATAGTACGCGGAGAAGAGCCCGTCGCCCCGCACGGCGATCTCGCCCAGCTCCTCCGGCGCGTCCAGGCGTTTCCCGTCGTCGGAGAGCACCGCGACCTCGTAGCCGGGGACAGGGCGGCCGACGGAGGTGGCCGGGAGACCCTCGGTTCCAAGATTGATGCAGGGCAGGCCGGCTTCGATGATGCCGTACGCCTGGCCGACCGGGACGCTGTAGACGGACTGGAAGCGATCCATCACGGCGGGCGAAATCGGCGCGGCGGTGGAGAGGGTGACCCGAATGCTCGTGAACGGCTGGCTCGGCCCGAGATTGGCCATCCGCTCGAAGTGGAGCGGCGCGGCGTACAGCACGCTCGGCTTGAGACGATGGACCGCGTCGACCATGGCCCGGGGGAGCGTGTCGGGGCACATGAGGATGTGGGTCCCGGCCCGAACGTACGCCACGATCGTGACGGCGAAGTGATAGGCGAGCGGTAGAACCCACAGGATCCGGTCCTCCTCGCTGAACGCGAGCACCTGATCGGCGGCCTCGACCCGCGCGGCCGTGGCTTCGTGCGACAGCACCACGCCCTTGCTCCTGGCGGTGGTCCCGGAGGTGAACCGGATGAAGGCGGGGTTCAGCGAGTAGAACTCGGCGGGGGCCTCGGCGTCACGAGCGAGCCACTGGAACGTGAAGCCGTCGCACTCGCCGCCCTGCACGACCGCGGCGGGCGTGCCCTCGAGCGCGCTGGCCTTGGGCCAGGCGAGGCAGCCGTTCAACTGGACCTCGCGCACGATCTCGGCGGTCTCGTTGGGCGTGAGATTGCTGGCGAGCGGGACCAGGCACGCGCCCGAGTCCAGAAGCCCGAAGGCGGCAGGCACATATGCGAGATCGTTCGGGGCCAGGAGCCCGATCCGCTGACCGGGCTCCACACCGTGAGTCTTGAGAAATGCGCCGATGCGCTGCGCCTCTCGCGCGAGCTGTCCGTAGCTGAGGGAGCGGCCCGACCGCACGTCGGTCATGGCTCTGCGTGGGGAGTGCCGCTCGGCCGACCCATAGAGAAGCTCGACCAGGTTCATCGCGCCTCGGCGTACCGGGCGGCCGCTCGTCCAACCGCCTCACCCGTGGCCAAACAGGTCCCGATCACCCGCGCCGATCCGAGCGCCTCGTGCGTCGCGCTCATGCAGCGGCCCGCGACGAAGAGGTTGTCGACGTCTCGCGCCTGAAGGCAGCGCAACGGGATGTCGTAGTACGTCCCGTCCGGGAGAAACTCGTACGTGGCTCCGAGGCGCCCTTCCTCCCACAGCTCGATGGGCCAGCTCGCCCGGGCGATTGCGTCCGCGAACTTCCGACCGGACAGGACGTCGTTGCGGGTGAGCTCGTAGCGCCCGATCACGCGGCGGCTCTCGCGCACGCCGACCTGCGGGGCGGCGTGGGAAACGAAGGCGCGGGTGAACGCGGGCAACGTCTTGAGAAATTCCGTGACGGCGAAGGCGCGCCTGCGTCCTTCCTGCTCGGCGACCGTCAGGAAGTCGCGGCTCGCGGGCAGCTCCTCGGCGATCCCGCTCAGCGTGAGCTTGCACACGACCTCGCCGGGCTGCGGCGACGGCGCCAGCGCGAGGTTGGCGGCCCCCTTCGGGAGCCGTCCCTCCCGCTCGGCGGTCGCCAGCAGCCTCAGGAGCGCGACGCGAGGGCCCGGGCCGAGGGCGTCCCGGTCGACGTGCTGGAGGACGAAGACCAGCGAGGGCAGCTGGCGCTCCGCTAACGGCGCTGTCACCGCGGCCACGCCGGTGAGATGCGCGACGACGGCGTCGCCGCTCGCGTCCACGATAGCCCGCGCCGTCAGCTCGACCTGTCGCTCCCAGGTCGCGATGCACACCCGTTCGATCCGCCCGGGGCCGGTGTCGAGCCTCACGAGCAACGCGTGGAGATACACATCGAGCTGCCTGGCCGAGGCCGTGAGCTCGTCGGCCAGGCAGGCGAACGCGAACGGCGTGTAGGGCAGGACGTAGGTCCGACCGCGGCGCACCGGCGCGCCGCAGCCGGGCATGGTCTCCAGCTTCCGGGAGACGGTCTCGGCGAAGCCGGCGTTGAGCGCCTCGGGGGGCCCGGACGACGAGGTGTGGTAGAGCCCACAGATTGTGCTCACCA
>WNFA01003457.1_pt1 | contig 13115 bp, 14 predicted proteins | sample 5400481 | NCBI WGS metagenome assembly WNFA01 (sample SAMN13153340, study PRJNA577476) | soil metagenome | isolation source: 120 cm saprolite under Douglas fir tree site 2 hole 1 replicate 2 | place: USA:California | collected 2015-04-18 | reverse complement strand
TCGGCAATCTTGAGCTGGGCAATATCGCCGGCGCTCTGAACGCGGAAACTTCCAACGGAAAAATCACACTGCGCTCCGCGCACGGTACCGTGGAGCTGAAATCCTCCTTCGGCGCAATTGAAGCTTCGGACATCTCCAAGGGCATCCGCGCCATCACCGGCAACGGCAGCATCACACTCGCCGACATTGGCGGCGACACTTTCACCAAGACCAGCTTCGGCAGCGTTTCTGCCGACCACATCAACGGCAACCTCATCGTGGAAAACACCAACGGTTCGGTCACCGCGCGCAACGTGAAAGGCAACGCCGAGGTGACCACGTCCTTCGCCGGCGTCACGCTTGAATCCGTCGGTGGCAAGATCACGGTGAACAATCAGAACGGCGGCATCTCCGTCACCGCCGCGCGTCCGGCCGGCGGCTGCCGCGACATCGCGCTCAAGACCTCCTTCTCTTCCATTCGCGTCCGCATCCCGGAGGGCCTTGGCTACAACGTCCTGGCCCGCACGTCCTTCGGCCGCATCTCGACTGATTTGCCAATCACTGCCACCGGCGGCATCGGCCCTGAGTCGCTCAGCGGCACCATCGGTTCCGGTGGCTGCCAGCTCCAGCTAACCGATGCCAACGGCAGCATTGAGATTAACAAGGCACAATGACCTCTTCTTCGCGAACCCTGCGTGGCTCTTAGCGCCGCCTCTTTCGTTCCATGGCGAATGCCTTTTTCAAAATCCGGGTAGCCGTCTCGGTCAACTTGTATTTCGCCAACTCCTGCTCGCTCGCGAAAGCAACATCGGTTACATCGCTTCCCGCCACGGCGTCACCCGCAACGCGTTCACACAGATAGTCAGCGATCACATAATGGAATCGTGGACCCCTCTTTCCCTTGTTCGCCCCCGCGGCGCTCTCCAGGTAAATTCGGTCGAAGACTTCGATAAGCTCGACCACGCGTACCGTGAGACCGGTTTCTTCCAGCAATTCGCGCGCTACGCCCTCCTCCAGCGTCTCGCCCAACTCCAGCGTTCCTCCTGGAATCGACCATTCCCCAAGCAGCGGCTCGCTGCCGCGTCGAATCAACAGCGCGCGCCCCTGGTCGATAATCACGCCACCCACTCCGACCATCGGCCGTTCTGGATACTCCCGAGAAGACGCCATTTATAAGCTGTATATCCGTTTCCCGGAGGAGTGCAAATCCGGCGCTGCCCGCCTGCATGGGGTTGACTTCACGCCGGTATATAATACGCTCAACGGTAGTGCTCGCCGTCTTAGCGGCGCCGACGTTTGACACCTGTACGGAGGATGGAGCTGTGATCCGCTGCCCTGAATGTTCCGCTGAAATCGACGTCGACGAAGACGAAGTCGAAGAAGGCGAGATTCTCAGTTGCCCTGAGTGCGAGTCTGAACTGGAAGTCTCGCAAATCCATCCCGTGCATCTGAACATCATCTCCGAAGACATGGATGACGACGAAGATGAAGAAGACGACGAAGAGGGCGAAGCTGGGGCAAATGGCGATGTTCCGAAGAACGAGGAAGAGGACGATGAGGAAGACGACGAAGAGTAATTCTACCCCAGGAGATAGGGCATCTTCCTTTCTGCCGGCCGACATCTAAACCTTTAAGGAGCGGCATTATGCCTGTTCGGTGCGTCGTCGGTTTGTGGGCCGCGGCGCTGCTGGTTCCGTCGGCAGCTTCCCGAATATCAAATCAAGAAGCCGCGCCTGCTTCCCAGCCGCAGTCCTCTTCATCTTCAAACAGGGGCAAGCAAAAATACACCCACGCCAATGACTTTTTGATCCGTGGAACCGTGTTCACTGACAAAGCTCTGGCCTTCCCTGGCGCGCAGCTCCGCATGCGCCGCACCAGCGAAAAGACATTTCGCTGGGAGGACAGGACCAATTCGCGAGGCGAATTCGCGATTCGTGTGCCGCAAGGCACCCAATATGAGATGGTGGTGCACGTCAAGAATTTCACCGACCAGGCCAGGACCATCGACGCACGGACCGGCTCCGGCGAAAACAACGTGGTTTTTCGCATGGAGCGAACCAAGAGAGGAAAACAATGACGCCTCGACTACGCTTGCTCCTTCTGCCTTTGGCTTTATCCGTGTGTGTGTTCACAGCCACGGCCCAGGACGCCAAGCATGAAACGCAGCTCCGCACCGTCCGCGGCGTTGTGGCCGACAAGTCCTCCGAGAATCCCGTTCGTTCGGCAGTCGTCTTTCTCAGGAATACGCGCACTACTGCGGTTCGCAGCTACATCGCCGACGAGGAAGGCAACTACCGCTTCAGCGGCCTCGACCCCAACGTCGACTATGAGATCCACGCGGAAAAGGAGGGCGCCAAATCGGCCACGCGGACGGTCTCCAGCTTCGACAACAAGAAGGACATCGTCATCAACCTGAAAATCGAAAAGAGAAAGGCCTGATAGTCAGCCGGACATAAGGCCCGATCGATGCGGGCTATTTCAGATCGCGGCAGTTGATCGCTTCACGACCACGCGTCCTTGATGTCTTCGTGCGCTCGCCTCTCGGCGCTCTTGGCTTCCGCTTTGGCGTCCGCCTGCGGCTTCAGCGTCTGAATGGCCTTGGCGAGGCTCAGCGCTTTTCCACCCTCGGGAGCATTGCAAGAAGAAACATTGCCGCTTCCCGGCTGAACCCCGGTGACGTCCCATTTCAAACAGTTGAACTTAATTTTAAGATTGTGGCTGACGTACAGCACGGCGACACACCCGTCTAACTGCCGGAAAGCCGTGCAAGCGTCCTCCAATTTCGTGTGCGACGGCAAAAGCGCCTGCAGTTGCGACGCCAGCTTTTTGCTCTGCTCGCCATTTGCGGCAAGTTGCTCGCTGGCCGTCGGGCCCTTCTTGATCCAATGGATGGGATTGTACGACTGCGCCGCGGCCTTCGCGGCTCCGAGAAGCACCAGCCCTGCTGTCAAGACGGCAATGATCCACTTCTTTTTCATGAGTCATCCCCTTCGCTCTGCAATCTCTGACAAGCAGATCGCGAGCAAGCTCAAGTCAAAGGGCCGGATTTCGCTTAGGCACTGGCTGCGCACGGCAGCTCACTTTCCTTAGTAGGCCACCCCAGCGAGCATAATTTCGACAACTAGGGAGGCCGGTACTCCCCCAATGCGTCACTCCTGTCCTTGCGGCCAGTTTTGTAGTTTAGCGAGCCTGTACCTTTTCGCGATTGCCCGACGCGCATGGCACGAATACAGTTATTTTGGGTCCGTAAAGACAGATGAAGTCCATCCTCGGCCTTCGTGGGCACACGCCAAAGCCTTCTCCCTTGGAAGGCTCGGGCGCTTTCCGCGTACTGCAAGTCGAGACTGAGTTGCGGCAGCTCGGGCGTAGTGAGTGGTGGCTGTGGTTTTGTGCGTGTACTGTGACGCTCCTTGCCGCGTCGGCCTTGGTTCTATCCTTCCTGCCCTCTCTCTTTCGTCATGCCAATCACTTCTACGAAATTCGACCTGATCAGGCGCAGTGGGGCACCGCGGCTCTCGTGGTGGTTTTTAACGCTTGGCTGGTGTACCGGCAATGGTCTTTCCGGCGGCGCAGGAAAGAACTCACCGCGCAGAATCCCGTCGCGGAGCGTAACGGGAGCGAAATCACAGACGCCTCCGGTTTCGATCCCGTCACAGGCCTTTACACGCGCCTTTCCATCGAGCACCAGATCGGCAAAGAAATAGGCCGCGCGCGCCGCGAAAACACATCGCTGAGCGTCGCTACGATCCATATCGACGAATTCGAGCAGGTGACCCAGCGCTATGGCAAAGCGGCTATGGACTCATTGCTGAAGGAATTTGCGCGCCGCCTAAAAAAAGCCATTCGCGCCACCGATTTTGCCGTGCGTCTCACGAGCGGTGATTTTCTGCTGGTTCTGACTGAATGCACCCTGGGCGAGGTAAAACTCTTTTTGGATCGCATAGGTCCGCTGGAAATCACTTCCGCAGGAGAGAAAGTCGGGATCCCTTACTCCACCGGCTGGGTCGACTACCAGCCTGGCGACCTTCCCGCTGATTTGCTAAAGCGCGCCAGCCAAATTCTTCACCTGTACGAAAACGCCTCCAAGGACAGTTCCTCGACGACCCTCGTCCCCCGTTGACGGCATCACTCAAGCACGCGTGAGCCGTGCAACCGCATGTTGTTGCTTTCCGTAACTTGCGCGCCTATGATTTGCGGAGATTTCCCTCACGCGCCTCGGACCGTCTCCCTTCTAGGGGGTCTAATGTCTATGACCGCAAGGTTCCTGGGTTACCTTCTTCTCGCAGTGCCGTTCTTTTGCAGCGGATGCAGCAAGTCTCTCGATTCCACGGGACGTGAATCAGGCGGCCAATATTTTCTCGTTACCGTTAACACGCAAATCCCCTACTGGCAGACGGCTGCGACCGGGTTTACAAAGGCCGCTTCCGAAATTCAGGTACAAGGCACCATCGCCGGCCCGAACAACTATGATCCCAAGGCCGAGCAGCAGGAATTTCGCCGCGTTGCCCAGTTAAGACCTGCGGGTATTCTGGTTTCACCGGCCGATCCGGAGCTCCTGAAGGCGGACATCGATGCCGCTATTGCTGCTGGGATTCCGGTCATCACGGTCGATGCCGACTCCTCCGCCAGCAAGCGCTTATCCTTCATCGGTACCGATAACTACGAGGCCGGAAGATTAGGCGGCGAAATCGTCAGCCGCTCCCTGCAGGGCAAAGGCCGCGTCGCCATTTTTACCATGCCCGAACAGACCAATCTCAATGAGCGGTATCGCGGCTATATGGAGATCTTGACCGCGTACCCACACGTCACCGTTCTGCCTGTCGTCGACATCAAGGGAGATCCGCAGATCGCCTTCGAGCAAGCCCAGAAGCTGATCGCAGCAAATGAAAGAGCGGACGCCTTCGTGTGCCTGGATGCTTTGGGCGGCAAGGGCGTAGCGAAGGCACTAAGCGCAGCTCACATAACAGGTAAAACGCTTATCGCCATGGACTACGACCCTGAAACGCTCGAATGGATTCGCAAGGGCTTCATTCAGGGCACCATCGCGCAAAGACCCTTCACCATGGGTTTCGTCGGTTTGAAAATGCTGGATAACCTGCACCGCCATAAACCCCGGTCGCTTGATGTGGGCTGGGCCAAGAGTCCCTTCGCGCCAGTCCCCACGTTCGTAAACACCGGCGTCATCTGGATCGACAAACAAAACCTCGAAGGCTTCGTCCACGCCCTCGCCAATCCGTGAGTACGATAAGTTGTTTGTAAACGGTTTGGGCTCAGGCAATTAGGCGGGCGCTCCCGAAGGCCATGAAAACCGTGTGCAGAAAACTGTGGGCTGCGCATCTCATCGGTGAACCCATGTTGAGGAGAGCAAGTTGGCCAACCGATTGGAAGGCAAAGCCGCTGCCGTCACTGGCGGCGATCAGGGGATTGGACGCGCGATCGTTGAGCGTCTGGCGGCGGATGGCGCCGACGTGGCTCTGTGCTACCGCTCCAACAAGACCGGCGCTGACGAAGTCGCCGCCGCTGTGCAGAAAGCGGGCCGAAAAGCGGCAACGGTTCAATGTGACGTCGGGAAGGTTGCGGAAGGTCAACGCTTCGTGGACGAGGCGATCCGGCAGCTAGGCAGCATCGACATCCTCGTCAATAACGCCGGACTCGAGCGCCGCGCCGATTTTTGGGACGTCACCGAACAGGACTACGACGCCGTCCTTGACGTGAATCTGAAGGGGCCTTTTTTTTTGACCCAGGCATTTGTCAGGCATCGTATGCAGGTCAAAGCCGGCGGCAAGGTCATCAACATCAGTTCTGTGCACGAAGAGCTGCCATTCCCGCACTTTGCCTCCTATTGCGCAAGCAAAGGCGGCATCAAAATGTTGACGCGGGATTTGTCGATCGAACTGGCGCCGCTTGGCATCACCATCAACTCGATTGCGCCGGGCGCCATCGAGACACCCATCAACAAGAAATTGCTCAACGACCCAGTGAAGCTGAAATCGCTGCTGGAAAACATTCCGCTGAGGCGCCTCGGCAAACCGGAAGACGTGGCATCGGTTGCGGCGTTTCTGGCGTCTTCGGACGCGGACTATGTGACGGGAACGACCTATTTCGTCGATGGGGGCCTGACGTGGAACTACGAGGAGCAGTGAGGTCGGCTTTAGAACATTCAATCTAGGCGCGCATGGCCTTCGCCCCGCGCGCTGCTTGCAGCAGCTTGCTCGCATTATCGCGAATGTCGCCGTGGGCAAACACGGCATTGCCCGCCACCAACAAGTCCGCTCCGGCACGAACCACGTCGCCGACGGTGGTGAGATCGACGCCCCCGTCGACTTCGATGCGGAACGAAAGTCCGCGACGCTCGCGAATCTGAACCAGCGTTTCAATCTTGCGCAGCGCACCAGGAATAAATTTCTGCGCCCCAAAGCCCGGATTAACTGACATGACCAGCACATGGTGCACGATGTCCAAAACTTCGTCGAGCATGTGCACGGGCGTGGCCGGATTGATTACCACGGCAGGCTCGCATCCATGCGACGCAATGAGGTGCAGCGTGCGGTCCAGGTGCACGCAGGCTTCCTGGTGCACCGAAATCCAGTTAGCGCCGGCTTCGGCGAAAGCTCCGATGTAATCATCCGGATTTTCGATCATCAAGTGGCAATCGAAAGGCACCTTTGCAATCTCCTTGCGCAGCGACGCTACGACCGGCGGGCCAATAGAGAGGTTCGGAACGAAATGTCCGTCCATTACGTCGAGATGCAAGATCGTTCCGCCACCGTCGATGGCGGCGAGCGCTTCGGCGCCGAGCTGCGCGAAATTGGCGGACAGAATGGAAGGTACAAGTTCAATCAATGTAGCGCTCCCGCTCCTCTGATTATACGCGGAAGCGACGATCAACCGACCCGAATGTGCTGGTAGCGCTCTAACCGCGCCAAAGAATGGTACAGCGGCGTGCGCTGCTTTCGCGGGCGAGTTCAAGGACGCGCATGACGTTGAGTGCGTGTTGCGGCGTGACCGCAGGGACAGCTGTGCCGAGCAAAACGTCGCGAATGTTCGCGTAGTAGCTTCGATAGTCGCTCGGCGCAGGCGGGACGAGCTGATTCGTAGTGGTACCGTCGGCCTTCACGAGGGTCAAGACACCGGAGTTTTCTGCTTGCTCCTCTTCGCTGGGCGTCTCGTCCCACGGAATGCGCCCGGCGCGCAATTTTGGCTCTTGCACATCAAATGCGTGCTTCACGTAAGCGCCACGCGTGCCATGGAGAATGAAGCGCGGGCGCGTGACCGGGGCGAGCATTGTGGCGCGAAGCAGCGCGCACAAGCTGCCGCCATAGTGCAACGTAAGATCGAAGGAATCGTCGGCAATCGCATTTTCACGCTCAACGCGAATGTCGGCGGTGACCGCTTCGGGAAAGCCGAAGAGCAGCAGCGCATGATCGATCAGGTGCGGCGCGAGGTCGAAGAGAATGCCGGTGCCAGGGCCGGAGCGCTCGCGCCATGCGTTCGGTTTTGGCTGCGGGCGAAAACGGTCGTAGTTCGATTCGAATCGGACGATCCGGCCGAGACGGCCGCTCGCAACAAGTTGCTGCACGGCTTGAAAATCACCATCGTAACGGCGGTTTTGGTATACGGTCAGCAGCCGTCCGCGTTCTTGAGCGAACTTCACGAGGTCGAGAGCTTCCTCCATCGTGGGGGCTAAAGGTTTGTCGACCACTACATCGCGGCCTGCGGCGAGGCACTGCCTAGCGATGGAATGGTGCGTATCGTTTGGCGTGGCGACCACAATCAGTTGAATCTCAGGCATTGCCAGCAGCTCTTCGGCTCCGCGCACAATCCGCGCGTCGGGATAGAGCTTGGCTGCCTCGTTGCCGCTGCGTTGCAAAATCGCGGCAAGCTTCAAGCCCGGAACAGCACGAATCACCGGCGCATGAAACGAACGCCCTGCTAAGCCGAATCCGATGAGTCCGACGTTGATCATCCGAGTTGGCAGCTCTTACATGCCGACGTAGAGCGTACACGATTTCCCGCGCGACGCAGCTGCCGCGGCTTCGAGTGAAATTTGCCTCTGGCGGTTTGCTCCTTCAGAATGTCTTACAACATGTCGACCACCACCACGATGGCGATACCAGAACGCACCAGTAGCAGCCGCACCGGCTTGCTGGCGGTGCTTTTCCTCGGCTTCGCCTTGAGTGGGATTGCCACCACCATCATCGGACCGATACTCCCGGTTTTCATTCGCAAGTGGGGGCTGGATGACGGGCAAGCCGGCCTTTTCCCTTCGATCCAATTTCTCGCGGCATTGGTAGGCACCGGAGTATCGGGCGCGTGGATGTCATGGCGGGGTTACCGACCTTCGCTCGTCGCGGGCTATGCGCTGATGGGTTTCGGCCTGGCTACCCTCAATGCCGGCACGCACGTGAACGCGCTGGCCGCTGCCACGGCGTTGGGCTTGGGCTACGGGCTGATCACACCAGGGACTAACTTGTACGTGGCGGACGCCGGTGGCGCTCGCAGTGCTTCCTTGCTGAACCTGCTCAATCTTGCCTGGGGAGTGGGCGCGATGGCCTGCTCGCCACTGATCGCGCTGGCCTTGAGAAACAGTCGTTTGCCCGGACTGCTGACCGGCTATGCAATCTTTGGCGCGCTGCTGGCGCTCGCGCTTCTACTTGGGCGGTTCGGCGTCGAAAGGCACGAAAAGGCGATAGTAGCGGCGGGAGCGACACCTCTGCCTGTCAGCCGCGGAGTGACCATCGCGCTCGCCGCGCTTTTTTTCATGTACGTCGGCATGGAAACGAGCATTGGTGTGTGGTCCGCGGAATACTCGCGTCGCATCGCAAATGGAATCACAAATATGACCACGCTCGCGCCGATGTTTTTCTACGCAGGGCTTACTTCCGGTCGCGGCTTGGCTCCCCTGGTCTTGTTATCGCTTTCGGAAAGACCGTTAGTGGTTGGCGCGCTTAGCCTTGTCGCCATAGGAACCACGGCGCTGATTTTTTCCACCACGTTGAAGGTAGCCATTGCCGGAGTTTTCCTCGCCGGCCTGGGATGCGCTTCCATCTATCCCATCTACATCGCCTGGCTTTCGAAATGGTACGGAGCGCGAGCAAAGCGCATCGGCGGCTTCTTGTTTGCGCTCGCTTCGCTGGGTGGAGCCGCGGGTCCGTGGCTGGTGGGTATTTTCTCGGAGTATTCTGGAAGCTTGCGCGTGGGATTCCTCGTCCCGCTTCTCAGCGCGCTGATGATGATCTGCATTGTGGTGAGCCTGCGCCGGCAAACGTCGCAGTGAGGTACTCTTGTCCGTGCAAATGTCTTCGCGCTCGGAACGATCACCTGCCTTGGGACTTCTCTTGGGTTTGGTGATTACTCTCGCGGTGGTGGTGGCGTACTCCGCGTACATCCGCGTGCAGCTCGCCGGTTTGCGTAAATTGCAGAGCGACATGGTAGACCGCGGGCGGAAGGATTCGTTGCAGCTTTTGCGGCTGCAAAACGATTTGAACACCGTGGCTTTGGCGATGCGCGACATGCTGGACGCTGGCGAGCCGTATCCTCTGAGCGCGTGGTCCGCTCAATTCGATCGCGTGCGAGGAGATTTGGAATCCGCTTTGCGCCTTGAGGAACAATATGCCGAGGTGCATCGTACGGCGGAGCAGCGCGCCTATTTGAGCCAGCAACTCTCGCAATTCTGGGATGCTGTGGACCGCATGTTCGCTTTGGCGCGCGACGGAAAAGAAGAGGAAGCGCGCGACCAGATTCGCTTGTCGCTGCAAGCGCGGCAAGCAGCGCTGAGCACTGCGGTGTCGCGATTGCTCGTGGAAAACAACGAAGCCGAGCAGTTGACCGCGGCGCAAATCGCCAGGATTTACGACGGCGTGCAGCGCCAGTTGTACATTTTTCTCGGCGCCACATTGATCGCCATTGCCCTCACCAGTCTGTACCTGATTCGTTCGAACCGGCAGATTTTCGCGCGGCTCGCAGCGCTCTCCGCACAGCGCAGCGATCTGGCGCAGAAACTGATTGCCACGCAGGAGTCCACGCTCCGCCACATTTCACGCGAGCTGCACGACGAATTCGGCCAGGTGCTGACCGCGATTGGCTCGCTGCTGAGCAGGGTGGAAAAGCAGGTTCCGCAGGGCGCGCCGCTGCGCCAGGATCTCCAAGAAGTTCGCGAAATCGCGCAATCCACGCTGAACAATATTCGCAGCTTGTCGCAAGCGCTGCACCCAGTGCTGCTCGACGAACAGGGACTGGAGAGCACGCTCGATTGGTATATTCCCATGGTCGAGCGGCAAACCGGGCTGAAGCTGCATTACGAAAAGTCGGGCGCTGCGTTCCCTGTGGATGGTACTGCTGGCGTGCAGGTATATCGTGTGTTGCAGGAGGCCCTGAATAATGTAAAGCGCCATGCGGGAGCACAAGAGGCCTGGGTGCGGCTAAAATTTCAAGGCGACTCCATAAGCCTGGAAGTTGAAGACCACGGCAAGGGATTTTCTCCGGACGCCGGGCACCAAGGTATCGGGCTGGTTGGAATGCGCGAGCGTGCCGAGCTTGTGGGAGGCACTTTGCAGGTATTGAGACGCGAAGACGGCGGAACGATCGTGCGGCTCGTGGTACCGGCGGAGAAAGTGGAAATGCATGGCGGATAGGCTCACAGTCCTGCTGGTGGACGATCACGCGCTGGTACGCAAGGGATTCCGGCGCATGTTGGAGGATGATGCCGCAATTTCTGTAGTAGGCGAGGCCAGCGAGGGCGAAGAAGCAGTTCGGCTGGCGCTGGAATTGAAACCGAACGTCGTGGTGATGGATTGCGCGCTTCCGGGCGTCAACGGTATCGATGCCACTCGCCGAATTCGCGCGAAGATGCCGGACGCGACTGTGCTGATGCTTAGCATGCATTCCGAGGATACCTTGGTGCGCCAGGCTCTCGAGGCAGGTGCGCGCGGCTACATCCTGAAGAATGCGCTGGAACTGGATTTGGTCCGGGCTATAAAGCGCGTCGCCGAAGGACATATAGTGCTCGATCCTCAGCTCGCCAAGCCGGCGGCGCTGAAGGGCGAGCGCGACAGCGGGCTAACCGCACGAGAGCTGGAGATTTTGCGGTACATCGTGGCCGGCAAATCCAACAAGGAAATTGCCGCCGAGTTGGGGCTCAGCGCTAACACCGTGGGCGTGCATCGCGCCAACATCATGGACACACTTGGAATTCACAAAACAGCGGAGCTCGTCGTCTACGCCATTCGCAACGGATTGGTGACCTTGACTTGAAGCGCCGTGAATTCTTGTCAGGCACCGCGAGTGCAGGCCTCCTCAGCCTAGCCTTTCCACGTCTACCGCACGCCACTTCCGCAGCACCCTCGTTTCGCTTCGCGGACGTCACCCAGCACGCAGGCATCCAGTTCCAGCACAACAGCGGCGCGTACGGCGGCAAACTGCTTCCGGAGACGCTTGGCTCCGGCTGCGCGTTCCTTGATTACGACGCCGATGGCTGGCAAGACATTCTGTTGATCAACGGGATGGACTGGCCCGGCCACAAGCGCCAGCGCTCCACGTTGCGGCTCTACAAAAACAATCAAAACGGCACATTCACGGACGTAACAAGGGCCGCCGGCTTGGACGTCGAGATGTACGGAATGGGCGTTGCGGTTGGCGACTACAACAACGACGGCTTCCCGGATATTTTCATCGCTTGCGTCGGGCAAAACAGGCTCTTTCGTAACACCGGCAAAGGAACTTTCCTGGATGTGACGCGCCCAAGCGGCTTGACCGCGCGACAAGCGTTCAGCACCTCGGCGCTGTGGTTCGACTACGATCGCGACGGGTTGCTCGATCTTTTCGTCTGCAACTATGTGCGCTGGTCGCCGGAACACGACGTTTTTTGCTGTCTCGACGGAAAGCACAAATCCTTTTGCACGCCGGAAGCCTATCGCGGCGACACTTGCTGGTTGTTTCACAATCGCGGCGACGGAACATTCGAAGACGTCACGGCTACCAGCGGAATCTTCGACAGCAGCTCGAAATCGCTGGGCGTGGCGATGCTCGACTATGACCAGGACGGCTGGCCGGACTTGCTGGTCGCCAACGACACGCAGCCGAATAAACTCTACAAGAATCTGCGCAACGGCAAATTCAAAGACGTCGCCGTGGAAGCGGGCCTCGCCTTCAGCACTGAAGGCAAAGCGCGCGCCGGCATGGGCGTGGATGTTGCGGACTTCGAGAATTCTGGCACGCCGGGAATCGCCATCACCAACTTCGATAACGAGATGATCGCCCTCTATCGGGCGGTGCACCCGGGAACCTATGACGACATTTCGATTGCTGCCGGCGTAGGTTTGCCGTCGAAAAATACGTTGGGCTTCGGCTGCGCATTTCTCGATATGGACCTCGATGGCTCGCTTGATCTCGCAGTCGCCAACGGGCACATTGAGGAAACCGTCCGTAATATTCACGGCAACGTTGGTTACGCGCAGCCGCCCCAGCTATTTCTAAATCTGGGCGGAGGAAAATTCGAAGATTTCGCCGCCAACGTAAACGGCGGCTTTGCTCAGCCCAAGGTCGGCCGCGGTCTGGCCTACGCCGACTTCGATCGCGATGGAGACCTCGACATTCTGCTGACCACAAACAATGGCCCCGCTTATCTCTATCGCAATGACAACATTGTCGGAAATCACAGCATTCGCTTTCATCTCCGGGGAACGAAGTCAAATCGCGATGCCATTGGCGCGCTGGTTCGGATTTTCGACCATGGGAAGACTCAAAGCCGTGTCGTGAAGGGCGGCTCGAGCTACCTCTCACAATCAGAATTGCCGGTGACCTTTGGCCTGGGACAGCGGCCCGCTATCGAACGCGCAGAAATTGAATGGCCAAGCGGCGTCAAGGAGGAGTTCAAGAATCTCGACGCTGGCCGCAGTTATCAAATCACTGAAGGAAAAGGACTTAAGGCCGACACCGGTTTCTAGTGCTTTCGGGTTATTGCAGGGTTTTCGCGCAGGCGATATAAAACGGCCACATCGCTTCCAGATAGGCTTTCACTTCTAGCGCCCACCCGGAGGCACCCCAAGCACTCGCGGCCGGATGTGCACCCCTCCGGCCGCACTTTTTGTACTAGCGTCGAGGCGTTCGAGAGTGGAGAAACGCGGGATGGAACGTTG
>WNFA01008290.1_pt1 | contig 13119 bp, 11 predicted proteins | sample 5400481 | NCBI WGS metagenome assembly WNFA01 (sample SAMN13153340, study PRJNA577476) | soil metagenome | isolation source: 120 cm saprolite under Douglas fir tree site 2 hole 1 replicate 2 | place: USA:California | collected 2015-04-18 | reverse complement strand
TCAAGTACCCTGTTCGCACGCGCACCAAGACGGGCTATCCTGGTAGGCGTTGACATACCCAGCAATGATTGGCCTGTAGAAGAATCGCTGGACGAACTGGCACAGTTGGCAACAACCGCCGGAGTAATTTGCATGGATCGCGTCATCCAACGTTTGGCACGTCCTCATCCTGGAACATTGCTCGGTTCAGGGAAAATAGAGGAAATTGCCGACCTGGTGCACCACTATGATTGTGATGGTGTCATTTTTGATCTCGAACTGACACCCGGACAGCATCGTAACCTGGAGAGAGAACTAGAAACACAGGTGCTTGATCGCACAGCGTTGATTTTGATCATTTTTGGTCAGCGTGCCCGCACACGAGAAGGACGCCTGCAGGTTGAGCTGGCCCAAATCGAGTATGATCTGCCGCGCCTGGCCCGGCAGTGGTCGCACCTGTCGCGTCAGAAAGGTAGCGTACAACAACGTGGTGAAGGTGAGAAGCAGATCGAGGTTGACCGCCGTTTGCTTCGGCGTCAAAAAGATCAGCTCGAGGAAGAGCTGGAACATGTACGTACGCATCGACATCTTCACCGCGAACGGCGTAAAAATACCGGTGCACCAGTAATAGCATTGGTGGGTTATACGAATGCAGGCAAGTCAACGCTTCTGAATCGGCTATCTAATGCAAACAGTTTAGCTGAAGATAAGCTCTTTGCCACGCTTGATCCAACAACACGACGAGTACGGCTCGTGGGAGGTCAAGAGATCTTGCTGACCGACACAGTAGGATTTGTACAGCGCCTGCCAACAACGCTGGTAGCTGCTTTCCGTGCTACACTGGAAGAGGTTGCAGAGGCTGACCTGCTTGTACATGTCGTTGATGCATCAAGCCCATCTATGCAACGTCAAATCGTGGCTGTCGAACAAGTTTTGGAAGAGATAGGCGCGGGTGGTCGCTCAGTGGTGCTGGCCTTAAATAAAGTAGATGCCTTGCCTTGTGATGTCACCTTGCAAGTAGAAGGTACGGCAGCAACATTACCTATGGTGCAAATATCAGCGTTACAGGGAGAAGGGATTGATGACCTGCTGCATTGCATCAGTGAGAATCTCCTTTCTCAGTTTGTCGCACTTGATGTCCTGATACCTTACAATCGCGGAGAGCTGGTGGCAAAGTTTCATCAATTTGGCACAATTGAGTATGAAAGTTATGAAGAGGGAGGCACTCATTTGCGTGGATATATACCAGGCAATCATAGCGGGCCGTTTGCTGCCTTTTATCATGGATAAAGGCAACCTGGGTGATCCTCTGGCTGACCTTTTACCTATTGACAAGTTTGGCATATAGATGTAATTTACATATAGATGCTAATTGACAATTTAACGGCCATCTTATCTCGGAAGCAATGTGATGCAGCAATTTATGTATAGTGATTCATTAGGCAGTCATCCTTATTTTGTCTATATACCCGCGAACTACCAGGTGGGCGTAGCAGTTCCACTTATTGTAATGTTGCATGGATGTACACAGACAGCCCTGGACTTTGCAGCCGGGACACAAATGAATTCTCTAGCTGATGAGTACAATTTCATCGTGGCATATCCCCAGCAGCAGCGGGCTAATAATCGGCTTCTGTGTTGGAAATGGTTTACTCTTGCAAATCAATCTCGTACCGGGAAGGAACCTGCTATTATTGCTAACATAATACAGGCTATTGTACAGGATACTACTCGGTGGACGATCGATCCGCGCCGTATTTATGTAGCAGGCATCTCCGCGGGGGCCGCAATGTCTGTTATTTTGGGTGCCACTTACCCGGATATTTTTGCGGCAATCGGTGTTCACTCAGGATTTGAGTACCAGGCAGCGACCACTCAAAATAAAGTCTTAAGGGTTTCACGCCGGGGCGGTCCAGATCCGGTACTGCAAGGACAGGCGGCCTACGCTGCGATGGGGAGCTTTGCACGCGTCATTCCAAGCATTGTTTTTCACGGAACTAATGACTTCGTTATCAATCCCATCAACGGTGACCAAGTCGTGCAGCAGTGGATAGAAACAGATTTCCTGGCCTCGAACGAGACATACAAGGTTAATTTTGATAGTCCTGCCAACATCAGGCCTGGACAGGTTCCAGGTGGTCACTCCTATACAGTGTACACCTGGAACGATAATAATGGTAATGAACTTCAAGAATACTGGAAAATCGACGGCATGGGACACGCGTGGTCAGGGGGTAACAACAATGGCTCCTATGCTGATCCTTTAGGCCCGAACGCAAGCCAGGCGATGTATACGTTTTTTATGAATCACCCCAAGGTGAGCAAACACAGAAGAGTGGGTAATGGCCACGATGGCTCTTTCTGGAGAAAGTTTCGAAAGACCTTCTCAGATTTTGTACGATTCTAAGGTGTCGAAGTGGGAGAAGGCCAACCAAGAGTAGTCATTGACACTTCAATGCTTTTTTGTCATAATTTCAGTAGGAAAGACGTAATGTAGATGCTTATTTCTATTTTCTTTTAGGGTGATAGAACAACATGCAGCAATTGCCTACAAGAGAGGAAACAGAGCGAGACTACCAGGCGGGTTACGACCGCGTGATACAGTTTGCCGAATATGCTCATGCACAAGGTTGGCACTTAAGTGAACGCCAACTGACGCATGAAATCATACAACGTGAACGAGCAGCCCAGATTCGAGAAAAGAGTTCGTTACCAATCGTGGGGCCTGGAGTACGTTCGGCTGCCTACAATCGCGGACAGGCAGATGCCCTACGAGCCATCCTGCGAAGACAGCGCGAGGAATAATAGGGATCGATATGCTATAATAATCTCGTTACTTTTTTAACGAGGTGTAAGATAGGTATGGGACTTTTATCACAACCTCCCAGGCCCTACAGCGGGCCTCAGCCAGGTTCTCCAGAGCAGGTTCAGGCAATCACCGAAGAATTGCGCCGCCTCTACCCAGATGCACAAGGTACACTCGATTTCTCAAACCCACTTGAGTTACTCATTGCCACCGAACTTGCAGCACAAAGTACTGACGAGCGTGTGAATATGGTTAGTCGTGACCTGTTCCGAAAATATCGCAGTGTTGAGGATTATGCTACAGTCAGTGAGGAGGAGTTGGAACAGGATATTCGATCAACCGGCTTTTACCGAAACAAGGCGAAAAACATTCGTGCAGCCAGCCAACGCATCATCACAAACTATGGTGGAGAAGTGCCACGTACAATGGAGGATCTGCTCACTCTTCCCGGTGTAGGCCGCAAAACCGCTAATGTTGTATTGGGAAATGCTTTTGGTATTATTGTGGGATTTGTTGTTGATACACACGTCGGTCGACTTGCGCGCCGTTTTGGTTGGACGACCAATGAAGACCCGGTAAAAGTGGAGCAAGACCTGATGCGGATAGTGCCACGAAAAGATTGGCTTGATCTATCACATTTGATGATCTACCATGGGAGGGCGATTTGTATTGCACGCAAACCACTTTGCGAGCAATGTACATTGGTGAAGCTATGCCCGTCGGCTTTCACTTTTAAGTAGCAGAATATTGATTTTAGCAGATTGTATCACTTTCCCAAAAGCACTACAATTGGGACCATTCGTTTGCAAATTATTCCGCTATAGGCTATAGTATTCTCGGGGATGGATAGTGCTATTTTTATTATTTGGTTATGAGATGAATTCTTTTTCCCATTCAAACCTGGTGCCACCAGGGTACCCAGGAAGTTTCATATACTTCATTCGAAGGGAAGGAACAATTTTGAGGGCGAGTTAAATCTATTATAAACTTTTAGGATAAACTACCACATATGAGGAATTGAAAATCGAAAAGTTCAATGCTTTCAAAATGAATATCGTATTCACTGGTCTACTCAGGTAAGTCTGGAAGGAATAAAGAGTACTTAGAAAAAGAGGGAGCGAGATGAAATTACTGATCGTCGATCCTGATCGTGATTTGGTCGAAATGTTAACGAGTTGGTTAAAAACACTGGGATACGAAGTCTATCGGGCCTATACGGGAGAACGAGCGAAGATCGAGTGGGAGGAACAAGAGCCAGACCTTGTCATGCTGGACACGACGTTAAAGGACGTGGATGCCTTGTCAATGTGCCGAGACCTGCGCAATAAGCATGATGCCCTCGTGTTAGTCATAACTGACGGCAAGGAGGTACAGGATGAGGTCAGATGTTTAGAATCCGGTGCCGATGACTACTTACGCAAACCTTTCTACCCATCACAACTATTGGCGCGCATACACGCCCTCAGTCGGAGAGGACGTTCTAGCCTGGCCCAGCGGCCATCCTCAATCATCACTGTTGGTCCCATTCGTGTTGATTCACTTCACAATGAAGTCAGTATCGATGGGAAAACGGCTCGCAGGCGTCGGTTACACGCTGATACGCCATTCTTCCGAAGAAGGGAAGTATAGTGCCAAAGAGGTAACACGCACATTGCGTGCGGTATCGGTATAGAATAGTTAGTTTTTTTCTATGTATACGATTATGTTTGTTTCCATATTATAAAAATGCTCTATCAATCTGAAAAAGGGGCGAAGAGGTCGAAATTTTCGATACTCTTCGTCTCTTTTATTTACAGATGTAGAAAAGTTAAGACTTCAGCACAATAGAAGACCTACCGACACCATATTTTCGTATGTATCAATATCTTGTGTGCACCTCGGAAGTGTATATTGTGTAAAGATAGATGCTGCTATGTTTGGCCCAGATATGGACCACTAAGTTGAAAAGGGAAAACCATATGCGTGAGCGTCTACGTATTTTTGTTGCCGCATGTTTTTACTACAGTGGCTTTGTGAAACTCGCTCTCTGGTGGGCACAACGCCTGAGACCAGGCCTCATGATCTTGACTTATCATCAAGCGACAAGTGTAGACCTGCGCCGCCAACTGCTCTTCCTGCGCCGGCACTATCGTATCTTGCCTCTAGAGGAGGCTCTGGAAGAACTCTATACGCTGCCTATGGAGGAGAAGCCAGTGCGTGATCGACGCAGACCAATGGTGCTGACATTTGATGATGGATACTATGATAACTATACCTACGCATTTACGTTAGCGCGAGAGCTGCACGTTCCTATTACGATCTTTCTCATTCCAGGTTCTATTGAGAGCGGTGATCCTTTCTGGTTCATAGAGCGCAAAAGCCTGGTGCAGCGTGCGCAGGTAGACAAGGTGGTAATTGAAGGACGTACCTATCACCTGAGACACCCAGAGGAGCGAGACGTACTCACAAAAACTATTAATACCCATCTACGCTATGCTACCTCGGTTGCAGAACGTGAAGCATTCCTTGCGATGGCACGCAAGGCATTGGATGTCTCCTCCTCTGTGAGTGAGGAGGAGCAGCTAGCGCGTCCATTGACCTGGGCGGAGGTTCGTGAGATGGATGCGAGTGAATGGGTCTCATTTGGCGCGCATACGATGAATCATCCTGTGCTCGGATATCTGGCTGATCCTGCTGAGGTGCAGTACGAGGTGAGTGAGTGCCGAACTGTGTTGGAGTGGCGCCTGGGCCATCCAGTGACTACCTTTGCTTACCCCGTGGGGAAGGCTGAACATATTGGAGATGAGGGACCACGAGCTGCGAAAGCCGCAGGATATAAGTGGGCATTCACAACCATTCAAAAGATAAATAGCCCACAGACCGACCCTTATCTTCTAGGTCGCATATATCTGAACGCGAACTGGCTGATAATGGCGTCACAGCTGGCTGGGTTATTTCCCATCATCCCCCGTCTCAAGAAAAAATTTAAAAAACGCTAGTGGATGGCCTTCTGACAAAAAGCGTAAGTAAATGATTTAAGGGGAGATCACATGCACTATGGGGACTATGAAGGATATTGCAGATAATGTGCGTGGAAGCCTAATTCCTGAGATGTTCGTCTTACGACGTGTGCCAGTGCGCTATCGTCATATTTTACCATTGTCGGTGATGAAGCAGTTACAGTGTATAGTGGTTGGTTCTGCTCCAGGAGTACTGACAGTAGCCATTACAGATAGGCAAAACGCATCAGCTATCGACTCTCTCAGGAGATTCACCGGACAAGCTATTTTCCCCGTCTTGATTGACCCAACCAGGATGCGCTTACTCATCCAGCGTATCGAGCGTTTCGAACAGAGCAGGGGTGCTTTTTATTCAATGGCAGCCAGGGATGCCAGGAAGACAGAATATTATCAATATAGTATGCTTCGCCTGCAGGTAGATTCGATCGTCATGGTACTTTCCTGTCAAAAGACAAGTTGTTTCTAATCACTTAGATTAGATGCCGCCTAAAGTCCAAGCAGATAGTAACTTTCATGCACCTCCACGGCCCCGCAGCATGACGGGAAGGGTCAGGGCAATGAGTTTGAGATCTTGCCAAATGGATTGTTGCTCAAGATATTCAATATCCATCTCCACCATTTTCTTAAAGGGAACGCGACTACGCCCATAGACCTGCCAGTTACCTGTTAACCCGGGTTTGCCGCAAAGACGCATCCAATCACTGAGGCTATATGCTTCAACTTCATAGGGAAGAGGTGGACGCGGCCCTACTAACGTCATCTCACCCCGCAAGACATTGATAAATTGAGGTAGCTCATCGATGCTGGTCTTCCGAATAAATCGACCAATTCTGGTAACGCGCGGATCATCCACCAATTTATATAGATTTTCGGTATCGATTTTACCATTGAGTGTTTCGCCATTCATATATTGCTTAATAACTTCACGATGAGCCGAGTCATCAGCATTTACATACATTGAACGGAACTTGAACATATCAAATTCAACACCATCCAGTCCTACACGCTTTTGACGGAAAAAGATAGGACCCTTTGAATCTATACGAATCAAGACTGCGAGGATGGCGATGACGATACAAAGAGGAAGCAGTATAAGCAAGGTAAATACGATGTCAAGAATGCGCTTAGTTCTGAGGTAACCTGGATCTACACTAATCATTTTTTGAGTTGGCGGTGAAAGAACGGCCATAAAACCTTCCCCCTTTAATCAATTTTCCGAAAGCAGCCCACCAATGGTTAGAACCCTCTACTGGTTCAAGATAAATCATAGATGATGCCGGTGTATATCTGGTGAGCAAAGCTATGTAATTCTGGGTCAGAACCGGAGTGAAGGGTTATGAAAGCTTAAGGAAGAGTTTCTTCTTATCTCTTTAGAGCTGATTGGTTTGGTATTCTGAACATGGAGAGAAGAGATTAACCTATTCTTAACCTTTTCTGCTATCATCTCGGTACCCCCTAACACTTATCTTTAAAAGGGGGTCTTTTCCCACCTGAGATGCTTAATGAAGGAGCTGTATTACGTTATGCAGATACCGTTGGTAGACTTACAAGCACAATACCAGTCAATTAAGCAAGAAATTACGGCAGCAATTGAGGGTGTGCTTCAGAATATGCAACTTTTTCTCGGTCCACAAAGTCAGGCATTTGAAAATGAATTTGCTCAGTATTGCGGCTGTCGCTATGGGATAGGTCTCTCAACTGGAACTGATGCTCTTGTTCTCGCATTAAGAGCATGTGGTATTGGTCAAGGTGATGAAGTCATAACCGTTGCTAATACGTTTATTGCGACTGTGGAGGCAATCGCTTTGTCAGGTGCGAGGCCGGTCTTTGTTGACATTGATCCCGATACCTATACAATGGATTGGAGGCAACTCGACGAAGTTCTGACACCGCGGACCCGTGCTATCATACCGGTCCATTTGTATGGCCACCCTGCAGATATGCAGCCGATTCTCGATTTTGCCCGTTTACATGGGCTACGTGTAATTGAGGATGCTTCTCAAGCCCACGGTGCGGCCTACCAGGGACAGCGAGTTGGCGGTATCGGAGATATTGGCTGTTTCAGTTTCTACTTCAGTAAAAACTTGGGAGCGTATGGTGAAGCGGGTATTTGTGTGACGAATGATGAGAGACTTGCAGAAGCTATACGCAAATTGCGTGATCATGGTTCCCTCATTCGCTACCAACATGAGATTCTCGGGGTGAATGCGCGTTTAGATGAAATACAGGCAGCAGTGCTTCGAGTAAAGCTACCTTACCTGGAGCAATGGAATGCTGCTCGCCAGGACCACGCCAAGTTCTATACCGAGCAACTGCAAGGGATAGTCGAGGCCATCCCGCTTGTTCGATCCTGGGCAACACATGTCTATTACGTTTATGTTGTACAAGTACGAGAACGCGACCAATTCCGGAAGGCATTGGAACAAGAGGGAATTGCGACCGGTATTCACTATCCAACTCCTATTCACCTGCAACCAGCCTGTTCACAGTATGGCTATGTACAAGGCATGCTGCCTGTGACAGAAGCTATGACGACGCGCATCGTCTCTTTGCCTATGTATCCAGAACTAACCACACAGCAAAAGCAGCGCGTTGTAAATGCTATCAAGAGAAGTATAGTCTTGAACGTAGCTGACTAGCAACCGCAAAAGAATCAAGATAAAACCTGAAACTGGGGGAACCAATGAAAATGAGGGATATACGTTTCGGAGTAATCGGCTGGGGGTATTGGGGGCCGAAGCTTGCGCGCAATTTAGATACGATACCTAACGCGATGGTAACAACGGTAGCAGACACGGACGCCCGTCGGCTCGCAAATCTGAGGGTGAATCAGCCATGGATACAGACAACAACCCAAATAGAGGATATGTTTCGTTCAGATGTTGATGCCGTCGTCATTGCCACACCTGTTCGCACGCACTTCCAACTGGCACGTGAGGCATTACTGCATGGCAAACATGTACTCGTCGAGAAGCCACTTACTGCGAGCGTTCCTGAGGCTGAGGAACTGATCACCCTTGCGCGGGAGCAAGAGCGAGTGCTGATGGTCGGACATACCTTCGAGTACAATCCAGCGGTGAACGAACTGCGAAAGCTTGTGCAGGGTGGTGATCTCGGAAAACTCTATTGTATTGAAGCTGAACGAGTGAACTTAGGGCTCTTTCGCAATGATATCAATGTCATCTGGGACCTGGCGCCACATGATATTTCAATACTTTTGTATCTTCTCGACAAAAAGCCGGAGAGGATCAAGGTACAAGCACATGCCCATTTACAATCGCACATCGAAGATGTTGCCCATCTCGACCTGGAATTTGCGGATGGCATGAATGCACATATACATGTAAGCTGGCTTCATCCCTGCAAAATTCGCCGCGTGACGGTTATTGGCGATGAGAGAATGGTGGTATATGACGACACCAATCCGGCTGAAATGATTAAGATTTACAATAAAGGGGCCGATGTGCATGCTGACCCGGTAGTATCGTATCGCTATGGTGCAATCACTATTCCACACATTGATTGGATTGAACCCCTGCACCTGGAATGTGAGGATTTCGCCAATGCTATCCGCACCGGAGAGCCACCGCGTGCGAATGGAGAAGTTGGGTTAGAGGTTGTGCGGGTGTTAGCAGCAATGCAGGAAGTGCTTGAAGCGCAGGAAAGGCAAAGAGCTACCATCCCGAGTGTGCGGCTAGCTTAGTCACCCAAGCAGTATGCATGGCGGAGTGCAAGCGATATGGCCTCTTAGAAGAAGAGAAGTGTAGACAGTGTAGCCCTCCAGAAGAAGAGTGTACGAAACGCGGCAGATTGTTGAAAAACCAGGGATTGAGGGCTCTCCTTGATTGACAGCAAGCAGGTTTTCCTTTATGATAAACACATGAACATGAAACCGCATAAAAAAGCCACTTCCCTTTTTTCTTCGATATCAGCTACGCAGAAGGCAGGAGCACTAGCCCTGATCGTCTTTCTTTTGCTCTTCCTTCTGCTTACTGTCATGACAGTCATGACTAACCCTCACGAACAAAAGTATAGACAACTGGCACCAGGAAACATTGCTATGCAAGTTGTAATAAATCCTGCAAGTAGCGGCGTGGTCATCCCTCCTTCATTTGTTGGAATCAGTACGGAACCTGGAAGCAACCCTTGTAATATACTGGCCCTTGATCAGCAAAATCCAACTTTAGTAGAAAATATGTTCGAGAACCTTGGCCCTGGGATATTACGGCTTGGAGGCGAATCTGTCGAACATGTTTCCTGGTCTCCTGGTGGAACGTATTCATGTTCAGACAGCAATACTGTTCAAACACAAAGTTTGGTCAATGCTACCATCGCATTTTTAAGAAAAGTTGGTTGGAAAGTCATTTGGGGTGAAAATTTAAAAAGTGGTAATCCGACAGCAGACGCTGATGAAGCAGCCTATATTGCAAGGATCGCAGGACCAACACTTCTCGGAATAGAAATTGGCAATGAACCTAATTTATATGGATGGAGTTATAGCACCTATCAATCAAAATGGGAAAGTATTGCGTCAGCTATCAAAGCACGTGGGCAAAATATCCCTCTTGTCGGTCCAGGAGGAACAGATTGCTGTGCTGATTTTTATACCCCATTTCTTCATGCGGAGAGTTCAAAGTTGGTCATGGCTACAGATCATTATTATCCAACATATCATACAACAACATTTACTGATCTTCTTAGCCCATCGCTTATGCCAGCTACTATTTCTTCGCTACAACCCCGCTTAGCGTTGGCTCAGTCGAAACATCTGCCGTATCAGCTTGATGAAAGCAATGCTATTGCGGCTGTTGCGAATGATCCCTCATATAGCCTCGGGGGGGCATTTGGCATCTCTCTTTGGGCACTGGACTATCTGTTTACTGTAGCAGAGCACGGAGTTGCTGGAGTCAATATACATGGTTTTTCTGGAGATGACACATCTATTTTCGACTCAAATGGTTCTCCTCGCCCCATCTATTATGGGATGCTCGCATTTCATTATGCCGCCCCCAACGGAACGCTGATTCCTCTGATTACGAATACCACGATGAATATAACCGCACATGCTGTCGTTGGAAACGATGGGAGTCTCAAGCTGATCGTCATTAACAAAGATCAGTCAAAGAGTGCGCAGGTGCAAATTAACACAACGCGATCGTATTCGCAAGCAACTGCGGTTCGGTTAGCAGCTCCATCTGTGAGTGCCACGACGGGTATAACCCTGGGAGGGACCCCCATCAGTTTCAATAGGGCCTGGTCTCCTTCTACTGGTGAACAGGTAAGTGTATCTGGCGCAAACTCACAAATTACCTTGCCTTCGGGATCAGCTACTATAATCACTTATAGCCATGGGTAGTGAAGAAGGGGGTGCACCATGCCCCAGGATACAAAACAAGCAATCAGCCTGTTGAAAAACCCTTCACTTGCTCTCGCCCAAGCGGGTGCAGATGTCGTCTTGCTTGCACGCAGTGCTGATGAGCTTTGCGAGAGACTTTTTCAACACTCTGACAAATTATGCCGGATACGGTGGCAAATTAGGCGATGCCTTTGCGCATTGCGTCCAGGGTAAGCGCCAGACCCTCGCGAAATCCAACCATTGGTTTGTAGCCCAGAAGGCGCTCGGCCAGACTAATATCAGCAAGACTATCACGTACATCGCCTGGACGCGGATCACGGTACTCAGCATCAATAGTCACCATCAGAAGCTCTCCCGCTATACGCAGCACGGTATTGAGGGAAATTCGCTCACCGCAGCCAATGTTCATAGCATAGCCAACTGCTTCAGGAGCAGTGGCAGCCAGTAAATTTGCCTGGACAACATTTGCAATATAGGTAAAGTCGCGTGTTTGTTCCCCATCTCCAAAGACGATGGGTTGGCGCTTCTCGATCAGCGCTGTTAGAAAGCGCGGAATGACGGCTGCGTACTCTGAAGCGGGGTCTTGCCGCTGACCAAAGACATTGAAGTAACGCAACGAGACGGTCTCAAGTCCATAGATCTGTGTAAATACTCTGCACAGTAGTTCGCCTGTAAGCTTTTGAACGGCATAGGGCGACAGTGGATTGGTTGGCATATCCTCGTGCTTGGGCAATACAGGTGTATTGCCGTATACGGACGAGGAGCTGGCGTAGACAACACGTCGCACTCCCGCATTTCGAGCTGCAATTAACACATTTTGCGTGCCATTGATATTTGTCTCCAGTGATGCGATTGGATCTGCGATGGAGCGCGGTACTGAGGCTAAAGCACCCTGATGAAATACCACCTCGACGCCTTTGATAGCGGCCTTTACACTATCAAAATCGCGCAGGTCACCGTGTATGAACTGGGCACGACCCTTGAGTGCCGCCAGGTTTGTTTGCCTGCCTGTGGCGAGGTTATCAAACACGCGCACAGACTCACCTTGATCAAGGAGCGCCTCAGCAATATGTGAACCAATGAAGCCTGCACCACCAGTGATAAGATACCTTGCAGTTGCCATTTACAAACTCCTACCTTTTTTCAATCTTCACCTCAAGAAAAGTAAGTAGCCCACATAATACCTATGGTGGTCCCCAATGTCAAGACAGTTTTTCTGGTGATTACCCAAAAGTGAAAAACGGGGGTTGTTTGAGGGTTGAGCTGTTGGTTGTCCTCTAGCTGAGTGATTGGTACTTGATATGGGTTGGGTAGACAGAGTCAGAATATTGCTTATATTTGCTGAGGTCGAAGCAGTCGAAGGAGCAACTGTAAGAGTATCTGATGGGCCAACAGATGAGGAGGCCTGAAGCGTTGGACAGTCGCCAAGACAGGCAGGGCTGGGAACACTACCAAAAAGCGTTGGTGCGGGTATTGTGCTTGGTGTGAGCTTTGAGGGATTAACTAGAGGTCGAAAGGTTGGGGTAAGACTACCCGTTCCGCTTTCGTAGGTTACTACCACAGCACTTGCAGCAGATACGGTGATAGAGGATATTGATCCGTTCAGTGAAACCTGTTCTTTTACAGTTGGCGACCAACTGCCATCGGCTGCAACGGCCGTTCCTCCCAGCATAATACCACCGGAATCGGTATTGGAGTTTGCTTTTGTAGTTACAGATGGTGCTGTTAGACGGATCGCACTTGCTTTCGTATATGTTTGCGTTGTATCAATATGTACCCTCGCACTGTTTGACAGGTCTTTATTTATGAGAATCACCCGGAGTTTTCCATCAGTATTCACAACACCAAAGGCTCGCAAATTGAGCGAAGAATGGAGGGTGACAGGAACTATTTTGCCGTTGGGAACCGCATAGCGGAACGCAAGCATAGCGTAATATAACGGCCTTGCATATGGTATATTATTGTATGTGCTTATTGGT
>WNFA01003452.1_pt1 | contig 13122 bp, 8 predicted proteins | sample 5400481 | NCBI WGS metagenome assembly WNFA01 (sample SAMN13153340, study PRJNA577476) | soil metagenome | isolation source: 120 cm saprolite under Douglas fir tree site 2 hole 1 replicate 2 | place: USA:California | collected 2015-04-18 | reverse complement strand
AATTCTTCAGGACAGCTGCTGCGACCTGGCGCAAAATCGTTGTTTTGCCGGCCTTGGGAGGCGCCACGATGAGGGCACGCTGGCCAAAGCCGAGCGGCACGAACAGGTCGATGAGGCGCGGCGCGATGGGTGCCGGTCCTGTTTCGAGCGTTATACGCCGATTGGGATGGATTGGCGTGAGCTTTTCAAAGGGTGTACGTGCTGTTGCCACTATTTTCGGGTCTTTCTGTCGGTTAGTGATGGGAGGTAGATGGTTTTTCTTTAGTGTATCACATGGGGGCTAATTGGATAAATCAACTGTGGTCAAGTAGAGAATTTCTCAATTACTTCAGCTCGAGGATGGTTAAGACAAATTGCTCGATCTTTGCATGTAAGTCCGCTATATCTCCATTATTGTCAATGACGAGAATGTTTTGCTCATCGATTCCATAGTCAGCTTTGAGGTCTAATGGTGTGTAGGGCAATGTATCTTGGTAATATGACTCGAGAATAAACTCTGAGACGAAGTGGTTATCCGGTGTAGGCGGATCGGTAATACGTGCCCTGAGTCGATTACGACATATTGCTTCGTCTACCTCCAGGAACAAGAAATATGAGTTCTGCAAAAGATCTGCGGCAAAATGCTCTAGTGCTTTTCTGTAATCATTACGGGAGAATTCAATGACAACAAGCTGATCTAACGCATTGGAAATCAACCCCTTAACCCTCTCTCGCGCCACTTGTAAGGCATCATCAAAAACAGAAATATCTATCACATCAAAACCATCATGCTCCGTCGGTCGGAATTTTCTGAGCTCACTATCGGCCTGAGACATTTCTTTCAGAATATCATAATCGTTAATGCGAATGGCCAACCAGCCATTTTGCTGTTGTGTTAGATAGTGCCTAACATGCCGAAAAGTAGTTGATTTGCCGCTACCTGGAAAACCTAATATGAACAATTTTACTGTCATTAAAATACTTTCCAATTCTTGGGCACAACTGAACTTTAATAATTTTAACACAAGAAAATGCAATTTGGAACGTATTGATACAATACGGGATGCATGTGAGGAATGGGTAATGAGCATTTAAAGCGGCAATTGCTATTTCAAGAGGAATATTACATTACACGTTGTATGCCGGTATTTACATACTCATCTATTGGTAGAACAAAAAATACGGAGGTGGGTAGGCTGAATGTACTCGTGGCTTCAGTATAGTGAAGCCACGAGTACCAAATAGTGTCAATAAGCGCATCAGGTTTATCGAGATCGGTGTTAAGCTAGCCTCAAGGGATGCAACGTACGAGATAAGGAGTAATAGATCTCCCACGCTGCAACACAGTAGATCAAATTCCCACTAGCTCACGGATGAGTTGGGTTTTGATCCATTCCTCGATTGTCTGTGTAAAATCTTGAAAGGAACCTGTGTTTGTTATTTCCCAAATATTTGCACCTATGCCATCGCCTTGTTGGATGTTGAGAGATACATGGAACCAATCATCTTCACAATAGTAGGTTCTCATAATAGCGTCAGAGACGAAATGGTCGGTACGCTGATGGTTGTGTTTTATGCAACTCTCTATGTCTACATCCAGGTAAAGTAGGTGGGCACCTCTTAAAAGATCACTGCCAAATAGTTGAAAAGCATCATGATAGTTAGCACGGGCAAATTCGACGAGGCAAAGCGTGTTGACTTCTTCCAAAGTCCTGGCCCTTATTTCTTCTACTTCTCCTTTCATTTTCTCTAGAACGGTATCAAGTACTGTGAAGTTGGTTACGTCAAAGCCATTACATTCCTTTGGTCCTGTAGATCTGAAATTTCTTCCTTCGTGAGGAGTATGTTGAGCCTTTTCTTGCAAGAACATTTCTTGCAGGAGTTCATAGTCATTGGTATAGTGGGTAGTCCATCCCCTGTCGCTTGCGAACATCTCAATGAGACGAGCAACACTGGATTTCCCACTCCCTGGACGCCCTAAGAGAAACACGTTCCTAAACATAAAACTACTTCTTCCTAGACTACTTCCTACCGAATTAACAAACTTCTATCCTTCCAGCAAGCCTCGAATAGATAGCGCACTACTTTGATCAACTGTATTTGTGACAAAACTTTGTGTCAGAGTACTTGCAAGTTATACACATCGCCCCCTCTCTCGTTCAGACTACTTCTGTTGATGACAATCGCCTCCATCCCCAGATAACCGGATCCCAGCTAACGATGCAGTTCCCACCCTCACGTCGACCAATCTCTAGCGTTTCATCAAGATTAAACATGATCAATGCTCTAACCGTAGCTACAGCAGTTTCGACTGGATAGCGTTGCAAAACCTCTTTTAGCTTCTTGTATGGATAAGAGGAGACACCTAAACGTACAGTCACATTGGGAAGTTCCAGTAATCCTGCCGGTAACATTGGCCTTCCCATGACGATACGACGAGCGTCAATGCGGTATTCCCCCACCAGTGCTTGACGCAGAGGTTCTGCTCGATTCCGTGCTTCTTCAAGTACCATCCCTTGTAGGATCAGGTTGTATCTATCGGCATTCACATGATACAATCGACGAAATGCTGGGTTCGAGAATAGACGTAGTTGCCCTCGTATCCGTGATCCAACCTCTCTGCTTAAATTTCTTGCCACCCGATCACCATACTTTATGGCAAGGCTGCTCTGGTTATCGATATCAATGGTGATGAAGGAAACAACCTCCTCGGCTTGTTGCTCCGTCAATTGCTGCGTATGAATCTCGGTGAGCAATGTCTCAACATCATCTATAAATTCGTTCTCAGACAAAAACTCTTTAAACGAAGGATCAACGACCCCAGGAGACGTTATCAGGTCTCCAAGCTTTCCTGTTATTCGCTGGCGAGCACGATACGTCATTAGCAGTTCTTCTACCATCCGCGCGATTACTCTTAATACCCGTTCATCAGCTCTTGAGAACGCATCGACTTCATCAGAGGCGACGTAAAGTACTGCTATCGATAAACCATCATCTCCCCCTATTGGAATAGCCATAGCAGAGCGTGTTGATTCCTCCAGCTCACGAGCGGCCAGGATGATATCTTGAGGGGCAATCTTCGCTCGGTAGATGACATGCCCACTCTGATAGGCTCGGAAACTCAGCCCTGGATCTTTCATATGGACTGTCGTTACCCTTACCTGGAGTGGTGAGCATTCACTCTGGGCTCTCACAACGAGGTTGCGCTGTTGTAATGGCAGATCAGGATCTTTCGGTAGGAACAACGAAGCAAAATGCCAGCGATCCTGACCATCTGGCATTTGCCCTCCCAGTTCCACTGCTCTATCCAAGAGACTATTGAGAACCTCATCGGAGGCATCGGGATTGGCAAAATCGGCGACCTGGTACTCCCAGTCGCGCATGCCATAGTCGAAGCAAGGCTGCCATTGCTCTACATGTTGATAGAGCAGGTCCAGGAGGTTGCGAATAGTCTCTACCAGAGACTCACTCAGAGGAAGAGGTCTGGCGCCCCTTTGGATCACGATCAAGACATTATCTTGCCGTACATCTTCGCCTACTATTGGGAACGATTGAATACGAAAATCGCTGGGAAACTCAAAAGAAGGATTTGCATCAAGAAATGTATAGAACGACCGATTCTGGACCAGCCAACCAACCAGGGAAGGGCCGACCTCGGGCTGATCACCTGGAAGATATACCATCTTGTGAGCATCTTTTCTTTGCAAGGGAATCACTAGCCCAGCAATTGTATCTGGCATATCTTCATAGAGAAGCATCAGCGATATGCGAAGAACCTGTGATACAAAATATCTCCAGAAAACCTCTTTATTAGTTCGTCCTACACGCTTATCAATAGGTACGCGTTCAGTTTCATGAACACGTCGGGTGTCATAGCTGTTGACTGCCAAAGTCTGAACTTGCTGCTCAGCTAAGACTTGCTTCCAAATGACGTCTACATTTTGGGGAATTTCACTTAACCCATAATTTTGATCCATGAGTTCACGGATAAGCGCAAGCTTATCTAATTCTTCAGGAGAATATTGCCGGTGCCCCGTTGACGTTTTGCCATCCTGTAAGAGTGCAGGCCTATCGGTTTTGAGAAGCCCACGCTTCTCCCACTCTCTTAGTTGGCTTTCCGTAAAATTGAACAGGTTGGCAGCACGACTGATCGTTACAGTCGCTTTCGAACGTGCGTCTAGCATGCGGTCTTGGATACGCTCTTGAACCTCCTTACTTTGAAGATGCTGCTTGATGCGTTCTACATTCGGCTCATTCATCTCAAGCTCCCGGTAAAGGCTATGGTTATGCTAAAAGAGACATGCTAAGTAAAGCAAATGTTAGTACACGATTTCATACTACTTAACGGATATATAACAAATTTTGTAACAAAAAGTTCTAAATGTCAAAAAATCTCATATAGAGGAACTTAGTACAATGATGAATTTAGAAAAATTGCTAGTAACAAGATTGCTGTCGCTATTGTATATCTCAATTTAAGGGCTGTCAACAGGTTTTTTAAAGTATCGCAAAAACAGAGATTTTGTGAATAGATTGTGATAATTGCCGAACTCTTCATTCCTTACTCTGTTAACGTGGCTGATAAAGCTTTACCAGCTCATATCTCTGGTATCTGATCTGTTATTTCTTCCTTATCTGAGAAAAACTGAAACACCAAATTTATCAGATTACCCAAGGTCATTTTACTTACTTCACTTTCTTACGTCTAATTCTTATGAACACTATTTTTCACAATAAAATTTGAGACAGAAGGGGATCGTGATAGATTTTTTGCACAGACAAGCTTAATCAAAAAGTTATGCTTTAATATTATTGATGTATTATCATTATGTTATCTAAGATTATATTTAGTTTAAAAGCTTGACTTCTAAACTTTTCTAATATAAACTGTATAATACAAGAACGTCAAAACATATTATCAAAGAAAATCTAAATGTTCTAATTTCTTCTACAAGATTTCTGGATTTTTGCAGGAAAACACAGTTCAAAGTGAGCGTAAAAATCTTCTTAGACTGGAAAATGTGGTCGATCTGAGATTTTCTGAGTAATAGGAGACGCTCATGGATACCTGCTTCCAACCTTCAGCCTCTGTTTTAAGTGAACCGAGTAGTGATAGCCTCTGGATCACTCTCTACCCTTTGTTATTGCCACTCGTCAAACGTTGGGTCTATAACTCGCATGTCTTCTCCTGGATTGGGCAAGAGAACGATATAGTATGGGATATTGTTCTCACGACCATAAAACGTACATTTGAGTACGTCTTGAAAGCGCAACGTGAAGGAACTTGCATTGCATCTTTAGAACGACTCAGTATCGTCATAGCAAAAAATTGTTATCGGGACCTCAGGCGCAAAGATTGTCGACTGCTACACATAGATCGCGATAGCTATTCACAAGAGAAAAGCATGACAATACGCGACGAGGCTGATCTTTCAGAAGCTGTCTTAGATAAGGTGTATGAGGAATGGCTCTTCAATGAGCTAGCTAAAGAGATTGCTAAGTTCCCCAGGAAGATGCGAACAGCTCTGCTGATTGATTTAGCCAGGCGTATGGAGTTCGACGAAGTCAACTCCAATCCAACTCCGTTGCAACAGGCATTCTTAGAAGTAGGCATACGATTACAAGAGTACCAGCATCTGTTACCGATAGATGTTATTGGACGAGCGAGGCACTCCTCTCTTGTCAGTTTGGGCTATAAGCGTATTGCTACAGTGTTCAGCGTGCAAAAGTTAACTGAAATTGTGTCATGAGAGGAGGCTGCCATGGATCGCAAGTTTGGGTTAAGAACTATGATGTTTTTCATGGTACCGATGATCTGCGCTTTCGTATTCACGGCTCTAGCATGGCTGGTTATCAGCTATATTACGAGCACGTTTATGAGTGCCTCAGTGCCCACTGCAAGACTGCTGCTAAACGTGCATACGGTATCCATTGTAATTTTTACTTGCGCCCTTGTGCTTTTTACCTGTGCTATGTACCTGATTGTGATAGTGAGCGCAATTATCGAACTCAAAGCTCGAATGCACTATCAGAAAACGATGCAGAAACACCGGGAAATTGATCTGGAGAAACACAGGCAGGAATTACGATTGCTCACTCGCAGACGCATCGTTACGGCCTTTCGGTCACACAGCTTGAGCCGGGGTGAAACCAGACCAAACGGTTGCTAACCTTACTGAGATGAATATGTCCGCCCACACTGAAAAGTGTAGCAGTTCAAATAACTGCATTTCCCTTGGCTCATCAGGGTCAGAGCAGAAAGGAGGTCACCAGTGTGCGTTGATATACATACGATGATTAACATCGTAGTGATTGCCTTTGTTATCGGCTTAATACTAGGCGTGATCTTAGCTCGACCAAGATTCTTCCGCTAAAATGTCTCGAAAGTGACCAATGCAGGAGGAACGCAGTTGCTGATGTTCCTCCTGTCACATCATAAGCCCATGAACAGACAACTATGGCAGACACATGAAAGTTGATCTCTCCATCAGCGCCTTTGAGCCCAACCACATTCGCCCTCTACCTGTGATACAATACAGGCAAAATTCATTCACCACCCCTGTTACCGCAGAAGGATTTAATTCAAATGCATAGCTATGCCCCAAACTACCTGCCGAGATTACAATCGTACCAGCGAGAATTATTAGACCGTCTGGAACTACTTGTGAACATTGATTCTGGGACAGGACAGATTGAGGGTATAAATTCAATTATGTTATACCTGGAGCAGTGGCTCAGGGATATTGGCTTTGCTGTCGAGTTACATCCCTCCGATCTTTATGGAAAGAACCTCGTGGCAAGGCGCCAGGGGCAGGGAGGAGGGTATTTGCGGCTCCTCTTGATTGGGCATGTAGACACGGTCTATCCTCAAGGGTCAGTGGCAATCCAGCCGTTCCATATGCGTGATGGTGTCGCTTTTGGACCAGGAGTCATCGATATGAAGTCGGGTGTCTTACAGGGCATTTATACCCTGCAAGCTCTCGTGGAAAGCGGTTTTGAGGAATACAGCGAACTCATCCTGGTGTTTAATAATGATGAGGAAGTTGGTTCGGCAGGTAGCGCTACCCTCATACGCGAGATTGCCCAACAAGTAGATATCGGGTTGGTGCTCGAACCCTCGCGAGCAATTGAAGTTGTGACCAAGGCACGCAAAGGCGCCGATAAATATGTGATGGATGTGATCGGGGTGCCAGCGCATTCAGGGGCAGAGCCAAATCGCGGGCGTTCTGCTGTGATTGAGATGGCACATAAGATGATTGCTGTACATAGCCTGAATTCCATGTTTCCTGGGGTCACATTCAATGTTACACGCATCAGCAGCAGCGAGCAGTTAAACGTGGTGCCTGATGCAGCGCGTTGCCATATTTCTGTACGCGCATATACTGAACGTGGCCTCGACCTGGCGGCAGAAGCGCTCGAACAGATTGCAAAGGGATGTAGTATCCCAGGCACACAGACACGGCTGAAACGCATTCGTGGACGCATAGCCTATGAGGCAACTCCCAAGATCATGCGCCTGGTAGAAATGGCTCAAGTAGAGGCTCAAGGGCTTGGCATTGACCTTGTAGCTGAAAGCAAGGGCGGGGTCTCCGATGGAAATCTGCTGATGGAAGTTGGTGTTCCTGCGCTCGATAGCCTGGGACCTGCAGGTGGTGGTATGCATGATCTCAAGAGAGAATACCTGCGCGTGGATTCCATCCCGGTACGAGGAGCATTACTGGCAGGATTGATTCACAGCCTATGCCTGTCCGATTTTACAGGGAAAAACCATCCGCTTGTACAGGGAAAAATATAGAGAACATTCATTATACTTTACAAAAGAAAGTATTAGAGAGTAAGAAAAATTTTGTTTAATAATCAGGAGTATATACCGAATGGGATTTCATGGAATGAGTGGCGGAATGTCCGCATATCTCGAAGAACAAAAGAAACGCGGACGTAAGACCGACGCACGCACTGTCAGACGCGTCGCGGGAGCATTCAGACCTTACAAATTCCAGGTTGTCCTGGTGCTGATTGCTATTATACTTACGACCGTTCTGGGTCTCGTTAACCCACTTCTGATCCGATTCATTTTTGATGATGCTATTGGGAAACGCAACCTTACGCTATTGGTTATATTCGTATCCATCATGATCGTGATGCCTATCATTACGGGCATTATTGGTGTGGGGCAAACATACCTGAACAATATTATTGGACAACGGGTGATGCGCGACTTCCGCAACAACCTTTATGATCACTTACAGAGTATGTCATTGCGCTTCTTCACCTCGACACGTACGGGGGAGATCCAGTCGCGGCTTTCCAATGATGTGGGAGGCGTACAAGGAGTCGTCACAGATACTGCTACAAGCGTTGTTTCCAATATCTCGACGGCCCTGAGTACTATTATCGCCATGCTGTTCATCAGTCCGCTGCTCACATTGGTTTCGCTCGGCCTTCTGCCGATCTTCCTGTGGATCACCTACAAGGTTGGTAAAGTGCGCAGAACCACGAGCAAGGAAACTCAGGAGAGCATGGCTTCGCTTACTGCTATGATGCAGGAAACGCTCTCGGTCAGCGGTATTCTATTGTCCAAAACTTTTGGGCGCCAGAAATATGCCCAGCAACGGTTTGAGAAGGAGAATCAGAAACTGACCAACCTGGAAGTCAGGCAGCAGATGATTGGCCGGTGGTTTTTCATGTTCATCGGCACATTCTTCTCAATAACTCCGGCTATTGTTTACCTGGTAGCGGGTTTGCAGATTATAAACAACCCACTCCATACTGCTATTACGCTGGGAAGCATCGTTGCATTTACGACACTCCAAAGCAGGCTCTTCTTCCCTATTGGGCAGTTGCTTAACGTCCAGGTGGAGATCCAGGGGGCACTGGCACTGTTTGATCGCATCTTTGAATACCTGGATATGCCAATTGAAATCAAGGATGCGCCCAACGCACTGCGCCTCAAGTCTGATGAAGTGCGTGGTGAGGTGACATTTAATGATGTCACCTTTACGTATAAGCGTGACGAACCAGGCGCGATAAATGGATTGAACGGGTCTGATCGTGATGAGGATGGGAAGGAGAAACGTGTCGTTTCCCCACAGCCTGTAGCGGTCTCGGACGAGATTATGGGGCGCCCTGCAGTCAATCATGCCTCTTTTGACATCAAGCCCGGCCAGTTAGCAGCGCTCGTGGGGCCAAGCGGCGCAGGTAAGACTACGATTACCTATCTTGTCCCGCGACTTTATGACGTCGATAGCGGCGCTGTAGAAATTGATGGGCACGATGTGAGGGATATTGCACTGGCCTCGCTGGGTGAATTTATCGGCGTGGTCACGCAGGAGACGTATCTCTTCAATGCGTCAATAAGGGAGAACCTGCTGTATGCGCGTACTGATGCTACCGGAGAGGAAATGATCGCGGCTGCCAAGGCGGCGGCTATTCATGATCGCATCATGGAACTCGACGATGGCTACGATACCGTCGTTGGTGAGCGCGGATATAAGCTCTCAGGTGGTGAGAAACAACGTATAGCGATTGCTCGCGTAATCCTCAAGGATCCGCGCGTCTTGATCCTGGACGAGGCGACCAGCGCACTTGATACACACTCGGAGCGCTTGATCCAGGCGGCGTTAGAGCCGTTGATGAGGAACCGCACAACGCTGGCGATTGCCCACCGCCTCTCAACTATCCTGGCTGCAGATGTTATCCTTGTAGTGGATAAAGGTGAGATTGTGGAGCGAGGAACGCACGACGAACTGATGGAACTCAATGGATTATATGCCAGGCTGTACAACGAGCAGTTCTCGAAAGGTGTTTGGGAAGAGATTCCGGTGTGATAGAGGCACTTTGTGGCTGCTCTTGCCCATACTGGCCCGCAAGCAGGCCACGATTCATGAAAAACCTACCTTAGACCCCCAGCGGGCGACCCTTGGGGTCTAAGGTAGGTTTTTCATGAATCGCTATCCTCCTAACTCTGCCCTTCTGTCTTTGAGCTTGCCGATGCGCTCCTCTTGTGTCGCTAGCTTCTCGCGTTCTTTCTCGACGACCTCTGGCTTCGCCTTCGTTACAAAAGCCTCGTTTGCCAGTTTTGCCTGGAGACGGACAATCTCTTGCTGCGCCTGGGCAATGTCTTTGTCGAGCCGTTCCAATTCTTTGCTGATATCGAGAAGACCGGCCAGTGGCAGGTAAATCTCCACGGGTCCAGCTAAGAGACTCATTGATTGCTCCGGTTTTTGATCTAGCTGAACGTGCAATTGGGGTTTCTCTGTTCGGGCAAGAAACTCTATAAGTGGAGCCTGGGCCTCCAACATCGCAACCTGGTTACCGGCGGCCATAATCACGGGCACGCGGCGAGCAAGCTCGACATTCACCTGGTTGCGAGCATCACGGATGCGTGTAATCACTTCCTGCAACAGACCAAACTCCTGCTCAGCCTCATCGTCAATCGCCTCTGTGTTGGTTAAGGGCCATGGCGCCACTATCAAGGCCGTGGCTGGCCATTGGCTACGGTCCGGCTGGCTGGTGCGATAGAGGTACTGCCAGACCTCTTCGGTCACAAAGGGCATGTACGGGTGCAACAAGCGCATACTCTGATCCAGCACCGCACGTAAGATGCCCGCCGTAGCACGCCTGGTTGCCTCATCGCCTTGCATCTGCACCTTGGCAATCTCAACATACCAGTCACAGTAATCGGACCAGAAGAAATCGTGGACCTGGCGACCGGCTTCACCAAGCTGAAATTCGTCAATCAAGCGCGTGACGTCACTGGTTAACTTTGCCAGGCGACTGAGAATCCAGCGATCTGCCAGCGTCGATGGCTGCACCTCGTCGATGGCAGGAACACCACCGCCAATTTCGCTGGTTGCCATCAATACGAAGCGTGATGCATTCCAGATTTTGTTGGCAAAGTTTCGGTTACCCACTATACGCTCAGGCACGAGCTTCATATCATTGCCGGGGCTGCTGCTCGTGGCAAGCGTGAAGCGCAGAGCATCAGTGCCGTACTGATCCATCACGTCTATGGGATCGACGACGTTATTCCTGGACTTGCTCATCTTCTCGCCCTTTGCGTCACGCACGAGACCATGCAGGTAGATGGTATGGAAAGGGATCACGCCCAGGAAGTGAATACCAGCCATTACCATACGAGCCACCCAGAAGAAGATGATGTCGTAGCCTGTCTCCATCACAGTGGTCGGATAATAGCGCAACAGGTCGGGTGTCACTTCGGGCCAGCCGAGCGTACTGAACGGCCATAGCCATGAACTAAACCAGGTATCCAACACGTCCTCGTCCTGGTGTATATCAGTGCTGTCGCAATGCGGGCAGACGACTATATCCTCACGGCTGACCGTCATCTGCCCACAGTTATCACAGTACCAGACGGGGATGCGGTGCCCCCACCAGAGCTGGCGCGAGATACACCAATCATGGATATTTTCCAGCCAGTCCATGTAGATTTTGTTGAAGCGCTCCGGCACGATCTTCATCAAGCCGTACTCGACTGCACCCATGGCCGGGGTTGCCAATGAAGTCATCTTGATGAACCACTGCTTCGAAATCAAAGGTTCAACTATGGTATCAGAGCGCTGGCAGTAGCCAAGGGGCACCACATAGTCCTCGGTCTTCTCTATCAGACCGAGCCGATTCAATTCTTCCACCAGGTTTTTGCGAGCTTCAAAACGATCCTGCCCAGCGTAAGGGCCAGCCTCTTCGGTCATTTTGGCATCGAAGCCGATAACCTGAACGCGTGGGAGATTATGGCGTATGCCAATCTCAAAGTCTACAGGGTCATGGGCAGGAGTCACCTTCACTGCTCCAGTGCCAAAGGCTGGGTCCACAGCTTCATCTGCTATAACCGGTATCTCGCGACCAATCACGGGTAAAATCGCCATTCGTCCAACCAGGTCTTTGTAGCGCGGGTCTTTGGGATTCACTGCCACGGCCGTATCACCCAGGATCGTTTCTGGGCGCGTGGTGGCAACAGTTATGTACTCAACGGGCTCATTCACCTGGCCTATGTCTGACCTCAAAGGATAACGCACATAAGTGAGTGTCCCCTGGGTATCGATATGATTGACCTCGAGATCGGAGAGGGCGCTCATACACTGTGGGCACCAGTTGATGATACGCTCGCCACGATAGATAAGGCCTTCTTCGTAGAGACGCACGAAGACTTCGCGCACGGCCTTCGATAGGCCTTCGTCCAGGGTGAAGCGTTCGCGAGACCAATCGCAGGAAGCTCCCAGGCGGCGATGCTGATCCTGAATGCGACTTTTGTACTGACTCACCCACTGCCAGACACGTTCGAGAAAAGCTTCACGGCCAATGGCATGGCGATCTGTTCCTTCCTGTGCCAGCAATCGTTCGACCACTGTCTGTGTAGCAATACCCGCGTGATCTTCTCCCGGCACCCAGAGCGTGTCATCGCCTTTCATACGATGATAGCGAATAAGAATATCTTCGATAGTGGCGGTAATGGCATGACCCAGGTGGAGGGCGCCGGTCACGTTAGGAGGTGGCATGCTAATTACAAACGTTGGTGAGTTGGTATTACCGTTCGGCTTGAAGTAGCCTCCTTCTTCCCAGAAACGGTACCATTTGCCCTCAACGGCCTGTGGCTCATAGGTTTTAGGTAAGGATGAAATTATTTGCTTCTCCTGCTCGATCATATCCCCTCCAGTATCAGGTACTGCGATAAATTTAATTACATATAGAAAAAGCCCTTTCCCGTCAAGGACGAGAGAGGGCATTGCATTGCTCGTGGTACCACCTTGTTTCGATCAATTCAAAAGAAAAGGCAAATTGATCCTCAAGTAGCGCATTAACGGGCGCATCCGTGGAAATTGCAGTTTCCAGACTCCCAGGCGACCTTCGGCGCATCTGCTCCGAGGAAGACTTGCAGCCTTTCTGGTCTTCCCTCTCTTGCGGAGTACGCGCTTACTCCTCCTGCTCACCGTCACGTTTACAGTTTTGTTCGTTAGTTACAGTCTACAATTTTACCTGTAGGATGTCAAGAGCAGGATTCGAGGGGCGGGCGTATTTCCTATTCAAACGTCCGAACGTGTCCACATGTGCCTTCCCCCCACCCCGTGGGACGCGATAATGCCCTTTCACGAAATAACAGGGGTATGGTGAACGGACGCGGCCCCC
>WNFA01003451.1_pt1 | contig 13123 bp, 12 predicted proteins | sample 5400481 | NCBI WGS metagenome assembly WNFA01 (sample SAMN13153340, study PRJNA577476) | soil metagenome | isolation source: 120 cm saprolite under Douglas fir tree site 2 hole 1 replicate 2 | place: USA:California | collected 2015-04-18 | reverse complement strand
CCAACGCCCGCGGTGAGAGCCTGGCGAAAAACCCGGCGATCCGCGCCGAGAAATTGAACGACACCGACGGCTTGCGCGCCGGCTCTCCGTCGATCGCCGCGAACAGCTTCTGCATGGCGCGCGCCGACGGCGCGCCGAGGCTTTCGTTGAGGTGGATGGTTTCGGCGTATTCTTCCCGGATCACGGCATATTGCTTCACGAGCTCGGGATCCCGGGCCAGCGCTTCGTCGACGCGGCGGGCATCGCGCGCATCGAGGGTGCCTGCCGCATGCCATGGCAACAGCATTTCTATTTCACTGGGCTCTTGCGCCCGTATTTTCTTGCTCGTTGCCATCATGGCCAGCCTCGCTCTACGCCGGCTGCCTTCAGCAGATCGGCCAATTTTTTGCGCGCATAAAACAAGCGCGTCTTCACGGTGTTCTCCGGTATACCGACGATTTCGGCGACTTCTTCCACGGATTTCTCGTGGTAGTAGACGAGATCGACGATCTCCCGATGCTCCGGCGAAAGGGCGGTCAGGCACTTGCGCAACGCTCCACTCTTGTCCTTCTTCTGCACCGCCACTTCCGGATCGTCGGACGCATCCTCGATCGCATTGGCGGCCTCATCGTCCAATTCAGCGTCCTTCCTGCGGCGCAGCGCAGACAGGGCCTTGAATCGCGTGATCGCCAGCAGCCAGGTAGAAACGGCGGATCGGCCTTCGAACTTGCCAGCCTGGCGCCACACATCGAGAAAAACCTCGCTGATGAGGTCTTCCGCAACCTGTTCATCCCGCACGAGGCGAAACCCGAAGCGAAACACTCTTACATGGTGCCTGCCATACAGTACCTGCATGGCAAGCCGGTCGCCTTGAGCGATCCGAGCGATCAGGACGTCGTCCGTAGCCGCCTGTGTCGCACTCAATGGCCGTCTCGCAAGGTTGGTCGGATTGGGCTGCCCGGTGGTTCGATCCAAAAGGCAAAATTCTTCAAATTATCGTCATAGTGGCCCTTCTGTGATCTAGCACACAGACGCCGTTGACTCGGCCGCCACCGAGAGCGCGGGAACGAACAAAACCCCAAAATTAGTACCATAATACCGCAATACTTTCTTCGCGCCACGGTCGTCCGCTACCTTAGCAAGGCTTGGTGCGCAAAACACCTGTTTGACCCCGCCTGCCTATGCCGGCGACGCCACCCTGCGCCCAGTAGCGTCACGGTACGCATTGCGGCTAATTTCCATTGCGAAACAAGGGCAACGGCGACCTTGGGCGAGCGAGATTCGGCTGTGAAAGATACCAAACCTAAAGGCTTTACTCCCTAAACTTCAACTAAATGCAATTCACCGACGGCGGGACATGAGCGGCGTAGCTTCAACGCTTCAAGGTCAGGGCACTGACGGAACGCACGCTCTCGTCAGCGGGTTGACCCCGGAGCTGCTGCGACGCCGTGTCGGCCAGCGTCGTCAGATCCTCGCGGTGCAGGTCGCAAGCTATTCGCTCGGCGCACTCGTCCTGCTGGTCTATGCCTACTCCGGTACGGTCCCGATCATCATTCCATTCAGCTATTTCCTGTGCGGCCTGACGCTGACGGGATTTTTTATTGTGCTGTCGGAGACCCATTTCAACGACAGGTTCGAGGACCACTATCTCACGATCTTTCAGATCTCCGGCAATGTCGCACTGCAGCTTGGATACCTGCTGTGGGCGCCCGAGATCGGATATGCGTTCCTGACCGTACTGTTCCTGATTTTCGGATTTGGCGCGTTGCGGATGACGTCGCGGCAGGCCATCATTGCCTGGACCCTCACCACATTGGGCCTGGCGCCGATATTTCTGCTGACCGACCTTCGAATCGAAATGCCGGTCGCACTCTATACCGAACGCGTTGCCGCGATGCTCGGCTTCGTCATCACGATCGGACAGTGTGCGTTCGTGGGACTGTACGGCAGTTCGATGCGCAAGATACTCTACAAGCGCGGCGTCGAACTCAAGGCAGCCAACAAACGGATCGAAGAGCTCGCCGAACTCGACGAGCTGACCGGCTCGTTCAACCGCCGCTGCATCATGCGGATGCTGGGTGACGAGATCACCCGCGCCCATCGTCGCAAGACGCCCTGCGCGATCGCACTGATCGATCTCGACTGGTTCAAGCGCGTCAACGATCATTATGGCCACCCCACCGGCGACGAAGTCCTCAGGACATTCGCCATTACCGTATTCGCAAACATCCGCCACATCGACAGGTTTGGCCGCTACGGTGGCGAGGAATTCCTGCTGGTGCTTCCCGATACGCCCGATGACGAAGCCGTGCGCACGCTCAACCGGCTGCGCGCGATCGTCGCCGATCTCGACTGGAGCGCGTTCTCGCCCGGCATGCAGGTAACGATTTCCGCAGGCGTCACGACGCTGAAACCGGATGAGACCCCGGACACATTTCTCGCCCGCGCCGACAGCGCGCTCTACATAGCCAAGGCACGAGGACGCAACCGCATCGTCAGCGTCTGATCCGAACATTTCAATATCCCGGCACGAAGAAACCGTCGCCGGCCCAAAAAGCCCGAACGCTCCAGGATAGAGTTATGAGTTCGAAATCCGCCTCCACTTCCGAAAGTCTGCTCGACGAGCTGCAGACCACGCTCGCGCATGGAACCGTCGCACGTCGGGTCGAAACCCTGCGCCGGGTGACCGATCTTTTTGTCAACGGCGCGGTGGATTATTCGGACGAACAGATCGGGCTGTTCGACGACGTTTTCCAATGCCTGACGGATCGCATCGAGACCTCAGCCAAGGCGCTGCTCGCCAATCGTCTGGCTCCGATCGATAATGCGCCACCGTCCACTGTTCGCACGCTGGCGTTCGACGATCTGATCGAGGTCGCAGCTCCCCTGCTGTCCCGGTCGGAGCGGCTCGACGACGCCGCGCTGATCGAAACCGCGCGCAACAAGAGTCAGGCGCATTTGATGGCCATTTCGATTCGAAGGGTGCTGAGCCGCGCGGTGACCGACGTGCTGGTGCTGCGCGGCAACGATGAGGTGGTCCAGAGCACCGTCAACAATCCCGGCGCCGAATTTTCCGAACGCGGGTTCACCCGGCTGATCAATCGCGCCGAGGGGGATGACGATCTTGCGACCTGCCTTGGCATGCGTCCGACCATACCGCGGCATCTCTATCTGAAACTGATCGCGAAGGCCTCAGCAACGGTGCGGGCACGTCTCGAGGCCGCCAACCCTCAGCAGGCCGGCGACGTGCCGGACGCGGTGCGAGAGGCGACGCGGCTCGCGCGCTCCGCGCCCATCGGCCAGGAAACTGCCATCGCCCATGCCCTCGTCAAGTCGTTATATGAGGATGGCCGGCTCGACGAGAATCAGGTGACGGCGTTTGCCGAAGCTGGAAAATTCGACGAAGCCAACGCGGCGATCGCGGCGCTCGCCAACGTGTCGGTGTCGATCGCCGAGAATATGATGATAGAAACCCGCGCCGAGGGCGTCATGATCCTGGCAAAGGTCTCGGGGATGTCATGGTCGACGGTCGAGGCGATCATCAACATGCGAGACGAACTGTCGGGAACGGACCGCTCCGATCTTGGCGCATGCAAGGCCACGTACGAACGGCTGCGGTCCTCCACCGCGCAGCAGGTGCTGCGCTTCCACCGCATGCAGCAAACCGCGTCGTCGGCGGCGTGAGCAACAAATACACGGTCGTCCCGAGTTCTAAAACCGCAACACCCTGGATCCTGCCAGCGCGCCAATGGCTGTGACCAGCGCGGTGGCGATGGTGTACCAGGCTGCCACGAATAGCGGCGAATCGTCGGTGCAGTGCGAGGCGTACAGCGTCGCCGCCAGGCCCGCCGACAGCAATCCGGCGATGGCGCCGGCGACCGCGGGCCGCGTTGGCGCGCCCTGGCGCAGGCCGATCAATGCCGCCGCCAATAGCGGCAGTGACATCAGCGGAATAGCCGTCAAGCAAACCCGCGAATTGCTGCCGACCAGACGCGTCATCATCGGCAACCGCTGCGGCATCATCATCTCGCCTGCAATCCCGGCAACGAGAAGTCCCGCCGGGATCAGCAGCAGCCACACCCAGCCGTGCAGCGAGGCCTCCGGCCGTGACAAATGCAGGCTGACCGCGATGGCCGAGATCGTCAGTGCCAGCGTCACCAGAAACTTCAGGTCGAAAAACGGATTGCGCATCGCGGTCATGACGTCCGGCCTGACGCCCAGCTCGGCGAAGAATATTGCCATCGAAACCGGCGCCGCCGCCAGCAAGGCGAGCGTCAGCACGAACCCGACCGGCGGCGCGCGGTGCGCGTTGTCGGCGGCAAGGGTCCGAATGAGCCGATCGGTTTCCATCCTCATTGCTCCCGCAGTTTAGCGGTGAGGCTGGCAAGCCCGCGATGCAGCGCCACCCGGACCGCACCCTCGCTCATCGCAAGTTTCGCGGCGGTGTCCTTGATCGACGCGCTGTCGACCGCGATCGACTGCAATACGTCGCGCTGACGCGCCGGCAGGGACTGAAGCTGGGCCGCGACCTCACTCGCAGGTGCGGTCTCCGCGGCGGGTTCGCTTGGGATCGTTTCGGCGAAATCGTCGATATTGACGAAAACCCGCCGGCCGCGACGGCGCAGCGCATCGATCAATTTGTTGCGAGCGATCGCAAACAGCCATGGCGCGAACGGCGCATTGACGTCCCAGGTATGCCGCTTCAGATGCACCGCCAACAAGATGTCCTGCACGATGTCCTCGGATTGATCGACCGGTTGCCCCGCCCGCGCCAGACCGCGCCGCGCCGCGGCTCTCAAGACCGGCGCAACGGCCTTGAGCAGACGGTGATACGCAGCACTGTCCCCGGAAATGGCCGACCGCATCAGGCTGGTCCATTCTTCGTCAAGTTCGCGCACGCGCGCTCCCACACTGCAATTCGGTCGATCTTTCAATTTGTTACGTCTGAAGGCTTTCAATCACGAGGTCGTGATCGGGATCTTCGGAGTCAGGCACTGGGAGGCTCATAACATCGATCGGTCCCGCAGGCACCCGCCCCATCCATTCCAAAAAGATTACCGCAATACTCCTGCCCTGCTTTCGCCAGCACTCGCCCGAAGATTCCCTTTTTCTGCCCCGATGCCGACATCCCGGCAGCTCTCATACGCGTTTTCGGGGCTGGCAAATGGGGAGATTCTCAAATGACCATCAAAGCCAGCGGGCGCTCGGTGTCGATACTCTCGTTGTTGATACTGGCGACAGGGCTCTTTGTGTGTTTCGCAGGGCCATTACCAGCGGCGGCGGGCGCGGACGACAACGCGGCAGCAGATTCGCAATCGGCAAATTCGGAACCGAACGGCGCCGCCGCGGAACCGGCCAGGCACCACAAACGCACCAGGCATGTCTCGCGCCACTGGAGAAGCTACGCGCACCATAAATCCGGCAAGGTGGCGCTGAAATCCGCAACCGCCAGGAAAGACGACGCAATCGATAGCGACATTTCAACCGCGATTCCGCCGTCGGTGGCCAACGCCAATGCGCTGCTGGCAACCGCCGACACGCCGGACAACAACGCCAGGGCCATGACCGCGCGGGCCAACGATATGCTGCAGGTGGCGGCGCAGGACAATGTTCCGCAGGCCGCGGCAGAAAAACCGGCTGACGCACAGCCTGCCGCCGAGACCCAGGTTCTTCCCCCCGATCAGCTCAACGATGTCGATCGCACGCTGCCTGCAAGCGCGGCGTCCGCGCCGGCCCCGGCAACGACATCGGCCGACGCGCCGGCCCAGGCGATGGCCTCGGCCGATTCGCCCGACGAACCCGTGGTGGCCAATAGCGACGACAGTTCGAGCGTGGACCGGACCTCCCTGATCGGGAAGATCTTCATGGCCTGCGGCGGAGTTCTGACGCTGGCCTCGGCCGTACGCATGTTCATGGCGTGAGCTGACGATGACCGTCATCCCCGGGTGAACGCAGTTGCATTCACCTGGGGGTGACGCAGTCGCGCTCACTTTGGCTCCAGATTCGCCCCACTTGAAGCTCACCCCGCCAGCGGGCACATTGCGCGAAATCAAGCGCGGGGTGAACCATGAGCACGTTCGAACATATCATTGTCGAAAGCAAAGGCGCGGTCGGCATTATCACGCTCAATCGCCCGAAGATGCTCAATGCGCTGTCGTTCGGCGTGTTTGGCGAGATCGCCGCGGCGGTCGATGATCTCGAAGCCGACGACGGAATCGGATGCATCCTGCTGGCCGGCGGCGAAAAGGCTTTCGCCGCGGGCGCCGACATCAAGGAAATGCAGCCGAAAACCTTCATCGACATGTTTTCCAGCGATTTCATCGGGATTGGCGCCGACCGCGTCGCCCGCTGCCGCAAACCGACCATTGCCGCCGTCAGCGGCTATGCGCTCGGCGGCGGCTGCGAACTGGCGATGATGTGCGACATCATCATCGCCGCCGACACCGCGAAATTCGGCCAGCCGGAAATCACGCTCGGCACCATCCCCGGCATCGGTGGAACGCAGCGGCTGACCCGTGCGATCGGCAAATCCAAGGCGATGGACCTGTGTCTCACTGGGCGAATGATGGATGCCGCCGAAGCGGAGCGCTCGGGCCTGGTCAGCCGCGTCGTGCCCGCGGACAAATTGATGGACGAAGCACTGGCGGCCGCGGAAAAGATCGCCTCGATGTCGCGTCCAGCGGCCGAGATGGCGAAAAGCGCCATCAACCGCGCGTTCGAGACGCCGCTAACCGAGGGACTTAACGTCGAGCGCGACCTGTTTCACGCAACCTTCGCGCTGGAGGATCGCTCCGAAGGCATGGCGGCGTTTATCGAGAAGCGCAAGCCGGTGAACAAGAACAGGTAGATCTCGTGCCCCGGACGCTGCGCAGCGCGTAGCGGTGCGCTGCTGAGCCGGGGCCCATATTTCGGCACCCGATTTAGATGGGTCCCGGCTCTGCGGTGCACCGTAAAGAACGCTGCACCGCGTCCGGGACACGAGTGTGTGGCAGATGTCGTTAAGATGACGTACGGCCCGCCCTGCTCCTCGCCAGCGCGGCACTCACCAGCGCGCGGTAGGCGCGTTCGGACAATGTCTTGGGCACATCGAGGCCGAGTCGCGCCAGGCCTTCGCTGTCGGCAGCATCCGGGGTGCGCGTCAAACCTTGCCACAGCATCCCGGGCAAAAGCGCTGCGGCGCGCGTTGCGCGTCCTGCAACAATTGCAAGGCCGGAATAAGCCGCTGCTCGGTGTCGGTAAAATCGCTGCCGAACGGAAACTGCGGCAGCAGGCCGGCCTCGCGCGCAGGCTTCAGCGCAGCTGCAATCCGATCCGGGTGATTGTCGCGGTGCGCCGCCGGTATTTCAAACTCCTTCGGCAGCTTGCCGGCGTCCTTGGCCTGCCGCGCGAGTTCGGCCTGAAAGCGCGAATCCGCAACGGCCAGCATCGCCGCGATCACATCGGCGTCGGATTTTCCCCTGACATCGGCGACACCATATTCGGTGATGAAGACATCGCGCAGATGCCGCGGAATGGTCTCATGGCCATAGCTCCAGCGGATGTTCGATTGCGCTTTGGCGCCGGCCTGCCGGGTCGCTTCGACCGTGAGAATCGAACGCGCACCCTGCAGCGCGAACGCTTGCGCCACGAAATTGTACTGGCCGCCGACACCGCTTACGACCTGTCCATTTTCAAGGCCATCGGAAATCGCCGCCCCCATCAACGTCGCCATCATCGCATTGTTGACGAAGCGGGCGTCGATGCGGGCGCGCCGCTTCAAGTCCTCATCGCCATAGAGCTCGTTGGTGAAGGATACCGGCATCATCCGGATGCGCGCGAGTTGCTGCGGCGCCATCTCGCGCAGCGCGCGATAGAACGATTTCGGTCCGAGAAAGAACGCGCCGTGCAGCAACACGCCGTCGACTTCGCGTTTGAGAATGCCGGCGTCGATCAGGCCGAGAAATGCCTCGAACAGCATTTCGCTGACGCCATAGAGACCCTGTTCGAACGGTCCGTTGTTCTCGGCGACAACCGGCGCGTCCGGCGCCAGCCGCTTCATGATCGCATGAAACCGCGGGTTGTCGCGGTGGCGCACGATGAGGCCCTGCGCCAACGCGTCGCCGACTTGTCCGATGCCGATCTGCAGCGTGCCGCCGTCGCGCACGAGGCGCGCGGCGTGAAGGCCGACGGCATATTTGGTGTCGGTGATCGGCTCGGACGGCGGCGCGAACAGCGGAAAATCGGTCTCGGGGCTATCGAGCACCGCGCTGAATTCATCCGCCGGAAGGTCGCCGGCGCCCGGCATGAACGGCAGTTCGGAATTGACCTGGCCGACCAGTTTGAACGACGCGCGGTTTTCTGCGCGGGCGCGCAAGATGTCCAGCGTGGTGTCGGTGTTGCAGCTCAGGCTGTAGCGCGTCACGCCATCGACAATGCGCTTGGCCACCAGTTGGGTGACGACATTGAGCCCGCGCGCCAGCAGATAGGACGAAGCGTGGGTATAATTCGCGGAAATATAATGTTGTTGCGCGAACGGCACGCGCAGCCATCTTCCCGCCAGAAAGAAAAACTCGATCACCTGTATGTTGGGCGGCAGCGCACCCGCGTGCAGCGCGTCGGCATAAGCGAGATCGGGATAGGAGCCGAACAGGCGCTCGATCACCGGCGCGATGAAGCGCCGCTCAAGCAGATTTGAAGGCTTTGGCTTTTCCAGCGTCAGCGCGGAGAAGAAGGTCAGGCTGATCGTCCGGTCGGCGGCGGCGCGCGCGTAAAGCGCGTTGGCGATGTGGTTGGCCTTGCCGAGCCCGAGCGGCAGGCCGACCACCAGATGGGTGCCGACATCGCGGATGATATGCTCCGCAATCGCATCGGGGTCGGTGAACTTTTTCGGCATGAATATTCCGTCTGGCGTGGCGCGAACCGGAACATCCGGTAGTCCCCCGAGAATCGAACGCTGCCTATTGAAACTATTATATTTCCATGCCCGTTATCCGGATTTTTGATGAAGATGCGAGCTTGCGGCCTTGCAATATCTCCTGCAAAGCCTTGACGTTCGCCGAACCTGCTCCCTTGCGGCAGATCAGAACGGTCTGCGCACGATTTTCCGTTCGAGCCAGAAGATGAATGCTCAAACGCTTTCTCTCCGGAAATGTCGCCAGGACGCTCTTCGGGATCAGGGCGATCCCCATGCCCGCAACGACGCAGCCCAGCATGGCGTGATACGATGCCAACTCGATGGTGCGTTCCGGCATCTCTCGACGGCTGGCATACCAGTCTTCGAGCCGCTTTCGATGCGGGCATCCGTGCTCGAAAACGATGATGGTCCTTGGCAAACCGCCTTTCTTGCCGATCGGCGGATGATTTGCCGTTGCAACAATCACCAGCTCTTCGTCAAAGGCGAACGTCTTCTCGAATGGCTCGTCCGCGATCGGCTCTGCGACAAGTGCCGCGTCGAGCTCGCCCGCCAGGATGGCGCTCCCCAGAATCTGCGGGTTGCCGGTGCGCAATTCCAGAACGACCCCGGGATACCGCCGGTGGTATTCGCTGAGCAGCCCCGGCAGCCTGACGGCCGCCGTGCTCTCCATCGCACCAAGCCGGAACGTCCCACGGGGTTTCGCATCCTGAACGGCGCCGCGCGCTTCATCGGCAAGCGCAAGCAGCCGCTCGGCGTAGGCAAGCAATACCTGACCGGCCGGCGCGAGGTGCAGCCGCTTGCCCTCACGAATGAACAGCGGAACGGCTAGATCCTCCTCGAGCTGCCGGATACGGGTCGTCACATTGGACTGAACCCGATGCAGCCGCTCCGCCGCGCGCGTCACGCCGCCTTCGCGCACCACCGCGCTGAAGATCTGTAGATCGGACAAGTCCATTCATCTCTCCATGAGATCAATCGTATCACAATTATTCATTTTATATGATCGTTCGCGGCGGGTAAAGACCACGGCACAGGCGATGGTTTGCCATCCCCTATCTGGAAACACCGAAGGAGAACGAGAATGTCGAAGGCCTATTGGATCGTACGCGTCTCGGTCCGGGACGAGCAGAGATATCCCGAATATCTGGCGGCGGCCGGCCCCGCATTCCAGAAATTTGGCGCAAACTTCATCGTGCGCGGCGGGAAATTTGAAACCATGGAAGGAAGCGCCCGCGAACGAAATGTCGTGGTCGAGTTCAAGGACCGCCCGACGGCCATGGCCTGCTATCAAAGCCCGGAATATCAGGCCGCGCGGTCCATTCGCCAGAGGTATGCGGACGCGGATTTCATCATCATTGACGGCGTTGCCGATTGAGGCGACGGCGTTGCGCCGGCTATGAATTCGCCAGCCATCGGTCGAGGGAAAAGGTCGTCATGATCAAGTTGTACTACGCCGCTGATACCTGTTCGCTGGCATCGCATATCGCTTTGGAAGATGCTGCTGCCGATTATTCCACCGTGCGCATCAGCTTCGCCACCGGGGAACAGCGCAAGCCGGAATATCTCGCCATCAATCCCAAAGGGCGCGTCCCCGCATTGGTGACTGACAAGGGTGTTCTGACCGAGACGCCCGCGATCCTCGTATTCATCGCACAGAGCTTTCCGAAAGTGCGGCTGGCGCCGCTGGATGATGCGTTCTTGTTTGCACAGGTGCAGGCCTTCAACAGCTATCTGTGCTCGACGTTGCACGTAGCGCACGCCCACCGCATGCGCGGGTATCGCTGGGCCGATGATCCCTCGGCAATAGCGGCCATGCAACGCAAGGTCCCGGAGTCCGTCGCGGCATGTTACCAGTTGATCGAGGAAAACACGCTGAGAGAGCCCTGGGTGATGGGCGAAACCTATACGATCTGCGATCCCTACCTGTTCACCATGGCGCAATGGCTGGAGCAGGACGGCGTGGATCCCTCCAGGTTCCCAAAAGTCATGGCCCACCGGCGCCGGATGTCAGAGCGGCGGCAAGTTCAAAAGGCGATTGCCGAGGAACTGGCCTGAACCGGTCAGTCAGCGCTGGCCCGGCGCGATTGGAGCCGGCGTCTCGAATCGGACGCATCCCACGCAGCCAAGCGGATTTGCAACCGATATTCGTCTGTGACGAACCGGCAACAAAGCACTGAAATCAGGAGGGTTCTCGGCTCCACGGTTTGCCTGTGGCGGCATCGCGCTCTAAACAGGTGAATCTGTCGAAGTCGTCGGCGGGTGCGGACGGCGGAATTGCTGCGGGATCACATGATTGGGCGTGCCGCCAAGGCTGGCCACGTGGCAAGGCGCGTGCTCCGATCGGGCATTTGTCTTGGCGTCGTGACTTGCGTCGGATTTGCCGCAACCGCAGCCCGGGCCGAGGCCCTCCCTGAGGCGCTGGCCAAGGCCTATCAGTCCAATCCGCAGCTCAACGCCGAGCGGGCGCGGCAACGCGCCACCGACGAGAACGTACCGCAGGCGCTGGCGGGTTACCGGCCCCAGATCATCGCCAGTCTCAGCGCCGGACTGCAGGCGGTGCGCAACCTGCTGCCCGACAATACGTTCCAATCGGCCAGCCTAAAGCCCTGGACCATCGGGGTGACGGTGACGCAGACCCTATTCAACGGCTTCAAGACCGCCAACAGCGTGCGCGTGGCGGAGCTGCAGGTGCAGTCCGGCCGCGAAGCCTTGCGCAATGTCGGTCAGGGCGTGCTGCTCGACGCCGTCACCGCCTACACCAACGTGCTGGCCAATCAGTCGCTGGTCGAAGCGCAACGCTCCAATGTCGCCTTTTTAAGGGAAACCCTCGGCATCACCCAGAGGCGCCTCAATGCCGGCGACGTGACGCCAACCGACACCGCGCAGGCGGAGGCGCGCTTGAGCCGCGGCCTTTCGGATCTCAACGCCGCCGAGGTCAATCTCGCCATCAGCCAGGCGACCTACACCCAGGTGATCGGCAATCCGCCGGCGCAATTGCGCCCCCCCGAAACCGTCGACCGCTATCTGCCGCACAGCCGCGAGGAAGCCATCGACCTCGCCTTTAAGGGCCATCCCGCCGTGATCGCCGCCAGCTTCGACGTCGACGTCGCCTCGACCACCATTCACGTCGCCGAAAGCAGCCTGCTGCCTACCATTACCGTGCAAGGCAATGCCAGCCACAGCAGCGACGCCGATCCGAGCCTCACCACATTCCGAACCGATCAGGCCTCGATCCTCGGCCAGATGACGGCGCCGATCTACGACGGCGGCACCGCGGCGTCGCAGACCCGGCAGGCCAAGGAACTGGCCGCGCAAAGCCGTCAGGTGCTCGATCGGGTTCGCAACCAGTCGCGCACCGCGGCCACCGGCGCGTGGGTCGCCAATGAAGGCGCCAAGGTCGCGGTGGCGGCTTCCGAATCCGAAGTGCGCGCCGCCGGTGTGGCGCTGCAAGGTGTGCAAAAGGAAGCGGCGGGCGGCCAGCGCACCACGGTCGACGTGCTGAATTCGCAGCAGGATCTGATTTCGGCGAAGGCGCGGCTGATCGGCGCCCAACGCGATCGCGTGATCGCGTCCTACACCTTGCTCAGCGCGATCGGAAAGCTCGACGTCAAGACGCTGGCGCTCAACACGCCGGATTATCTGCCGGAGGTGCACTACCATCAGGTGCGCGATGCCTGGCACGGCCTGCGCACGCCATCGGGACGGTAGATTTCGAACCAGCGCCATGAAGAGTTGCCGCATTCACATCCGCGAAGGCCGCAGTCTGACAAGGCATCAGGAGTGGGTTGCCACTCTGCCCTGCCCCGTTCTTCGTCTCGATGGATCGCAGCCGTTGCCCGAACTGGTCGCGGAAGTTCGCATGACGCTTGGGAAGTTTTAAGCTCGGAACAGATTCGGCTGGCTGGAGACGATCATGGATATCATCAGATTGTGCGCTTGGGGCTACGCGGCTCTGCTCAGCTTTGTGATCATCACCGGATATGTCCCGGCCTTTATCGATCAGAGCGACATGATCTTCGGCCTGTTCCGGCGCACCTGGTATGCCGACGGGCTTCATCTGGTTTCCGCGCTGTGGGCGGCGACGGCGGCGCTGAGCTCGCGCCGCGCCTCGGAACTGTTCTTCCAGCTGTTCGGCGTGTTCTACTTTGCCGATGGCGTGCTCGGCCTGCTCACCGGCAGCGGCTATCTCGACTTCGGCATCCTGATCAACGGCATCCGCGACCTGCCGCTGATGACGCGGATTTTCACCAA
>WNFA01004517.1_pt1 | contig 13127 bp, 11 predicted proteins | sample 5400481 | NCBI WGS metagenome assembly WNFA01 (sample SAMN13153340, study PRJNA577476) | soil metagenome | isolation source: 120 cm saprolite under Douglas fir tree site 2 hole 1 replicate 2 | place: USA:California | collected 2015-04-18 | reverse complement strand
TGGCGCGCGGATTCCGGCCACGCGAAGGTCATCGCCAATCGCCTGGGATGGATCGGCGTACTCGACAAAATGCGGCAAGAATCGGGTGAATTGCAGGAGGTCGCCCGGAAGATCCGCAAGGGCGGCGTTCGCAACATCGTCCTCCTGGGAATGGGCGGGTCCAGCCTGGCCCCGGAAGTCTTCGCTCTTACGTTTGCGCCGCCGGGGGCGGGTTGCCGTTTCTTCGTGCTGGATAGCACGGACCCCGATTCCATTCGGACGGTCGAGGGCGCCATTGATCTTCGCGCGATCCTTTTCATCGTTGCCAGCAAGTCGGGAAAGACGATCGAAACGCTTTCGCAGTTTCTCTATTTTCACAACCGCTTCCAGACTTCCGGCGTCCGCTTGGACGGCCAGAATTTTATCGCCATCACCGATCCCGGCTCTTACCTGGCGCAACTCGCATCGGAATACAGCTTTCAGCGAACCTTCCTGAATCCTTCCGACATCGGCGGGCGTTATTCGGCGCTTTCCTATTTTGGCCTCGTGCCGGCGGCGCTCTGGGGAGTTGACCTCGAAAGTGTTCTCACTTCTGCCATGCAAATGCGGGAGTCGTGCGGGCCGCGGGCGCCGGGCGAATCCAATCCTGCGCTGCAATTGGGGGCGCTGTTGGGCGCAACAGCTGAGCAGGGCGCAGACAAATTAATCCTGCTGAGCACACCGAGTCTGGTGCCGCTGAGCAACTGGATTGAACAATTGATCGCGGAGAGCACCGGCAAGCAGGGAAAAGGCATTGTGCCGGTCGCCGGCGGGGTCTCCGTGGACACGGAAGTGTTCGCCAATGGTTGCGTGGTCGCCGTGCTCTCCCAGAAAGGGGAAGACACAGCGGATCTGGAAAGAGCGGCGCAAACGCTGAAGGCGGCAGGCGTGCCTGTCGTGGAAATTTGTCTCGGCGGACCCGCCGAGCTGGGCGCCGAATTCTTCAAGTGGGAAGCGGCCACTGCCATTGCCGGAGCCGTGCTGGCCATTGATCCGTTCGACGAGCCAAACGTGCAGGAAAGCAAGGACCGCACGGCAAAGATTCTGGAAGAATTTCAATCCAGGGGTGAAATGCCGGTGGGCACGCCGCGTTTGAACGAGTCCGGCATAGAACTTTTCGCGGAAGGAACGACCCGGCGGAACATTTCCACTTTAAAGCTCTCCGAAACGCTGCGGACGTTCTTCGAGCAGCGCAAACCGAACGACTATGTCGGGGTATTGGCCTACGTGGAACGCAACGAAACGAATTCCCGGCTCCTCGGAATTATTCGCGAATCCTTGACCCGTGCGCTGCGCCTTCCGGTCTTACTGGGGTTCGGCCCGAGGTATTTGCATTCCATCGGGCAACTTTACAAGGGCGGCCCTGCGACGGGGGTGTTTCTGGTGATCACCGCCAATCACGCGAACGACGTGCCCATCCCCGGCGCGAAGTATTCGTTCGGTCAGCTCCAAATGGCGCAAGCTCTGGGGGACTACGAATCGCTGTGGACGCGGAATCCCGTGCGTGAATTGACGACGCTGTTTTGGGATATCGGCGGGGTGATCCTGACAAACGGCTGGGACCGCGCATCCCGCCGCGAGGCGGCGGAATTGTTTCACATGGACTGGGAAGATTTTCAAGACCGTCATGACCTGTCGTTCCCGGCATTCGAAACCGGAGCGATCACACTCGACCAATATCTCGACCGCACAGTTTTTTGCCGGCCGCAGAGGTTCACGCGCGAGGAGTTCACGGCCTTTATGTTTGCGCAGTCCAGAGAATATCCGGAAACTCGCGCGATTCTGGCGAACGTTGCAAAATCGGGCCGTTATCTGCTTGCGGCCATCAACAACGAGCCGCGTGAACTCAACGAATATCGAATCGAGGCATTTCAATTGCGGCGCGACTTTTCGCTGTTCTTCAGCTCCTGTTATGTTGGATTGCGCAAGCCGGACGAGGCGCTTTATCGGCTGGCGCTCGAGGTGACCCAGCGGCCCGCGGAGCAATGCTTGGTCATTGACGACCGTCCGCTGAATCTCGAGAATTCGCGCAAACTGGGCATGCAGACGGTCCATTACCAGAACCCCGCGCAATTGCGCGCGGAACTGGAGCGCCACGGTATTTCCGTCTCGATTGCATAGGGAGGCTCACGATGGAAATCGCAATGATTGGTCTTGGCCGCATGGGCCTGAATATGTGCAAGCGTTTGCTGCGCGGCAATCACACCGTCTTCGCCTATGATCGCGGCGCGGATAAGATTGCAGAAGCCGAGGCCGCGGGTTGTCGTCCCTTGCGCCAGCTTAAAGGTGTCGCCCAGATGACGGCTCCGAGAACCGTTTGGGTGATGGTTCCGGCGGGCGCGCCAACCGAAGAAGTGGTGCAAGAACTCGCTGGTTTGCTTTCCAAGGGTGACACGATCATTGACGGCGGAAACTCCTTCTACAAAGACTCCATCGCGCGGCAGCAATCTCTCGAGAAGCGCGGAGTCTTCTTCCTCGACGCGGGAACCAGCGGAGGAATCTGGGGTCTCGAAGTCGGCTACTGTCTGATGATCGGCGGAGCGAAGGAAGCGTTTGCCCGGAATGAGTCCATCTTTCGGACGCTGGCTCCGAAGGACGGTTACGCCCATGTCGGCGGCCCGGGAATGGGCCACTTTACGAAAATGGTTCACAACGGCATCGAGTATGGAATGATGCAAGCGTATGCCGAAGGATTCGAAATCCTGCGCGCGGCCAATCCGGATTTGGACTTGCAGCAAATCACTCACCTGTGGAATCAAGGCAGCGTTGTCCGCTCGTGGCTGCTGGAGCTTGCTGAGCGCGCCTTCGCCGCAGATCCCGATCTTTCCGCGATTCAAGGATTCGTCCAGGACTCCGGCGAAGGCCGCTGGACGGTTCAAGCGGCGATGGAGCACGATGTGCCCGCGCCGATCATCACCGAAGCACTTTTCACGCGGTTTCGCTCGCGTCAGCAGGACTCTTTCCAGGCAAAGGTTTTGGCCGCGCTGCGCGCGCAGTTCGGCGGACATGCGGTGAAACCTGCGGTGACGGCAAGCGCCGCAAAAAAATCCTAAGGAGCCGGCCGTGGCTACACCAATCAGCGAAGCAGCCATAATGAACACCGTGCAGCGCAGCGCGGTCCAAGCGGCGGAGCCTTGCGCGATCATTCTCTTCGGCGCGTCGGGCGATTTGGCGCGGCGAAAAGTCGTGCCCGCGCTTTACGATATCGCCGCGCATGACGCGCTGGCCGAACGCTATGCAATCGTCGGATTCGCTCGCACGCCGATGACCGATGATGCGTTCCGAACCGGCGCAGGAGTCGCGGCGCGCTCGATTTCCGAAGTCGGGCCGATTGACGACGCAAAGTGGAGCGCGTTTGCCAAGTGCCTTGCCTACGTTGCAGGCGATTACGATGAAGCCGATGCGTACAAGAAGTTGGCGGCGCGTCTGGACGAACTGGACCGTACGCAGAGTTTGCACGGCAATCGTCTCTTTTATCTGGCAACGCCGCCCGAAGTCTATCCGCACATCGTCGAACAACTGGGCCGCGCGGGGCTTGCGCGGCCGCGAGGCCCGAATTCCTGGGTGCGCGTCGTCATCGAGAAGCCGTTTGGCAGAGACCTGGCATCGGCGCGAAAGCTGAACCAGCAGGTTCTCGAAGTCTTCGAGGAGTCGCAGGTCTATCGCATTGACCATTACCTCGGCAAAGACACGGTCCAGAACCTTCTTGTTCTGCGGTTTGGCAACGGCATTTTCGAGCCGCTGTGGAACCGCAACTATGTGGATCACGTGCAAATCACCGCCGCGGAAAGTCTGGGCGTCGAGCGGCGCGCCACGTTTTACGAAACCACGGGCGCGTTGCGCGACATGATCCAGAGCCACGTGCTGCAAATCACCTCCCTGGTGGCGCTCGAACCGCCGGCCACCTTCGACGCCACTGCTGTGCACAATGAAAAAATTAAAGTGCTGCGATCCATCCGGCCATTCACCGAAGAATCCGTGCGGCACGACGTGGTGCGCGCGCAATATGCAGCCGGGGAGATCGGCGGGAAGCCGGAAGCCGCGTACCGCGAGGAGCCCGGCGTGAGCCCGGTCTCGCAAACGGAGACGTTTGTTGCCGCCAAGCTCGATATTGACAACTGGCGATGGGCGGGCGTGCCGTTTTATCTGCGGACCGGGAAGCATCTGGAGCGGCGCGTGACCGAAGTTGTGATTCAGTTCCGCAGCGCCCCGCACGTCGTCTTCCGCGGGAAGGAAGTGGACGCGAACCGGCTGATTCTGAACATCCAGCCCGATGAAGGCATTTCCATTTCGTTCGGCGCCAAGCTTCCCGGCACGGAGATGAACATTCGCACGGTGACGATGGATTTTTGTTATCGTACGGCGTTCGGCGAAGGCTCTCGCAGCGCCTATGCCACGCTGCTGAGCGACTGCCTGCGCGGCGACGCCACGCTGTTTGACCCCGCCGACAGCGTCGAGGCCGCCTGGTCTCTGGTGGACCCGATACTCGAGGCGTGGGCCGCTGGCAACCGCGCCGCGGCGATTCCAACGTATCCTGCGGGAAGCTGGGGCCCGCGCGAATCCGACGCGCTATTGGAGACCGATGGACGACGCTGGCACAATCCGTAATATTCTCCCGCGGGAAATCCGTCCAGGAGTGTTCGTATGTCCGGACACGGAATCCGTAGCACGGGCGGCGTCGCGGTACTTCGTGGAATGGGCCTGGCAGGCGGTTGCGCGGCACGGTGTTTTCCGGGTGGCGTTGTCGGGCGGCTCCACTCCTCGCGCGTTTTACCGCTGCCTGGCAAGCGATGAGTACCGGCTCCAGGTGGATTGGGCCAAGGTGCATTTGTACTGGGGCGATGAACGCGCCGTTCCGCCGGACGATCCCGAAAGCAATTACGGAATGGCGCGCACCGAGCTGCTGCTGCGCGTTCCCATTCCTCCGGGAAACGTTCACCGCATGGAGGCGGAGCGGCCGGAGCTTGGCCGGGCCGCCGAGGCTTACGAAGATCTTCTCCGCGACAGCTTTGAGCGCGACACCCGCGGCCTCCCGCGCTTCGATTTGATTTTGCTGGGCATGGGAAGCGACGGTCATACCGCCTCAATCTTTCCCGGCACACGCAGCATTCGCGGAACTTCGCGCTGGGTCAGCACGCCCTGGGTGCCGCGATTGGCGAAGCGCCGGATGACGCTCACATTGCCGGTGCTGAACGCAGCGCATCGCGTGCTGTTTCTTGTGGCGGGCGCAGAAAAGGCGGAAACGCTGCGCGACGTTCTGGAACGCCCGCTCGATCCGCCGCTGCCCGCACAACTCGTGATCGTGCCGGAAGGGAAGCGCACGTTCCTGGTGGACGAAGCGGCAGCGGCGCTCCTGCGGCCCGCGAGCGGAACGGCCGACGATATCTCCGGAGATCCGCAAAGTTCCTCCGGCGCGAGCGCGCCCCGCAAACCAAGAGACGCCTGATGATTCTGGCCGGCGACGTCGGGGGAACGAAGTGCAACCTCGCCCTGTTTACCGCGCAAAATGGCCGCCTGCGCGCCGTCTTCGAGCAGCGCTTTGCGAGCAAGGACTATCCGCGGTTCGACGACGTTGTCGTTGACTTCGTTCGCCAGACGGCCGAGTACTGCGCTTCCGACAGAATCGTTGCAGCGGGCTTCGGCGTGGCCGGCCCGGTGATTGGCAACCGCGTCAAAGCAACAAACCTGCCGTGGATTGTGGACGCGCAATCCCTCGCGAAAGAAATCGGAATTGCGCGCGTCATTCTGCTGAACGATCTGGCGGCGACGGCGCACAGCCTGGCGCATCTGGAAGCGGCCGACCGATTCATTCTCAATGAAGGGATTGCGCAGCCTGGAGCCAGCCGCGCGCTGATCGCGGCGGGAACCGGACTCGGCGAATCCATTTTGTTTTGGGACGGCAAGCGGTACTTGGTGGTGTCCACCGAGGGCGGACATGCCGATTTCGCGCCGCGCACAGATCGGGAAATCGAGTTCCTGCGCTTTATGAAGAAGCGCGCGCCCAACGTGAGCTGGGAGCTGGTTCTTTCCGGACGCGGATTTCGCAGCTTGCATGAGTTCGTGAACCCCGCGGTGAAGCATCCGTCGTTCGAGACACCCGATGTGGATCCGGCGCCGGAAATCACCCATAACGCGCTGACGGGTTCGTGCGCAGTGTGCGTCGAAACTGTGGAGTTGTGGATTGGGATGTACGGCGCGGAGGCGGGAAACCTTGCGCTCAAATCGCTGTCGCTTGCAGGCATGTATGTCGCCGGCGGAATCGCCGTGAAGATTCTGCCCAAGTTGAAGGACGGCGCGTTCTTGGAAGCGTTCTGCGACAAAGAGAAGTTCCGGCCGGTGCTCGAGCGGATTCCGATTACAGTTGTGCTGAACGAGAAGGCGCCGCTGCTAGGCGCGGCGTACGAAGCGCTGGAGAATCGTTGACCGTCGTTCGTCGTCAGTTGCCGGCCACGTCGATGAAATCCAGCTTCCACGGGCGACGGTCGCGGGCGTCAGCGCTCCGAACTTTGCCGTCAACAACCTGCCAACGCTGTTTACGAGCAACGGAATCACCCAGGTGCAGGTGCAGACGTCTTCGGCAACCGAATTCGAGGACGTGTCTGGAGTATCCGGGCTTGCGACGGGGAACATTGTTTCGCTCCGCGGCCTGCTGTTCAAGACCGCGGGCGATCCAATCCTGGCCGCAAAGAAAGTCCGTGATCGCAGTGCCGTGAGCCACTAAGTTCTGCGGGGGAATCGCTCCTTGCAACGAGCGATTCCCCCTTTCTCTCTTCCTTCGGCCAGTGCGAGCGCGACCTCGGGTCAATGCCCAAGCGCTTCTGTGATGGCGCCCGCCACGCGCTCAATCTGGTCCGTCCGCAATTCCGCATACATCGGCAGCGACAGAACCTCCTCCGCGGCGCGCTCGGCGGCGGGGAAATCGCCGCGGTTGTAACCCAGCGAAGCGTAGACCGGCTGGAGGTGAAGCGGCACGGGGTAGTAAACCGTGCTGCCAATCTTCCGCGTAGCCAGGAACTTCTGGACATGGTCGCGCCGCGGCACGCGAATCGTGTATTGATGGTAGACGTGCGTAAGACCCGCCGGCGCAGTGGGGATTACCACACCCCGTATCGCGCCGAGCAGCCGGCTGTATTCCGCCGCGTGGCGCTGCCGCGCTTTTTGCCACTCCTCCAAATGGCGCAGCTTCACACGCAGCACGGCTGCCTGAATTTCATCCAGCCGGCTGTTCCAGCCCTGTTCCGTGCTGACGTATCCTCCGGTCTGCCCGTGATGCCGCTGGAGGCGCAACCGCGCAGCCAGTTCTTCCGAATTGGTCACGATCATTCCCCCATCGCCGTACGCGCCCAGGTTCTTTGTGGGATAAAAACTCACGCATCCCAGGTCGCCCATCGAGCCCGCCGTCCGCCCTTTGTACTTCGCGCCGATGGCCTGCGCGCTATCTTCAATCACGCGCACATTCTTCCCGCGCGCGATTTCGAGAATAGCGTCCATGTCGGCCGGAAGCCCGTACAAGTGCACCACAAGGATGGCCTTTGTCTTCGCGGTGATTTTCGTCCTGAGTTGCCGTGGGTCGAGGTTGTACGTTGCCGGATCAATGTCCACGAACGCGGGCCGCGCGCCCAGCGCCGTCGCCGCGCCAATTGTCGCGATGAATGTAAACGCCGGCGCAATCACTTCGTTGCCCGGGCCAACACCGCAAGCCCGCAGCGAGAGCAGCAGGGCGTCGGTTCCGGACGCAACCCCGACTCCGAATCGCGCCCCGCACAGGCGTGCAATTTCCTGCTCCAGCGCGGCCCCCTGCGGCCCCAGGATGAATTGTTGCGACGCGAGCACTTCTTCGAGCGCCGCGCGGACCTCCGCTTCAATCGCAGCGAATTGTGCTTTCAGGTCGAGCTGCGGGATGGGCTTGAGCTCTCGGCTGGTCATGGGTGTGCCGGTCATCGGAGTCCGAAGATGACTTCGCCCGGCAGAGCGGATTCCCGCCGCAGCCGGGCGAATCAGAATTGCCCTTGCTTACTTCTTTTCGGTGTTGGGCTCGTCCTTTTTGTGCAGCCCGGTGCAGACCGAAATAGCAGTTGTCGGGTCTACGGCGCTGCTGTCGAATTCGACGTGTTGAATGACCCCCTGCTTGTCCACCACGATCGTCGTGCGGCGGGCGAACTCGTACTTGTCCGCTTGCATGTCATAGGCTTTCAAAATCCCATAGGCCGTCAGCACTTTGTGGTTCATGTCGCTCAACAGCGGGAAGGTCACTCCGATTTGTTTGGCAAATGCTCCGTTGGCGGCGGGGCTGTCAATGCTGATCCCGAGAACCTCCGTCTCCGCGGTGTCAATCTTTCCTTTGGCGATACCATCCTGGTACGCCTGAAGCTCCTTCGTTCAACCGCCGGTGAAGGCCAGGACGTAGAACGCCAGAATTACGTTCTTCTTCCCGCGATAATCGCTCAGCTTCACCACTGCGCCCTTGTCGCTCGGCAGAGCGAAGTCCGGGGCTACATCGCCGACTTTCAGATTTGTTTGCGCGATTTTCTCCTGTGCCGGAGCCGGCGAAAGCGGTGCCAGCGCCGAAACGAAAAGGACCAGCGCCAGAAGACATGCTCGTTTCATGATTGCTCTCCTCAAGAGATTCCTTTGCAAGTGCCGCAACGCATTATACGACGTTCCTCGCAGAAGCGCTTGAAAAAAAGCCCAGTTTCAATGTTTTGCAAAAAGGGACCAACCGATGATGGACCGCGGTGCTTTCGATTCGCCGAAGAATCTTCAACGCAGTCTTCCCGGAGGATCCGCAGGCTCCGGAACATGCGCGGTCAAGCCCTGCCCCGAAGTATTCGGTGAAACCTTCGACGGCGCAGGCTGTGGAATCCCCACGCCCCGGTTCAAATCGTAGTGCTCCTTCGCGCAGCGGGGGCAAAATCCTTTTCCTGTATCTTCATCGCGTAGGCTCGCGAGTTCGTAGCATCCGCAGACGCAGTCGCAATACCCTGTTTCGGAAGCCGTCTTGATCGGCACCAGGGCCATGAAATCTCCTCCGCGGATGGATATTACGATTGCCGGGAAAAATTCTCAAGCGATTGCTGCGTCCGAGGAATTAGATGCTAAACCACTTTGAGCTGCGACAGACGGAAGGGAGCGCCCAGGTTTTCGCGCAGCTCGATCCACAGCGATTCCGGCAGCGAGAGAAACACCTCGACCACGTCGGGATCGAATTGCGTCCCGCTGCACCGCCGGATTTCATTGCGTGCGTGGGAAAGCGGCAGCGCTCGCCGGTACGGCCGGTCCGAAATCATCGCATCGAGCGCATCGGCGACGGCGAAAATGCGTGCCCCAAGGGGAATCTCTTCGCCCCTCAAGCCGCGCGGATAGCCGGTTCCATCGAAGAATTCCTGGTGCGAGAGAACAATTTCGGCCGCATCGCGCAGGAAAGGGATTCGCGTGACCATGTTGAACCCGATTTCGCAGTGCCGGCGCATGACCTGCTTTTCGTCATCGGTCAGCGGCCCGGGCTTTCGCAGGATGCTGTCCGGGATTGCCATTTTGCCGATATCGTGCAGAAACGCGGCGCGCGCAATGGAAGGCATGATTTCCTGGGGCACTCCCATCGCCCGCGCAATGGAAATGGTGAACGCCGTTACGCGCTGGCAGTGGCCTTCCGTCTCGGCGCCCTTCAAGTCGAGCGCGCCACCAAGGGCTTCCAAGGTATCGTCATACGATTGTTCGAGTTGCTCTAGCGTTCCGGAAAGCTGAGCGGTTCGCTCCTCGAGCAACTGCTCCAGTTGCCGGATGCGGCGGTCTTTTTCATTTTCCACCGGAGTTCGCTTCACACGCGATTTCCTACCCATGTTGCCTCCTGGGGGCCTGGTCTGAGGCGTCCAGTCTTAGCGGGGGACACTAACACGTGCCGAGCAATATCCCTTTCAGAATCCACATGGCTCCTCTCCTTTTCCAGTTAAAACATTACACCTAGAGGGGGGAGAATTGAACTTCCCTTCTTTGACACCCCTACAGAGTCTTAGTGCATAGCCCGGTGGGCGGGGCTTGCTGGTAGAATAGTCGCGCCGGATGGTTGCACCGGCGCCGAATTGCTGCGAGGCCTCCGTTGTCCCTGATGCGCGACGCCATCGGTGTCCTGCTCGCCGGCGGGCAGGGCGAGCGGCTTTGGCCGCTCACGCGGGATCGCGCCAAGCCCGCCGTGCCTTTCGGCGGCGTTTACCGCATCATTGACATCACCCTCTCGAACTGCATCAACAGCGATCTCCGCCGCGTCTTCGTGCTGACGCAATATAAGGCGCTCAGCCTCAATCGCCATGTCCGCGAGGGATGGTCCGCTCTGATGGGGCTGGGCGATTACATCGAACTGCTGACGCCGCAGATGCGCGTCTCCGCCAATTGGTATTTGGGCACCGCCGACGCCGTTTATCAGAACATCTATTCGATCGGCAGCGTGCGCTCGAGCTACGTTTTCGTTCTCTCCGGCGACCACATCTACAAAATGAATTATCAGAAGATGCTGCAGCAGCACGCGGATTCCGGCGCCGAGGTGACCGTGGCAACCATTGAAATGGGGCCGGAAGAGGCCGCGGGACGTTTTGGCATCATCGAGACCGACGAGCACTGGCGCATCGTCGCCTTTGAAGAAAAGCCCGCGGAACCCCGGAGGTCGCGCACCAACCCGGCGAAGGTCAACGCCTCGATGGGCGTGTACGTTTTCAATACGCAGCTCCTGATTCCCATCCTCATTGCCGATGCCGAGGACGCCAACTCGAGCCACGATTTCGGCAGGGACATTCTGCCGAAGATCATCGGGAAGCACCGCGTCTTCGCCTACAACTTCGTGGATGAAAACCGCCCCGGGGAAATGTACTGGCGCGACATCGGCACGATCGAAGCCTATTACGAGGCGAACATGGACCTGGTTTCGGTAAGCCCGGTCTTCAACCTCTACGACAAGAACTGGCCGCTGCGGACCTGGCAGCAGCAATATCCGCCGGCAAAATTCGTCTTTGCCGACCCCGGCCGCATGGGCGTGGCTCTCGATTCCATTGTCGCGAGCGGCTCGATCGTTTCCGGCGGACGCGTGAAGCGCTCGATCGTCGGCTACGATGTCCGCGTGAACAGCTATTGCGAAGTGGAGAACTCCATCTTTTTCAACCACGTTTCCATCGGCCGCCACTCGCAAATCCGCAACGCTATCATTGACCGCCACGTGAGCCTTCCCGAACGCACGCAGATCGGCTACGACCTCGAAGCCGACCGGAAACGATTCCAGGTCACCGAGTCCGGAATCGTCCTGGTGGTCCGCGAAGAATCCATGCTCGAGGAGCCGGAGTAGCCTTCGATTTATGGCTTGAGGAACTCGCGCATGGTCTGGATGACCAGCGCAGGTTTTTCATGGACCACCCAGTGATCGGCGTCGGGCACGCGGCGGACTTTCAGGTTTCTCACCTGCTCTTCCAGCCCATTGAGATTTCCTGTCAGCAAGGCGGTATCCTTCTCGCCCCAAATCACCAGCGTCGGAACGGTGATAGGAGCGATAGACACGAGACCCTGCGATGCGGCGGGATCGGCCTGGGCTCCCCCGGCAGGTGATTTCAGGTTGGCCGCGCGATAAAAATTCAGGCCACCCGTGAGGCCGCGCCGCCAGCATTCCAGGTACTTTTGGCGATCCACGTCGCTTCCCCATTCCTTCAGCAATGCCTGCAAAGGCTGGAAATCGTTCTGGCCCAGCACCGATTCCGCCGCCGGCGATGTAAACAAATTGAAGTACGCGGAGGCGTTCTGCTGGTCGGCGTTGCCGGCCAGCTCGCGCGCAAAAATCACGGGGTGCGGGGCATTGATGATTACGAGTTTCTCGAGCATCTCCGGGTGAGCCGCAGCGAAATACCAGGCGATGACTCCGCCCCAATCGTGCCCCACAAGAACAAACTTGCGCGCGCCCAACTCGGTCATCAACGCGCGCACATCCTCCACGATGACGGGCACGCGGTAGGCTTCCACCGCCGCAGGGCCCTCCGACAAGTTGTACCCGCGCATGTCCAGAGCAATCGCGCGGTGATCTTGGGCGAACTCCGGCAGCAGGTCTTTCCACGCGTACCAGAATTCGGGAAAGCCGTGGAGGAAGAGAATCGCCGGCCCTTTCCCCTGCTCGACATAGTGCAGCTTCACCCCATTGACGGCCGCGAATTTGTGGACCCAGGTTTCGCGCGGCTCCGCGGGCGATTTGCCGGGAGCGATCTGTGCCAGGGCAAACGCAATGCAAGCAGGCACGAGCACCATCAAGCTGTAGGCCAAGTCAGTGACGCGCATCGGTAGCCTCCGACGAATTGGTTTCGGGCGGATTCCCACCGCCCGGACGATTGCGGTATGCGACAGTACCACGAAATTCGCTGTTCTTCGACGCGCCTCGCGCAACCGTGCCGGCATATCTTCGTTGTCTCAGGGTTTTTTCACGGTTTTTTCACGAATCGCTACCGTCTATTCACAGCTCCCAGTACAATCCCTCTTTCGATTCGGGAGCGGCCCATGTCCACGAAGATTACGCAGGTCCGCGCGCGGCAGATCCTCGATTCGCGCGGGAATCCCACCGTCGAGGCGGACGTATACATCGGAGCGGGCGTGAAGGGACGCGCCGCGGTTCCCTCGGGCGCCTCCACGGGAGAGCATGAGGCGCTCGAACTGCGCGACGCCGACAAGTGGCGCTACCTCGGCAAGGGCGTTCTGAAAGCCGTCGCCAACATCCAAGGCCCGATCGCGAAAGCTGTTGTGGGGATGGACGCCGCCGACCAGCGCGCGCTCGACCGCCGCATGATCGAGCTCGACGGCACAGCCAACAAAGGCAAGCTGGGCGCGAACGCCATTCTGGCCGTTTCGATGGCGGCAGCTCGCGGAGCCGCGGCCGCGCAAGACCTGCCGCTTTACAAATATCTCGCGCGGTATTCGAGCGACACAAAATCCGGCGGCCCGGGCTGCACCCTGCCGGTTCCCATGATGAACATTCTCAACGGCGGGGCCCACGCCGACAGTTCCGTGGACGTGCAAGAATTCATGGCCATGCCCGTCGGGGCAAAGAGTTTTGACGAAGCGCTGCGCTGGGGAGTGGAAGTCTTCCACAA
>WNFA01007310.1_pt1 | contig 13128 bp, 11 predicted proteins | sample 5400481 | NCBI WGS metagenome assembly WNFA01 (sample SAMN13153340, study PRJNA577476) | soil metagenome | isolation source: 120 cm saprolite under Douglas fir tree site 2 hole 1 replicate 2 | place: USA:California | collected 2015-04-18 | reverse complement strand
ATTCTTCTTCCGAAGTCTGCTGAATGGCGCGTGCGACCCCCTGACCATGCCGGGATCCAAAAATCAGCGTACGCAGGATCAGCAGGTCCAGCGTGCCTTGGAGCAGTTCGAGCCGTTCTCTAGTTTCTTGGGTAGACATCTAACCCGAGTATGCCTATGTTGGGGTAAGATATCAACCCAAAAAAGCAGTGAGTGACATCCGAAAGCTAGGCTTCTCTGGCCTTACTTTTAACTTTCAACTGTCGATCGAAGATCCCGATCCTGTCGGGACTGTCAACTTTTTCTTCCGCTAGCAGAGCACGATCTTTTCGCGGTGGCGCATGACGCGGCGCGTGGCGTTGCGCGTATCAATGACCAGCTTCGCAGCGTCGGCGATTACGGCATAATCGTAACTCGTATGATCGGTCGCGATAATGACGGCGTCATAGCTTCCCAGTGTGTGTGGATTGAGCGGCACGGACTTCATGTTTTCGTAATTGTAGTGCCGCATCTTGTGGAGTTTCGGGAAATAGGGATCGTTGTAGTCGATATGCGCGCCACGCTGCTGCAGAAGCTGCATGATCTTCAGACTCGGCGATTCGCGCAAATCATCCACGTCCTTCTTGTACGCCACTCCAAGCACCAGAATCTTCGAGCCTTTCATGCTCTTCTTATGATCGTTCAGCGAGTTCGCCACCGCATCGACGATGTGATACGGCATGGCGGTATTGACTTCTCCGGCCAGCTCGATAAAGCGTGTCGCGAAATCATATTCGCGCGCTTTCCAGGAAAGATAGTACGGGTCCACTGGGATGCAGTGTCCGCCCAGGCCCGGGCCCGGGTAAAACGGCATGTAACCGAATGGTTTGGTGGCCGCGGCGTCGATCACTTCCCAGATGTCAATGTTCATGCGCAGACTGAGCTGTTTCAGTTCGTTGACCAGCGCGATGTTCACGCAGCGGAAAATATTTTCGAGCAGCTTTGCCATTTCCGCCGCGCGCGTGGAGCTTACCGGCACTACTCGCGCAACCACTTGTATGTAGAGCGCTTGCGCAGCGCGTCCGCTCGGCGGGTTCAATCCGCCGACAACTTTGGGAATCTGCGCCAGCCCATACTGTTTGTTCCCGGGATCTTCCCGTTCCGGCGAAAACGCCAGGTAAAAATCGCAGGCCATATTCTCATTTTCCTGGCCGTTGGCGATGGCGCAGCGCAAACCGCTTTTTTCCAGAATCGGGAGCACCAGCTCTTCGGTCGTGCCTGGATACGTCGTCGATTCCAGAACCACCAACTGTCCCCTTTGCAGATGGGGATAGATCGAAATGGCAGTCTGTTCCACGTAGCTCAGGTCGGGCTCGCGGCGTTCATCCAGTGGAGTAGGAACGCAGATGAGAATCGCGTCAACGTCTTTCAACTTGGCGAAATCGCCGGTCGCGCTGAAATGCTTGCTGTTGACGAATTGCTGGATCTTGTTTTGCGGAATGTGCTCGATGTAGGATTTGCCGGCATTGAGCATCGTCACTTTGTGAGGATCGGTATCAAATCCGGTGACTTTGTGTCCTGCTTCGGCGAAGCGCAGCGCCAGCGGCAGTCCCACGTAGCCGCAGCCAATGATTCCCACTTTGAGCTGAGCGCCTTTGAAAAACTCCGGTTTCCGGTCGATGGGCATTGAGTTCCGTTGCACTCCTCTTTGACTATGACCCTGGAGGGGAGGGGATCAAGGTTTCTGCGTTTTTCTGGATACCGCATTTCAGGCGGCCACGCTCCCGCCGGCACGACACAGGGCCGAAATGAAAATGACAAGTAAATATAACAGGTTCGGTGCAAACAAAAAAATGCGCACATTCTCACGCGTTACCGCTTGTTCAACACGAGTTGCCGCGGAAGGCCGGAGAGAGGAAGATAGAAGCGTTTGATTCGAATCAGCGAGGAATGAACGCGAAGCATTCCCGTCACCATGATCTTCATCATACTTTTGCTGGGACTTGGCGTTGGTGTGCTGGTCGGCCTCCTGGGCATCGGTGGCGGAGTCGTCCTGGTGCCCGCCATGGTTTACCTGTTGCATATGGATCAGCACACGGCGCAAGGCACTTCGCTTTTGATTTTGTTGCCGCCCCTCGGACTCGGTGCCTTGCGGGAGTACTGGAAGCAGGGCCAAGTGGACTTGCATGCGGGAATTTTGTGCGCCCTCGGAATTCTATTCGGAGCTTACGCGGGCAGCCTGATCGCGCTCCCCATGCCATCGCGGCACCTAAAAGGAGCCTTTGGCTGTTTCCTGATGCTGGCGGCGCTCCTCCTCTGGAGAAAATCGCGGCGCGATTCGAACGCCGCGCGCAGCTCCGGGGAGCAAGTTCATGTCTGAGGCCGTGGCCCGCGGCGCGGGCATCTTTGCGATAGCCTGCGTTTGTGGAGTTGCCTCCGGAATGTTCGGAATCGGCGGGGGCGTGATCCTGGTGCCGCTCCTGGGACTGCTCTTTTCCTTCAGCCAGCATCGCGCGCAGGGGACTTCCCTGATCGCGCTGATACCGCCCACAGGAATCTTAGCGCTCATGGCGTATTCGAAAGAAGGTTTCGTTTCGTGGAAGACGGGATTGCTGCTGATCCCCGGCGTATTTTTGGGAGGCATCGCCGGAGGGAAAGCGGCCAAATGGATCAAGCCGCGGGTGATGCGCCAGATTTTTGCAGCGCTCCTGTTCACGCTCGGCGCGGTGCAAGCGTTGGGCGCCTGGTGGCGGTAAGGACGGTTCATTCGAATGGTTGATTTGCATTGTCACCTTCTGCCGGGGCTTGATGATGGCCCGGCGACTATGGAAGTATCGGTGGCGATGGCGGAGTCGGCGATTGCCGATGGAATTACGCACGTCGTTGCGACGCCGCACTCCAATAGCGAATACCTTTTCGATTTTTCGCGCGCGCGCCGGCTTCGCGACGAGCTGCAGGCCAAAGTCGGCGACCGGCTGAAAATCGCCACCGGCTGCGATTTTCATCTCAATCCGGAAAATCTCGAATCGCTGCGCAAGGACGCCCGGCAGTACTGCATCAACCAGCGCGATTTCCTGCTTGTGGAGTTCAACGAGTTTTCGATTCCTCCTTCGATGGACCAGACGTTGCATCAGATTCAGCTCGCAGGTGTGCAGCCGGTGATCACGCACCCCGAACGCAACGCCATTTTGCGCTCGCGGCCGGAGCGGCTGAAAAAGTGGGTGCGCCAGGGTTGCTTCGCCCAGGTTACGGGTGGCTCGTTGACCGGAGTCTTCGGCGCCGGCTCTCAGCAGGACGCGCTGCGTTGGATCGGAGAAGGACTCATTCATTTCGTCGCCAGCGATGCGCACAACATGCGAATGCGGCCGCTTCGCCTGCAACCTGCCTACGAAGTCGTTGTTGACAAGTTCGGCGAAGAGAAAGCGCGCGAGCTGTTTCAAGAGAATCCGCTTGCGGCCTTCGAGGGACGACCGCTGCCGCATGTTCCCGAAGTCGAAGATGAATTGCCTCCACCGCGCCGCAAACGCTTTTTCTTTTTCTGATAAAGTGTTCTCCCCTCCAACAGAGAACTCCCGGACAATTTTGGGAGCGCAGCATCGTTGCCAGCGCTTTGCGCTGTTGAGGCAAATGCCTCGGACAGAAAAGCGGGAGCCCTTCGGCTTCGCTCTGGACCAAATGCAAAGTCAGCGAGCCTGATGCAGGGGTAGGCCGGCCCAGACGTTCAGCAGGCCGAGAGCTTCGCGCACAACGTCCAGAGCATCGCTCGTGCTGCGCCACCAGTGCCGGGGATCGAAGGGATCGTCCCTGGCGGCGCGCACGATGGCCCGGCCCTGGCCGGAAGCGAGCCTGCGCCAGAGCAGGCCGACGCGGCGCGTATGGATTTCCGGCGCGTACTCTTCGCGGTAAAGTTTCGCCGCCTCGATGGCGCGCAATGGCATCGCGCCGCTGAGCACCATAATGGCGCTGGCTTTCACCAGCGGATCCTCCACCACCAGCCAGCGTCCGAGGCCGAAGAAAACCACTAGCCCGATTAGCAACGCGGCGACGCCGACGGTGATGAGAATGCACCACGCGCGAGAACGCGGCCTGGAATTCACTGCGGGATTGTCCGGAGTTGCCATTTGGGGAACGGCGCATGCTATCCCGCCCCGCCGAAGTGGTCAATCGATGGACGAGCAGACAAAGGAGTATCCAGCTGCGATGCTCTCGGCCCACGTGAAGAAAGACAGCTGCACCCCCTCCCCCACCTATTTTGGAACGATGTGATTCCAAACAGGTTAGGAGAGGGGGGGCTGCAAACGATATGATTCGATGGGACTTAGGAAGCGGCGAGTGTTGAGGACGGCAAGATGGGGGGACAGCGGAGAAAAGGACGCTTTGGCGAGGATGGCGGCTGGCTATCAAAGTATGTATTACCATAGAATATAATAAAAGTAAAGCTAAGTCTCAAGAAGATTTGGAAGTGATTGAGGGGGAAGGGGATAACACGGGATATGGTTTGCCTTGGGAGACAAGGAGCTGCTTTACAGCGGGAAGAGCACGGCAGCAGGTTCTGCTAGAATCGCGGTGAAATGGCAACCGTCGAACAGTTACGATTGGGGGTGGAGGGTGGAGGCGAGGTATCGGCGCTGCTCTGGCGGCCGGCGAAGGCGCGGCGGCTCCTGGTGCTGGGGCACGGAGCCGGAGCGGGGATGAGTCACGCATTTATGGAGGAGCTGGCGGGCGAGTTGGCGGGCGTGGACGTGGCGACCTTACGATACCAGTTTCCGTACATGGAGGAGCACCGGCGGTTTCCGGACGCGCCCGCAGTGCTGATGGCAACCGTCGTGGCGGCAGTACGAGCGGCTGCGGAGGCGGCTCCCGGCTTGCCGTTGTTCGCGGGAGGCAAGTCCATGGGAGGACGAATGACTTCGCAAGCTGCGGCACAACATCCACTGGATGGGGTGCGAGGATTGGTGTTCTTTGGCTTTCCGCTGCACCCGCCGAAGCGGCCGGGAACAAAACGAGCGGACCACCTTGCGAAAGTTACGATGCCGATGCTGTTCCTGCAAGGAACGCGAGATGAACTTGCCGATCTCAAGCTGTTGCGTCCAATCTGCGCGAAGTTAGGGCCGCGGGCGACGTTGCAAATTATTGAAAAGGCAGATCATTCGTTTCACGTGCCGAAGAGCTCGGGAAGGGGCGACGAGGAGGTGTTGCGGGAATTGGCAGAGACCGTAGCGCCCTGGGCGGAGGGAATTGAAGAGAAACGCTAGTGCTCTCTAAACTTGCCCAAAGTCGGAGCCTCCCAGAAACCTTATCGAGATTGACGCCTACAACGGCACGTCCTAGCTTGCACAATGCGAGGCAACCTCCCCCCATAATCAATAGAATGGGCATATGTCCCGTTTCCCGATTAACCGGGCACTGAAACGCCGGGCCAGGAACTGATCAGCACACATGCTACGGTATGCAGACTCTACTATGAAACCAGCCCCGCTTGACGGTGCGGCGGATTAGCTCTTAATTCCCCACAAACTGTCCTAAACGAGACAGATGCTATCTGCGCCTTTATTTAGACTCTTAGTGCACAGCCCCAGAATAAAGAACCCCGAGAGGACACCGGCAATGAAGACAAGCTCAGTATTAGTCGCGTCTCTTATGACGCTGGCGATTGCAATGCCCGCCTGGAGCGATACGCTAGTTCTCCGCGATGGTAGAACGCTTTCCGGAACTTTGACCGGAGCGAATAGAAACACAATTTCGTTCCAAGATCGCACCGGCCAGAGATACCGCTATTCGGTACGCGAGGTGGAAGCCGTACAGTTTGGTGACGGTCCATACAATTCAGGCAATTATGGACGGCTCGAAAACGGCGGCCGCGATAACCGCGGCTACGGCAATAACCAAGACAACAGAAATCAAGACATCCGCGATTACGGGCAATCGCGCATGGAGCGGGTCGTTCTTCCCGTGGGTACTGAAGTGGCCGTGAGGACAAACGAGCGCATCGATTCTAGAGACGTTGTCGAAGGACAGACATTCTCGGCACAGATTGAAGAAGATATTCGCGATACCGACGGCTCGGTCGCGATTCCAAGAGGCTCGGACGCCAGGCTGGTAACGCGACGAGTTGAAAGTAACGGGGATATTACGTTGGACGTTGATTCCATCACAGTGGCGGGTCGGCGCTATCGTGTAAGCACGGCAAATGAAGAGCTGCAAAATCGCCGTGAGGGCGTCGGAGGGAATGAGCGTACAGGCAAATTTGTTGGCGGCGGAGCCGTGCTCGGAGCCATCATCGGTGCGATTGCAGGCGGTGGAAAGGGTGCGGCGATCGGCGCTGCTTCGGGCGCCGGTGCCGGCGCTGCCGCGCAGATCATCACTCGAGGCAAAGAAGTGCACGTGCCGGCGGAATCAGTGATACGCTTCCGGTTGGACAGTCCTCTTAGACTACATCTGTGGTCGTGAGCGTCATCCAGAATTTCCACGGTAACGCGCAGGTCTAAAGAGGCGATACTCACCTCTGATCGGGTTTTTCACCGGTTGACACTGAGCCGTTCATCTTCTCCAATTTTGCCAACTGCTCCCGCGCCTGATCCACGTCTTTCGCATGCGGAGCTAACGCCAAGTAAGTTTGTATCTCCTCGATCGCAAGAGCGTAGTTGTTTTTTCGGGCAAAGATTTCCGCCAGTAAGAGATGCAGCTGCGGAAAATGAGTGCGTAGGTCTAGGTGTTCCGCCTTGAGACCGCTCTTTTCAGCGTCTTCGATCTTGTTAAGCTCGAAATTTGCCACTGCGTTATAGAAATAGGCGTCGGCGTAATTCAAGGAATCGAGATCCAGGATGTAACTAGTGACGGCGGCGCGATTCAACGGATCGAGGTCCAGGAGGTGACCAGTAAGATTAAGGACCTCGGTCCAATTTCCTGTCTGGTAGGCCATTGACGCGAGCGACAGATAAGGCGGCAGGAACCTGGTATCGATAGTCGTGGCTTGGGTATACGCTTTGCGAGCTGCGTCCTTCTGGTTTTCTTTCTGTAAAACGGTACCCAACTGAAACCAGGCGTTCGCGGAACTGGGGTAGATCTCCACTGCAGTTTCAAAATATTTGCGTGCATCGGCAAGTTTGCCGTTCCTCTCGGCCTTGAGGCCTTTCTCGTAAGCTCTTCTGGCATCTTTCGGCGCTTTGTAGGGTGTGGCGCTCAGCGTCATGCCTTCAATCTTTGTCCCTCTCTGCACCACAATAACGCCTACGTCAACGCTACCGCCGAAGGTATCGAGGTCCAGAAGGCTGATGACACCGGCGTGAAAACCCGAGGCCGAGGCCCGGAGCTCACAATTCGTCAACTCGCGTCGCGAAATTCCCATGACCGAATCCTTACTAACTACGCCATATGGCGAAGTCGGGTCGGCCCTAGCTTCAGGAAAAGAATCGGCCCTCGATCCCAATTGCATGCTGAAATCGCCGTGAGGAGATGCATACACCTCCTGGCGCACTCTGTTATTGCAAACCCGCTCAACCAACACATCGTTTGGAACAGGTGCGCCGTCGCGGGTTGCAACGCGTCCCCGGAGAAACATCACAAGATCCTCTCTCGGTTGACTTGGCTCCGAACTCGGGGGAGAGGGAGTCGCCGGACGGCTTGGGGGTGTGGAAGGCGGAGGCGCCGGAGCCGGGGGCTTCTGCGCCACTGTGTCCGGCACCTGAAGTGCCATTGCGATCGCCAGCAGGACGAAAATGCGCTTGCGGTGGTTCATAGATCGATGCCTAGGAAGGAAGCATCAGGCCAAATCCTAGGGCGCATGTCAGTTCAAGTCAAGGCTCCCGACTCGAATAACGGCACAGCCTGGATGTTGCGGTGCCTCGGTGCGCTTTGGTTGGACAACTCTGAACGATTTTCGGCAATTCGGAAATGGGCGCTTGCGCGGGACCAGCAAGCCTTCTAGTGCCTTCCATGAAACGCGAACTTATCGTCCACTGGCATGTTCGTTTCCTATTGACACTCTATAGGTAGATCCGTATTATCCCTATAGAGAGCCGATAGGAGGCATAAATTGAGCCCTGAACCGACAAGCCTTTTGCAAGGGACTTTGGATCTGCTGATCTTGAAATCGCTTATCGCTGGCGAGATGCATGGATTGGGAATCTCGCGCAGGATCCAGCAGATCACAGGCGGCACTTTTGCCGTCAAGCCAGGCTCGCTTTTTCCCGCTCTGCACCGAATGGAGGAAGAGGGCTGGATCTCCTCCTTTTGGGGAGACTCCGAAAATAATCGCCGCGCAAAATACTACCGCTTGACCAAGCCTGGATTAAAGCAACTCGAACTCGAAACCAAGCGGTGGGGCCGCATTTCTTGGGCTATCGCTCAAGCCTTGGAAGCATCGTAGGGAGGTGTCCACTAGAGAGCGGAGGCAATTGGGTCTAGCGGAATGGATGTCCTATAACCGGCTTGCCACTGGTTCGAACGGCGGAGTGCAGAAGAATGCGATTTTCGCCCATATTGTTTTTTCACATTTGCGCTGGGGCCACAGGGCTGCTCTCTGGTGCCGCCGCAATGTCTTTCCGCAAAGGTTCCCGCCGGCACCGCGTAACTGGAAGCGTATTCGTCATATCAATGCTCAGCCTGTCCGCAAGCGGGGCGTACCTGGGGTTCATGAAACACCAAATGTTGAATGGCCTACAGGGCGTTCTAACGTTCTATCTGGTGGCAACGGCATGGTTGACCGCCAGGCGCAGAGATGGGGAAACGGGCATTATCGATGGGGGTGCTCTTATGGTGCCATTAGCGGTCGGAGCTGGCCTCGCGTTCAACGGTCTCGAAGCCGCAAATAGCCGGACGGGGTCAAAAGATGGATATCCCGCTGGGGCGTACTTCCTCTTTGGTTCCGCAGCTCTGCTTTTTGCCGTGGGGGACGTTCGCATGCTCGTGCGCGGCGGTGTTTCTGGCGCACAACGTATCGCGCGACACCTTTTGCGCATGTGCTATGCGCTGTTCACCGCCGCAGGGTCCTTTTTCCTGGGACAACAACAAGTATTCCCCGCGGCATTACGCAAAACTTACGTACTTTCTGCGCCGGTTATTCTGACAATAATACTGATGATTTTCTGGCTGGTTCGCGTTTCGTTCGCAAAACGCGCGGTGGGCGTTAATGTTCCGATGTGGGAAGAGAAAGGAAGAGAAAGTGAGCCTTTGCCGAGTTAGCAGAAGTTAGCCCAGCCATCGCCTAACAACCGTGTCAAACACGCGCGCACTGCACGCTCGACATCCAATTTAGGGAGTTTACCATGCCGCTCTTGGTGAAAGTTCGAAGTCTCCTGCGAAATGTCTTCTCCTCTCGTCGTGTGGAGGTAGACCTCGACGAGGAGGTTCACGCTCACCTCGAAATGCTGACCGAAGAAAACATTCGTGCGGGCATGCCGCCGAAGGAAGCGCAACGTGCTGCGCGGATCGAACTTGGCGGTATCGAACAGGTGAAAGAGCAGGTTCGCGAAGAAGGGCTTGGCAACTGGCTCCGCTCCGTGCTCTCCGATTGCCGCTATGGTTTCCGCCAACTCCGGAAGAACCCCGGCGCCACGGCAGTCATGGTCTTTACGCTCGCGCTGGCCATCGGCGCGACCACAGCAATCTTCAGCGTTGTATACGGCGTGTTGCTGCGCCCGCTGCCCTACACCGATTCGAACCGGATCATGGCCGTCTTCGAGGTCACCTCGAAGGGCAGGCCGTCGCGACTTGCCGACCCGAACTTCGACGACTTTCACGATCAAAACCGCAGCTTCCAGGCAATAGCGAAGTACAGTGACTACGTCGTATCCGTTTCGGGGGCTTCGCAACCGACGCGCACGACAGTTGCACCCGTATCGCCCGACTTTCTCAAGGTTTTCGGTATTCAACCGATCCTCGGGCGGGATTTCACCGCCAGCGACGCGAGGAAAGGCGCCGCGCCGGCCGTTCTCGTCAGCTATGGATACTGGAGGCAGGATCTCGGATCGCCGCGGGACCTCTCGCAGTCGCACCTGAAGATTGGTGGCTCGCTCTTCTCCGTTATCGGCGTGCTCCCAGCTGGATTTCGTTTCCCAGCAGACGTGGATCTGTGGCTGCCGGCCGATTTGGACGGCGAAAACCGAAGCCGGACGTCGCATAACTACTCTGCGGTCGGGCGCCTCCGCGATGGTGTGAGTGCCGAGCAAGCGAATCGAGATATCAGCGCGATAGCGCGTCGCATTCACAATACCTCGAGCGAGCAAGGCGATTATCTCCTCAAGGATGGAATTGTCGTCCCGCTACAGGACTCGATCACGGGCAAGGCCCGCGCGGCGCTGCTGGTCCTGCTCGGTGCCGTGGGATTTTTACTTCTGGTGGCGTGCGCGAACGTGGCGAATTTGCTGCTGGCACAAGCGTCGGTGAGAGAGCGTGAGCTCGCCATTCGCAGCGCGCTCGGTGCGGCGCGCGGACGGCTGATCCGTCAATTCCTTACCGAAGCCTTCCTGCTTTCGCTCGTCGGTGGTGGCCTCGGCGTATTGGGAGCGTTGTGGGGCGTGGCGGGATTAGTTGCGCTGGCGCCGCAAAATCTCCCGCGGCTGGACAGTGTCTCGATCAGTATTCCAGTACTTCTATTCGCGTTCCTGCTTTCCACCGCGGTCGCCGCGGGCCTCGGAGCGTTCACCGCGGCACGCGCGACCTCCGGGGACCTGCGCAAGGGCCTCGTGGAAGGCGGGCGTGGACAAGCGGGTTCACAAGGCAGCCAGCGCGTTGGCCGGCTAATCGTGGCGGCGCAGATAGCGATCACGTTGGTTCTTGTTGTCGGAGCAGGATTGCTCGGACGCAGCCTGCTGAAAGTGCTCGAAGTAAACCCTGGGTTCCGCGTGGACAAAATTGTCACGATGGACGTCTCGCTTCCGTGGATGGAGGATCCCAAAGCAAAGGCAGGTCAGGCGATTTTCTTCTCAAACTTGATTGACCGGCTCAAACAAATCCCGGGCGTGCGCAAGGTTGGCGCGACTAGCGGCCTGCCGATGAACCAGGATGGCGGCCTTCCCGACGGCATGTTTCTACTGATGACGCAGAATGAGATCCCCAAGACCATGGATGGTTTTGGCGCTCTGCTGCAGCAAAAAGAACGCATTGGCATTGCGGATTTCTGCGTCGCCACGGACGGATATTTCCAGGTTCTCGAAATTCCGCTGATTCGAGGGCGAGTCTTCGACGAGCGCGACGGTGCGAATTCTCCTCACGTTGCCGTAATCAGCGAATCGCTTGCGCGCGACCGCTGGCCAAATCAGGACCCCATCGGCCACACCATTGAGTTTGGAAACATGGATGGCGACATGCGCTTGCTGACGATTGTCGGGATCGTGGGCGACACTCACGAATATGGCCTCGACGCGCCGCCGCGTCCGACCGTTTACGTGAATTTGTTCCAGCGGCCGCGCGCGGCGATCACCTTGACGATGCTGAGCGATGCCGACACGCGCTTGGTCGCATCGGCAGCGCGAGGAATTCTTCAGGACCTCAACCCGGAGATTCCGGCGAAGTTCCGGACGTTTGCGCAAGTCTATTCCGCTTCGCTGGGCTCGCGGAGATTCAACGTCATTCTCGTCGGATTCTTCGGAATTACCGCGCTGCTACTCGCTACGGCAGGCGTGTTTGGTGTGATGGCCTATTCGGTCAGCCGCCGCACGCGCGAGATTGGCGTGCGTGTCGCTCTCGGCGCAGGCCCCGTGGACGTTCTGAGGATGATATTGGGCCAAGGATTGCGCACGATATTCGTTGGTGTCGCAATTGGGATTGCCGGTTCGCTGGCCCTGACACGCACCGTGGAGTCGCTGCTCTTTGGCGTCACTGCCACTGATCCGCTGACTTTCGGCGGGGTGACGCTGCTCCTCGTTGTGGCAGGGCTCCTGGCTTGTTTCATTCCGGCGCGGCGCGCCACGAGAGTCGACCCAATGGTCGCCTTGCGGTACGAATAGAATTCGGTTTCTGGTTTCGATTGTGGAGGTGTTCACCATGCAGCTCTTTGTGAAAATCCGAAGTTTCCTGAGAAATCTCTTTTTATCTCGTCGTGTGGAGGTAGACCTCGACCAGGAGGTTCATTCCCACCTCGAAATGCTGATAGAGGAAAACATTCGTGCGGGCATGCCGCCGAAGGAAGCTCAACGCGCCGCGCGGATCGAACTTGGTGGAGTCGAGCAAGTCAAGGAGCAAGTACGCGATTCGCGGACGGGCGCGTTTCTCGATTCCCTGCTGCAGGACCTGCGATTCGCCCTGCGCCAGATGCGCCGTTCTCCCGGCTTTGCCCTCACTGCGGTCCTCATCCTGGCGCTCGGCATCGCTGCCAATGTCATCGTTTTCGGCGTCCTGCAGGCATTAGTCCTGCGGCAACTTGATGTGCCTCACGCTGACCGGGTGATGACGCTTCAGCCCAAACACGGTGGCCCCTTTCTTTCGCATCCGGAAATGCGCGATGTGCGCGATGACAATACCGTGTTTTCTGCCGTAGCCGATTATGAGTTTCAGGATTTTGGCTTGGAAGCCAACGGCGTCACCCGGCCTGTCTGGGGATGCGAAGTGAGCGGGCAGTACTTCGAGGTTGTCGGTATCAAGCCGTTCCTCGGGCGTCTCCTGGAGCGCGCCGATGACGATCATCCCGGAGCCTCAGAGGCTGCCGTGATTTCCTGGTCCGCATGGCAGAGCGATTTTGGCGCAGACCCCAACGTCGTGGGAACGACTGTGCGCATTAACAAGCACCCCTATACGATTGTCGGGGTCACGCCGGAAGGCTTCCACGGGACCGAAAAAATTGCGCAGCTCGACATTTTCGTTCCTATGGCGAATGAAGCATCGCTGGACGGGTTCAACTGGCTTGAATCGCGCAGCTATAGGAATCTCTTTTCGGTCGTGCGCATGAAGGACGGGGTCACCATGCCCCAGGTGCAAGCTGAATTGAATACGATTGTCGCCCGCATTGCCCGGCAGTATCCAAAGGACGAAGAGGGGTTGGCGCTCAAGCTGGCTCGTCCTGGTCTGATCGGCGACTTTATCGGCGGGCCGGCGCGCGGTTTTCTGGCTGGGGTGATGGGGCTGGCCGGGATTGTGCTGCTCGCCGCGTGCGCCAACCTTGGTAGCCTGTTCGCGGCGCGAACGGCAGACCGCGCGAGAGAGATTGCCATCCGCATGGCCCTTGGATCGAGC
>WNFA01005233.1_pt1 | contig 13129 bp, 13 predicted proteins | sample 5400481 | NCBI WGS metagenome assembly WNFA01 (sample SAMN13153340, study PRJNA577476) | soil metagenome | isolation source: 120 cm saprolite under Douglas fir tree site 2 hole 1 replicate 2 | place: USA:California | collected 2015-04-18 | reverse complement strand
CGTCGATAGGCGGGTGTAGGGGCATTCGTAGTCGCCGTACTGCACCAGGGTGACCGCGGCGGTGGACGGCCCTTGACCGTGGTCCCGTTCACTGACAGGGACCGCAAGATGTGTCCCTTGTGTCATCGTCTCGTCCTCTTTCCTTTTGGTTCTCCCAAGAAGCGGGTAGGAAGAAGGGAGAGCGCTTCGAGAGCCAGAGCGCGGCATGCGTCCCCTCCCCACCCCTCTTTCAAAGGGAGTTTTTTTCATGAGTTCGGTGCAAGGAATGAGTACCCAGCCCATCTGGTCTGCCAGGGACCATCTCAAACGGACTGCTTAATAGCTTCTACAGCGAGTTCGATCTTGATAATGTCACCCACAAGGAACCCACCGGTCTCCAAGGCCAGGTTCCAGGTCAGGCCGAAGTCTTTGCGGTTGATCGAGGTCCGGGCATCGAAGGAGATCACCTCCCGGCCCAGGGGATCCTTCCCACGTCCGGAGAGCTCGGTGTCCAGCACCACCTCGCGGGTGATGCCGCGGATGGTCAGATCCCCGATCACCTTCGCATGGTCGCTGGCAAGCCTCTCCACGCTGGTGCTCTTGAACGTGATCGTGGGGTGACGCTCGATATCCAGGAAATCGGGGGACTTCAGGTGAGTGTCGCGATACTCTACCCCCGAATACAGGCTTGGCGTCTCGATCTCCACTTCCACCGAAGAGTGGGATGGATCGGCCTCGTCCAGGACGATGGTGCCGCGCACGCTCTTGAAGTGCCCCTTGACCGTCGTAAACATCATGTGCTTGCCGGAGAACTCGACCAGCGTATGCGCGGGGTCGAGCTGCCAGGTACTACGGGTTGGAACTCCCGCTTCACTCTGCGTTGTCATGTCATTTCCTCCATTTCGAAAGGCAGCTTTAGGTGCTGCTGGCTTCGGGAACGATTGACCTTCTCGTTCCCTTTGCCCTCTTATTGCCTTTCCGGCTGCGCTGGTCGTTGCGCAGCTTTGACACACTCATGGCGTAGCTCACAGCGCTACCACCTCCACTTGCCGTCGGCTCACATGCGGCAAGTGCCTTGACACCGTTTGTTCCCATTGTGATACTGCTTCGGTACAAGACATCTCAGTCCTCCGATACTTCCTTTGGAAGGGAGGGTGTCTCGTCGTCACTTGAGATGTTTTCTTGTTCTTTTCTCCCCCCTTTCCTTGCTCGTTCGCATGCTTTCTTAAGAACCTCCCCCTGAAAGCCCCACACCTCACTCCCCAGCCCGACGCGATCCAGGCCGCTCCATTCGTCCCCGATAGGTGGCAGAACGTTTCCATTGCGAGGGATCTACTCACGACAAGCCGTGGTGTCTCTGCAAGGTCAAGCATCGCTCAAGCAGGCTCGAGGAGCAGCTCGTCGATGTAGCACCAGGCCCAGTCCTCACCGGGCTCGAAGGACTGAATGATTGGGTGGTTGGTGGCGTGGAAATGCCTGGTGGCGTGCGTATTCTTCGAATCGTCACAGCACCCGACATGTCCACAGGTGAGACAGAGGCGCAGGTGCACCCAGCTATCACCCGTTTTCAGGCATTCCTCGCACCCATTGGCGCTCGGCGTGACCTCGCGTATCTGGTCGAGGTGGCTACAGTGTTGTGTCATGTGTTTATGTTCTCTTTCCTTGATACTCTTGGATGCTCTTGCCTCTTTTCGCAAGGATCACAGGAACTCCTGTTGATGACCTCTTTTGAGGAAGAGAAGACATACCATTCTCCTGATGTTCTTTGCACCTGCTCAACCTTCGTTGTGTACCATATCGTATTCCGCCACGAGCATTGGATCGTACACACAAAACTGTTCAGGCGTTCCCATGGCTGCTCTCCTCCAGAGCATGGCAGCAGAAGAGACAACAGCATCCACCTCTCTGCTAATAGATGGCTTCCCCGGTAGCCGTATCGAAGAGGTGCATGGACTCGTTGTCGACATGCAGGCGCACCTGAGCGCCGACTTTCACCTGGGAACGCGGATCGAGCTTGGCCACAGCACTCCTGCCCGCCACGGTCAGGGACACCAGCAACTCGTCGCCCAGGTTCTCAACCACGTCGACTCTCCCATCGAGCGTCGATCCAGTCTGGCTCTCCGACGGAATCAGCGCCACGTCTTCCAGGTGGGAAGGACGGATGCCGAAGGTCAAGTCCTTTCCTGTTGCTGCCCTGCTCCGCTCCACATAGCGCGCTGGGACGACGATCTGCCCGATCCCTTCCAGCATGACCTTCGTCTGCCCTTCTTCCTCAATGATCCTGGCATGGGGGAAGAAATTCATGGAGGGAGAGCCAATGAAATGCTGGATGATACCAGCGTTGAGCACCGCGATGCGGTCGCCCATCGTCATGGCCTCTACCTGGTCATGGGTGACGTAGATGACTGTCGTCTGGATCCGACGGTGCAGCTTGATGATCTCGGCACGCGTGGCGACACGCAGCTGAGCGTCTAGATTCGAGAGCGGTTCGTCCATCAAGAAGACATCCGCCTGGCGCACAATCGCTCGACCAAGGGCCACCCGCTGGCGTTGCCCACCGGAGAGCTGTTTGGGCTTGCGTTTGAGCAGTTGCTCCAGGCCCAGGACTTCAGCCGCCTCCTGCACACGCGTGTTGATGTCCTGTGCGGGGACATGGCGCATCTTGAGCCCGAAAGCGACATTGTCAAAGACGTTCATGTGTGGATAGAGAGCGTAGTTCTGGAAGACCATCGCAATGTTGCGGTCTTTGGGGTCCACACCATTGACCAAGCGGTCGCCAATGAAGATGCGACCCGCACTGGGTTCATCTAGTCCAGCCACCATGCGCAAGCACGTGCTTTTGCCACTGCCCGATGGCCCGACCAGGACCAGGAATTCCTGGTCCTTGATCTGTATGCTGACATCGTGGACGATTTCCACCTGGTCAAAGGACTTGTAGATGTGTTCGAATCGAACTTCTGCCATGAGAGATGCCTCCTGTCAGTTTCTTTGTCATCTTTGGTAGACATCGACTGTTTCCAACAAGGTCTCCTTCGTCACAAAAAGTGAGCCTGCTTGCTATTCGAGGACTGCCAGGCCTTGCTGGACGTGCTAGCCAAGCGCGTCTTCTACCCGATCGATTTGATCGAGGTCTGAAGGCTGCCTGAACAAATTAGTTTATATGTAAACTACCTTGGCAAAAAAATTACCTGGGTCCCAGAGTACGATCAAGCGTGTGTAAGAGCTTGTGGAGCGTGCGTTGCTCCTCCGGTGCGATCACCCCCATACACGCCGCCACCAGCTCCTCATGCTCCGGGACCACTCGTGCAGCCAGCGCTGCGCCTTGTTCTGTCAGACAGACCACATGCGTGCGACCATCCTGCGGGTCGGGCCACCGCTGGACTAACCCGCGATCCTCCAGGCGGTTGAGCAACCCCACCATGTTTCCTTTCGTCACGAACAGCCAGTCCGCCAACGCCTGCTGTGAAAGGTCAGGAACAGCCTGCAGCTGGGCCAGCACCCCGAACTGAGCAAGGGTGAGGTCATAACGTTCCAGGTGTGCCGAGAGTCGTCGTGTTACCGTATGCCTGATATGGTTCAGATGCAGCCAGGTCCGGACACCGAGCTTCAGTTGATGCTTCATATCCTCGCTCCCTGTACTTGGTAGTTTAAGTGTAAACTACATTCGCGGTCTTGTCAACCCCGCAGTTTGCCTTGGGGGTACTACCCCTCCTGGTGGTGGATAATTCAATCTTCTCTCCTAATCGTCTGAAAACCCCCTCTCACCACATCGCAATGGTGCTGTCTGCGCGAGCCTCAGGGCTGGATGCTTCCGCCGCAGAACGAGTCTTCGGCTACCGACAAGCCACAATCACTACCTGGCTGACTCGCGCTGGCGAGTACGCACAGACCTTGCACGAGCGCTCCTTCCGCAACCTCTGGCTCCCACATCTGCAGTTGGACGAACTGCGAACCAGATTGCGCTGCTCCACACAGGTGATCTGGCTCTGGCTGGCCATCGATCCTCTCACGAAGATTCTTCCCGTGCTCTATCTCGGCCCCCGCACACAACATGTGGCGCACATGGTTATCCACTCCCTGCAACACCTTTTGATTCCTGGCTGCCTCCCGCTCTTCACCAGCGATGGCCTCCATTTGTACTTCTACGCCTTGACTGCCCATTTTGGACAGTGGCTCGACATGGCTCGCCGAGGGCGGAAAGCACGCCAGTGGCAAGTGGCAGCAGGACTGATTTATGGGCAGGTGAAAAAAAGCTACCAGCGGCGCAAGCTGATGCGGGTTACGCATGTGATGCGCCTGGGAACAAGCACAGCTCTCAAGGTTGCCTTGCAAGGACTGGGCTTCTCGGGGCGACTGAACACTGCTTTTATCGAGCGGGTAAATCTGACCGTTCGTCATGGGGTGGCAGCACTGGCACGCCGCACCTGGGCCACGGTCCAGCAAGCTCCACAACTCTCAGTCCACTTGGAATGGTGGCGAGCCTATTATCACTTTGTGCGTCCCCATGCATCGCTACGAGTGGCGCTCGTGCAGCCGCGAGCGCGAGGTGGCAAGCTGGCGGCACAGCATTACTGGCAGCGTACACCAGCGATGGCAGCGGGGAGAACCAACCGACGATGGACAACGCGGGAAGTGCTGTGTGATCCTCTGCCGCCGGTGCCATGTTTCAAACTTTGAGCGTGAATAAAGCGAGAAAACTTCCCACGAAATGGCAGTGGGTGGCTTGGCGAAGATAAAAGCAGAGTAGGAGTGGTGGGCTTACGGGATGAAGCGGCCAGCCTATACAGTCAAATGAGGGTAAAACCAGTTCGAAATGAGTTCGCGGGGGCAAATCGAATTTTCCACCATGTTCAATAGCAGTACCAATTTATCCTCCCAATTACAGTATCCAGGCTTCAGGCGGGTTTGGGTGCCGAAGGGGGGACTCGACTTGCGTTGTTCGCTGGTGTTCGCCCTTGTCCTTTTTGTGCTTGAAATATGCATGTTCTGTTCGTTGCGTGTTCTGTATTTTCGCTGATGTTCGTCGGCGTTGCTGTATGGGTTGCTGTACAGCGTTTGCTTGTACAGCAGTGTTTGAGAAACGCATGGAAGCAAGCATCAGACGATCATTACCCGAAGTAAAAAGCGGGTTACTGTGCCGTTCACTGACGTTCGTTCTTGTGCGCGTTGTGCTTGCTGAGCAGTTCGCTGATGTTCGCCGATGGTTCCTGTCAATCCGTCGGCTTTGCTGTGAGTGTTGACTCAACTTTGACATTTTTAAGCGGCATAGCAAGCAATCTCGACGAGCATGTCAACGAAGGAAGACGTTGAATTGAGGGAACCCAGAGCAGCAGACGGGGTTGACGAATTCAGTTGTGCCCACAGATGTCTACGGACAGCAGCCAACGCATTGACAAAGGTGGGTTCGGCTTTGGGATACCAGGCAGCTTGCCGTGTTGGCAAATGATCAGGATGCAAGGCATGGGCCATGAGCACCACGAGACTAAACACTCCCGAGCCAGGCAGGGAGTGGTCCGAGCGATAGCCGACGTACTCCACTGCCACTGTATTTCCAGGCCGAGATGCGCGCGGACTTCGCAGAAAGGTGACCTTGCTATTCCAGCAGAGGGCCATACCAGGCCACAATTTGGAGCAGAGGAACAGTCGCGTCGGTACAAAAGAGGGCAAACGGAGAGCGCTTGCCGCTAGGATTGAGTAAGAGGACGAGAGAGCAAGGGGAGCGGGTCTTCTCCATCACGATGCCATGACGCTACGCCTGTCATCAAATCCATCTTCAGCTGCTGTCCTGCATACCAGGTGATCTCTTGCGAGAGCCAGGCAGTCGCAGCGTCCTTCACCCGCTGGATCAGCTTCGGCTGGCGAGGACCCTTTTTGGGCTTGACTCCTGGCTTGCTGATTACGGTTGAGGTGGGATAGCATCGTAGAATTGTGCCGTCAACAGCAAGCGCGAGACAAGAGGACCCATAAGTGGCGGCACATATGACCCAGGCTGGTCGCTGCAAAGCCGCCATCGCCGACCAACACGATCTCGCGCTCGGTAAACCAGCGTCTCACGAGCCAGATCAGGAGCTGTGCAGCCTGTATCGTCGTGCGATGCCGTGTGCCCAGTTTGGCACTGGTCGCTGGAGTCAACGTGGGAACGCTGAGCACCGGCAAAGCCCAGCGGCGCTGACACCAAGGCACAGTCACCAGGAGCATCAGGCTCACCCAGTGGATCCCATAGCACGGTCACGACGTGTCCGCTCTGTGAACGGACCGCATCCTGGAAGCGACCCTTGTAGGCGATGCGCCGTCCCCATCGGCGTTGATGCGGTGCCATCGATGAGCAAACTCAAAGGGGCATCAGGAGCCAGGAACGCCATCACCAGGAGTCCAAGCAGCATGCGGCTCAGGTGCAAAGGAGACCACACCACCCGATTGAGGACGCGGTGAAAGCCTGGTAAAATGGCGCTCATCGCCGCGCCCAATAGCTCGCAAGGCTGCTGTTACCGTGCATCGACCCGAAGAAAGCCTGGTCCCGTAAACGAGAGTCCGCATATGACAGAACGTCGGTCGGGTGAACCCCTCAGCAAACAATTAGAGCAAGAGGAGTGACTCGGGGGAAAAGACATGCATGCACCTCCTGGAGAGAAGCGTAGTGGGCCATCGCCATCTGCAAACGATCTTCTACTTTTTATACCTCCTAGGAGTCAACGGCTGTAACAAACAGCAGGAAGCGGGTCAGAGATGAGGCGCGTCACAACCACACACAGGCAGGTAGCTCAGCAGATGGCGCAGAGGGAAGGAAAAAGCTTCTCAATACTTGAACCCGACATCTGATATACTACGGAGTGACATGAACGAAGGAAGATCGGAGCCTGTTGGACTCATAGCAGGTTGTTCTCAACCAGAGGAGGATGTAGATGACTCGCCCAGCCAAAGACGACGAACGGGAAGAGCGCATCCACATGGAGATCATCGTGGATGCGTATGGTCCTGAAGAGCAAGCCTTAGGATGGTATTACTATCTTGAAGGCACCATGCAATTTCCCTTTACTGCCCGCTGTATCGCTCGCCGAGCGACTTCGCCCCTGGAAGTAGGAGAGGAAGTCGAGGTCGTGGGTATGCCTCCTGAGGAGGAATGCGAGCATGATATGTTGGTGCTGATCCGCTGGAAACCCCATGAGTTTGCTGTTCCCTTAAGGCAATTGGAGGGTATTCACGTGGATGACGAGACCCAACAAGCCATTGAAGATTGGCACTATTGGGTCAATCAAGGCTACGCGTTATAAGCCAGGTCGAGTCAAGCTCAGATTTGAGCATGGGAGGATTCCCATGGGAGGCATGCTCCTGACCTCTCCTCCTCTTTTTCTCCAAAAATGGCCAAAGTCGAGAGTGAAGCAGACTTGGCGTAATGGGGTGGGCCGTATCAAGGGTAGTGCGTTCCCTGTCCTGTTTTCTTTCCAGAAAACGAGGAGAACGCCTCAATCCTCTGCTTGGTTGCCGAGGCAGCTGCGTCAATATTGGCTGAACATTGGCTCGTCTGTTTTCGATGTTCCTGGCGGGTGCATCTCTCTCTTCGTCATGGCAATGGGAGAGGGGGATTTTACTAGCATAATCCCTCGATTTTTCGAGTAGAGTAGGCCGCCAGCGAGGTACATTCCTGCCCTTTTCTGTCGGCCCCTCCCCGAACCCGTGCATGCACCTTTTAGCGCACACGGCTCTCCAGTGGATGACAGCCACTTGGGTTCAGGTCGCTGCACATCTCGTGCCCTTCCTCCTTTCAACTGTCCCCCACCTGTCCCCCTTCCCCCTGTCTCAGGCGTTACCCCAAGCGGTTGAGTACTATGGGGACTCCGTCGCCATGAGCCTCGCGGCTTTTAGGCGATCCCGCCTTTACCCTCGTGAGACGTAGAGTGCGTGTAGGTACCCATTTCGTTCCCTTGAACCTACTCATTGCAGGTCGCTCGCCGCAGAGAGCCTTCGCCAGTCATCCGTTCCAACTGACTCGTACGGCATTGTCGTGTCAGATGTGCTACGACAGGTGTAGGAATGCACCGCTGGAAACTTGGGTTCAACCCATCCAGGTTTTACCATGCGCACAGGACTTGCGAAGCAGCGCCTTACACATCTTCAGCCGTCTCCGCTTTCCCGCCATGCTCATTTCCCCCTTGCCTTTCGACGTAAGGTAGGGCGGGTGTCCTAAAAGGCCACTTGCTCTCAACCTTCTACCCTTCAAGGGCTATCTCACGAGCGCCGAAGCGGCGCACACGGATATCCTAGGTAGCCAGCACAGGAGCATTGCAGGTGCCGTGGTCGTCTGGCGCGATGTGACGGAGGAGCGGCGCCTGCTGATCGCCCAGCGGGTGCACGTTGAGACGGAAGCGCGGCGGGCCTTGCTGCAACGGATTCTGGACGAACTGCCCAGCAGTGTCTACCTGGTCCGTGGGCGCGATGCGCGGTTGGTGCTCGCCAATCGTGCTGCTACTGCTGTATTAGGAGCCTTCTGGTTGCCTGGACAGCCCATGCGCGAGTTCCTTGAGGAGAACCGCATCCGTGTGTTCGGCACGGATGGCCGTCCCCTCCCACTTGAGCAGCTTGCGACCCTGCGAGCGGTGCAGCACGGTGAGACGGTTCGTCAGCACCAGGTGATCATCCACCATCCCGACGGGACAACACTGCCGGTGCTGGTGAATGCCGTCGCCCTCGATGCGCAGCAGTTCGACGTCGCGCCATCACCGCTGGTGTCCCACCTGGCTGAGCACTCGGAACCAGCCGCCATTGTGGTCCACCAGGACGTGACAGCCCTCAAGGAAGCGGAACAGCTCAAAGACGAGTTCATCAGCATCGCCGCGCACGAGCTGCGGACGCCGCTGGCCATCCTCACAGGCTTCGTGCAAACGCTGCTCAACCAGACTGCGCGCGGCAAAGGGCCAGCACTGGCCGAGTGGCAGCAGAAGTCACTGCAGGGCATTGACCTGGCAACAGATCGCCTGGTCGACCTGGCCGAAGACCTGCTGGACGTGACTCGCGTGCAGGCGGGGCGGCTGGAGTTACAACGCGAACCGACCGATCTGGTGGCGCTGGCCCGCCGGGTTCTCACGCGGCGGCAGTTGACGACGGAGCGGCACACCCTCCCGCTCGTGACGACGCTTCCGCATCTCGTGGTTCACACCGACCCCCGGCGCATGGAGCAGGTCCTCAGCAACCTCATCGGCAATGCCATCAAGTACAGTCCAGAGGGGGGGGCCATCGAGGTGACTATTGGCGCCGAGCATGAGACGCACGAGGCACTCCTCTCCGTCCGCGACCAGGGCATCGGCATTCCACTGCATGAACAGGCGCAGGTCTTCGGGCGCTTTGCGCGGGCGGGCAATGCGCAAGCGTACGGGATCAGGGGAACCGGGCTGGGGCTCTATCTCTGTCGCGAACTGGTCGAGCAGCACGGTGGGCGCATCTGGCTCGAATCAACCGAAGGGCAGGGTTCGACGTTCTTCGTGGCGCTTCCGCTCGCCTTGAAGGCTGCTCCGACGAGCCTTTGACGCTCAAATTGCACAGCAGGGCTGCAATCAAAGAGCACAAGAGAAAAGGTAAGTCATAGCGTAAGCCGTGCCGACCTCGTGGATCAGGCACCGCTTCTAACAGGTCCGCTAACGTGTGCAATGCGGCTTGTTGCACTAAGGCAAAGAATACCGCTTTCTGCTTACTCCAAATCAGAACGCCAAACGAAGGGTCAGAGGAGGACGCATCAGGAGTGTCTCCCTTGTAATTGTAAGACAGCACTCATGGTTCGCTCATTTCCCAGGTAGTTCGGAAGCAGTGCCCTCCAGGAGCGAGTGTTGCGAGCGGGAGGTGGACCGGTTGCTCTGTCAAGACCTGCTTCTGCGTGCTCAATGCAATCCGTCGTCCGATCTCCTTCCAGTGTAAACGGGGAGCGTTACTAATAGCGTTACAACAGCGTTACAAACGCACAGAAATGCTTTCCCTTGGACAACATCTTGATCGCCCACTGGCGCACACGAGCATCGTGCGCTCGACATGGTTCGCCACATAGGGGCAATCCTATGCATGTTCTGCCCGCTAAAATGAGCGCACCGTGAGACATCACCAATCAGAAAGCAACAGCAAGTGGGATGCTTCAGGTCTATTTCTTTCGAACTCAGGAAACTATTCATACAATTTCACTATTCTAGAAAAAGGATAGTTAGCGTTGCTCGTGGTGGTTCACAGCTAGAATTGTACATTTTTGGCTCAACGTTGCCCACCTCCAGAGCAACGTTTTTTTTCCGTCAGGGCAAAAGTCACGTCGAAGCAGCGGCAGCCCAGCGTGCCTCAAGGGAAGCGAGCAAGGTCTGGCACCGATGACGGAAGCGAAAGCGCGTGAGTTGCTCGTGCTGGGCGACCGTCGCCTCGTGACGTAGCACTCGCCAGCGAGTGCGGTCGAGCGTGGAGGCCCGCTCGATCAGTTGCTGCCGACGAGCGGCATCGTGCTCCCACCACTCGTAGTAGGCGACCGAACGTCCGTAGCGCAACAGATAGGCATTCCAGTTCTTGCGACCGCTGATACGACGGTAGCGGGTCTTGAGCCGACGGATACTGCCTTCCATGTCATTGTTGGTACGTGGGAACTCCTCCCGATCGTAACACTGCACCAGGTAGGGCCGCAAGTTGGAGAGCACCTGCAAGAACTCGGTCAGATACTCCCGCTCTGGCTCGGAAAGGGGGCCATCGCTCAGCCGAGTCGCCATCTGTGCACGCCAGGCATCCAGGCGGCTGCCCACCGTGGTATTACTCACTACCTCTCCTGCTTGCGCCGGGCTGGCGTCCAGCAGGTGCGCGACCTCCAGCAGCCAGCCGTGCAGGCGTTTGACCTGCGCCAGTTGGTCCACCCAGGCGACCCGCTCGGCGACGATGGTCAAGAGGCGTGCCAGCTTCTGTGCACACAGCGGGCTCACGGGCCCCCCTTTTTTGCCAGCTGCTCGAGGCTGGCTTCGATCTCCTCCAACATCTTGCTGGCTTCCACCGTCGCATACTTGAAAGGCTGGAGCCCATCGGTATTCAACGCGGTGAGCACTCCCGTGGCGTAGTCGTCCAGTACCGCCAGCTGCTTCGCTTCGTCGGGCGAGGCTGTGGACAGGCGCTTCTTGATCTGCTTGCGCAGCGCTCGCACCTTGGGCTGCAGGCGTTTGCGCATGGCCGTCTTGACCTGCTTATCCGCCTCAAAAGCCGACTTCGAGGCGTCGCGCAGCGCATGGAACTGGCACACCTGGTGCGGCACCTCCGGCCAGAGGTCTTCTACCGCCAAGAGTTCGCTCTCCTGTGCGTCGGTGATGGTGCCCAGCACCTTCACCTCCAACGCCACCACCGGAGCCAGCAGCGCTTTCATCCCCTCCGTCTCCGACGAGGTCACCTGCTCGGCGGCCAGCACCCGCCCCGTGAGGGCATCGCGCACCACGTAGACCGTCTCGTTGCCCTTCTCTGGTTGGATGCCGTCGACTGAGACGATGATGCCCCCGTTCTTCTCCACCTGCCCCAGCCACTGCTGGTCATCTTTGGCCTCACTACTCGCGCGCAAGAGCGTGCAGTAGGCTTCAAACAGATAGAGGATCTCGCGCCGCGAGATCCTCACTTCCAGAGGCGCTAGTCGCTCCAGAAGTTCCTCATGCACTTCATCCACTGTCTGGTGCTTGCCCAGGTGCAGCCGCCCTACCAGCAGTACAATGTCCAGGCCATAGGTGAAGCCGGGCAGCGCCAGCGCATCGGCCTCCACACTGCGGTACGTCCGCTGGTATCCTGGACACTGCGCATCTGGGCAGCGATAGCCCGCGTGGATCAGCCTGATCACTCCTCCTAATGTGATCACCGTCCGCTTCGACAGCGTCATCGCCTGCCGCAGCGTCCGATGACAGTCTGGGCACTCATGCTCCACTGGTCGATACCAGCGCCGCATGACGTTCGTATAGCTTCGGGCACGTTTCATCGCTTCTCTCCTTACCTCACCTGCACTGCAAACGTTCCCTTATTCTACCATCTCATCCTCGACGCCGCTTTTGCCCTGACGGTTTTTTCTAGGATGGCAAGCCTATCTTGAGGTATGCTCATTTAGAGGGAATACAAGAGACAGTTTCACGCTCGCCTCAAGATAGGCTTGCCATCCTAGGTTTTTTTGCAATGGGTACTGCACATATTTGTTCGGCATCATAGCCCTTCGCCAATTTCGATGATTCAGGAGAGCAGACGGAGAGGCCGAATCGCTTCATGCGCTCCAGCTTTCCACTCTGTACTCTGTGATTCACTATGAACTGTTCAGCTTTCATCAGAATTGGCGAAGGGCCGGCATCATATGGCCAGGTCTACTCCCCGCTGCCTGGATCCCATTCAGAGGTCGAAGGTGTAGCTCTCCCCAGACCTGATCTCCCGGACCTGGTCTCCGACACCCAATTTCACCGACCGGTTCAGGCTGTCAACCTCGGCGCCGACCCGCAGACGGCCGTCCTCGAGGGTGACCTTGATCAGCAGCCCTCTGAAGCGCATGGGTAGGGTCAGACCGCGCAGATGGTCCATGGCCTTGGGGTTGAAGTAGAGGACGCCGTCGCGAATCACCTCGCCCAGGTAGCTGCGCTGCACCAGGTCCAGCGTCCCCGACATCACGCCCATGTGGATGCCCTCGGCCGTGGTGCCGCCTTGCACGTCGCCAACGTCGCTCTCCAATGCCACCATGTACCGCTCCCAGGAGGTCGCCAGGTCGATCTCCGAGAAGACCCCGGCATACGTTACGAAGCTCAGGGTGGACCCGTGCGAGGTTCGGGCATCGTAGTAGGCGACGGTCTTGCGCAGCGTCTCAGGCGTGTACGAGTAGCCGAGGCGCTCGAAAATCTGCTTCAGCTCATCCTGCCGGAACAGGTAGAACAACAGCACGGCGTCCGCCTGCTTCGACAGCTTGTAGCGGTCGGGCTCCTTTCCCTCCGCCCTCAGGATGCGGTCGAGCCTCTGGATGTTGCCGTACTCCCGGCGATAGGCATCCCAGTCCAGATCCTCCAGGTTCTCCCAGCCCTCGAACTGGCTGATGACGCCATCCGCGTGGAAGGGGACGTACATCTTGCGGCTCATCTCCTTCCAGGTCTTGATTTCCTGGTCGGTGAGGTCAATCCGCTCCCGGAGCGACCGCCGC
>WNFA01014829.1_pt1 | contig 13132 bp, 9 predicted proteins | sample 5400481 | NCBI WGS metagenome assembly WNFA01 (sample SAMN13153340, study PRJNA577476) | soil metagenome | isolation source: 120 cm saprolite under Douglas fir tree site 2 hole 1 replicate 2 | place: USA:California | collected 2015-04-18 | reverse complement strand
CGTCCGCGCTTTGCGCGCAGCTTTCACGTGGCGAGCTCGATATTGCGCTCGTTTCGAGTTTCGAATTTCTCCGCAACCCAATCTACCGGATCGTGGACGGCATTTCTATTTCGTCGGACGGCCCGGTTTACAGCGTTGTCGTCGCCCACGTCGGCGAGATTTCCGATGTAAAAGAGATTGAACTCGACCCGGCCGCAGAAACCTCCGGCAATTTGCTGCGTTGTTTGCTCAATGAGCGAAAGCTGAGTCCGCGGTTCGTCGCGACATCGACATCTTCTTCTCTTCCGAAAGGAACGGCGCGCCTGCTCATCGGCGATCAAGCCATTCGATTCCGCCAAAAGCATACGAAAGAATTCCAGTTTTGGGACCTCGGCGAACAATGGAAAAAATTGGTTGGCCTTCCGTTCGTTTACGCGCTTTGGCTCGTTCGACCTGAAGTTGTCGATCCAAAATCGATCGCGGGTCGGTTACGCAGATTGCGCGACAGTAACCTCGCGAACATCGACAGCCTGATCGCCGGCGAGAAGGAATTCGATCATGGTTTTTGCGCCCGCTATTACCGTGAGCATCTTCGATTCAGTTTCGGAGAACGCGAGATGGAAGGGCTGCGAGCCTTCCGTCATTTATGCCAAAAACACGAGCTGCTGCCAAAACGCGACTTCGCGTTCAACCTCGTCTAGCCGGCCCTTTTGCGCGATGGAGGCGATTACGGCGGAGTTAACGCGAGCGCAGCTGAAGCACTAGGGCCTAGTCTCTTTGGGCGCGTTCATGTTCGGACCGGTCTGACCGCCGGGGGGCGTCCATTGCCCGACGATGTCGGCGCCGAAAATCCACTCATCCTGAAGCGTTCCGTTTACGGAGATGGTTTTTTGGTAATATTTCCTCAGATTAATTTGTTGCTTCTCAAATTCAGTTTCTCTGCGAGCGCGGGTGAGGCGCAAGAGCGTATCAGGATCGTTCAGGAGACTTAATCGATATGCGCCATCGACCAGGACAACTTTTCCGGTGAACACCCCGGTCTTGCGTTCGAGCTTGGCCGATTGTTTTTGTGGCGGACCGCTCGGCTGCTCCAACATTTTCCGGCCAAATGCGCACCCGGACAAAGCAAGCAGACCTACGGACAAGATGATTGCGATCGATTTCACAGTCCCTGTCTAGTTTAGCGGTCAGTCGCGAGTCAAATGATTATGAGTAAAATGCTCTCCGAGTTGTCAGGAAATGCCCGGCAGATAAAATAATCGGTGCAAAGCCGCGTAGAGGAAACCCTGATCGGCGCGGAGCAGCGTAGAGTGTTTACGCGGCAAAGCCGATGGATCGTTATTCCGCCTGAGGAACTCAATGACGATCCAATTCCGTGGAGCGAAATCTGCGGCTGCGAATGTATCGCCCGGCTCTTATTTCGAAAAGGTTTCCACACCGCCGATGAAGTGCAGGCGTTTTTGCAGCCGCGCCTGAAATCATTGAGTGATCCATTTTTGCTGCCGAACATGGAAGCGGCGGTCACGCGCATTTTCACGGCATTGGATCGACATGAACGAATTGTCCTTTTCGGAGATTACGACGTCGACGGAGTCACCTCGCTCGCCTTGCTGGCTGAAACACTCCGCGGATATGGCGTTGCGCCGGATTTATTTCTGCCGCTGCGGATGGAAGAAGGGTACGGCCTGAATCGCGAGAGTGTCGAGCGCTGCATTCAACAATATCATCCCCAGCTTCTGATCGCGCTCGACTGCGGAACATCGTCGGCCGCGGAGATTGTCGATCTTGGCAAACGGGGCGTGGATGTGATTGTGCTCGATCACCACGAGCCGAAATCCGCCCTGCCAGAGTGCGTCGCGATTGTAAACCCAAAGGTCGATCCGACGTCGCCTTTCCACTATTTGTGTAGCGCCGGAATTGTTTTCAAGCTTTGCCACGCGCTTTTGAAAACGCGGCCGGTCGATTTTGATCTCAAATCAAAACTCGATCTGGTTGCGCTCGCAACCGTTGCCGACATCGTTCCGCTTCGCGGTGAGAATCGGACGCTTGTCCAGCGCGGCGCGATCGAAATCGCACGATCAGAGAGGCCGGGGCTCAAAAAGCTGATTGAAATCAGCGGAGTGAAGCCGCCGATTTTTACCGAAGACATCGGTTATCGGCTGGGGCCAAGGTTAAATGCAGCCGGTCGTTTAAGCACCGCGGAAAAATCGCTCCGGCTTTTGCTGACGCAGGATGAAAACGAAGCGAGAGAACTGGCCGAATTTTTGGACAAACAAAACCGCGAGCGACAGGACGTTGAAAAGCAAATTTTCGCCACGGCGGAGGAGAAGATCGCGAAGGAGTTCGATTCCAATCGTGACGCCGCGATTGTCATTCACGAACGCGGCTGGCATCCGGGCGTGCTGGGTATTGTCGCTTCACGCATCGCTCACAAATATCATCGGCCCGCAATTGTGATTGGTTTTGACGAGAATAGCGTCGGGAAAGGAAGCGGCCGCAGCATTGAAGGCTTCAATTTGGCCCAGGCATTGACTCGATGCGCGGACAAGATCGACAAGTACGGCGGACACGAAATGGCCGCCGGGCTTACCATTCAGGAGAAGAATCTCGATCTTTTCGCGGAACAATTCCGTCAAACGGCGCGCGAGCTATTGTCGAATAAAGATTTGCAGCCGCAACTGCGGCTCGATCACGAGATCAGTTTCTCGGAGTTGAACTTCGATTTTGTCGGCTGGCACGAAATGCTGCAGCCGTTTGGCAATGGGAATCCGCAGCCGCTTTTTCTTGCGCGCGCAGTTGAATCGGTCGCCGCCCCGCGCGTCGTAGGCGAAAGACATTTGCAGTTGCGTTTGCGGCAGCGCAATTATCATCAACGCGCGATCTTTTTCGGCGCAGCTACCGACGCGCTTCCGAAGCAACCGTGGGACATTGCTTTTCGGATCCGGCCGGACGAATACAAAGGTGAAACACGTTTGGAGATGCGAGTGGAAGCAGTGCGCGAGTCCGCGCCGACGACTTAATGGAAATTTCGCAGCCGCTTGAGGAACTCGATTGGATCCCGCGCCCGAAAATTCTGGCGCTGCGACGGCTTGGCATTACCAAAGTCGACCATCTGCTAACCCATTTCCCGCGCCGGCATGAAGATCGGAGTGCGTTTCCGGAATTCCCGCGCGATGAAAGCAACGTCCCGATCTGCCTGTCCGGCGAAGTGATCAAGACGTCGCTTCGGCGTTTCGGTGGTTGGAAAAAGATTTTCGAGGCGACATTACAGGAACTGAACGCAAACGCGCTCAGTCAACCGCTGATCTGTCGCTGGTTCAATTTGCATTACGTCCAGAAAATGATCGCTACCGGCCAGCAACTCGTCGTTTTCGGCAAGCCGCGACTGCGCGGGAAGCGGATTTGCATGGATCATCCCGAGTTCGAAGTGATTGAGAACAACGAGGAGAGATCGATCCATCTCCGCCGGATCACGCCGATCTATCCTGCGACCGAAGGTCTTTCGCAGCGTGCGCTGCGCAGCATGATTTATCGGCTTCTTCAGGAGCTTGATACCGAGCCGATTGAGCCGCTGCTGCCGGAGAACCTGAAAAATGGAGATCGCGGCGAAGCGATCCGCGCGATTCATTTCCCCGAAACTTGGCAATCGCTTAATGCCGCGCGTGAGCACCTCGTCCTTTCGGAATTCTTCGCGATGCAAATGCTAATCGCGTCCCGGCGAACGGACTCGCACGCGCGCGTGAGCGCCGCGCATTGCGGGCGAGGGGAATTGATGCAGAAATTCCTGCACGCGCTTCCATTCGAACTGACAACAGCACAGAAAAAGGTCATCGCCGAGATCCAGAGTGATCTGGCCGCGAAGTATCCGATGAATCGGCTTTTGCAGGGTGATGTCGGTTCGGGAAAGACAGTGGTCGCGATCGCGGCGATTCTGCTCGCGGTTGAGGGTGGTTATCAGGCGGCGTTCATGGCGCCGACGCAAGTTTTGGCGGAACAGCATTACACGGTTTTACGGCGTTGGCTCGAACCGCTCGGCGTCAAGTTATCGATCCGAACGGCTGCGCGCCAGGAAGAGAGTTTCTTGCCGTTGGTGGAAGGCAACGAAAACGCCGACGTGATCATTGGGACGCACGCGTTGCTTTACGAAAAGGTTTCATTTTCGAATCTTGGTCTGGCAGTGATCGACGAGCAGCACAAGTTCGGGGTGGCACAGCGCGCGCGCCTTACGAGTCGCGAACCCACGCCGGATGTGTTGGTGATGACGGCGACGCCCATTCCACGAACAGTCACGATGACCGTTTACGGCGATCTCGATGTTTCAATCTTAGACGAAATGCCGCGTGGCCGCGGCAAAATTGTCACCGCGGTGCGAGATTCCTCAAAACTGGGCGAAGTGCTGACTTTCTTGCGCACGCAATTGGAAGCCGGACGTCAGCTCTATGTTGTTTATCCGCTGATCGAACAGAGCGAGAAACTCGAAGCAAAAGCGGCCGCGGCGGAGTACGAACGTTGGCGCGAACGTTTGCATCCATATTCCTGCGAATTACTTCATGGAAGGATCCCCGGACCGGAAAAGCAGGAAATCATGGAACGATTTCGCCGCGGCGAAACCAAAGTGCTGATCAGCACGACCGTTATTGAAGTGGGCGTCGATGTTGCAAATGCAAACGTGATGCTGATTGAAAACGCGGAGCGATTCGGTTTGGCCCAGCTGCACCAGCTTCGTGGCCGGATCGGTCGGGGCGAGCACAAATCGTATTGTATTTTGCTCACGTCTGAACCGTCGTCAGAAGCCGCAGCCAAATTGGCCGTGCTCGAGAAAACGAGCGACGGCTTTGAAGTTGCGGAAGCGGATTGGGAGCTGCGCGGTCCAGGCGATTTGCTGGGCACGGCCCAGAGCGGTCTGCCGGCGTTGAAGATCGGCAACCTGAAGCGGGACGCAGAGCTGATGCGTCGCGCGCGGGCGGCGGCGATGTCGATCTTTGCCGCCGACCCCAGGCTGGAATCGGGGCAAAATCAACGTTTCCAACAGTTGATTGTCGAACAACAGGGACGAACTTTTTCGAACGTTAGCTAATGAAGAACTTGCTGAAATTTTTTGCCTTTGTCGCGCTGCTCAGCCTCGCAATCTCGGCGTTGTACGATTACCGCTTAAAGCATGGCGGCTTGAGCACGCTCCCACGCACTACTCCGGAGAAATATACGCTCGCGTCTTCGCCGAGTGTCGATCCAAAACAAGTCGCTTCGCTTGAAGCGTTGAATCGGGAACGCCGATCGCTGGTCAGCAGTGTCGTGCCGTCGGTGGTCGCCGTGAAAACGACCAAGAAGATCGCGATTGAGCGTCAAAATCAGCTCGATCCGTTTGGCTTTTTCTTTCGGCGACCGCGCGGATTTCAAAGTCCAAATGACGATGCTCTGGTGCAGAATTCATTGGGTTCGGGCGTGATCGTGACCAATGAAGGTCACATCATTACGAACACTCACGTGGTCGACCAGGTGGACGAGATCGAAGTGCAGCTGAGCGACGGGCGCACCGAAAAAGCGCGTTTGGTCGGTGCCGATGAGCAAGTGGACCTTGCGGTCCTGAAAATTGATAGTCCGGGAGTGAAGCCGCTCAAGCTGGCCGATTCCGACACCGTTCAGGCGGGCGACTTCGTTCTGGCAATCGGCAATCCCTTCGGTTTCGAGGAAACGGTCACGGATGGAATTGTAAGTTCAAAAGGACGGCCGAATCGCGCCGATGTCTTCGGCGATTTAATCCAGACGAATGCCGCGATCAATCCAGGCAACAGCGGCGGGCCGCTCATCAACCTGAGTGGTGAAGTGGTTGGCATCAACACTGCGATCATTTCGCGCAGCGGCGGCTCGCAGGGCATCGGCTTCGCTATTCCTTCCAACACCGTCCGCACCGCGCTCGAGAGCTTGTTGAAGAAGGGCCGGATTATTCGCGGATATCTCGGCATCCAGATGCGAGTTCCGCAATCGGGGCAACCTGCCCCCGCGAATGAAGGCGTGGTGGTTGATGAAATCGTTCCTGGATCGCCGGCGGAAGATGCGCGCCTGCAGCAAGGCGACGTCATCCGAAAATTTGATGGTCGTGAGGTGAGGACCTTCGCCGATTTACGCAACCTGATTTCGCAGGCGGACTTGAATAAAAAAGTTGAACTGGAAATTGTGCGCGCTGGAAAATCAATGACCGTGGCGACGCAAATTAAGGAGCAGCCGGTGGGTTATCCTGACGCGGGTGCCGCCGATCTCCAAAAAGGCGACGTGATAGAGGAAGTGAATCAGCAAGCGATTAATTCCGTGGCCGATTACAATAAAATCATCCAGTCGCTCGACACGCGTCAGGCGCAGGTGCTTTCGGTTTGCCGGCATCGGGTGAGATCGTTTCTTGTCTTACGCCCCCGTTAATCGTGGCAGTTGCGATATCTTAGTGGGGTCGTGGAGCTTCCGAAGCGGGGGCGACGTGAATAATGTTGTGCTCACGAAAGTCCAACGCTCGAAACCTTTGATTAGCTTATGAAAAAACTACTGTTTGTGTTTGCGCTAGGCGTCCTGCTTTTGCCCTTTGCACCACTGGCGAAGAGCCAGGAAGTTTCGATTGATTTCTTCTATAACAACCTGAACGGCGGGAGCTGGATCGAGGTTGGTAATTACGGGTACTGCTGGCAGCCGGATGTCGCCGTGAGCGATCCCTCGTGGCGACCATACTCGGATGGGTATTGGGCTTACACCGATCTTGGCTGGACTTGGGTCTCGTACGAGGATTACGGCTGGGCCACTTACCACTACGGGCGCTGGGTCAGGCTGGCCGACTACGGCTGGGTCTGGAGACCCGGTTATGAATGGGGCCCGGCGTGGGTTTCCTGGCGCTTCGGCGGCGGTTATTGCGGTTGGGCGCCGTTGCCGCCTGAGACGGAAGTTGTTTACGAAAGCCGACCGCTTACCGGCCACTTGGACGTCGAGTTCGATATTGGTCCGGCTTATTACAATTTCGTGGACGTGCGTTATATCGGCGAGCCCGTGCTGCGCTCTCGTATTGTCGATGTGAATCAAAACGTCACCTACATCAACCAAACGGTGAACGTCACCAACATCACTTACAAAAACAAAACCGTTTACAATTACGGTCCGGACCTCAACGTCGTAAATCAGTATTCGAGCCGCCCGATTCAAAAATTGAAATTGGAACGCCAGGCGAACGTCGATGTTAACGCGGCGGCAAAATCAGGCGGCCTAATGAAAGTGCAAGGCAACTCGTTGATGGTGGGGGCTCCGACTACAATCAAGAAATCTGCTACGCAAATCGCCCCGCCAACGGTGAAAACGAAAGTGACGGACGTTAAAGTTGAGAAAGGTTGGTCGGTTGCGGGCGACGCGAATGCGCAAGCGCAGTTGAAAGAGAAAATCAAGACCCAGGATCTCAAGAAAGTTCCGCCAACGACAATTGGCGGAAACGCCGCCGCGGCCGCAGGGGCTTCAGTTTCGCCGGCCGCATCGTTGGCGCCCGGAATGGCGCCAGTTGAGAAAGGCAAAAAGGGCAAAGGGGCTGAGCAATTCCAAGCGGGCGCGACCACGAGTCCGGCAGGTGCTCTAACGTCCCCAACAACGAGCCCGGCGTTTCCTGAACGAGGAAAAAAGAAAGGCAAACTGGGCGAGCAGGCTCAGTCCGGCGCGAGCTTGGCACCCACGGAGTCTCCTGGAGCCGCGGTATCCCCATACACTCCAGAGTACGGCAAGCCGGGTAAGGGCAAACGTGGCGAAAAATTCGGTGGAACACCGCCGCCAACTGGCCCGATTGCTGGTCCTGAAGGGCTGACTGCGCCCGAGGGAAAACAGAAAGGCTTCGAACGGCAGAATGTTGGCCCAACTCCGGGTGGTGCTGCTAGCCCGGGCGAAAACTTCAATCAGCCGCGCGGCAAACGTAGGCAATTCGAGCAGCAGCAACCGGGAACGTCACCGGCCAGTGCAACCAGTCCCGGTGAAAGTTTCAATCAACCAGGCGACAGGCGGAATAAACGCGTCGAGCAGCCGGGGACGTCGCCATCCGGTCAAGAAGGTGGCCCTCCCGGAGCTCAGGGCGGTCCTTATGGCGAAGGCCGTGGCAAACACAAAGCCGAAGGCATGAATGTGCCGCCGGCGGGTGGCGGACAAATGCCAGCCGGAACCGGACAACCAGCCGAGAAAAAACACGAGGGCAAAGGAGCAGGCGCAACGCCAACGCCCGGTCCGCAGTAATCCCCGCGCTGGAATCAAATTGAAACGAACGGCCGCGATTTACCGGGGCCGTTTCGCGTACAAGATCGATCCGCCGAAGGACGGATTCGCCGTGGCGAACAATCAAAGAAGTTCGGCAATCTGAACTGCGTTCAATGCGGCGCCTTTGAGTAATTGATCGCCTGAAACCCAAAAGGCGAGACCGTTCTCCAGCGCGCAATCCAGGCGCACTCTGCCAACTTCGCAGTTATCTTTGCCGGCGACATTCAGCGGCATCGGATAACGATTCTTCTGTGGCTCATCTACGAGCTCCAAACCCGGCGCCTTTGCTAAGACCTCGCGTGCTTGCTCGACTGAAACTTTGCTTTCGAACTCGGCGCTGACCGCGACCGAGTGGGCGCGATAGACCGGGACGCGCACGCACGTCACTGAAGCGCGAAATTCCGGCAAATGCATGATCTTGCGTCCTTCATTTTCCATTTTCATTTCCTCTTTCGTGTAACCACTTTCCAGGAAAACATCGACGTGCGGCAAAACATTGAACGCGATCGGATGCGGGTAAACCTCCGCCGGAGATTGTCGATCTTGGGCCGCCGCTTCGACCTGTTTTTTCAATTCATCGATCGCGCGCGCACCGCTGCCTGAAACGGCCTGATAACTTGCGGCGAAGACGCGTCGAACTCCAAAGGCGCGATGCAATGGGTAAATCGCCATCAACGCGACTGCGGTGGTGCAATTGGGATTGGCGATTAGTCCACGATGTTGTTTTGCATCCTGTCCGTTGATTTCCGGAATCACGAGCGGAACATCCGGATCCATTCGAAAAACGGAAGAATTATCAATCACGGTTGCGCCCGCTTCTCGTGCAACCGGCACGAACTTTCGGGAAGTTTCCCCGCCCGCGCTGAAAAATGCGATGTCGATCTGGTCGAACGAATTTTCGCGGAGTTCTTCCACGGTGATTGCCTCGTTGCGAAATTTGACTTTCCTGCCAACGGATTTTTCGGACGCGAGGGCGCGAATTTTCGCTGTCGGAAAATGTCTCCGTTCCAGAACCCGCAACAGCTCGGCGCCAACCGAGCCGGTCGCGCCTACGACCGCGATGTGATATTCTTTTTTCACCGCGGCGAATTGTAAGGCCGCTCTTCATCGATGCAAAGCGCCCGAACAAAGATCGACATCTCCATTGGGGATCAACGCCTCACGTTGACCAGCGACGGCGAAGTCCTCCGTTCTTATCCAGTTTCCAGTTCACGTTTTGGAATCGGGACTGAGGAGGGCAGCATGAAAACGCCGCTGGGTAACTTTCGCATCGCGGAAAAAATCGGTCACGACGCCGAACCTGGAACAATCTTCAAAGCACGCGTCGCGTTTGGTCCGGACGATCCTTTACCCGAGACGGAGGATCTCATCACCTCGCGCATCCTTTGGCTCGACGGCATGGACGAGGAGAAATGCGAATACGCGTGAGCGATTCATTTATATCCACGGCACCAAGCATGAAGACAAAATCGGGATGCCCGCGAGTCACGGCTGCATCCGGATGCGTAATGACGACGTGATCGAATTATTCGAATTAGTTGATGAAACCACGCAGGTGGTCATCCGCGAATAGCTTGTACGGCAAAACATCCAAAAAAGCGTTGCTTCGATGGTGTTCCACGCCTAGAAGAACCGGAACAACACACCGAAAGGAGGCGAGAATAGATTGAAGTTCATCAAAGCGATCATGATCATGGCCGTTTTAGCCGGTGCTCTCAGCTTGGGAGCCTGCGCTCAACACAAAGAAGAAGCGGCTGCACCAGCTCCCACAACGGGCTATCACAAATAACTAACTGCCGTGGCACGGGCTTCCAGCCCGTGGCGCCGCCAGTCCGGTTTCGGACCATCGGCCGGACGCCGCTGCCACGATGGTTTACAAAGAGGCCAGGTCGCTTTGGCGGCCTGGCCTTTTCCCATTTAAGGTAACAGCGTGAATTTCAGATGCGTTCTGATTTTTGCGCTCGCCGTCTGCGCGAACCCCATGTTCGCGCAGGACGAGAAATCGATCAACGATCTCCGCAACGCGCTCATTGCGCTTTCGCCGCGCACAATCGACCCACGTGAGGCGGCGTTGATGTCCGAAACCGCGCATCGGACGTCTCGCCAGTGCGCTCGGGACTACGGCGTGCATGGCGACCCTGCGATTCACAACTACCTGATCCACATCGGCGTGAAGAAGAAGGGAATCTGCGCCGATTACACCCGCGATATCGGCGCGTGCCTGAAAGAATTTCATTTCAAGACCCTCGTCCTTCACTGGGGGGCTGCGTACGCAAAAGAATCGGACGAGAACAATGCTTTGGTGGTCACTGCACTGAACCAGCCTTTTCAGGACGGGATCGTGCTCGATGGCTGGCGCAGAGGCGGCCGATTATTTTGGTGCCCGGTGAAAAATGACCACGAATACGAAGCTGGACGCCGCGGCTTGCTTGGTCACTTGGGAGGACAGCTGTATACCGGAATTACAGCATGGAAAGAGGATTTGCAGGAAACCGCCTTGCTCCAGGAAAATCAATCCGCCAGAGCAGAACCGAAGCGCAAGCGATAGACGCGCCACCGCCTTTCATTTGCTCGAGTTGTCACTAAAATTGGTCTCATGAAATTAAACGGTAGCCCGCTCTCACTCGAGGAGATTGCCGCCGTTGCTCATGGACACGAATTGGTGCAAATCGCGGCTTCGGTGCGCCCGCGCATTTTGGCGTCGCGCAAAGTGGTGGACGACATCGTCACGCGCGAAGCGGGTGTGTACGGCGTCAACACTGGCTTTGGCAAGCTCGCGGACGTGCGGATTCCGCGCGACGAAATCGGCGCGCTCCAACTGAATCTCATTCGCAGCCACGCCTGCGGAATCGGTCCGCCACTATCGGAGCCGGAAGTTCGCGCGATGATGTTGCTGCGCGCAAACGTCCTCACGCTTGGATTCAGCGGCGTTCGCCCGGGAGTTATTGAGCTGCTTTGTCAGATGCTTAATCAGCGCGTGCATCCAGTTGTTCCGGAAAAAGGATCGGTCGGCGCAAGTGGCGATCTCGCGCCATTGGCGCATCTCGCGCTAAACTTGATCGGCGAAGGCGAAGCGTTCTTTGCCGGAAACAGGATGGACAGTGGCGAAGCGCTCAAGGGGGCGAAATTAAAGCCAGTGAAGTTGGAGGCCAAAGAAGGTCTCGCGCTGTTGAACGGGACTCAGGCGATGCACGCAGTTGGTGGACTGTCGATCTCGCGCGCGAAACGCCTGACAAGTATTGCCGATGTTGCCGGCGCGATGACGCTCGAAGGTTTGCGCGACACGCCTGCTGCGTTCGATCCACGTCTGCAAGAAGCGCGTCCACATCCCGGGCAGAAAGCGGTTGCTGCTCACTTGAACTCGCTCTTGCAGGAAAGCGAGATTCGAGAATCGCATCGCAAAAATGATCCGCGCGTCCAGGACGCCTACAGCGTGCGTTGCATGCCGCAAGTGCACGGTGCCGTGCGCGATGTTCTGGCTCATTGCGAACAAATTTTGTCGGTCGAATCCGCGTCCGCGACCGATAATCCACTCGTGTTTGCTGACAGCGGCGACGTCGTCTCCGGTGGAAATTTTCACGGCGCGCCGCTCGCGTTCGCGTTCGATTATGCCGCGATTGCGCTCACCGATCTCATGAGCATCAGCGAGCGCCGCATCGATCGACTGGTGAATCCGGACAAGAGCGAAGGGCTGCCGGCATTTCTGGCGCGCAACGCAGGCTTAGAATCAGGTTTCATGATTGCGCATGTCGCTGCGGCCTCGCTGTTAAACGAAGCGCGTGTGCTTGCACATCCCGCCAGCGTGGACAACGTGCCCACGTCGGGTGGCAAAGAGGACCACGTGTCGATGGGCATGACGAGCGCGCTCAAATTGCGGTCGATTGTCGATCTTGCCGAGAATTTGTTCGCGATCGAATTGCTCGCCGGCGCTGAAGCGCTTGAACACCGCCACCCGTTGCGCGCCGGCAAAGGTGTCGAACGCGCCTTTAAACTCGTTAGGGAAGTCGCCAAACCGCTGACAGCAGATCGGGCACTCTCAGGTGACATCGCGCGGGTGGCCCAGAAGATTCGCGCCGGCGCATTCGATAATTTATGAGCGGGAACCAATCCGCCAGTCCAATGCCAGTGCGGCTCGCACCTCGGACTCTTCGCGCTCCGCGCGGGAGCGAATTGAGCTGCAAAGGCTGGCACCAGGAGGCGGCCATGCGGATGCTGATGAACAATCTGGATCCGGATGTCGCCGAGAATCCGGATCAACTGATCGTTTACGGCGGCACCGGCCGGGCCGCGCGCAGTTGGGATGCATTTGACGCGATCGTTCGTTCGCTCCGCGAATTGGAAAACGATGAGTCGTTGCTGGTTCAATCCGGCAAACCGGTTGGAAAATTCCGGACACACGATGAAGCGCCGCGTGTTCTAATCGCGAATTCGAATCTCGTTGGACAATGGAACAATTACGCCGAGTTCAACCGTCTCGAGCGTCTCGGATTGACGATGTACGGCCAAATGACCGCCGGCTCATGGGTTTACATCGGCAGCCAGGGAATCGTGCAAGGCACGTTCGAAACCTTCGCCGCCGCCGGGAGAAAACATTTCGGCGGCTCGCTCGAAGGAAAATTTGTTTTGACCGGCGGTCTCGGCGGAATGGGCGGCGCGCAACCGCTTGCCGCGACCATGAACGGCGCCGTTTTTCTCGGCGTCGAAGTCGATCCAGCCCGGATCGAGAAAAGATTGAAGAGCGGTTATTGCGATAAGATCGCGCGCTCGCTTGATGAAGCGTTGAAGATAATTGAAACAGCGCGCAACGATCGACTTCCGCTTTCGGTCGGACTGGTTGGCAATTGCGCTGACGTTTTGCCCGAAATTGTGAAGCGCGGGGTTGTTCCCGATG